>Ga0075524_10000069_pt1 | contig 18013 bp, 9 predicted proteins | sample NGEPerone_FD_76826 | JGI IMG/M metagenome (GOLD analysis project Ga0075524, IMG submission 76826) | Arctic peat soil microbial communities from the Barrow Environmental Observatory site, Barrow, Alaska, USA - NGEE Permafrost154B-one | ecosystem: Environmental > Terrestrial > Soil > Wetlands >...
GGTAATAGATGATGACTTCCGGCAAATACTGCATAAAGCCATTCAACAATTGCCCCCTCAAAGAAAGCTCATCTATTCACTCAGTAAGGAAGAAGGCCTTACCTATGATCAGATTGCCCAGGCACTCAATCTTTCCCGTAATACAATAAAAAACAGCATGATGGCTGCTACCAAATCAATAAGTGAATTTTTGCAGGGTAATGGTTTTGGAAAAGCTGTTCTTCCCTTACTTTTTCTCATGATCTGAATTTTATTTTTTTTTGAATAGCCCTTTTTTCTTCTTCATATCGTCTTATAGATATAAGAATTACTTATGAGTTCAAATCCAAAGCGGCTGCAATACCTCTTTCAACAATATCTTCACGATTCTGCGACCCCTGATGAATTAAGGGAATTTTGGAAATTATTTGCAGAGTTGGGAGAGGAAGATGATTCCGTAAAAAATGATCTTTGGCAACTGTGGCATTCAGATTCTGATAATCAATCAAAAGAAAAGAATTGGAAAAACATGCTACAGCGAATAAATCAACAGGCGCATCATTGGGAAAAAAAGCAGGCTCCTGTCATTTCTCACTTTAATTTTTGGAGGGTTGCTGCCGCTGCTATAATAATAACGATGTGCGCAGGCGGTTATTTTTTCTTTTCTAAAAAAAATATAAATGGTATTGCCAAAACTGAAATACATGCACAGGCGATTAAAAACGATGTGCTTCCTGGTGGTAATAATGCAATTCTTACTTTATCTAATGGCAATACAATTATTCTTAATAAAGCCCGTAACGGCAATTTAGCGCTACAAGGGAACACAAAAATACTGAAGTTGAACAATGGCCAGCTTTCTTATGAAAGCCGGATGTTACCTTCCTCAGGTAATAATAAAATAGAGCCTGTCACATATAATACGTTGAGTACCCCGAGGGGCGGCCAGTACCAGGTCACACTTCCTGATGGAACGCATGTGTGGCTCAACTCATCCTCTTCTATTCACTACCCGACCACTTTTTTGGGAAAAGAAAGGAAAGTGGATATTACCGGTGAAGCTTATTTTGAAGTAACTCATGATGCTGCAAAGCCTTTTAAAGTAACTGCAAATGGTAGTCAGATTGAAGTATTAGGCACTCATTTCAATATTAATGCATACAATGACGAGCCAGCTTTAAGAACAACCTTATTAGAGGGAAGCATAAAGTTTATCAATGGAAGCAATACAAGATTATTGTCTCCCGGACAGCAAATACAGCTGCACCCCAATGGTGAAATTAAACTTTTAAAAGATGTTGACCTTGACCAAACCATAGCATGGAAAAATGGCCTCTTTTCTTTTCACAATACAGGTATAGACGAGGTAATGCGGCAATTATCAAGATGGTATGATGTAGAGGTTAGTTTCAGTGAACCATTAGATGTTCATTTAAATGGTAATATCCAAAAACAGGTCAATGTATCACAGGTTCTTAAAATGATTGAGTTAACAGGAGAAGTGAAATTTAAAATTCAGGATAGTAAAATTAATGTTATGAAATAATTTAATTAAAAATCATTATCTCACACAAAAAAAATAATATGGAAACATAATTACACAGTATTATAATTGAAACCAGGAACAGTATCAGTGTTCCTGGAATATTCAGTTTCTCCTTAAAATTCTGACCGAATTATTAATTCAAATACTTAAACTTTTCAAATGTATGCTATTTAATGCACTCTGCAAAGCCAGGAATATTCGTGGTCTTTGCCTTCCAAAAATTCTCCTTATTATGCGATTGACAACATTCTTTCTGATAGTTGTTTCCCTCCAGGTACAGGCGGATGGCTTTTCACAACAAAAAATTACGATCTCAAAAACCGGCGTATCGCTGGAAACGGTGTTTCGTGATATTCATGAGCAATCGGGATATAATTTTCTCTATAGCGACCGGGTACTTCAAAATGCCAGGTCAATAACTATTAATGTGAAAAATGCTCCAATAGAAAAAGTACTTAAGCAATGCCTGAAGGGCCAGTCATTGCTTTATAATATAATTGACAACACTGTCATAATAAAATTAATTGAAAAACCAGCAGAACTAAAACCCATTCCTCCAACGGTTGAAGTAAGTGGGCGTATAGTAGACAGCAGTGGGAGGCCTGTTGTCGGTGTAAATATCATGGTCAAAAATTCAGGCATTGGGACAGTAACAGACAGTAAAGGGGAATTTAGTCTGTCTGTCCCCGGGAGTAGATCTGTTTTAATCTTTTCACATTTAGGCTTTGCAACAGAAGAAAGAGTAATAGGAAACAATACAGTATTCAATATAATCTTGAAAGCGGAATTCACAGGATTAGACCAGGTAGTGGTGGTGGGATATGGAACCCAGAAAAAAGTAAATGTTACAGGAGCAGTAGGAACAATCAAAGGAACAGACCTCGCTCAGAGCCCTGCATCTAACCTGTCTAATTCACTGGCTGGTCGTTTGACGGGAGTGATTGTGAACAACCGCTCCGGCGCACCTGGTGATGATGCTTCTGAAATTTTTATTCGTGGAAAAGGATCTTGGAATGGCAGTGGTCCACTCATCATCATTGACGGTATAGCCAATCGTAGCGGATTTGACCGGATAAACCCGGAGGATATTGAAAGTATATCCGTTTTAAAAGATGCTTCAGCATCAATTTATGGATCCCGGGCAGCAAATGGTGTAATTCTCATTACTACTAAAAAGGGTAAAGAAGGTAAAACCACCTTTCATTACGATGGAAATATGGGGTTAACTCAACCTACACGTTTAACCAATTTTGCGAACTCCTGGCAGGCGGCGACTTATAACAATGAAGTAAATCAAAATCTTTATAATACACCATTATATTCAGCTGAGGAAATTCAAAAATTTAAGGATGGCAGTGATCCTAACTTATATCCCAATTATAACATTTACGATCTGATGCTCAAAAAAGCTGCTCCACAAACACGTCATTCTCTATCGGTCAGAGGCGGCTCTAAGAACATTAAATTCTACTTTTCGGGAGGCTATCTTAATGAAGACAGCTATTTCAAACAGGGTGTGGATAATTTTAAATCTTACAATCTCTTGTCTAATATTGATGCTTCAGTGAGTAAAAATCTTGATATATCTCTGGAATTAATGGGCAGGCTTGACAGAAAGCAAATTGCCACTCAGGGCGGTTTTAGTTCGTTTGAAGAAATGTTGGTTAATCCTTCTACCTTACCTGTATTTTATTCAAATGGCTTGCCTGCTAATATTTATGGCCATAATCTTGTTGAAGGGGTACGTGGCAAGGGGGGAATAACGTCTGACGGAGTAAACGAGCTTAACTCACAATTGTTCTTTAAATGGAAGCTGCCCTTTATTGTAAATGGTCTTTATGTAAGTGGCATAGGAGCCTTTGACTATAACAATTCGACGAACAAAACATTCGCTAATACCTATGATTATTATCAATACAATGCAATCAATAACACTTACGAAAATGAAAATGTAAACCCAAGTCTTGGTCGAAGCCTTAGCCAAAGGTTCCAAAATAGATTTGGGAAGACAGTTAATTTAAGGTTAGGATTTACGCGTAGTTATGGTCCGCATAATATTGATGCATTCGTAGCATATGAACAGTATGATATGAACTATGAATTTATTTCAGCAAAGAGATCAGTGTTTCTTTCTGACCAGATTCCATATTTATTTTTTGGAGGAACTCAAAATGAATTGAATGATGGAAGCGCGGGACAGACGGCTTACCGCAATATGTTTGGAAGGATTGCCTACAACTTTAAAGAAAAATATTTGGCAGAATTAACCGTGCGCAGGGATGAGTCGGTTAAATTTCCTACAGATAAACGAGTGGGTTATTTCCCTGGTATCTCAGCAGGATGGAGAATTTCTGAAGAGACATTTATTAAGGATAATTTCCATTTTATTAATAATTTAAAATTAAGAGGATCCTGGGGGCAGGCGGGAAGTGACGCGGTGGGCGATTTCCAATACCTGGCTACTTATGTTCTTGGACAAGGCTACGCCTTTGGGAGTCAGGCACAAACCAATCCCAGCATTAGTCCCTCGGGAGTTCCAAATCCCTTTATTACATGGGAGGTGGCAAATAACAGTAATATTGGTTTAGATGGTGATTTCTGGAATGGTAAATTTGGATTTGAAGTCGATTATTTTATATCTAAACGTAGTAACATCCTTGCTAAGCGAAACGGTTCTGTACCAAATTATACAGGATTGGTTTTGCCGGATGAGAATATAGGAAAAACTAAGAATCAGGGGATCGAAATATTATTGAAGCATCATAATCGCATTAGCAATGACTTTAGCTATGATGTGAGTAGCAATTTTACTTTTGTCAGAAATAAAGTGTTATTCAGAGACGAGGCTGTAAATATTCCTGATTACCAAAGACAGGCAGGTCATTCTATTGGTTCTTATTTACTTTATCAGACGGATGGAATTTTCAAAACCCAGGCCGATCTGGATAAAACAGCCGCTAAATATCCCGGTACTCAGTTGGGGGATATTAAATATGTTGATGTAAACGGAGACGGAAAAATCAACAGTAAGGACATGGTTATGGTTAATGAAAATCCTACACCTGAAATTATTTTTGGTTTTACTTTAGGTATTAATTATAAAGGTTTTGCCATAAATTCTTTATTTCAGGGCCAGGCTGATGCGAAAGTTCTGGTAAATCCTACTACAAGAAATGGAAATATTAATATACCACTCTGGATGTATAATGATAGATGGAGTTCCAATAATACCAATGGTAACATGCCCCGTGCATTTAACAACAGGTCAGAAACTGTAAATGAACTCGCATCTACTTTCTGGTTAAGGAACGCATCTTTTATTAGATTAAAAACTGTGGAGCTTTCTTATTTATTTTCGAACAGATCTTTAAAAAATCTGGGTATTGAACAGTTAAGAATTTATACAAATGGATTTAACCTGTTTACTATTGATAAAATGCAGGGAGATTATGATCCTGAAATGAATAATTCACTGGGCGTTTATTACCCTCAGACTAAGATATACAATGTAGGTGTTAACTTAACTTTTTAGCACAAAATCATTTTTTAAATCAAATCATTATGAATATCAAAAACAATATTGTCACATATATAGCCGTCTTTTTTCTAACAGGCATAATTTTTACTTCCTGTCAAAAAGATTTACTTAATAAAAGTCCATTAGATAGATTATCAGATGCTACAGTATGGAAAGATCCGGCTCTGGTTCAGGCCTATGTTAATGACCAGTACCACGTATTACCATCTTTGGATTGGTACGATAAAGTCAGAGGTCTTACCCTTAGTAGTGCGTGTGATGAATCTATTCACCAATATGGTTATAATGGTATTTATGATATGAATAAAGGGGCGCTTGCAGCAAGTACCGTAACAGGTTTTGATACCTGGAAGTACGACTATGGATATATCAGGAACATTGATATATTCTTCAGTAAGATAGACCAGGTGCCTGGGCCTAAAGATGTCATTAACAGATTAAAGGGGGAAATGCATTTTTTACGCGCCTGGAGTTATATGGACCTGGTAGAACGCTATGGAGGAGTTCCTATTATTGAAAAGCCTTTTCAACTGGACGATAACTTCCAGATGCAACGCAGCTCATATGATTCAACGGTATACTTTATTGTAGCTGAATCCGATTCTGCTGCTGCTTTACTTCCTGTTAGTTATGATGATAATAATATGGGAAGAGCAACACAGGGTGCGGCATTATCGCTGAAATCAAGAATATTATTGTATGCGGCGAGTCCATTTTGGAATCCTGAAAATAACCAGGCTAAATGGCAAAAAGCAGCCGACGCAGCTAAAGCAGTTATTAATATGACCAACTACCAATTGTATCAGGGGCCGATGGGTAGTTATGGTCAAATATTTACTGATAATACCAATCAGGAGATTATTTTTCAGCGCACAATAGATAGAACAAGTCCGAATACTGTATATTCTGCTGTAGAGCAGACAGAGGGTCCTAATGGAGGAATTAATACTTTAGGTCAATATGGTGGCTGGAATACAAATAGCCCGAGCCAGAACCTGGTGGATGCTTTTGGAATGAACGATGGTTTGCCTATCGATAAATCACCCTTATATAATGCCCAGAATCCGTATGTTAACCGGGACCCCCGGTTCTATGCGGACATTAATTACGATGGCGCAAAATGGTGGGCCGATTCTGTACTTGAGTTTTATGTAGGAGGAAGAAATAGCCCTCAGTATTTGGGTAATGCTGATCACCAAAACAGTAGCAGAACGGGCTACACATTGAGGAAACATCTTAACCTGACCTTTGATTACCAAAACGATCAATTTGGTCAAACTAATAATCCGTGGATTATTTTTCGTATAAGTGAGTTGTATTTAAATTATGCAGAATCAGAATATTATCTTGGCAATGAAGAACAGGCCAGGTGGGCATTGGATCAATTACGCAGTCGTCCAAGTGTAAATCTGCCACATGTTAACGAAATAGGCGCAGCGCTGTTATGGCGTATTCGTAATGAAAGGCAAGTTGAAATGTGTTTTGAAGCGCAGCGTTTCTGGGATGTTCGTCGCTGGAAGACAGCTGACATAACTGAAAATACACCATTGATGGGAATCAATATTGTTTTAAATCAGGATGGTTCTAAAACATATTCAACGAAAACAGTTCAACAGCGGGTATTTCATGCTCCTCAGCAATATTTGTTCCCTATTCCGGACTACGAGTTGCAGAAGATCAAGCTCCAGCAAAATCCTGGTTATTGATGATTAAGTGAAGTGATATTATTTTGATTTAAGAGACCAACCGGATTATGTCCTGAAGGCTGCCTGGATAAAACTGTATCAGGCAAATGAATAATAGTTCAATTTGGGTTTATTCCTTACTTTCTATCAGATTGAGATAAATCAATGCTTATAGCAGAAGCTGATCAATCCATGGGGGATTCAATTTTATAATATGTTATTTCATGTGAGTAATTTAATTAGAATGTCATGAAAACGGTTTTTTATTTTATAACGCTTTTGATGATACTTACCTCTTTTTCAGAAAATAAAAAGGTACCTGTGGCCGGGATAAAAATACTCAAAGACCAATCAGCCATTTTTGATATAAAAGCTGGTTTATCCGAAGATCTTTCTGTTTGGCCAAATATGAAGAGTTATACTAATTCTGATACGTGGTTAATTCAAAATCATGAGAGTATTAGAGTATTAAGGCCGCGGGTAATTGTAATTGATTTTTATAATAAAAGATCCAGGGTATTCTGTCAGGGATTTGTAAACAAGGTTATCGCAGCTTTCGCTGAGGGGAGCAGATACCATGGTTATAAAGATTCTTCTGCAAAGCCTCAGTTGGTATATAATGTAAGCAAGTATATAGATTTAAGGGATAACTCCGGTAAAGATATAAGTGATAAAAGGCCACATCACACTGATGGTTCCTTTGATGAAGCGGCAATGTTTGATGATGATTTTGCGCAATTTTTAGGTTATAGGGATTCTGCTAATACAAGATATCTTCGGCTTGGGGAATTATTTGACAAAGGGATAATTAATGAATGTTGGGTAATTGCCCCAAATACTTTTTATGAAGCACAGGGCAGGGTTAGAAAATATGACTCCAGCTTTCATTTTACAGGACAATATAATGAATGTGTAAATGCCTGCTATGATTTTGGTGCATCAGGAAGACGTACCTCGGTCAGTATAAGGTTAGGGGAAATTAATGTTGACAGGGGTACCGGATGCGCCACCCACGCATTTGGCCATGCTATTGAACGTATGGCTTTAGGCGACATACCCTATTTTGGAAAAGTAGCAGAGCGGTTTTTTAATTTTAATTTAGATAAACGATTTGCAGCGCCCTTCACTGATGAATATGCTTGCCCTTATTATGTCAGGCCTCCTGATTGCTTCAACTTTACCGTTCAAACAATTAAAACAGTAAACAATCATTTGCCTGGCTGGACATTTACTAATTGGGGCGAGGGTTGTGGTAATATACATTTTCCTATAAACGCTAAGTTCCAATACGATTATAATAGTGACCAATCTATTCTGTGTAGCTGTGAAAATTATAGTATGAGGAATGGACCTGGCGGAAGTGATTTGCGAAATGTATATAATCAGAATAAGGTTCAACAATGGAATACTGGTGCTTATAATGATTGTGGTGGCGAATATGTTATTTATCTGAGACAAAATATGCCCGGCTATAATAGCGGTGCCACCGGAGATGATGGAATGCCTATGAAAAGCTGGTGGCCTTTCTTATTTTATTAACAAGTAACGCTTGCCTTTCTATGCTAGGAATAACAATTATTAAACGCCTTAATATTCAAAATCGCGAATTAATGAAAGAAATGAAAAGATTGTCAATCTCTTTAATTTTTGTATTTTCTATTATTCAGGGAAGTGGTCAGTTCAAACTGCCTTCACTTATAAATGATAATATGGTTCTTCAGCAGAAAACGAATGTATTCCTGTGGGGGACAGCTGAAAAAGGAAGCGTTGTAGAAATAGCTCCCGGATGGACGAAGAAAAAATATACTTCAATAGCCGATGCCGGTGGAAACTGGGGAACTAAGATTCCGACTCCTTCGGCAGGGGGGCCTTACGAAATCAGCTTTGACAATGCAGGTAACAAAACTATCGTTAAAAATGTTTTATTAGGAGAAGTCTGGGTTTGCTCCGGACAGTCAAATATGGAAATGCCCCTTAAAGGGTTTGAAAGACAACCGGTTTTAAATTCCGGTAAAATCATCACTGATGCAGAGTACCATCCCGACATTCATTTGTTCCATGTACCAAACACGGTTTCTCATGTACCCTTATATGATTGTGCAGGTTCATGGGAAGTTTCCGGCGCAGCGACTTCTTCTGATTTTAGCGCTGTTGCTTACCAATATGCGAGAATCCTAAATGATAAACTCCATGTTCCTATAGGAATAATTACTTCCTACTGGGGTGGAACCGCTATTCAGTCCTGGATGAGTGAAAATAATGTAAAGAAATTTCCTGAAGCAGAATTGTCCACGCGTCCGGATACCCTTACCAATCCCAATACAGATGGTGAAAAAACTGCAGCTATTCTTTTTAATGCCATGATTTATCCACTGTCAAAGTACACTATTAAAGGATTTACCTGGTATCAGGGAGAGGCTAACGTAGAACATCCGGCTTTATACAGGAAATTACTTCCTGCTATGGTTGCCGAATGGCGAAAATTATGGGGCTTGGGGGATCTTCCTTTTTATTATGTGCAGATTGCCCCTTACGGGTATTATCAACCCAACTCAGCCTTGCTGGGTGAAGCGCAATTACAGGCCTTGCCTGGGATAGCTAACGAAGGGATGGCAGTTACCACGGATATTGGCAAAGAAAGATACATTCATCCTCCTGACAAAAGCACTGTGAGTGAAAGATTATCCTATTGGGCATTGGCAAAGACTTACCATTACAGAGAAATTTCTTTTCACAGTCCGGTTTTTAAAAAAATGAGAATAAAAGATAACAAAACTTATCTGTATTTTGATTTCACCGGTGATAGGCTTTCATTGCATGGAAATGAATTAATTGACTTTGAAATTGCCGAAAGTGACAGGAAATTTTATCCGGCAAAGGCAACGATTGTCTCGAAGAATGAAGTAGAAGTAGAAAATGCAAACGTCAAGCTACTTGTAGCGGTCAGGTATGCCTTTAAAAACTGGGTAACAGGTCATCTTTATAATTCGGCAGGATTACCGGCGTCCTCCTTCAGGACGGATAATTGGAAAAACTAAAGATTAAAAATCCCATTTAATATTATAAATTTTTTTTTCAAAACTTCTTTAGGAAAAGGCCATTGACATGCAAAAGAAAATAGAAATATCTTGTTTTAGAATCGGAAAAATTAGTAACCTGTTCAATAAAATAATACTCAGGGTGGTTCTTTCAGGAAGTTTCATGCTGAGCTTGGGTCTTTCATATAAAACCCTCTCTCAGGGACAGGTCGCTAAAGGTGGATACGGTGATATGTTATACCCTTATGTTCACGAATATGACCAGATGTTGGCTTACAAGATTGGTGTGGATTATTGCCCGAAAAGCCAGGTAGCATATCTTAATGCAACCCAGGTATTGGATGTGATTCGCCGGGTTGATAATCTTACCTTGGGCATTCCGAAGATTGTTTACCTGGTAGGGTGGCAGTCAAGAGGACTGGATACCGGTTATCCATCATTTGCTGAGGTCAACGGGCATATTAAACGGCAGGAAGACAGTACGGCACTGGAAAGCCTGCGATGGTTAATGCGCGAGGGGCCTAAATACCATACATTGGTCTCATTGCACGTTAATTTTTCTGATTGTTACCTGGATGACAATCCATTGGGGCCTCAATATAAAGACCGTGATATCATTGTTAGAAATGTAGATGGTACCTATAGGGAAGGTTATATATGGTGCGATCACCTGGCTTATCGTGCCAGCAATTTTAGAAACTGGTACCAGGAGACCTTCAAAAAGAATCAGATCGATCCTCTGTTTGCCATGATCCCTGAATTAAAACTGAGTGGTTCTCTGCATCCTGATGCATGGTATGACACTGATGATCCTTACTATGGTATTTCTGAAGAACAGGATTGCGAAGCCATGCGGGAAATGACCATATATACAAGACGGAAATATAATGTTGACCTGACCACTGAATTTGACAGACGCAGGCCAAAAGGGGTAGACTTTGTTCTTTTTCATCCCATGCTTTGGCATTATGGATGGGATGAGCAGACACCGCCGGACCCGATGAAAATTCCGTCCTATTTTCAGACCGGAGGAGATGCAGAAACATGGAGCAGCGAATCACCAACGATTCAAACTAAATTCTTTGGGGAAAGTTGCACTTTGGAAGGGGAGATCAATCTGGATCCTATAAAAATTCCCGGTGCATTAAAAGCATTTGCTACGCACACACTGCCCTGGTATTTTCTTAACCGTCAATTGAGAAATACTTTTGATGGTAATACAGCGGTTTATTCGGGAGGTATTACAGCTTCTTATCCTGGTAAAACTGTTATTCGCATAGGTAACGATTTGCTACAGGATGGAAATGATGTATTGATACCTGCGTTATGGCGTAGCAGCCCGGTTATCATGGCCTACAGCTCAGACGGATATACAAAGCGGTCATGGAAACTGCCGGAAGAATGGAAGGCTGTATCAAAGGCAGATGTATATGACATCATACCCGGTGGGCTCAAACTAAAACAAAAAAATCTAAAAATTTCATCAGAACGGATGGTCAGCCTCTCTTTGAATGCTGATGAGGGAGTAAGTATCGTGCCCGCAGGAAATGATCCAAACAAAGATGTGGTAATGCCTACCTCGGGGGAGATTGAATTTAGGGGTGTAGATGAAAGCACAAAAGGTTCCTGGCAAAAAAAGTATGGTGCTGAAGGAAATATCATCATTGGATCAAAGCAAAATATTCCAGCCTATCTCCAGGGGAAATATATAAACGGAGCTGATAATGTATGGTTATTAAAAACCAGGGATATCCAGGCACTCCAAAACCCATCCGGTACAGACCGTATTGCCGCTCACCGTTCTGCCGGAATGCATGAGATCATTGATCTCAATTTCACAGACAATAAAGAACATGATGTCGCCTTATATTGTCTGGATTGGGATAGACAAGGCAGATGGCTTGTAGTGGATGCCATTGACGCCAATAGCAGAAAATTGCTTGATTCGCGCAACCTGACTGACTTTGCAGGCGGTAAATATTTGAAATACCGGGTTAAGGGAAGGGTACAGTTCAGGTTAACAAATGTATGGACAGAGAGATATACACTTTCACCCGATGCAGGATTTTCGGGAATATTCTTTGACTTGCCGGAAAAAATTGACAATTGACCTGGTCAGTTAGGGAAATCAAACGAGGGCATTTTTAATTTCAATTGGAACAATTATTTTTTTATACCTAAAACAGGACTTTTATAGCTTATTAATTTCTAAAATCATGACAATGAAAAAAAACGTGTTGATTCTTTTATTGATGTTTTCATTAAATGCAGTAGCTTTTCCCCAATCAAATGACCACCTTGCATTGACACCACCAATGGGTTGGAATAGCTGGAATAAATTCGGGTGCAGTGTGAGCGAAAAGTTGATCAAAGAAGTTGCTGACGGAATGGTATCCAGCGGAATGAAAGATGCAGGTTATGAATATATTGTTATTGATGACTGCTGGCAGATTGGGCGTGATAAAGAAGGAAATATTATTGCGGATCCAAAGTTATTTCCCTCAGGTATTAAGGCACTGGCCGACTATATCCATACAAAAGGATTAAAATTTGGAATATACTCTTGTGCCGGATCTAAAACATGTCAAAGTAGGCCGGGTAGCAGGGGTTACCAGTTTCAGGATGCACGCACTTATGCAAACTGGGGAGTGGATTATCTTAAATATGACTGGTGTTTTAATGAAGGTCAAAATGCAAAAGCTGCATATCAAACCATGAGCGATGCTTTGAAAGAGAGTGGCCGGCCAATTGTTTTCAGTATTTGCGAATGGGGAACTAATAAGCCATGGGAGTGGGGTAAAGGAATAGGCCATTTATGGCGTACAACAGAAGACATCGTAAATAGTTTTGATGGAGATATTTACTGGGGTGGACTATCAGTTTTAAGTATTATTGATAAACAGGCCGACCTCTATAAGTATGCCGGTCCTGGACATTGGAATGATCCTGATATGTTAGAAGTTGGTAACAATATATTAAATTATACTCAATCAAAAACGCATTTCACCATGTGGGCGATGATGGCTTCACCATTAATGGCGGGTAATGATATCAGGAATATGGACAAGGAAACTGCTGAAATTCTAACTAACAAAGAAGTCATTGCGGTTGACCAGGATGAATTGGGTATGCAAGGAAGAAGATTCTGGGTTTTTGGTAATCATGAGATCTGGCTGAAAGAATTGAAAAATGGAGAAGTGGCTATCTGTTTCCTGAATCGCGATCCTAATAATACCTGGAAACTGAACTATGATTGGAAACATTATGGTTTAGGTTTTATAACCGGAGCAAATCTTGATAAAAGTAACTATAGTGTCCGGGACCTATGGTTACACAAAACTATTGGCAATACTTCCCGGAATCTGGATGTTGAAATTCCGGCACAGGGTGTAAGTATTATGAAACTAACACCAATAAAATAACACAAGGAAAAGATAAACAAGATATAATATCTGAATAATATCAAATAAAAACATCAACACCAGGTTATGAATAAAAGAAGAATTATTTCCAGTGCATTTTATCCCATCCTATTTTATATTGCTTTTATTTTTTTTATACTGCCTTCTGCCATTGCTCAAAAAAGGTCTTTGCCTTTTACCATGTCTGTGACACCAATGCAAATTGATAATCTTCCTGATTATCTGACTTCAAAGAGTCCGGATGAATGGATGGATTTTCCGGTTAGCACTGCAAGAATTGATGGGGCGTTCTGGGTAATGTTTAAAAATGGCGAAACCAAACCTGCCTTTCGGTATAAAGGAACCAATTTTGAGGATGGCAAAAGAGAACCCGATGGGAAAATGTTTACTAATGTATCCAGGCCTTATATTTTGGGGGGTATGTGGTATGATTCAACTGACAAAAAGCTTTATGCGCCCTTACATTGCGAAACCCGCGGCTACTATACCAGCATTTTGCGTCAGATTCATTTAGCTTCCAGTACAGATATGGGATTAAACTGGAAATATGAAGGCCCGATCATTACAAGGGATGATCCCCGGTTGCCTTTACCAACAGGACGTGAGTCTTCTGGCTTATATTGGGATGGAGGCGAGGGAGATTTTGTTCTTTATGTAGATACAAAAGGAGGGTATGTTTATTTATATACCAATTCTTACACGTTTCCCAAAGCTGACCCCAAAGCACCTTATTTTTCCCGTCATCATGTAGCCCGTTGCAGGATCAGTGATAAAATGGCTCCTGGAAAATGGCAAAAGTTTTATAACGGCTCCTGGTCTGAACCTGCTTTGGGAGGTAAGGCGTCTGATGTTAATGGATACTATGTTATGTATAACAGTTACCTTAAGAAGTATATATCCTTTAATTATGGAAATAGTATATCAATCTGTAGTGATCTTTCCAAACAGGACTGGACACCTTGCTACAAAATTAAAGGAGATTACTGGGGAAACAGTAAATCAATGGCCTGGCTGGTAACCAATGAAGATAAAACCGACGTTTACTCAGGTGGTAAAACACTTTTTGTTTATTCTTACTGGGAAAAATCTTTTCATGGGTTATACAAAATTGATTTTGACAAAGGGCAAACTTCCGATAGTGAAGGGTACATGGTTGGTTTTGCTGTAGAACCGCAAATGAGTATGGATACAACGAAGCTTTATCTTTTTGGATCAAGATATGAATCACCGGATTCAATTGAAAGCAGGCATTTCAGAAAGATTAACTTTTTAAGCCCGGAGATATCCTATTCCAGCGGATGGGTTGACGAAAAAGAGAAAGGAAATTACCCGGTAACAGCAAGGGAAAATGGAATAAGAAATAGTAGTCTGCAATTCTCTTTTAAAGCGAAGGATATTTATTGGAGAGCAGTGAAAGGCCCCGGCTGTGGTAAAGCCGATGTGTACCTGGACGATCTTTTTCAGGAAACAGTCGATTGTTGGGCTAATCCTACTACGCCTTTACAATTTTCATTTATTAAAACAGGCCTTGATCCGGATAAAGTTCACACAATAAAAATTGTGGTCCGTGGTGATAAAAACCCAAATGCTTTCGACACAGAAATAAAACATTTAGGTTTTGAATATTCTGCAGAGAGCTATCGTGCTTCTGATGGATTTTCGAATGTTATGGGGAAAAATAATTGGTATTATCAGGAAAGAAATAAAGGAATTTATACAAATATGGTTTTCAAAGATCCGTTCTGGGTTGGTACAGGTAATAGCGAGGTAGGATACTTCCATATGACATCAGGAACTGGTGATGCAGTGAAGAAATGGATCGCTCCAAAAGCGGGCAGGATCCGTATTGAAGGAAATGTGGAAATTGAAAAAGACAGTACTGAGGGGATATCTGCGATGATCAAAAAAAATAATAACACAACCTGGATGAAGACGGTTGAATTCAAAAAACCTGTTTCCCACAATTTTACAATGGAAGTACATAATGGTGATGCTATTTATTTCATAATAAATGCGGCTGGCAAAAAAGATAGTGAGAAAGTATCCTGGGACCCGGCTATCACTTATGAAGATTAAGCATAAACCACTTTTTATTCACCTTAAATGATTTACAAACCACTATTCAAATAAAAGCAATGATCTCTATCAAAAATTTTTTAAAACGTGCTGCAATAATTGTAATAACGGTATTTCATTTCACTTTCATCTTCTCTCAGAAAAATGTTCTATCTGCGCCACCGGATCAACCGGCTATAATTCACCTTTCCGGAAAGCAAATTAACATTAGTTATAACGGCCAAGTATTATTTCATGGACGGATTAACCTCGATAAAGATAAAGTTGATATTCGCCATGTCAGTGATAAAAAGGATAACGCAGTGAGCCAGGTAATAAAATTCACTTCACTGTCAGGTGAGCCGTTAAGCATTATAGGAACCGTTTCTGCCAGCGAAGAATCTTTCCCCTGTTCTGTAGACAGGCCTATGGTGGCTAATGAAGATATAGTGAGGAGCAGTGTTGGATTGAGTCACAGCTTGCTAAACAGAGCGATATATGACAGGAAATGGGATTGGGTATTTTCAGTGGATAATTTTTCTACCGTACTAATACAACCAACCTCTGCTGAAAGCCATCAAAATAGTTTTCAGCTTATTGCTTCCGGAAATGAGATCAGTATTCGCTTCCGGCCGCATTATTACCAGTTTCATCGGGGCCTAAACTATTATGAGCCTTGGACTTATGAAGTTTGGAAGCCTTCCGTTGCCGGATGGTGTTCGTGGTATGCTTATATGGACGATATCAATGAAGAAAAGATAAAAAAAGCGGCAGATATTGTTTCTGAAAAACTGCTTCCCTTTGGTTATGATTATATTCAGATAGATGATGGATATCAGCAGCCACAGGTTGGATTTCCGGATACCTGGCTTCATGCTAATAATAAATTTCCGTCCGGTTTGAATGACCTGGCAAAATATATCCGGGGCAAGGGATTAGTAGCCGGTATATGGAACAATGTCAGTTTCCAGGACAAGGACAGCGCTTTTGCTCACAAAGACTTATTTGTTTTAAATCAAGAAGGTGAACCTGCCAAAGGCCAATGGATCGGTTATTCCCTCGATGGCTTAAATCACCGGGCGATAGATAAAATTATCCGGCCCGTCTATCGGGGCTTTAAAGCCATGGGATGGCATTATTTTAAAGTGGACGCATTGCGTCATCTTCGCTATGAAGGCTATAATAGTAATTCCCAATATTTTTCTCAAAAACATGCCAGCAGAGTAACTGCCTACCGGAATGTAGTGAAAGCAATCCGTGAAGAGGTGGGTAAAAAGGATTTTATATTAGGCTGCTGGGGAATCCGTCCTGAATTAATAGGATTGATAAATGGCTGTCGTATTGGTGATGATGGATACTCATGGCAGGAATTAGCCCAATACAATTCTTTTAATAATGTGATTTGGCGTAACGACCCTGATCATATGCAATTAACCACCAAAAACGCTTATCGCGATTGTATGCTTACCTCAATGACAGGTTCGTTATTTATGCTTACTGATAAACCTGGCGAATATAACACGGGAAATATCGAACCGGCCATTAGAACAGTACCTGTATTATTTACACGTCCCGGGCAATTATACGATGTCGATCCCAGCCGGTCCATATATTTAGACAGAGTAAATAGTGAAATGAGCGGTTCCGGTTCCAGGGTATTTGATGCCAGCCGGAGTACCCCTTATGACCTTTTTCTACAGGAAATAAATGAGCCTTACGAAAACTGGATGCTTTTGGGGAGAGTAGGTGAAAGCAGGAAAGTTATTTCTTTCCATGATTTAGGTCTTGACATTAAGAAAACCTATCTCGTTTATGAATTTTGGTCAAAGTCGTTCGTAGGGGAATTTAAAGAAGGATTTATTCCGGGACCAATAGATTCGGCATATAACTGTCAATTATTTTGCATAAGAGAAAAACAGGATCACCCGCAACTAATGGCTACTGACAGACATATTTCATGTGGCGCACAGGAGTTAGAAAATTTAGTTTGGGTTGATAATACTTTAGAAGGAGTCAGTCATATTCCAGCCGGTAATTCATATAGTATATACGTGTATGAGCCATCCAATTTCAATTTTGTTTCTTTTCAATGTAAAGGTGCCACTTTCATTGAGACTAACAAGAAAGGAAGTATAAGGGAGATCAGATTAAAATCGAATTCAGATAAAGTTGAATGGAAAATACTTTATTAACCGATCCTAATACTTAAAAGTATGGGAGAAATTTTTGTTCTGACAAATTAATCACAATCATTTTTTTCTTCAATATAAAGTATGAAAAAATATTATTTTCTTTTCTCCCTGGTGGTTTTATTATCTGGCAGTTACTCTCTGTATGCGCAAATCAAAATCAAAGTAGCGTGCGTAGGCAACAGCATCACTTATGGATGGGGAATAGTTAATCGTGACAGCTTTAGTTATCCCGCACAGTTGCAGCGATTGCTTGGAAATAAGTATGAAGTAAAGAATTTTGGTGTAGGTGGTTGCACATTGCTCAAAAAAGGTGATTCTCCTTACTGGGATCAAAAAGAATTCGAAGAAGTACAGGAATGGATTCCTGATATAGTAGTGGTCATGTTGGGTACGAATGATACCAAACCCTATAATTGGAAATATGCAAATGACTTCGGACCCAACTGTGCTGAATTTTTAAATGTTTTCAAAAAATTGCCAGGCCGTCCTAAAGTATGGGCAACTTTGCCCGTACCGGTATTCAAAGACAATTATGACATCACTGAGAAAGTTGTAGAA
>Ga0075524_10000071_pt1 | contig 17895 bp, 14 predicted proteins | sample NGEPerone_FD_76826 | JGI IMG/M metagenome (GOLD analysis project Ga0075524, IMG submission 76826) | Arctic peat soil microbial communities from the Barrow Environmental Observatory site, Barrow, Alaska, USA - NGEE Permafrost154B-one | ecosystem: Environmental > Terrestrial > Soil > Wetlands >...
GGCCTGCCCGCCGACGGCCAGAGCGAGCTCGAAGCGGCCCGCAAGCCGAATCTCGACGGGCTGGCCAAGGCCGGGGTCTGCGGGGTGTCCGATCCGGTCATGATGGGCATCACGCCGGGCAGCGGCCCGTCGCATCTGGCCCTCTTCGGCTATGACCCGCTCAAATATCAGCTCGGCCGGGGCATCCTCGAAGCCCTGGGCTCGGGCGTCGAGGTCGGCCGGAACGACCTCGTCGCGCGCGGCAACTTCGCCACGGTCCGGGGCGGCCTCGTCGCCGACCGGCGGGCCGGACGGATCCCGACCGAGGAGAACGTCAGGATCTGCGGCTATCTCAACGAGCACCTGCCCAAGCGCGACGGGCTCGAGGTCCGGGTCTTCCCGGGCAAAGAACACCGCTTCGTCGCCCGCTTCACCGCCGAAGGCCTGTCCGATGCGCTCACCGACGCCGATCCGCAGAAAGAGGGCAAGCCTCCCCTTCCGGCCGCGCCCGTCGGGCTCGAGGCCAACAGGGCCGCCGAAGTCGTCAACCGCTTTCTCGACGACGTCGCCGGGGTGCTCAAGGCCGAGCCCAAGGCCAACGCGGCCCTGCTCCGCGGCTTCTCCAAGTTCCCCTCCATCCCGACGATGCAGGAGCTGTTCAAGCTCCGGCCGGCGGCCATCGCCAACTACCCCATGTACAAGGGGCTGGCCAAGCTGCTGGGCATGGAGGTCATCGCCGTCGGCAGCGAGACGGCCGATCTCTTCGAAGCCCTCGAGAAGGCCTGGGGCGACCACGACTTCTTCTACGTCCACTATAAGAAGACCGACTCGACCGGCGAAGACGGCAAGTTCGAAGCCAAGGTGGCCGCGATCGAAGCCCTCGACCCATTCGTCCCCCGCCTCCTGGCCCTCAAGCCCGATGTCCTTGTCGTCACGTCCGATCACTCGACGCCGTCCTGCCTCAAGGGCCACTCCTGGCATCCCAATCCGTTCCTGCTCGTTTCCCCCACGGCCGGCGTTGACGACGTCGCCGCGTTCGCCGAACGGGCCTGCGCCAAGGGCCTCCTCGGCCACTTCCGCTCGATCTCGGCCATGCCCCTGATGCTGGCCCACGCCCTGAAGCTCCAAAAGTACGGCGCCTAGAGGGTCGGGGCACTCCCTGAAGGCCGCCGAATATGGGGTTGAGGGGCATCGTCGGAGCGAGCATAAAGCGGTGATTTAGCCGACATCGGGACGGAGACGTTCACCGGCTCCGGACCGGGGCGGCGTGAAGAATCACCGCAGCGAGCGGAGATGATCCCCGAAACCCCACGGCGGCCGGTCGCGGGGGAGGACGGTAGACAAGACCTCCTGGGTTCTATAAAATTGATATGAATTGAAATCCGCGCATAAAAGCCTCGGCCTCGTCCTCCTCGCCGCCCTGGTTCTCTCCTTGCCGGCCGCGCCGCCTCAAGGCGACCAGCGGATCGAGATCGTCAACCTCCGGCGCTACACCCATCCCAACTTCACGCGCATCGTCATCGACATCGGCCAGCTTCGCGATTTCACGTTCGGCGAGCTCCGCGACCCCGGCCGAGTCTATGTCGACGTCCTCCAGGCCAAGCTCAACCCCATCCTCCAGGGCCAGTCCTATCTGGTCAAGACCGACTACGTCAGCCAGATCCGGATCTCCCAGAAGACGATCTCGACGGTCCGCTTAGCCGTCGACGTCGACTTTTCACGGATCGAGTCCTACCGCGTCTATCACCTCTTCGACCCGTTCCGGCTGGTCGTCGACATCTACCCTCGCGGCGCGGCGGATGTGCCGGCGCAAACACCCGCCCCGGCGGACAAGACGGTCCCCCCCGGCAACCGGAGCCAGCCGCCCGTCAAGCGCGACGTCGACCCGAAGGACCCGAATCTCAACGCGACGTCCATGGCCCGGCAACTGGGTCTCGGCGTCCGGACGGTCGTCATCGATCCCGGGCACGGCGGGCCGAAGCCGGGTACGATCGGCAAGAGCGGTCTCCAGGAAAAGGAGATCAATCTGGCCGTCGGGCTCGCCCTGAAAAAGCTGCTCGTGGAGAAGGCCGGCATCGACGCCATCCTGACCCGCGAGTCCGACGTCGACGTCGGGCTCGACGACCGGACGGTCATCGCCAACCAGAAGCGCGCCGACCTGTTCGTCTCCATCCACACCAACGCCCACCGGGACCGCAAGCGCGGCGGCGTGGAGACGTTCTTCCTCAATATCAGCCCCGACCCGTCGGTCGTCGAGCTCGCGGCCGAGGAGAATGCCACCTCGACCAAGAACATCGGCGAGATGAAGACGATCCTCCAGAGGATCGTCCAGAACAGCAAGATCCAGGAGTCGCACGATCTGGCCGAGGCCATCCAGCGGAACCTGGTCAAGGACCTGTCGAGCGACCTGCCCTCGATCCAGAACTTAGGCGTCAAGGGAGGGCCGTTCTGGGTGCTCATCGGAGGGGAGATGCCCTCCGTGCTCGTCGAGATCTCCCATCTCAGCAACTCCAAGGAAGAGGCCAAGCTCAAGACCGGGAAATACCGCGAGCTCGCGGCCCAGGGCATCTATGATGGTATCATGGAATATATACGCTCGCTCGGTAAAGGACAGAGGCCATGAACAGACGCGATTTCATCAGGGGCGCGGCCGCCGCCGGCCTGGCTCTTCGCTTCGGCCCCCGGGCCTTCGCTGGCCAGGCGGCCTCGCTGACGTCCCCGCCCGCGCTGGCCGTGGTCGAGGGCGAATCCCCCGCGGCCATCACCAAGGAAGCGATCGCCTTGCTCGGCGGCATGGGCAGGTTCGTCGGCAAGGGGGACCGGGTCGTCATCAAGCCGAACATCGGCTGGGACCGGACGCCGGACATGGCCGCCTGCACCAACCCGGAAGTCGTCAAGGCCCTGGTCGAGCTCGTCCTCGGCGCCGGGGCCAAGAAGGCCATCGTCATCGACAACACGACCAACCAGGCCAAGCGCTGCTACGTCCGCTCCGGCATCCAGGAGGCCGTGAAGCAGGCCGGCGGGGACATGCTCTTCGTCGACGACTACCGGGTCAAGAAAATGGCCCTCAAGGGCGAGTGGCTCAAGGAATGGGAGATCGTCCAGGATGTCATCGAGTCCGACCTGATCATCAACGTCCCCATCGCCAAGCACCATTCGCTCTGCCGTCTGACGCTCGGCGCCAAGAACTGGCTCGGCGCGACCGCCGGGGCCCGCAACCAGTTCCACCAGAGCCTGGACAAGGCCGTCGTCGACCTGTCCGCCTTCTTCAAGCCGCGGCTGACGGTCCTCGACGCTTACCGCATCCTTGTCCGCAACGGCCCCCAAGGAGGACGCATCTCGGACACCGAGCTCAGGAAGACGGTCGTCGCCGGCACGGACCCGGTGGCCGTGGACGTCTTCGCGGCCTCCCTCTTCGGGATCGGACCTAACGAGCTCCCGTATCTCGGGATGGCCCGTGAGCGCGGATTGGGCCAGACCGATCTCGGAAAGGTGCGCCTTGAAAAAAGAAAGATCTAGGAAGTACCGCACCCTCGAACGACTCCGGATGGCGAGCCAGGCGGTCTTCTTCGGCCTCTTCGTCTATCTCTTCATCGGCGCCCACTATACCGGCCAGGACTACATCGGCTCGACCGTCCAGCGCTTCTTCCACTTCGACCCGCTCCTGGCTCTGGTCACCATCGTTGCGGCGCGGCTCGTCTACGCCTATTTCGTCTTCGCTCTGATCACGGTCGTCGCGACGCTCGTCTTCGGCCGCATTTTTTGCGGCTGGGTCTGCCCGCTCGGCGCCGTCCATCAGGCCTCGTCGTTCGTCTTCAAGAGGACGAAATTCCTCAAGCCGCCGCGCGAGGACAAGGCCAGCCTGGCCCCGAAATACTATATCCTCATTGTCGTCCTCCTCGGCGCGCTCTTCGGGCTCGACCTCGCCGGCTATCTCGATCCGCTGTCCTTCCTGACCCGCTCCTTCGCCCTGGCCGTGCTCCCGTCGCTGGCCTACGCCCTGTCCAACCTGACCGGCGCCCTCTACGGCCTGGGGGTCACGGGATTGGCCCGGACGATCTCTCAAACCCTCGAGAACTGGACCATCCACACGACCTTTATCCAAGGGTTCTCGATCGGCCTCTTGTTCCTCGGCGCGATCGCGCTGAACGCCCGGAAGGAACGCTTCTGGTGCCGTTATCTTTGCCCGACCGGCGCCCTGCTCGGCTTGCTCAGCCGCTGGAACCTGCTCAAGCTCCGGATCGACGACGAGAAGTGCATCAAGTGCGGGCTCTGCACCCAGCACTGCGAGACGCAGGCCCATCCTTACCCGAACGACAAGTGGAAGAGCGGCGAGTGCATCTATTGCCAGAATTGCGCCTCGATCTGCCCGACGGCGGCCATCGGCTTCCGGCTTTCCGCCCGGCCCGAGAAGCTGACCAACGTCTCGAACGTCAATCTGTCGCGGCGCAAGCTCCTCCTCACGACCATCGCCGGACTCGTGGCCATCCCCTTCTTCCGCCTGACGCCGTCGCACAAGCGGGCCTCGCTGAAGCTCATCCGGCCGCCCGGCGCCCTCCCCGAGCCGAAGTTCCTGGCCAAGTGCGTCAAGTGCGGCCAGTGCATGCGGGCCTGCCCGACCGGCGGGCTCCAGCCCGTCCTGACTGAAGCTGGCCCCGAGGGGATCTACACGCCGATGCTCGTCCCCAAGATCGGCTACTGCGAGTACTACTGTTCTCTCTGCACCCAGGTCTGCCCGACCGGGGCGATCAAGAAGCAGACGATCGAAGAGAAGAACAAGCTCAAGATCGGCACGGCCTGGGTCAACAAGAGCCGCTGCATCCCCTACGTCCTGGGCAAGCCCTGCATCGTCTGCGAGGAGCACTGCCCGGTCTCGCCCAAGGCCATCAAGCTCGTCGAGGTCGAGACGAAGCTCGCCGACGGCACGATCGCCGTCCAGAAAGCCCCGATCATCGACATCAAGCTCTGCACCGGCTGCGGCATCTGCGAGAACAAATGCCCGGTCATGGACGACCCGGCCATCTTCGTCACCAGCGTCGGGGAAACGCGGTCGGAGAAAAACCAGCTGCTCCTGGATATCTCGTCGGAAACGCCCGCCGACCCGTACAAGTAGCGCGCGCTCTCATTGTAGGATAGGAATTTCCTTTTTGCGCTGGGCTTGAGATCGCCCGTCTCTGACTCGGAATCGACCCTTCCCATCACGAAAAAGAGGATATCCCGGCCCCGAGCGAATCCAGATGACGGATGATTCGGTCGACCACCGCGGGCTCGGTCAGGAACGCCACGATTCTCATCCTCCCGCACTCATGAAAGCCATGAGTACTGCAAGGCTGCCGCAGCGCGGACAGATCATCGCGTCCACCACGTAGACCTGAGAGCTTGGAGTCCCGGAAACGAATCATGCCCCGCCGTCTGCTGCAGCGCCTGGTTCGGCGATTGAGCCTGTATCCGGACACACTTGCTGTACGACTCCCTTCCACAGTCCTCTGCGCGAATTGGTCCGAATTATTCCTTCCCTTTACCGATCGACTCAAGGATCACCTCAGGAAACTGCTTGGTGAGTCCGTCGAGCGGTTGGGACCGGGCCGGGTAAAGAACCGTATCCAGAACGGCGCGAGTACAATCGAGAATGATCCTCTGATTTCGCTCACCCTGCTCGGGTGTGGCCCGCCAACTTGGCGCCGCGGCCTGAGCGTTCGGGAAATCGAAGTAGCTGAAGTGGCTGAAGCCGGGCGAATCGACGAGGAGGAAGTAACTCCCCTTGGGTGCCTCCTGATAGGGAGCCTTCACCCTATCAACAAACCGATTGCGAGAAACGGTCCGTTTCTCAAAGGTTTCCCGGCTTTCTCCAGGTTGTTGCGGCTTCCGCGCGTCGCCGTACATGGCGAAGACAGGCTGGTGTAAGGCGCCGTACGTCTGGCCCGCGTCGAGGCCGCCGTCGAGGTTAAGGCCGATGCGGAATCGCTTGTCTTCACGCACGCTGACAACGGAAATCATGCCTCCCAGCGAATGCCCGACCGCTCCGACCATTTTCGTGTCCAGCCGGCCTTGAAGGCTCGCCGGGACACCGGACAGGACGGACGTTTTGATTTTCTCTAACTGGTCGAGAACGAAGCTGTTGTCCCGCGCCCCAACCCGGTACCGGGCCGCGTGAAAGGCCGCTTGCTCCTCCTTGGTCCGCTTGGCGTCTTCGTCCCAGCCGCTTTGGGAAACGATGCGCCCGTCGGGGAACACGACCGTTCCGCCATCGAATGTGTGTTCAACGGCCGCGACCACGTAGCCGTGGCTCACCAGGTCTTCGATCATCGCAGTGTAGTACAAAACCGGGATGCCGCCGCCGTGGGAGAAAATCAGGACTGGGAACTGTCCCTTGCCGGCGACGACGGGTGCGTTCGTGATGGCGTGGGACTTGATAGTGGAGATCGTTTTGTAGCTGTCGCCGTAGGACTCGCGGGTGAAGTTCTTTCCGAATCGCTCCTCATAGGCTTCCATCTCTTTTAGCCGCGGGAAGTACTCAGCGCGAACGCCCGGGGTTTGGGGATCGATGGGATAGAACAAGTAGACGAGCAGTTCGCGCTTCGCGTCCTGCTTCCCGGACTGCGTCTCGGTACGGGAGTGGTCGATCCAGTCGAGGACACACGTGCCAACTCCATACTTGCCGGTGGGTTTTGGTAGCTGCGATTGAGCGAACGCCGCAGTCGGTGCAAGCACGATCACTACGAGCAGTCCGCATGTCATCGAACGAAGCGTATTCATCTCGGGAATCCTCATTTTCTCGGGAACCAGTATCCCGTCGATGGGAGCCGAACGACTTGCCGCTTAGCCGCGAGCGGCGCTCCCACATGGCAGGATAGGAATTTCATTTTTGCGCTGGGCTTGAGATCGCCCGTCTCTGACTCGGAATCGACCCTTCCCATCCTAGACCCCCAAGAGGCGTATCGGAAGCCGGGTGCGGGGAGCGACAATGACGGTCAGTCTTTGAGGGCCTTCTTGAGCTCGTCCGTGAGCTTCGGGACGACCTCGAAGAGATCGCCGACGATGCCATAGTCGGCGACCTTGAAGATCGGCGCCTCGGGGTCCTTGTTGACGGCGACGATGAACTTCGAGGACGACATGCCGGCCAGGTGCTGGATGGCGCCCGAGATGCCGACGGCCATGTAGAGCTCCGGCGACACGGTCTTGCCCGTCTGCCCGACCTGGTGCTGGTGGCCGATCCAACCCGAATCGACGGCCGAGCGTGACGCCCCGACGGCGGCGCGCGGAAAAACGGCGGCCAGGTCGCGGAGCAGACTGAACGCTTCGGGGCCCTTGAGCCCGCGACCGCCCGAAACCACGATATCGGCTTCTGTGACGTCGAGCTCCGCGCTCTCTTCCTTGAGGATCTCGGTGACGCGCCCTTTGGTCGAGCCTTCGGGGATGGCCACCTCGAGCCTGATCGTCTCTCCGGTGCCCTCGCCCGCCTGGCCGACCGGGAAGACATTCGGCCGGAGCGTCGCCAACTGGGGAGAGCTCTTCAGCCGCAAGGATAGGAAGGCCTTGCCGGCATAGATCGGCCGGGTGAATTCGAGGGCCCCGCCCTTGACCGCGATCTTCGTGCAATCCGAAACCAGGGCGACGCCGAGCCGGGCCGCGACCCGCGGCGCCAGGTCCTTGCCCATGGCCGTGGCCGCGAAGAAGAAGGCGGATGGCTTGGCCTGGGCCGCGAATCCTGCCAGGGCGAAGGCATGGGCCTGCGAGGAATAGTCGGCAAGAACAGGATTATCAATAATATAGACCTTGGCGGCCCCTTGGGCGAAGGCGGCCGGCGCAAGGCCGGAGACGGCCGCCCCGACGAGGACCGCGGCCGTTTCCACGCCGAGCTCGGCGGCGCGCCGCTTGGCCTCGGAGAGGGCCTCGAGCGAGCTCTTCTTGATCTTCCCGTCCCGGATCTCGAGATATGCGGCGATCATCTTTCCTCTCCTCTTCCTCTTTATATGAGCTTGGCTTCGTCCCGCAGGAGGCGTACCAGCTCGCGGGCGGTCTCCGCGGGATCGCCTTTCAGGATCTTGCCCGCCTGCCTCGCGGCCGGCACATCGAGCCCGATCGTCTCGACCGCCGGGACGAGATCCCCGGCCCCGAACCCGAGCTCGTCGAGCGTGACGACGGGGATCGGCCTCTTCTTGGCGGCCATGATGCCCTTGAGGGTCTCGTAGCGGGGCTCGTTCAGCCCCTTCTGGGCGCTGACGACGGCCGGCAGGGAAAGGACGACTTTTTCGAGGCCGCCCTCGATCTCGCGGAGGGCCGTGGCCGCGGCGCCTTGGACCTCGAGCTTGGTCACGACGGTCGCTTGGGGCAGGCCGAGAAGCTCCGCGACCATGGCCGGGACCTGGCTGTTGTCGGCGCCGACCGATTGCTTGCCGAAAAGCAGCAGATCGGCCCCGGCGAGCTTGCGTTCGACCACCCGGGCGAGGATGCGGGCCGTTCGCAGCCCGTCGTAGGTCTCGGGGAGATCGTCCTTGACGAGGAGAACCTCGTCGGCGCCCATGGCCAGACACTTCCTGAGGACCGTCGCGGTCTCGTCCCGGCCGACGGAGACGACACGGACCGTGCCGCCCTGGGCTTCCTTGAGCCGGAGGGCTTCCTCGACCGCGTACTCGTCGTAGGGGCTGATGACGAAATTCAGCCCCTCCTCGGCGATCGTCCGGGTCTCGTGCTGGATGCGGATCCGGGACTCCGTGTCGGGCACCCGCTTGACGAAGACGAGAATATTCATGGGCCTCTCCTTGCCGGGGCCGTCGATCCGGCCGCTGCGATCGGCCCGGCGGGGCGTTTCAGGGCCGCTCGAACGACTTCAAGACGAGCGCGCCGTTGGTCCCGCCGAAGCCGAACGAATTGCTGAGGGCGTGGACGAGCCGGGCCTTCCGGGCGGCGTTCGGGACGTAATCCAGGTCGCACTCGGGATCGGGGAACTCGGCGTTGATGGTCGGCGGCATGATCTGATGGAACAGGGCGAGCGCGGTGATCCCCGCCTCGAGGCCTCCGGCCGCGCCGAGCAGGTGGCCGGTCATGGATTTCGTCGAGCTGACGGCCAGCCGCCGGGCCTGGTCCCCGAAGACGGCCTTGATGGCCATCGTCTCGGTCTTGTCGTTGAGCGGCGTCGAGGTGCCGTGGGCGTTGATGTACTGGACGTCCTCCGGGCCGATGCCGGCGTCTGCGACGGCCAGGCGCATGACCCGGGCGGCCCCGTCGCCGGACGGATCGGGGGCCGCGACATGATAAGCGTCGCTCGACATGCCGTAGCCGACGACCTCGGCGTAGATCCGGGCGTTCCGGGCGAGGGCCCGGCCGAGCTCCTCGAGGACGAGGACCCCGGCGCCTTCGCCCATGACGAAGCCGTCCCGGCGGGCGTCGAACGGCCGCGAGGCTTTGGCCGGATCGTCGTTCCGCTCCGAGAGGGCCTTGATGGCGGTGAAACCCGCCAAGCTGAGGGGCGTCAGCGGCGCCTCGGCCCCGCCGGCGATCATGATGTCGGCTTCGCCCCTGGCGATGATGCGGAACGAATCGCCGATGGCGTGGGTCCCCGTGCTGCAGGCCGTCGCGTTGGCGCAGTTGGGCCCCTTGGCTCCGAAACGGATGGAGATCTGGCCCGAGGCTTCGTTGATGATCGTCTGGATGAGGAAGAACGGCGAGATGCGGTCCGGACCCTTGTCCCAGAGGATCCTGAGGTTCTCCTCGATGGACCCCAAGCCGCCGATCCCGGAGCCGACGTAGGTGCCGGCCCGCTCGCTTTGGAGGTCGGCCGCGGCGATTCCGGAATCCGTGACGGCCAGCTGGGCGGCGGCCACCGCGAAGCGGATGAAGGGGTCCATCTTGCGGGATTCCTTGCGCTCGATGAACGCCAGCGGGTCGAAGTCCTTGACCTCGCCGCCGAAGCGGGTGGAGTAGCGCGAGACATCGAACCGGGTCAGGGGGGCGATGCCGCTCTCGCCGCGGAGCAGGGCCTGCCAGTTCTTGTCGGTCCCCGTGCCGAGCGGCGAAATAAGCCCGATGCCGGTGACGACGACCCGGCGTCCAGGATTCATCTCCCTTCTCATGGGGCGAACGATCCGAGGTTGATGGGGACGGAACGCGGGGCTATTTCGCGTGCCCCACGATATAATCGATGGCCTTGCCGACCGTGGTCAGCTTTTCCGCCTGGTCATCGGGGATGTCCAGCCCGAATTCGTCTTCGAGGGCCATGACCAGCTCGACGGTGTCCAGGGAGTCGGCGCCGAGATCATCGATGAAGGACGCGTCTTCCGTGACCTGCTCCTCGCTGATGCTCAGCTTGTCGGATACGATCGCCCGGACCTTCTTGAGCAGTTCGTCTCTTTCCATAGTGTCCTCCTTGCAGAATACTTAGAGATGCCGGCGGACCGCCTACATATACATGCCGCCGTTCACACTGACGACCTGGCCGGTGATATAGGCCGCGTCTTCGGAGAGAAGGAATCTTACCGCAGACGCCACGTCTTTGGGAAGCCCGAATTTTTTGAGGGGGATGATCTCGAGGTAGGCCTGGCGGACCTCCTCGGGGAGCGCTTCGGTCATGGCCGAGACGATGAACCCCGGCGCGACCGCGTTGACGGTGATGCCGCGGCTGCCGACTTCGCGGGCCAGGGACCGGGCGAAGGCGATGACGCCGGCCTTGGAAGCGGCGTAGTTGGTCTGCCCGGCATTGCCCATGAGGCCCGCGACCGAGGCGATGTTGACGATCCGGCCGTACCGCGCGGCGATCATCGTCCGCAGGACGGCTTTGGAGAAGTTGAATGTCCCCTTGAGGTTGACCCGAAGGACGGCGTCCCAGTCCTCTTCCTTCATGCGCATGAGCAGGCCGTCGCGGGTGATGCCGGCGTTGTTGACCAGGTGGTCGATGCGGCCATGGGCCGCGGCCACGGCGGCCACGGTGCGCTCGACGGCGGCCGTGTCGCTGACGTCGACCTCGCGGCCCTCGGCCAGGCCGCCGGATTCGACGATCGACCCGGCCACGGCCTCGAGCTTGTCTTTCTGGATGTCGACGAGGACGACCCGGGCCCCCTCGGCGGCCAGGTCGCGGGCGATCGTCTCGCCGATCCCCTGAGAGCCGCCGGTGACGATGGACACCCGTCCTTCGAAACGCTTCATGCGGCCGCTCCCTTCATGGCGCATTCGTAGCGGAGGATCTCCGCCTGGATCTTCTCCTGGACGTGGGTGGCGACGAACTGCCGGGCCAGGCCGATGGCGTTGCGCACCGCGGTCGGGTTGGAGCGGCCGTGGCCGATGATGCAGACCCCGTTGACGCCGAGGAGCTGCGCGCCGCCGTATTCGGAATAGTCGATCTTCTTGTAGAGCTTCTTCAAGTGCCTCTTCATCAGGAGATAGCCGAGCTTGGCGAAGATGTCCTTGGTGATCTCGTGGCGGGCCATGGACATGACGCTCTGGACGACCCCTTCGGAGGTCTTGAGGGCGACGTTGCCGGTGAAACCGTCGCTGACGACGACGTCGGCGATGCCGGAAAAGAGGTCCTTGCCCTCGACGTTGCCGATGAAACGGAGGGGGGCCGTCTGGAGCCGGTCGAAGGCTTCCTTGACGAGATCGTTGCCCTTGCCCTTCTCTTCACCGATGCTCATCAGGCCGATCCGGGGGTCCGCGACGCCGGCCACGGCTTCCATGAAGATCTTGCCCATGAACGCGAATTGGACTAGGTTGTGGGGCTGGCAGTTGGCGTTGGCCCCGGCGTCGAGGAGCAGGGTCTGCCCTTCGACACCCGGCACGAGGAGGGCCAGGGCCGGACGGTCCACGCCCTTGAGCGAGCCCAGGACGTCCCGGGAGATGTAGACGACGGCGCCGGTGTTGCCCATGCTGACGAAGGCGTCGGCCGCCCCGTCCCGGACGAGCTGGGCGGCGACGCGGATCGAGGAGGCTTTCTTCTTCCGGAAGGAGAGGAGCCCCTCGCCCATGCCGATCGCCTCGGGCGCGTCGACGATAGTGACGCGGGACGCTTGGGACGGGTGATGCTCGGTCTCGCGGCGGATGGCGCTCTCGAGACCGACGAGGAGGATGTCGACGCCGAAGTCTCCGGCGGCGGCGAGAGCCGCCGGCACAGTCGTCTTGGGCCCGAAATCACCCCCCATCGCGTCGACGGCGATTCTCATGGAGGCCGCTCAGATCAGTCTTTGGTCCCTTCCGTGACCTGCCGTCCTTTGTAGAACCCGCACTCGGGGCAGGCCCGATGCGGCAGCTTGGGATTGCCGCACTTGGGACAGACGGAGAAGGTCGGAAGGGTGAGGCCGTCGTGGGAGCGGCGTTTCCCTTTTCTCGTCGGCGAATGGCGTCTCTTTGGGTTAGGCATTTAACTCTTGTCTCTCACAGGAAATTTGAGCTTGTTCCAGTGCGTATCGGATTCTTTCACCAGGCAGGAGCAGTTGGCGTCGCGGATGATCTCGCCGCAGACGGCGCAGATGCCCTCGCACTCCGGCGCGCATAGGGGCTTGGCCGGAAAGGTCAGGTTCAGCTGCTCGAGGACGACGGTGCGCAGGTCGAGCTGGCGGCCGCTGTAGAACATCTGGTCGATCTTGTCGTCGGACAGCTCCTCGGACAGGGCGTCGATGTCCTCCGGCAGGTAGACGAGGTCGAACCGGCTGGCGACAGGGAACTCGAAGGGGATCAGGCAGCGCGAGCAGACGAAGCTCAGCCGGGCCGTGACCTCGCCCTGGACCAGGACCTCGTCGCCGATGAGGCGGACGGTGACTTCGGCGTGGGCCGGCTCGAGAAAAACGGCGTTCTCCTCGACCAGGTCGAGGCTCAGGAACTCGAAGTCCCTGGACAGGCGGAGTCCCTCCTTGGGGAGGCGGTCGATATCGATAAGTATCGTTGTATCCAAATGAATACCTCTCAAAATTTCAATCTATTATATCAAGCAGGTCTTGGATGTCAAATGGCCTTGGGACGGGGGGACAGGCTTGAACGGAGAGGCCGGACGCGTATAATACCCCCATGGGCGGCTACGACACGCGGGTCGATTACAGGGGGGAGGCTTACATCGTCCAGACCCAGGACAAGGGGCTCGGCGCCCAGTATATCGAGTCCCTGATCTACAAGGCGGGGCGCCTGCTCACGTCGAAGCGGGCCTTCTACACCGCCTTCCTCGACCTGCCGGACGCCGGCGACCGGATCGAGCGGATGATGGAGGAGCAGCACAAGACGATCCTCGGCCAGATCGTCGAAGGCAGGTACGACTGAGTCCGAAACGACTCTTCCTCATCGACGGGAATTCCCTGCTCTACCGCTCGTACTACGCCATCCGCGGCCTCAGCAACTCCTCCGGCTTCCCCACCGGGGCCATCTTCGGCTTCGTCAGCGCCCTGCGCAAGCTCGTCGACACGGAGAAGCCGGATTACCTGGGCGTGGTCTTCGACGTCAAGGGGCCGACCGTCCGCCACGAAGAGTACGAGGCCTACAAGGCCCATCGCAAGCCGATGCCGGACGATCTCGCCGTCCAGATCCCGGTCCTCAAGGACGTCCTCCGGGCCCTGCGCATCCCCACGGCCGAGTTCCCGAAATACGAGGCCGACGACGCCATCGCCTCGCTGGCGGTGACTGCGGCCGCCAAGGGCCTCCACACGGTCGTCGTCACGACCGACAAGGACCTCCTCCAGATCGTCGACGCGTCGACGTCCGTCTGGAACCCGTCGAAGGAAAAGATGATCGAGGCGGGCGGCGTGAAAGACTTCTTCGGCGTCGAGGCGGGCGCGATCGTCGACGTCCTCGCCCTGTGGGGCGATCCGTCCGATAACGTCCCGGGCGTCCCCGGCATCGGCGAGAAGACGGCCAAATCGCTCATCGAGCAGTTCGGCTCGGTCGACAACCTGCTGGCTCACCTCGACCAGGTCAAGAACCCGCGCGTCCGGGAGAAGATCGAACAGAACCGGGAGCTGCTCGATCTCAGCCGCCGCCTGGTCACGGTTTGCCGTGACCTGCCGATCGACCTCGATCTCGACCGCTATGTCGTGCAGGAGCCCGACGAGAAGGAAACGATCCGTCTCTTCGGCGAGCTCGAATTCACCAAGCTCGTTTCGGATTTCCTGAAGCCGGCCCGGCCGGAGGGAAGGGATTTCCGGACGATCCTGGACGAGGGCGAGCTCCGGGCCCTGGCCGCCCGGATCGCCAAGGCCGGTGCGGTGACCCTGGACACCGAGACGACCTCGCCGATGCCGACTCGGGCCCGCCTCGTCGGCCTCTCGTTTTCGCTCGTTCCGGGCGAAGCCCATTACGTTCCCGTCGGGCACGATTATCTGGGCGCCCCGGCCCAGATCCCCAAAGCCCGGGCCTTGGCCATCCTGAAGCCCGTCCTCGAGGACGCCAAGGTCCTCAAGACCGGCCAGAACATCAAGTACGACATGATCGTCCTCGAGCGCGAAGGCATCCGCCTGGCCGGGATCTCGCGCGACACGATGGTCCTGTCGTACCTCCTCGAACCGAACTGGGGCAAGCACAGCCTCGACCGCATCGCCCTTCACTACCTCCGGGAGACCAAGACCCCCTATGAGGCGGTCGCCGGCAAGGGCAAGGGCGAGCAGACCATGGACAAGGTGACGGTCGAGCGGGCCGCCCCGTACGCCTGCCTGGACGCCGCCCTGGCCTTGGAGCTCGGAGAGCTGCTGTGGGACAAGGTCCGGACGAAAAAGCTCGATCGGCTCTACGAGGACATCGAACAGCCGCTCATCGGGCTCCTGGCCCGCATGGAGGTCCTCGGCGTCCGCGTCGATCCCGCGGTCCTCAAAGCCATGTCGAAGGAGCTCGAGGGCGAGCTCGGACGCCTGGAGAAGGAGATCCACGAGCAGGCGGGATGCGCCTTCAACATCAATTCGCCCCGCCAGCTGGCCGACATCCTCTTTCACAAGCTCGGCCTGCAGGCCGGCCGCCGCACCAAGGTCACAAAAGGCTTCTCGACCTCCATCGACATCCTCGAGGAGCTGGCGGCCGTCCATCCCCTGGCCCGCCATGTCCTCGACTACCGGCAGATGGCCAAGCTCAAGTCCACCTATGCCGACGCCCTGCCCCAGCTCATCAACCCGGAGACCGGCCGCATCCACACGTGCTACAACCAGACGGTGGCCTCGACCGGCCGGCTCTCCTCGAGCGAGCCCAATCTCCAGAACATCCCGGTCCGCGGGGCCTGGGGGGCCCGGTTCCGCCGGGCCTTCATCCCGGACAAGGGCTATGCCCTCCTAACCGCCGACTATTCCCAAGTCGAGCTCCGTATCTTGGCCCACCTCTCGGGTGACACGACGCTCGTCGAGACTTTTTTGACCGACCGGGACGTCCATGAGGAGACCGCCCGGCTCGTCTTCGGCGAGTCGGCCGGCGACGAGGCCCGCCGCCGGGCCAAGATCATCAATTTCAGCATCATCTACGGCACTTCGGCCTTCTCCCTGGCCCGCGAGCTGGGGACGTCCACGGGCGAGGCCCAGAAGTTCATCGACCGCTATTTCGCAGAGCGCCCGAAGGTCCGGGAGTATCTCGATCGGGTCGTCGAGGAGGCCCGGGAGCGGGGTTACTCCGAGACGATCTTCGGCCGGCAGCGCCAGGTCCCCGAGCTCCGCGCGCCCGACCGGAACCTGCAACAGGCCGGCCGGCGCATCGCCCTCAACAACCCCATCCAGGGGTCCGCCGCCGACATCATCAAGCTGGCTATGCTCCGCGCCGTCAAATCGATCGAAGCGCGCAGGCTCCGGACGCGCATGATCCTCCAGGTGCACGACGAGCTCGTCTTCGAGGTCCCCGAGGGGGAGCGGGCGAAGGTCGAGCCGCTGGTGCGCGAGGCGATGGAGGGGGCCGCGGACCTCTCCGTGCCCCTGGTCGTCAAGCTGGGATTCGGCCCGAACTGGGCCGACGCAAAATAGTTAGAGCGGCTTCTGGAACGCCCGGAACTTCTTGTAGATCGTTCCGCCCATGCGTTCCATCTCGGCCCGGACCTTGACGTTGGCCTCCATCTCATGGTGGGTGTCGATCATCTCCATGCCGGCTTCCGAGGCCGACTGGAGGACCTTGACTCCCATGAGGACGTCGAGGCCCTGCCCCCGGTATGAAACCTTGACGGCTCCGAGGAGGAGGTCGAGCTGTTTCGTCTTCTTGGCCGCGCGGAGGACATGGATGAAGCCGAAAGGAAAGAGGCGGCCCCGGGCCTTGATGATGCCCTCGGTCATGTCGGGCATGGCGATGATGAAGGCCAGGACCTCGCCGTCCTTGGCCACGACCTTGACGAACCGGGGATCGATGATCGGCAGGAAGCGCTTGGCCAGGTCGTCCATCTCCTGCTCCTCGAGGGGCGCGAAGCCGTAGATGTTGCCGTTCATATAGGTTTCGTTCATGAGGCCGAGGATGCGCCGGATCCAGGGCTTGATCTCCTTGCGGGACTTGAACTCGATGATCTCGAAGGTCCCTCGCTTCATGGCCCGCTCGTAGATCTTCTTGTAGAACTCGGGCATCTCCTTGGGCACGACCAGCTTGTAGACGAACCAGTCGTTGTCCTTGGTGTAGCCCTCCTCCTCGAGCCAGCGGGGCATCCATTCGAAATTGTAATAGGTGGCGATCGTCGCCCGGTGATCGAAGCCTTCGATGAGATAGCCTTCGGGGTCCTGGTCGGAGAAGCCGTAGGGACCGACGATCTTGGTCATCCCCTTGGCCCGGGCCCAAGCCTCGATATGGCGCAGGATGGCCCGGAAGACCTCCCTGTCCTCGTAGGTTTCGAGGTAGCCGAAGCGGGCCGTCTTCTCGTTCCGATGCTCGTTGTAGCGGTGGTTGATGATGCCCATGGCCCGGCCGACCGGACGGCCGTCCTTGCAGGCCAGCAGGAGGATCGTATCGCAGTAGGCAAAGGCCTTGTTCTTCTTGCTGTCGAAGTACTTCCAGTCGTCCGTGGTGAGCGGGTGGACCCAGTTCTGGTGGCCGGCGTGGATCTTCTCCGGCAGATAGATGAACGTTCTCAGGTCCTTGCCTTTCTGGGGGAGTATCTCGCGGATCTCGATGGCCATTGGCTTACCTCGACGGAATCGGTTTTGGTCCTCTTCTAACCCCCTTCTTATCCTACTTTCCAGGCGAAAAATCAACTGAAATCGGACTCTGGAAAAGCCTGTTCAAAAGCTGAGGACGGCCTGTGGAAAATCTTGACAACCCCCGAGGGCCTCACTATACTGACCCTTCTTTATTAAGGAAGGCAACCCGTCCCCATGAACGTCGAAACAACCGTCCTCCTAACCATCCTGGTCCCCATCCTCGGCTCCTTCGCGACGCCTCTCGCCGGGCTCGCCGCGAGGCGCGTCCGCTCGATCTGGGCCGTCCTGGTGAGCGGCGCGACGGCCGTCTTGCCGCTGACCCTCATTCCCTTCGCTCTCAAGGGAGGGGAGCTCGTCGTCCGCAAGAACCTGGCCATGGGCTTCGATTTCATCCTGGTCATCGATCCCCTGTCGATCTTCATGGCCGGGGTCTCGTCCTTCGTCGGCTTCCTGATCGTCGTCTATTCCCTGGGCTACATCCACAAGGAAGAGAACCAGAACGAGTATTACCTGATGGTCCTGCTCTTCATCGGGGCCATGATGGGTCTCGTCTTCTCGGGGAACCTCATCTTCCTCTACCTCTTCTGGGAGATCATCGCCATCTGCTGCTGGCGGCTGATCGGCTTCTACCGCGAGCCGGTCCACGTCCGCAAGGCCGACAAGGCGTTCCTGATCACGTTCTTCGGCGCCGTGGTCATGCTCCTCGGGTTCATCCAAATTTACAACGTCACCAATACCTTCGACATCACGGCCATGCGCGGCACCCTCGTTCCCGGGACGGCCGTCCTGCTCATCCTCTTCGGCCTGTTCTCGAAATCGGCCACGGTCCCGCTCCACACCTGGCTGCCCGACGCCGGCGTCG
>Ga0075524_10000079_pt1 | contig 17437 bp, 5 predicted proteins | sample NGEPerone_FD_76826 | JGI IMG/M metagenome (GOLD analysis project Ga0075524, IMG submission 76826) | Arctic peat soil microbial communities from the Barrow Environmental Observatory site, Barrow, Alaska, USA - NGEE Permafrost154B-one | ecosystem: Environmental > Terrestrial > Soil > Wetlands >...
CAGCCCGAGGAAACGAGGCGGGTCCTGAGGAATGGGCTGTACTTCACCGGGGATATCGGGGTCACGGACGAAGAGGGTTTCATCTTCATCGTCGGGCGGACCTGGGACATGATCAAGGTCGGAGGAAATCGCGTCAGTGCCAAGGAGATCGAAGAAGCCCTTTATGAGCATCCGGCCGTCTGCGAGGCGGCCGTGGTCGGAGTCCCCGACGATTTACTGGGCGAGGTGCCGAAGGCGTTTCTTGTTTTGAAGCAAGGGGGCTCGGAGGGACTGGAAGAAGCGCTCAGAGAATTCCTAAGCGGGCAGATCGCGTCGTACAAGATCCCGAAGTCGTTCGAATTCCGAGATTCTCTACCGAAGAACGAAGCGGGGAAAATTCAGAAGACGAAGCTCTGCTAGGCGGCTTCGCCCAGCGTCCCCGTCCCCTTCTTCCGCTCAATGAACGTGGTGATGTTCTTTATCGAATCGAGATTGTCAGGGACGAGCTCGGAGGGGTCGATAGATATGCTGAATTCCTGCTCGACGAAATTGATGAGTTCCAGCATCCCCGTTGAATCAAGGATCGAGTTCTCCATGAATGACGTTTCGTCACCAAGCTTCGAGCCCTCGCCGAACAGAAATGTGGCGACGATGTAATTTCTGACCTTCGCGCTGATATCGTTCATCCGCACGTTCCACAAGATGATACCATTCTATGGAATTTGCGGAATTATGCAAGGGCCAGATCGCCTATCGCACGGACCTCCGTGAGCCTTAAAAGAGCAGGACAAGAGGGATTACCGGGATAATGCGAGTATCCGGAAGGGCCTTATTGCTCCTTGCCCTGCTTACCGTTTTCTCATGGATCATTGTCATTCGGCTTGGGCATGAAGGCAGGTTTATTATCGAGCATCTTAGGGCAGGCTAAAGTGGGTGTTAATGATTTGTGCCTCGCGCATGGCTGATTTGCGCCTTTTGGTCGCTCGGCATGATTTTTGTACCTTGGATTCAATGCCGATAGACCAATTTGACTTTAGCAAAAAAAAACATAATCATAATGAATCAATTATGGATTTTCGTATTTTAGATCCGAGCGAGCATCCCGCATGGGATGAACTGTTGCTGCTCAGCAATAATCCTGTTTTCTTCCACACTGCCGGTTGGGCCAGGGCTCTTAAGGTCACATATAGATTCAGCCCCACCTATTTTGTAATTATGAAAGAGGGGCGCCTCGGCTTTCTGATGCCCTTTATGGAAGTATCAAGTGCCCTGACAGGGTTGCGAGGGGTTTCCTTGCCCTTCACCGATCAATGTTCCGTGTACAGTCCCAATAGGTCGACTTTCGATAATGCTGTGCAGGAGGTGATTAGGTTCGCCAAAGAGCGCCGATGGCGCTCTATCGAGTGGAGGGATCCCGGATATTTTGATGAACGATTTCCCTCGTCGGAAGCCTATTATGCCCATGATATCGACCTCATCCAATCGGAGCATGGACTCTACGCCGCTTTAAGTGATAGCAACCGAAGAAATATAAAAAAAGCGACTAAGGAAAAAGTAATCATCCGTTTTGAAAAATCAATGGATTCCGTAAGGGATTTTTATAAGCTGAATCTCATAACGAGAAGGCGCCATGGCCTGCCACCGCAGCCATTCGCCTTCTTTAAAAATATATTTGAACAGATCATTTTGAAGGACCAGGGAATTGTGGTGACAGCATCTCACCAAGGGAAGATGATCGCGGCATCGGTTTATTTTCACTTTGGCAAAAAAGCGCTTTACAAATACGGCGCTTCGGAAATGAAATATCAGAACTTGAGGCCTAATAATTTGATCATGTGGGAGGCCTTAAGATGGTATAACAAGAGAGGCTTTGAAACTCTAAATCTCGGCAGGACAGAGCTAAATAATCCAGGGCTCCTGCAGTTCAAAAGGACATGGGGCGGGAAGGAGAGCCTGCTGAAATACTATCGATACGAAATCGGCAAAATGGGATATACTCACAAGACCCTAAAAAGCGCTGGATTTTTATCTGCGATTTGCGCGCGAACGCCGACCATCGTTTTACGCATAGTCGGCCGGATACTCTATAGGCATATGGGCTAATCGCGTGTTGGCGCTAAGACTTACGATATAATGATTTTTGGCGCGGACAGCCTTGGACGGTCGCCACGGGTGCACCTCGTCATTATTAACGTACTTGCTGATCCAGACATTACTTCCCACTTTTACGTCCCGCAAACGATGTCGCGCTGGGCGGGCAAGATGGACCCCGGGCACGAAATAAGCGATGCGGCGCAGTAATCGCTGTACCAGTTCATATATCTCAAGAGGGCTCCTCCTCCCTAAAGCATAACTTTTATTAGAACATGTCCTCGAAATTCAGAGGAAAAACATATATCTGCGGGGGTAAAATACAAGGCCACTCTGCGGCAAGCGCGGATGCATACCCATCCTTATGTCCTATATCAATGACAGCCCAGTCCCGGTCTTTTTTCGAATCATCAACTAATCTTAATAGGCGGAGCGGATCACTCGGTCCCGATGTTAGGTCAATTGTATTGTATGTTTTAGAGAGCCCCGTCCCGACAGCTTTTGCGAGGGCCTCTTTCCGACTCCAGAGCTGGAAGAAGAATTCTTTCTTGGTGCTGTCTGGCTGGGCATTGAGGAGCTCGTTCTCGGATTTTGAGAAAAATCGTTGCGATATCTGGTCCATCTGCGGGATATCTCGGATATGCTCAATATCAACTCCAATTTGGCGATTACGCGATATCGCGTATGTCGCGCGGCCTGCCGACTTAGACATGTTGAAATATAGATCGGGACCATCGAGAGTGGGTTTCCCGAATTCGTTATGCTGGAATGAAATCGCCTCTGGTTGAATAGAAAGGTAGCGGCCGAGAATCATTCTTAAGACAACACGTCCGATCGCAAACCGCTTTCCGTCCCTCTTGTGGACATACCGCTGAGCTCTGAGTATTTCATCCAAAGAGAGCATTCCTTCGATGTTAAAGTCGCCCTGGGCTATCTCATCTAGAAAAGCATAAAAAACGCAGATTTCGTTCGGCTTGAGCGGCTGCAAAACGATACTGGACACGCTCAGTGCTTTCTGGCCACATAGAACAGGCAATTGTCGGTAGAGAAATTCGTGAAGAAGCTGCTCCGGCGCGCTCGTTCAAGATTGAGGCGACTGTTGAATAATTCAACGCTCATACCCTTAGCTCGGAGGGCCTTCTTGATAGTAAATGGGCTGACATAATGATGAAGTAATCCGCCTCTGATCATATCACCCAGTTTCAGGTTGGGATTTGCAAGCCGAAGGGGCCGTAAAATGAACTGTCGGAAAAGCATCCATACCCACGCTATCCACCGCTTGCCGAAAGCGACGCCTGATCTGGCCGTGAGAATAAAACAAGCCCCGGGACGCAATACACGAGCAACTTCTCGAAGGGTCAATTCACGTTTTCCCTTGTCGGGGATGCTCTCGAAGCCGTTAAAGGAGAAGAGCGCCCCATCAAAGAAATCATCTGGAAAAGCGAGCCGAGATGCGTCCATCGTATGGAGTACTAGGCTTACTCCATGGGCTTGTGCCTGACCCTGGGTTGCCTCAATCATCTGCGGCATCAAATCGATTCCGGTCACAACGAAACCCTTTTTCGCAAGAGCTACGGTCGTCCGACCTGCCCCGCAACCAATATCCAGAATTTCGCCCCCCATAGGAAAATACTTTTCTACAAGAATTTCTTCGGCCTTCCAAAGCCCTACATGTTTGTACCTATTGATCTGAGCAGGATCAGAATATTCCTTAAGAATTATTTCTTCGGGCGTGAGCTTATGCAATTCAGCATTCATCTTTCGTCGCCAGATCCGATTTGCCTATCGTTATCCACTAATGACCGAGTCCATACATGCCTTTAATTCTTCAGCAAGGAGTTTCACATAAGGTTGTACCAACATGCCCCGTGGATAGACATTGAGTTTATGAACATCAACACCCTTCCTCGCAATGTCTCCCCATCCGAATCGGTCGTCCTCATAGCCCGTGTAATGGGTTTTTGGCCTGAATAACGTTATCTTCCCGGCATATGGCTTGGGCACATACTTTTCAAGGGCGCGATCATTGACCCTGTCAATTCTCAAGTGATGGTATTTGAGAGATTTGTGAAGGCCAATAACATTGGCTAACGAAGCCGCGACAATACTTGTCCTGCTAAACATGCGCCTTCTCGCTACAGTATACTTCTGATAGATGAATTCACGGTTCCCTGCGTGGCCGGCAGACAGGGTGTTTTGCGCATGATAGACCAAGTTCTCCAGCCTGTTCAAGTTATCAAGATAGAAAGGTTTTCGGCTTTCGGCGCTAAAAACATTGTATGTCTCGATCATGGCCATGAATCGGACATCCTTGCCCATATATTGAAGACGCTGAGCTATTTCTAAAGCCACGGCCCCGCCCATGCAATAACCCCCCAGAAGAAATGGGCCTTTCTGATTAATATTCAGAATCTCTTGCAGATATCGAGATGCCATCCTCTCAATGGAATCCAGAGGATCACTTTGGCCATCCAAGCCCTGGGCTTGGAGACCGTAAACAGGAAAATCCTTACCCAGGCAATTCGCAAGCTCCCTGTACAAGAGGACGTTCCCTTCAGCCCCGTGGACAAAAAACAACGGAGGTTTTATCCCGCTGGGCTGAATCGGTACCAGGGAAGACCAGGTTATTCTGCTGCCCCCCGCATCCAAAACACTCGCTAGACCCTCGATAGTCGGAGTTGCAAATAGCGTTGCCAGCGGGATTGCGTGGCCTCTGAGGCGTTCGAGGTCGGCAAAGAGACGCGCAGCCGCAAGAGAGTCCCCGCCAAGGTCGAAGAAGCTTGCCGTAACAGAGATGGGCCGGATATCAAGCAAACGTTCCCATATCTGTGCCAGATCACGTTCGGTGCTTGTGCGGGGAGCTACATAGAGCGCATGTGCCGCGAAATCATCCGCTTCCGGCTCAGGAAGGGCTTTTCTGTTGACCTTGCCATTCGCCGTAAAGGGGAACTGTTCCAAAGATACGAAAATCGAGGGCACCATATAGCCAGGCAATCTCTCTTGAAGATACTTGCGCAGGGACTCTATTTCGATCTTAGGCGCGCCCTCCTTTACGTAATATGCCACCAAGCGCTGGAGACCCGGTACATCCTCTCTCACCATGACTATAGACTGCTTGACCGAAGGGTGGGCGTCGAGGTGGGTTTCAATGTCACCGAGTTCGATGCGATACCCATGTAGTTTAACCTGATCATCGACCCTGCCGAGAAATTCCAGGGCGCCGTCCCCGAGCCGTCGCACGGCATCTCCTGTCCTATAAAGCCTGCCATCCGGACAAGGTGCGAAAGGATTGGGGATGAATTTTTCTTCTGTCAGCTGTCTGTTATTGTGATATCCTCGGGCCAATCCATCTCCAGCGATAAACAGTTCCCCCGGCACTCCAATTGGACTAGGATTGAGGGAATCGTCCAGGATATAGAACTGAGTATTCGCGATTGGATGGCCCAAACAGGGCGGGGTATCCCCTCCATCGACTCTGGAAACAGCCGACCATATCGTGGTTTCCGTAGGCCCGTACAAATTCCATAATTCTGCACCCGTACGCAATATCGCATTCGCCAACTCTCGCGAAAGCGCTTCCCCACCACATAATGCTTTGAATCCTTTAGCCACCGACCAACCCGCCTCTATGAGGACGCGCCACGTCGCGGGGGTAGCCTGCATGGCCGAAATTTCGCTATTCTGGATCTCCTGTACGAGTTCTTTTCCGTCCGCCGCTATGTCCCGGCTGGCTATGACGACTTGAGCTCCGCAGACCAGCGGCAGAAAGATCTCGAGGCCGGCGATGTCGAAAGAGATAGTAGTGACGGCAAGGAGCACATCGGAGGGCGCAAGGCCTGGTTCCTTCAACATAGAGTAGAGGAAATTCGTAAGTGAACCATGCCGGATCTCCACGCCTTTCGGTTTTCCGGTGGAGCCCGACGTGTAAATGATGTAGGCGAGATCCTCGGGATCAACGTCGATCCTGTTTTGATTCCCTCCCCCATCATTGGCCTTCCAATCAAGATCCTCTAGGAGAACCACACGCGGTGGATTCCCGGGAACGCGACCGGCTAGCGCCCGCTGGATAATGATTGCCGCACACTCCGCGTCCTCCACCATCGCATCAAGTCTTGGGGCAGGAAAGGCGGGGTCCAAAGGGACGTAAGCCGCGCCACATTGCAGGATTCCAATCATGGCCGCTACCATATCTACAGAACGCTCAACGAAAAGGCCTATCGTATCTCCCCTGCATACGCCGCTGTTCGCTAAATGTGTGGAGATTGAGTCCGCCCGCTCGGATAGCTGGCGGTAGGTCAGCCGCTCATCCCCGCATCTAACGGCTATGGCTTCCGGATCGAGCTCCACCCTTTCGTGGAACATCTTATGGACGGATTTGGACCTCGGATACTCGCTCGGCTGACGGTTCCACCGGTGAAGAAGGACATTCTTTTCTTCGGGAGCAAGCATCTCAATCACCGCAAGCTCCTTATCCGGATCGGCCACGATGGACATCAGCAGCATATCAAAGGCCTTCATCCAGCGTTCGGCTGTTTGGGGGGTGAAGAGATTGGAGTTGTAGGTGAGCTCAAGGATGAAGCGGCCGCCTTGGGCCGGCGAGACATTAAGAAAAATTTCAAAATTTTCGAATGCCCGTGGATTCGCAGAGAAGTCGACTTCGAGGCCTTCGAATTTCATTCCGCCAAGATCAATGCCTGTATCGATATTGAAGATCACGGAGACAAGAGGAATACGGCTCGGATCGCGTTTGAGTCTCAGGCGTTTGAGCAGGCGGCCAAATGTGATCTCTTGGTGCTCACAAGCATCGAGCATCACCGACCGAAAACCTTTCACATAGTCGCTGAATTGCTGTGTTTTCTTCGACCGGCTTCGCAGGGGGAGGAGATTGACGCAGTGGCCAACCAGGAAATCCTTTCCCACGATGGATTGCCCGGCTGCCGGCAGACCGACCACGATATCGTCCTGGCCTGTTAGACGATGGATAAGCGTATTGAAGGCGGCCATGATAACGGTTACGAATGTGCAACCCGTCTGCATCGCGATCTTCTTGATTCCCTCCTGGAGCGAAGGATCCAAGGGAAGATCAAGCCGCTTGGCCTCGAAGGTCCTGTACGGAGGACGGGGTTTATCTAGGGGAAGATCGAGCTTTGGGACGTCATCCGAGTACACGTTGAGCCAATAGTCCTCGGAGGCCCGATGCTCCTGTCTAGACGTCCGTTCTGCCATATGAACGGCATACCAACTGAAATGCTCAGGCTCTTTGAGGTTGGGAGGGATGCCTTTCTTGAGCGCCGAATATATCGCGCCGATATCTTTTACAACAACGTCGATCGACCACCCGTCACACACGATATGGTGCGATGTGATCACGACCTGGTGGTCCTCGCTTGACAGCTTGACGATTTTCGCTCGCACCAGAGGGCCGAACTCCAGGTTGAAGGGTACGACGACCTCCTCGTGGAGAATGGCGTCCATCCTAGACTTGCGTTCATCCTCCTCCAGGGAGGAAAGATCCACGAGAGGTATTTCGATATCTATGCGCGGGCTGATACAAAGAACCCCCCCGTCGCTGCTGAATGTCGTTCTCATGGCCTCGTGGCGCCGGATGCCTTCAGCTATCGAAGTTCGGAGATAATCAAGCTCAAGGCTACCACGGAGGCGCACAGAGACGGATTCATTGAAGGCGCAGTTGCCCCCTTGATTCATCTTCGCAGTTAACCAAATCTCGCGCTGAGATTCCGTGGCTGGAACCACAAGCTGCAGATCGCCACGCACGAAGGGATCATACTCCACAGGCAACGCCTCGCCTGCCTCCGCCGGTCGGGAGTCCTCAAAAGTGATGCTTGATCCCACGTGGAGATAACGCGCCGCTGTCTTCGGATCCTCGATATACCAGCCGGGATCTCCATGCGGATCGCGGCCAAGCCTTGCCCCTCGCTTCGGAGGTTCGGTTCCCCGGATAGTCAAGACGCGGTGTCCTTCGGTCAGATCGACCCTGATCGGTCCCTTTTCTGCGGCCAGAATAAAACCCGCGGCCATCATCTCCGCCACCGTCTCTTTGATGGCCTTCGCTATCCGGACCATATCGCGGGAAGTGTGCGCAGTATTCAGGAACCAGGTCCTGCTGTCATAGATATGGATCCCCTTATGACGAAGCCAGGGATAGAAGAGACCGTGATAAGGCGAGTCCGTATCAAAATAGAACCGGCAGGCGGAACTAAAATACTTCATCGTGATAGGCGCCCTGACCTGGACGAAGTAGTTCTGAAGGTCCTCGGCGAACTGATCCATGGTCTTGTTCAGACCACGCTGGATCTGAGGGCCCTTCCGCTTGAGGTACTCGAGACTGGCTACTGTTGCCGCCATTGCCAAAGGGTGACGCACGAACGTACCGGCGAAGTAGGTGACACCTGTCTCAGGGATAGAGTCGTCTCCATACTGCCAATATCCGCCGTCCAAAGCGTCCATGTACTTGGGTATCCCAGCGATGGCACCGATCGGCATGCCTCCGGCGATGATCTTGCCGTAGGTCGCAACATCGGCCCGGATCCCGAAGTAATCCTGAGCCCCTCCAAGGTCCGCACGGAAGCCGGTAACGAGCTCATCAAAGATCAGCGCGATGCCCAATTGCTGAGTCAAGCGCCTGAGTTGGCGCATGAATTCACGCGGCTGGTGGCTAAGGTCCCTGCTTTGGACGGGCTCCACCATAACCGCGGCAAGCTCGCCGGCGCGCTCCCGGATGATCCGCAGCGATTCTTCGGCTCCATATTCCAGGACGAGGATGTTTTCGACGCTCTGCGGCGGAATACCCGGCGCCGCCGGAATGGAGCGGAGCTTTTTCGTCCCCCGGACGATGACTTCGTCGAAATTGCCGTGATAGGAATTCGTGAAGGTGACGATGATGTTGCGGCCGCTGACCGTACGGACAAGGCGCATGGCGCCCTGAACAGCTTCCGAGCCCGTATTGCAGAAAACGACACGTTCAAAACCGGTTATCTCGCTCATCAGCTTGGCTGCGGGACCCGCAAGCCCATGCTGAGGACCGATCTCTAAGCCTGCTTTGAGTTGTTTCCGGATCGCCCGAATGATGAAAGGCGGTGAAAATCCCAGCAGATTCGCGCCGAAGCAGCCGGTGACGTCTATATATTCATTTCCGTCGATATCCCACATATGAGATCCACGGGAGCGTTCGATAACGATCGGATAAACTAGTTCTTTCAGCTGCGGACTGAAGCCTGTCACGGTCCGAGGATCAGCGAAGTGGGCTCGATGCTTCTGAGTGTATTCCTTAGATCGGCGCGTGCGGCCGCTATACTCATGGATAAATGCATCCAGCATGGCTTGCTGCTCGGGAGTCAGGCTCTGGTCTCTAGTCTTATCGATCCGCGCACCCGCGCCAAATGTCTTTTGCGTCTCCGGGCTGGAATCGGCTCCTCTGCCGTGGCCGAGGATGGCGCCGATCTGGCTGGAAATGATCTCCTGCTGAGGCGTCGTGATCCCCTGACCCAGCGCTTCGAGCTGCCTGGACATGAGCTGTAACTGCTGGAGAAAGACTTGCTCCACCGAAGCCGCCCCCTGGACTGTCATCCCGACCGGAATCTGCATGAAGTTCATGTCGCTGGAGGCCGGGGCCCCCGCTTGCGCCAGCGCCGCAGGCACCGACGCGGTTTCCGGCGGCATGGCGCTGGGAGGAAGTTCTTTGTCCAGGTAATCGGAGAGACTGTCCAGGTTGACGAGGGTTTCAAGAAGTTGGCGGAATTTGATGGGAATCCCAAAGGCGTCCTGGAGGCTGGATGCCACCTGGGTTAGCAGGAGCGAGTCCAAACCCATTTCGAGGAAAGACGTGCGCATGTCGCCTTCGCTAAACTCCACGCCCGACACGTCCACCATGACCTTACGCAGCCGGGCGATGATGCGTTCTTTACGAGTGGTTTCGTTGACAGGAGGAAGAGAAAACGCAGCCTCCATCATCTTCGTCGGCACGGCGGGCTGTGCCTCGGCAATCGGGGCTGCGGATGAAGACACGACAGATTGCACAGCGGCGGCGGCCTGGTGCAAGGCCGCCGTTTGTACCGGTGGGTCGATCCAATATCGCTTTCTTTCAAATGGGTAGGTGGGCAACGGGACGCGCTGTCGGCGTCCATCTCCATGAAAGTTTCCCCAATTCAGGCGAACCCCTGACGTCCAGGCCAGGCCTGCAGCGGTCAATATGGACTGAAGAGAGGATCGACCTTCTTGAGCATGGGGCATTGAGGAGATGACGCTCGGTTCCCAGCCGTCTTCGATGTGCTTGCGGGCATTGGCGGCCAATGCCGTGCTCGGCCCGACCTCAAGCAAGACCACGTTCCCCTGTTCCCGGAGCGTTGCCAGGCCTGCGCTGAAACGGACGGGTTCACGTAATTGCCGCGCCCAGTAGCCGGGATTCGTCGCCTCCCCCTCCGAGATCCAAGTCCCCGACATGCCCGAAACGAAAGGAATCGCGGGAGGGGAAAGGGGATGCCGGCTGACCTCGTCGGAGAACGGAGCGAGTATCGGCTCCATCATGTCCGAATGGAACGCGTGCGACGTATGAAGTTCCACGACGCCGATACCCTTAGCCCTCAGCCGACGGGTCAACTCCTCCACGGCTGGCGTAGGCCCGGAGAAAACGCAGGTTGACGGGGAATTCGAGGCGGCGAGCGCTACGCCATTTCCTAGGTACGGCGCAAGCTCTTTTTCATTCATTTTCGCAGCACACATGCTTCCCGCTGGAACCGCCTGCATGAGCCGGGCCCGCGTGGCCACGACGAGCAGGGCGTCCTCCAAACTAAAAACTCCCGCGATGCAGGCGGCTGCATATTCGCCGATGCTGTGGCCGATCATGGCTCTGGGATTGACACCCCAGGACATCCATAGTCGTGCCAAAGCATATTCCATGACAAAGATCGCTGGTTGTGCCAGCGCTGTCTGTTCCAGCTTTCGGGAGGCTTCTTGTTCTTCCTCCGCGGAAGGGTAGATTACGTCCAAAAGATCTAGGCCCAGATAGGGCCTAACGATATGGCAGCAGCGGTCAACCAATTCACGGAACAGCGGCTCCGTTTCATGGAGATCGCGCGCCATATTGACATGTTGAGATCCCTGGCCCGGGAACATGAACACGACGTCGAGTGATTTTTGTGGGGAGCTGGCGGGGCCCGAATGGTGGCCATTTTGAGACTTCAGCGCTTCAGCGGCTTCAGCCGCATCGCGCGAAACCAGGAATCTCCGGTGGTCGAATACCGCACGACCTGTCTGGAGAGTGTACGCCACATCCGCCAGGCAAACATCGGGGCGTGCAGCAAGGTGCTCGGACAAGTTTGCGCTCATGGCGTTTAGCGCGGTCGCCGTCTTGGCCGAAAGCACAAGAAGCTGATAAGGACGTGAAGAAGCCTCCGGCAGCTGTTGAGGCGCTTCCTCCAGGACGATATGAACATTGGTTCCGCCAAGGCCGAGTGAACTCACCCCCGCCAGGCGCGGAGAATTCGCCACAAGCCAGGGACGGAGGCGGTCGTTGACCATGAACGGACTGGAAGGGAAGTCGATTTGCGGATTGGGACTCGTATAGTTGAGGCTGGGAGGGATTTCACGGTGCTCGAGCGCGAGGACCGTTTTTATGATGCCGGCAACGCAAGCTCCCGCGTCGAGGTGACCGATATTTGTTTTCACCGAACCGATATAGCAATACCCTCGTTTATCCGTAGTTTCGCGAAAGGCCTTGGTTAGAGCGGCGATCTCAATGGGATCGCCGACGGCCGTCCCCGTCCCGTGCGTCTCCACATAGCTGAGATCGCTGGCCGTAATGCCGGCTCTTTTTATGGCTGCTGATATGGCCGTCGCCTGCCCGCTAATGCTTGGAGCGGTATAGCCGATCTTATCCGAGCCATCATTATTAACAGCGGAACCGCGAACGACGGCCCTGATCCTATCTCCATCACGAAGAGCGTCTGTCAGTCGTTTCAGCGCCACGAAACCCACGCCGCTCCCACGGACCATCCCGCGGGCGTCCTTATCGAAGGCCCGGACATGCCCATCGGGAGATAAGGTCCCGCCGTCCACGTAAAAGTACCCGGCCTTTGACGGGACGATGATCCGACAGCCCCCCACGAGGGCCAGGTCGCTCTCTCCCCGCTCGAGGCTCTGGCAGGCCAATTGGAGCGCGACGCCGGACGACGAGCAGGCCGTCTGCACCGTGATGGAAGGACCCCGAAGATTCAGCTTATAAGAAACGCGCGTGGTTGCATAATCCTTGTCATATCCGAGGATGAACGTGTACTGCGCGGCGTCCTTGAGGAGGTTCGGATGTGGAGCGATGTTGTTCGCGAAGTAGGCATTGCGAGCGACTCCGCCAAAGATCCCGATCGGCCCCTCATGTGAGAATGGATCATAACCCGCATCTTCAAGGACCGACCAGGCGCATTCCAAGAACGCGCGGTGCTGCGGATCCATGAGTTCCGCCTCCCTGGGCGTTAGGCCGAAGAAGGCGGCGTCGAAATCTTCTACATTTTCAATGGTCGCGCAAACCCGTACATATTCCGGATTCTGGAAGACCGAAGGATCGATGCCTGATTGGAGTAGATCCTGTTCGCTCAAGCTGGCAAAGGATTCGACACCGTTTCGTAAGTTCCTCCAAAATTGTTCGATATTCTCAGCGCCAGGAAAACGAACAGACATCCCTATGATGGCGAAGGCCCCTTCTGACGAAGCCAGGCCTGGTCCGCTCGGGATTTCGGATGCCCCCCGTTCGATTGACGCCTCCTCCTGAGAACGACCAGCTCTTTCCACATGATCACGTTTCAACATCTTAACGAACTGGGCAATCGTAGGCGCCTCGAATAACGCGAGAGCGGCAATATCGGTCTTTAGGCAGTCGTTAATCGCGGCGACCGCCTGGACCGCCTTGAGCGAGGTACCGCCGAGGTCGAAAAATCTATCCTCGACTCCCACAGATTGCAGCCCCAGTACTTCACACCAGATTTTGCTCACGGTGGTCTCAAGCCGGTCCCCGGGCGCAACAAATGCCTGATCGAGTCCAGGCCGTTGGTTATCTGGATCAGGCAGAGCTTTGAGATCCACTTTGCCGTTCGCCGTTAGCGGGAGACGCTCAAGAAATACCCACGAAGAGGGAATCATGTACTCCGGAAGAAGATCATTGAGGTACTGCCGCAGAGCCGTGACTCCAACCTGGGTGCCCTCCCTTAGGGAAACGTAGGCGACGAGTTCCTTTTCGGTCCTGCTGGGGCCACGAGCGGTCACCACAACATTTCTAACAGCGGCGTGTTTGGCGAGAGCGCTTTCGATTTCTCCGAGTTCAATACGGAAGCCTCGTATCTTGACCTGGTGGTCAGACCGACCAAGAAACTCGATATTGCCGTCCGTCATGAACCTGGCAAGGTCGCCCGTCTTATACATTAAAGCATCCGGTTTCCGGGAAAACGGGTCCAGAATGAAACGCTCGTGAGTCTTCTCGGGATCGTTTGCATAGCCGGAAGCAAGGCATTCCCCCCCTATGTACAGGTCGCCCGCCACTCCTATGGGGCAGGGCGAAAGATGAGAATCAAGCACATAATATCGAGCATTCTGAATAGGCTTGCCATAAGGAATGCTCTTCCACTGGGGTTGGATAACGCCGATCGGGTAGAAGTTTGACCAGACGGTGGCTTCCGTGGCGCCGCCGAGACCTATCACCCGAGCGTTCGGGAATACAGTCCTGACGACATCGGGCAGAGTTAACGGAATCCAGTCCCCGCTGAGGAATACCAGGCGTAGTGCGCCATTCCGCCCCCTGAGCACGGTGGCCATTAGGAACGGAGCCAGTTGCTGCAACAATGCGGGGGCCGAATCCCAGAACGTTATGGCCCTGTCGCACATCAGCCGCGTCAGCCTTCCCGGATCATGGAGATCTGCACTGGAAGCCACCACGACCCGTCCGCCTGCGGCCAAAATACCAAACACATCATAGACGGAAAGATCGAAACAGAGTGAGGCGACCAGGAGAAGCCGATCTTTAGAACCGATTTGAAATGTTTTGTTGACCCACTCGATCAAATTAATGACAGGCTTGTGTTTTACGATGACGCCTTTGGGCATCCCGGTGGAGCCCGAGGTGAAAATGACATATGCGGTATCTTCCGGCGTTGCCGCCGGAACGAGGTTATCGTCCGATTGTTCTTCCAAGTCAGATGCCGCCCTCAGCTGACCTGAGAAACGATCTTTTCCTTCACCCAGGATAGAAATCTCGGCAACTTCGTCTAAGGACACGATACAATCCAGCTCCCGATAAGTCTCCTGAACCCGCCGCACTTTGTCCAGGAGCCTGCAATGCGTCACGAGGTGTTTGGCCTGGACTGAAACTAATACCTGGATCGTTCGCGTTATCGGCCAAGAGGGATCCATCGGCACATAATAGCCGCCGGATTTCAAAATCCCAAGCAAGGCGACTAGCATGTCCATTGACCGCTCTAAGGTTATGGCTACCGGGGAGCCGCGAGATACCCCCTCCTGACACAATAGTCGCGCTAGACGATTGGCCTTTTCATTCAACTCCTTGTACGAAAGTGACTGGTCCTCGAACTCCGCAGCCACAGCATCGGGAAATCGGCGAACGGCGTCCTCAAACAACTCGTGAATGCACTTGTCCTGATCATAAGGAGTCTCGGTGTCGTTCCACTCATCTGTCATTCTTCGATATTCCCCCCCGCTCAGGAGGGGAAGTGCGTGCAATGGAGCGAATGGATTATTGATGATTCCATAGAGGAGGGTCTGATAGTGCTGCACCATGCGTTCCATGGAAGCACGGTCAAACAAATCTTCGCTATATTCCACGTTGCCGCGGAGGATATGTCCATCTTCCCAAATGTTCCAGGTCATGTCGAACTTGCTGGTGCCATTATGGACATGAACCGGGCTATAACTCACATCTGAAAGCCGCATCTCCTTCAGCGGCCGCTCGGGCATAACAAACATGGTCTGGAAGATAGGATTATAGCTCGGATCACGCTGGGGCTTTACAAGGTCGACGATGCGTTCAAACGGGAGGTCCGCATGTGCCCGGGCTCCGTCGATATCCGCTTGCACCCTCTGTAGGACATCGGCAAACGTCATCTCACTTTCTATTTCGGAATGAAGCGGTACGGTCATCACGAAATTGCCGATTACCTGTTCCATCTCGATGCCAGTCCTAGCCGAAAATGCCGAACCCACGTAGAGATCCCGGCGGCCTGTGTAGCGATGAAGGAGCACTTCAAACGCGGCAAGCATCGTGGCCAGCAACGACACGCCCTCCGCTTTAGCCAGGGAGTTGAGTGAAGTAGAGAGAGTGGAGCCCAGGCTGAAATCCAACAAATCACCTTGATGACTGGCAACCGCAGGTCGTGGTCGGAAGGCGGGTAATTGCAATGGCGAGAGATCTCCGGAGAGCGCTTTCTGCCAGTATCTCTCAAGCGTCTGCAGCCGCTTCTTAGCGGGAGTGCGTACTTGATGTCGGGCAAAATCTGCGTACTGGGCCTTTATCGGGGGAAGCGATGGATCAACGCCATGAGCCAGCGCGTCATACACGGTAGCTAATTCAATAAAGAATAATGTTCGCGACCAGTCGTCCGCTATCATGTGATGGGCGGTCAGAAGCAATACGTTATCAATAGGTCCAAGCTTGACAATAGACAGCCCAAAAAGCGGGAACGAAGACAAAGAGACCGGTGAATAATCAGCCTCTCGGGCGACCTGTTCTATGCTTGCCAAATGCTCATCAGGGGGGGTTCCTGATAGGTCAATCGTCCGGACTTCTAGGTTAGCATCCGGCAAAAATACGGCATAAGGGGCCACGCACCCGGCGCGGAACACGCTGCGGAGCGCTTCATGTCGCGAGACAAGAATATTTGCTGCCCTCTTAACCAAGTCCGGATCCAGGGCTCCGTTAACTCTAAATCCGGCGCACATGTTGTAAGCATGGTTTTCAGGCTCTAGCAGATGCAGAGTCCACAAGCGTCGCTGAGCATAGGAAAGAGGGTACTGTTTTTCCATATCAACCTATCAACTCCTTCAAAAACACACTAATCAAGCCATTACCTATCTTTCACATAGCTTTTCGCGATTATCATAGGGGATTGCCCCGGCCCGACCATCATCTCCAGTGACTATTTTGGGGGTGACATCTAGATAGCCCCTCTCATCCCTAAAGGCGAGGAGGCTTATAATTACAATTTCCACCTCAATTTTCCACTGGCTGTTTCCGGAGAATCGGCGTCTTGTCGAGGCCTATTGGAGCAGCCTCGGCCGCTACTTCAGATGGGTTGCTGGCTGCTGCGGTCCTAAGGACGATACACGGAAAGCTCTATGATGTAAACGATCTTGTCAAATGTTCTTTATTAGAAGTGACCGAAAAGAACAGTATTATTGCGGGCAGACTGCCGGTAAAAGTAAAGATTGAAGACTCGGTTATATTATGGACCAGAAGCATTAACAGATAGCATATAAAGAGCATTCCCCAATCCATGTCATCCGCCAAGGCCATCGTGGCCTTGGCGGAGCAGGATAAGATGAACAAAAAAACCAGCCCTAGGCCGAGAAAGCCCAGAATCAGGATTACATCGAGATATCCATTATGTGCACTGGGCGCGATCTTGCGCGTTGTTGTATCCCAAAATCCACCCATGCCGTGTCCAATAATTGGTTTGCTCATAGCGGACGGAATGAGCGTAGACCATATATAAGTGCGTCCCGTTAGGGTCTCATTTCGTCCGACAACACTGGACACGTCCCAAAAGGATAATTTCCCAATAAATGGTGTAACTGTACCGTATATAATAATAAACCCAACCACGATGTTCAGAGCATTGCGTTTTAATATCACTCCCTTTTTTTTCGCCCACAAAAGGGCAGCAAAAGCTAATAATCCAACTACAAACGCAATAAGCGAAGTCGCGGAGTTAGTCAAGGTTCTTTCTGGTCCTCCCAATAACAGGAAAGATAATAAAAGGAGGAAAAGCTCAATATATATTTGATATTTAGTAATAGCTATATCATAGCCTTTCCATCTTTGCCTTAGTACCCATATTAGGAAAAATGCGGAAATGACGCACAACAGGGAGAGCCAGTTTTTTTGTGGCGTAACACCAACCCACATTATCACGCCGCTCCAACGAGCGGTTTGAATCCCATATGCAGGATAGAATTTGATAAGAAGCAGTGAGAATGGAAGAAGTATATATATAGTCCTCCGTATTATGCTTTTAATGGCTAGATGGGGGTTTCTCTCAGACGAGATAAGAAAAGCCATTGCAATCGCAACCAATTCCCTCATCCAACGCTTGAATGAAATTGTCGGCATAGGAGACCATAAAATACTCACAAG
>Ga0075524_10000083_pt1 | contig 17152 bp, 14 predicted proteins | sample NGEPerone_FD_76826 | JGI IMG/M metagenome (GOLD analysis project Ga0075524, IMG submission 76826) | Arctic peat soil microbial communities from the Barrow Environmental Observatory site, Barrow, Alaska, USA - NGEE Permafrost154B-one | ecosystem: Environmental > Terrestrial > Soil > Wetlands >...
ACTAACAGTCCTAAAACTAAGAAATGAAGTTTGAAAACGAGGATAATGACCAATTCTTGTTTGCTCAGATGCACCTGGGGAAAGAGGAATCTTTCGATTTCATTTTCAGAAAGTATTACAAGGTTTTAGTGGTTCAGGCAATACGGTTTGTACACGATCAGGATTCTGCCCAAAGCCTTGTGCAGGATTGTTTTATAAAGTTTTGGGAAAAAAGACGTGAGTTATCCGGTGTCGGGAATCTTTATTCCTATCTGTTTTTTATGGTCCGCAACCGGTGTATTGACCATTTACGGGAGCAGCACCGGAATAATCATTTTCTGATTACCAGTCAGACAGATATTCCGGAATACATAGCTGAGGAAAAGATTGATGCAAACGATCTAAGCTCACATATATGGCAGGAAATTGCAAAACTTCCCGATCGCTGTCGTAAAGCTTTCGAATACAGCAGAATCGATGGATTGACTTATCAACAGATTGCCAAAAAAATGGGGATTTCCAACAAAGCAGTTGAAGCGCTTGTAAGCAGGGCATTGAAATCATTACGCACGAATCTGATCGATCTTTTGGGAATTCTATTACTTTTTCTAGGATAGTAGATGGACGTCAATTCCGAACCGCACCACAAAAGGATATTACACCCCGGCTTTGCATTCCTTTTCAAAAAGGCTACCTTTGAAGAATCAAAATTATAGTCATGACAGGTTTTATCAAAACAAAATACCATCTTCAATCTCTCTGCTGCGGAGAACGTTTCGAGGACCAAAACTGGGAATTAAATTGCCCAAATAACGACGAGCCCAGCCTCATCCGTGCGATTTACGACAACAAACAATTGATTGTAGATGAATCATTACCGGGATTGTACAAATTTGCCTCATGGCTTCCAATTTCCAAAACGCTGAAAGGATCGGGTGCGCCCGTCACTTATAAAAGTACAGCGCTGGCGAATAAGTTAGGATTAACAAATCTGTACATTACTTTTAACGGCTACTGGCCCGAAAAAGGGGCACTTATGGAAACCGGGACATTTAAAGAGTGTGAAGCCTATTCGGTCTGCGCCCGTCACAACGAGAACACAAAAGGGGTGATGGTTGTGGCATCTGCCGGAAACACGGCACGTGCCTTCGCTAAAGTCTGCTCCGATAATAAAATACCTGTACTAATTTGTGTTCCAAAGGATAATCTGAATGCCTTATGGTTCGCCCAGAAAATCGACCCATGCGTGAAACTGATTGCTGCTGAATCAGGAGGAGATTATTTTGATGCGATACACTTATCAAATTTAGCCTGTCATATCGAAGGATTTTATCCGGAAGGGGGCGCAAAAAATGTAGCCCGTCGCGATGGTATGGGAACCACTGTATTATCAGCTGTAACAACAATCGGAAAGATTCCTGATCTCTATTTCCAGGCCATTGGAAGTGGAACAGGTGCTATTGCTGCCTGGGAAGCCAACCTGCGGTTCCTTGAAGATGGACGTTATGGCAACAACAAAATGAAATTCATGTTATCGCAAAACGCCCCTTTTCTTCCAATCAAAGAGGCCTGGGATGCTGATTCGCAACAGATGCTTCCGATTAACGATCAGGAAGCCAGAAAACAGGTAGAAGAGATCGTTGCAAAAGTTCTGTCAAACAGAAAACCACCATACAGCATCATTGGCGGATTGTACGATGCGTTGAAAGATGCCGGAGGCGAAATTTTTGCGGTAACAAACCAGGAAGCTTCAATTGCAGCACACTTATTTTTGGAAACAGAAGGAAATGACATAGAACCGGCTGCAGCAGTAGCAGTTGCATCGTTAATTCAGGCAGTTCACGAAGGAAAAGTCGAAAAAAATGCCACGATCATGCTGAATATCACAGGTGGCGGAATAGAAAAATTCAAACGTGAAAACAAAATAACTTATTTGGATCCATTAATGATATTTCCGCTCAACCCTGATCCACAATTTGTATTCGAAAAAATTAAAAGCCTTTTCTGATCTGTGGGTTTATAAATGTCGCTTAATAGTTCAATTATGGTTTCGGCATTAGAATTTACTTCACTTTTTTATATACGGATACTGTCTGCAATCTTTGCTTTTGCCCTGGTCTTTATACTTTGGAAAAGAAGACATTCAGATGGGGTTATCTTTCTGATTCTCTTTGAATTTGCGGCATCGCTGTGGGCATTAAGCGATGGATTTGAACATGCTGCGACAACCTTACCGCTAAAAATAATGTGGTCGCAAATCGGGTATATCGGTTCGGCCACCACAACCGTTTTTTTTCTCCTTTTTACGCTTTCCTATACTCAGTTTAATAAATTCATCAACCCGGTTGTCGTCAGTATACTAATGGCGATTCCGGTAATCACAATCATTCTTGTTTTCACCAATCCTAATCATCAGTTAATATGGAAATCCGTTGATTTCTATTCTGATACCAATGAAAGTACCTACAATTACGGAAAATGGTTCTGGTTATATGTATTTTACGAGTGCATGGTATTAATCAGTGCAATTGTGATCCTTCTTTTTAGCACATTCCGGTTTTATAAGATCTATAAAATTCAATTAATTTACCTGATTGTTGCCTCTACTCTCCCGCTTACAACCAGTATTTTATACGTATTTAAGCTTCTTCCTATCCGTGCGGATCTCACACCGATGGCATTGATCTTCTCGGGATTACTTGCCACTTTTGGAATTTACTTTCAACGAATGTTTGAAGTAGTACCAGTGGCGAGAATACAAACGATCAATAATTTAAGCGATGGAATTATTGTTGTGGATATGGATGACCGGATTGTTGATGTAAATCATGCCTTTGTCAATATCATCAACACCAGCAAGGGAGAAATACTTGGACGTCCGTTTAGAAGATTCAGCAAGCTGTTTTTAGACGAAGAAACTGAACATTTATCTGACAATGGTTGTCTTACAGAAACAACAATACGGACTACAAACGGGGTGAAGCACTTTGAGGTAAAATATAATCCCGTTACCAATAGTAAACATCAACTGATTGGCAGAATCTTTCTTCTGCACGATATTTCAATCAGAAAGAATGCACTTGATGCTTCTGTAGAATCAAATATCCTTTTAAAGAACGAAATACTTGAAAATGAAAGACTTATTGCCGATCTCGATGCTTATGCCCGATCGGTAGCTCATGACCTTAAAAATCCAATCGGAGGGGTGATTGGACTCACTGAGTTTATAAAGGAAGATATCTTGAATCAAAAGCAGGAACAAGCCTTTGAACTGCTTGATATACTTAATGAACAGGGTCATAAGATGCTTACAATTGTTGATGAACTACTTTTATTATCAAGGATCAGGAAAGAAGATGTACTACCAATTCAAATCGACATGCACTCTATTGTTAAAGAAGCAATTAACAGGCTTGGGCAACAGGTAAAGGATCGTGGCGCAAAATTCAAGATTCCAGAGAATTGGCCAATTGTAAAAGGAAATCCGCAATGGATCGAGGAGGTTTGGGTAAATTTGATCAGCAATGCCATTAAATATGGAGGAGATCCGCCTGAAATAGTTATCGGGACAGAAAGAATGATAAATGGATGGAACCGGTTTTGGATTCAGGACAACGGGAATGGACTTCCTGCAGAATTATGTGAAAAATTATTCACCGATTTCGAAAGACTTGGACAGCAAACGATTGAAGGTCATGGACTCGGACTATCGATCACCAAGCGAATTATTGAAAAATTAGGGGGACAAGTTCTGGTCACCAGCAAAAACGTTCCGGGCAAGGGTTGTATCTTCAGTTTTACATTAAAAACGTAATCACCCAATTATTCCTGAATAAATGGATTGTAGTGATCAGTTTTGAAATACATCATTACGAACAAATGACGTTTGATTAGCTTTAATTCTTTCCATTGGACGATATACATAAATCAACCCATATTCCGTAGCTTTTTCTCTTTTGAGATCATCCGGGAAAGCTGCGAAAGTTTCTTCGACTTCATTCCATATGTCAAGAATGATTTCATCAGCTTCCTTCCTCAATTCAGCAACCTTTGTGGTCCACCGGGCGGTGTTGTTCTGCAAAGTTTTCTGAAAATGATACATATCTACAAACTGATCGAATTTCACTTTTACGAGCGCTATAGAAGGATTATAAAGCGGATTTCCACCGTTACTGATCCGTTTGTGTTCGCCTTCAATTATTTTCTTTCCCCATTCCAGCACTTCAGAATCGAGAATCAGTGATGGCGATTTTTTTTCGCTAAATCCGTAAAACTCTCTGACATTGGCCTTCAGATCACCGCGCTGAATTGCAAAATTCAATACCTGAATAAAATGCGACAGGTATAACCGCGATTTCCTTACCGTTTCGAGATAAGCACTGCTGCTCTTTTCCTGTTGCGTTCTCGCCAATTTATGATGGATGATGGTACTCTCGAAACTTGTATAAAACGACCGGAGGTGATTCAATGACTTAGCAGAAAAAGCAAGGTCGTCAGTCTCCTTCTTCTGACCCATGGTAACAGCAGTCTGAAGGGCTCTTAATCTTGCCTGATCGGTATTTGGAAGTCTTCTATATGGCATGGTTTCAGGTTTTGCACTATTTATCTGTTAGTTGCGAATTTATGCATAAACTTGTTTTTTAAGTCCTTCGCAATCGTAAAACCAAAAAGAGTTATCAACCAAATTAAGTTAATAACAAAAGAGCATGATCTCTCGACCATGCTCTTTGCTTTTATATCACTGATATTAAACTAGTCAGAGAGTTTTGCAACAAGATATTCGCGGTTTAACCTGGCAATATGGGCGATCGAAATGCTCTTTGGACAAGCCAATTCGCAGGCGCCAGTGTTGGTACAACCTCCAAATCCGAGTTCGTCCATCTTTGCAACCATTGCTTTTGCGCGTCGTTTTGCTTCTACCTGACCCTGAGGTAATTTTGCAAACTGTGATACTTTAGCTGCGACAAACAACATAGCAGATGAGTTTTTACACGTTGCAGCACAAGCGCCACATCCGATACAAGCAGCAGCATCCATTGCCTCTTCAGCATCATCCTGCAAAATTGGAATTGTATTTCCATCGGGTACGCCACCTGTATTTACAGAAACGAATCCGCCAGCCTGCTGTATTTTTTCAAATGCAGTACGATCAACGATCAGATCCTTGATAACCGGGAAAGCACCAACACGCCATGGTTCAACAGTGATTGTTTGACCTTCGTTAAACCTGCGCATATGCAACTGACAAGTAGTCACCATCGTATCAGGGCCATGTGCATGACCATTAATATAGAGTGAGCACATGCCGCAAATTCCTTCACGACAGTCGTGATCGAATGCAATCGGATCTTTTCCTCCAAGAATGAGCTGGTCATTCAGGATGTCAACCATTTCGAGGAAAGATGTTCCCTGCGAAACATTTTCAACGGTGTAGGTCTCAAAACGACCCTTAGCCTTTGGGCTGTTTTGCCTCCAGACCTTTACATATATTTTATTGAGAATTTTATCAGCCATTTTTATAGATATTAGATATGAGCTACTAAAAAAGAGACTTTATTTATAACTTCTCTGGGTTAATGCAATTGTTTCAAAAACTAAATCTTCCTTGTGAAGAACAGGTTCTGAATCAACACCCTTAAATTCCCATGCAGCAACATAGGCAAAGTTTTCATCATCACGTTTTGCTTCACCTTCATCGGTTGCAGATTCTTCACGGAAGTGTCCTCCACACGATTCATTACGATTAAGTGCATCGCGGGCCAGTAACTCTCCAAGTTCAATAAAATCTGCGACCCTACCCGCTTTTTCAAGCTCAGGATTCACATTATTCATTTCTCCCGGAACAAGAAGATCTTTATAGAACTCAACACGTAACTCCTGGATTTCTTTAATCGCTTTCGTCAACCCGGCAGCATTACGCGCCATACCTACATTATCCCACATGATCTGACCTAATTTCTTATGAAAATGGTCAACAGGCGTTTTACCATTAATATTGAACAGCTTTTCCAATTTACCAACTGCCTGTTTCTCGGCATCGATAAATTCCGGAAGATTTGTGTCAATCTTGGGTACCATAATTTCACCAGCCAGGTAATCGCCAATTGTATATGGCAATACGAAATAGCCGTCAGCCAATCCCTGCATCAGGGCAGAGGCGCCAAGACGGTTTGCACCATGGTCGGAGAAATTTGCTTCACCAATCGCATATAGCCCCGGGATAGTCGTCATCAGGTTATAATCGACCCAGGTTCCACCCATTGCATAATGGATAGCCGGATAGATCTGCATTGGTTGTTTATATGGATCAGTGTCGGTAATTTTTTCATACATCTGGAAAAGATTGCCATACCTTTTCTCGATTGTGTCACGACCTAAACGCTCAATTGAGTATTTAAAATCAAGGTAAACCGCTTTCCCTTCAGAATTTACGCCGTAACCTGCATCACATCTTTCCTTAGCTGCACGCGAAGCTACGTCTCGGGGAACAAGATTTCCGTAGGATGGGTAGCGCCTTTCGAGGTAGAAGTCACGATCGGGTTCAGCGATATCGTTTGGACTTAAGAGACCTTTCCGCAATTTCTCAGCATCTTCTAATTTTCTTGGTGTCCAAACCCGTCCATCATTCCTCAACGATTCTGACATCAATGTCAGTTTCGATTGTTGTGAACCATGTACCGGAATACAGGTAGGATGTATCTGAACATAACAAGGATTGGCGAAGAATGCCCCTTTTTTATAACAAACCCATGAAGCAGAGGCATTACACCCCATTGCATTTGTTGAAAGGAAATAGACGTTGACATAACCACCTGAAGCAATAACAACTGCATGTGCTCCAAATCGTTTAATCTCGCCGGTTACCATATCGCGGGCAATAATTCCGCGTGCTTTTCCGTCAATGGTTACAAGGTCAATCATTTCGTGACGTGTGTACATTTTCACACCGCCCTCGGCAATCTGCCGGTTAAGTGCAGAATAAGCACCCAGCAATAACTGCTGACCTGTCTGGCCACGGGCATAAAATGTCCGGCTGACCAATACCCCACCGAATGAACGGTTTGAAAGTAAACCGCCATACTCGCGTGCAAACGGAACTCCCTGAGCAACACATTGATCAATAATATTTGGCGATACCTCAGCGAGGCGATGAACGTTCGCTTCCCTTGAGCGGTAGTCACCACCCTTAACGGTATCGTAGAATAGTCTGTAAACAGAATCGTTATCGTTCTGGTAATTCTTGGCAGCATTGATTCCACCCTGAGCAGCAATTGAATGTGCACGACGTGGGCTGTCCTGGTAGCAAAAAGCCTTTACATTGTAACCTAACTCTGAAAGTGAGGCAGCAGCTGAAGCTCCGGCCAATCCGGTTCCGATAACGATAATTTCAAGTTTCCGTTTATTGTTCGGACTGACAACTTTAATTTTTGCCTTATGATTAGACCATTTTTGTGCAATTGGTCCTTCAGGTATCTTTGAATTTAAGATGCTCATATTGTTGTATCTTTTTATTTCAATTAGAATTTAATAAGAAAATAGAGCGGAATAGAAGAAAATCCGATAGCAAATACAAAACCAATAAGGTTAGCAAGAAATTTCAACCTTTTCATCCATTTGATGTTATTCAATCCAATCGTCTGGAAGGCACTCCAAAACCCGTGGGTAATGTGCAGACCTACAAAAATTCCACTCAACACATAAATAACATCGTAAAGGGGATAGTTGATAAATAGATTGGAAACCAATGCGTAAGTGTTGTGCATTTCAACCCCTGTTCCGGTAGCCATATCTAACAATGGATCGCCGGTAATTTTGATCTTAACCCAAAAGTTAAAGATGTGAAGTACCAGGAAAATAAGAATCATACCTCCCAGAATAAACATGTTCTTGGAAGGCTCCCACCACTTTAGCTGCTGGTCTCCGGAAGCATACCCAATAGGGCGGGCTTTCATGTTCTCGAGGGTAATCCATGCCGACCAAATAATGTGAATAATAAATCCCAATGCGAGCAACGGCTCCATTACCTTGATAATTGGATTTGTTGCCATGAAATGGGCCGCATTATTAAAAAGAATGCCTGAATCGTCGAAAATAAGAAAAAGATTCAACGTCAGGTGAAGAAGCAAAAATGAGATAAGGAAAAGTCCTGTGAGGCTCATAAATACTTTCCGGCCGATCGAGGCACTCAGGAAATTGCTCATAAGTACTTGATTTTAATTAATATTTGAATGAAACACTTTTTTTATAAAATACTTCGCAAAAGTAGCCTTCACCTTTCTGCTTTACAACATGAATCTGATCAAAACCCTAATTTAAAATGGTTCTACATAATATCGCCAATACCAATGATATTTGGATGCAAATTTTTAAATATCTGAACGTTAATTCTTTTAGTAAATTTCTTGCCTTACCTGATTCAATTACTCTAATGCACTTACACGATAACCTTTCCATCGGTCTAAACCTGCTTTGCAAAGTCGCATTCCGAAATTAACAATTAGTAATAGTTCTATTTACAACTAATATTGTACTTTGCGGCTTCAAAAAGCAACATACTAAAATTCAAACCGCACCTGCAAAACTTTAATACCGGGAATTATGAAACTGAAAACTACCCTTGTGCTTTTGTTTACCTTCTTCTTGCTAAAAATTGCTTCATCGCAAGAACCACTTCCTGAAGGAAAAAAATACACGATCGAAAATTGTATCAACCGCTTTGATCCTGAAAAATCGACAAAGACAGCAGTTGGATATCAGTATTGGTTCATTGAACAGAATTTTCTGAAAGATGGTCTCACCGTAAAAATGAGCGTAGTTGGCCCAAAACAGGCGACACATGCACCACACAAACACGTTGGAGATGAAATTTTTTTCATTTTGGAGGGAACTGCTCAATTTTATCTTGATGGCAAAACCACTACCGGTGGTCCAAATACAAGTTTTTATTGTCCGGAAAACACCGAACATGGAATCAGTAATGCCGGTTCTACAGAAATGAAATATTTGGTAATACGGAAATACCTTGATAAATAATTCTTTAAATATATTTTGAATGCTGATATTCAGACTACAATTCAGTTGAAAATCAATTATTTATTTATCTTTCTGACATATAACTGAACTGATTAGGAAAATAAACTAATAATTCAAATGAAAAATAAATTTCTGATTGTATTTTTTTTAGTGCTCATAGTTTTGGGAACACAAAGTTTCGTTGGTTCTGCACTAAATAATCAATTTAAATTTGATCACCTCACAGTAGATAATGGTCTGTCAAGTAACCGGATATGGTGTATTCTCAGAGATCAAAAAGACTTCCTGTGGATAAGCACCGATGTAGGCCTTGATAAATACGACAGCTACGAGGTTAAGAAATACCGGTTTAATGAAAAACTGTCAGGAACAATCAGCAGCGATAATATAGTTTGCATGTATGAAGACAGGGGTAAAAATCTTTGGTTTGGGACTACCGATGGTCTAAATTTATATGATCCAGCCAAGGACAATTTTAAAGTTTTTAAACACAATCCGAACGATAGCAACAGCATTAACAGCGATAGAATTAATAGTATAACACAGGATAAAAAAGGAAACATCTGGATTATTACGGAAGGAAATTGTCTGAATAAATGGGTTCCCCAGACTCAAAATTTTATTAAATATCCATATTCCAATAAGAAAGATGCATTATACGCCCGCCCGGCCAGAATGATGGTAAATGATTCTAAAGGAAATATTTGGGTTGTTTCTCTAAGTCATGGAATATTCCTTTTTGACCCGGAATCCGGAAAGTTTACAAAATTTGATGATCCCTCCATTGATTTCGGTAGCGATTGTCACAAGAGCCTATATATTGACAAGCAGGACAAAATATGGATTACAACAGATGGCAACGGATTCTTCTCGTATGATACTGTTACTAATAAGTTTGAACAATTCGGATCAAAAGGTGATGGTAAGGGGACCAATCAAAAGACAATACTTGATATCACACCTGAAGATGACCAGCATTTACTTCTTGCAATCGATCAGGGTGGAATCAACCGTTTTGACAAAGTATCTAAAACTTTTGAATATATCCTTTCGGATCAAACTTCCAATAGTGGACTTAATCATAACGGAATCTGGTGTTTTCACCGCGACAGGGAAGGAATTTTATGGGTAGGTACTTCAGGTGGTGGTGTCAATTACTATAACCCAAAAAAAAATAAGTTTAAACTATTCAAGCACAGTATCAATCCCAATTCATTGTCTTACAGTTTCACCGGGTGTTTTTTTGAGGATCATGCGGGGATGATCTGGATAGGTACCGATGGTGGCGGAGTAAATATATATGATCCCATAACAGGTAAATTTAAGGTTTATAAGAACGAACCTTCAGATCCTTATAGTATTAGCGGTGATGTAATCCGAAGCATTGCCGAAGATAAAGACCATGATATTTGGATTGGCACATGGGATGCAGGGCTTACCGGTATGAGCGGAAAACCGGCAAATTCTACCGCTATCTGCCTGATAAAAACGATTCATCAAGCATTTCGGGTCGGAGCATATGGAATCTCACTTTCGATCACAACGATGTACTGTGGCTGGGAGGCTATCGGTTTGGAATTGATTTATTCGATAAAAAGAAAGGTGTAATTAAATGGTTCAGAAACGATCCTGATAATCAAAAATCAATTAGCAGCGACGGAATATGGTTGTTTTACGAAGATTCTGAAAACAAAATGTGGATTTGTTCTCAGAGCGGATTAAACCTTTATGACTACAAAACCAATTCATTTAAGGTATTTAATTTCCCGGATAATGCAATAGCGGCCTTTTGGAAAGATCGGGATGGCTGCTTATGGGTTGGAAGTAATACAAAAGGAATGTTCTATTGTAAACCAGATGGAACAATTATTAAGACCTTCAATATTACGAACGGATTGCCCAACAATAGAATTCAGGCAATTGTTGGAGACAGCCATGATAATATCTGGGTATCCACCAGTATTGGTATCAGCCGGTTTGATCGTAAAACCGGGAAGTTCAGGAATTATTCGAAAGAGGACGGTTTACAGGGTGACCAGTTTTTCCAGCAATCCTTTCTCAAAACCCGTAGTGGAGAAATTTATTTCGGCGGATACAACGGATTCAACTCCTTCTATCCAGATAGTTTGAAAGATAACAATTTTATTCCTCCGGTTTACATTACCGATTTTCAAATATTCAATAAACCGGTATTGTTTGGCTTTCCGGATGCTCAGTTTCAAACTCATATAAGTGAAACAAAGGAAATTACACTTAACTGGGATCAGTCGGTCTTTTCTTTTTCGTTTGCTGCAATCAACTACAGTAATTCGGAAAAAAATCAATATGCCTACATCATGAAAGGCTTTGAAAAAGAATGGAATTACACCAATTCCTCCAGAAGATATGTCACTTATACAAACCTTGATCCGGGTAAATATACGCTTCACATTAAAGCATCAAACAATGACGGCATATGGAATGAAAAAGGAGTTTCTTTAGAAATTACTATTTTACCTCCCTGGTGGAAAACCTTGTGGGTTAAAATAACTGCTGCTGCTATTTTTATATTGCTTCTTCTTCTTGGATACTATTTAAAATTGGAATTATATCGAAATAAGCAGAAAGAGCTTTCGATTTTAGTCGAAAAACGGACGATGGAAATTACCTCGGCTAACAAAGTCTTATTGGAAAGACAAATCCAAATTGAGAAACAGTCAGGTGAATTGCGCACACACGCTGAGAACCTAAGAGAGGCAAATAATCTACTCGTTCAGAAACAAAGCCTTATAAAATTACAGACCGATACGATACAGGAAGCTAATGATGAACTAACAAAATTAAATACTACCAAATCCAGAATTTTCTCTATCATAGCTCATGATTTAAGAAATCCGTTCAATGCGGTTTCAGGATTTTCCGAAATTTTATTGGAGGAGTATCGCATATTACCTCCTGAAACAATAGAAATGTATTTGAATCTGATTTCCGATTCATCAAAAAATGGAAACCTGCTTCTTGGAAACCTACTTCAATGGTCCCGAAATCAAACCGGAAACATTGCATTTGAGCCTGTTCACTTAAATCTGCTATTGGTGGCAAAGGAAACATATAATCTTTTAGAAGGCACTGCCCATAAAAAGAAGATCAATATTAAATTACAAATTGATCCGGATGTATTTGTCGATGCAGATGAGAATATGCTAAAAACGATTTTGAGAAACCTTCTTTCTAATGCTATTAAATTCACACGCGAGAATGGTATTATAACCATCAATTCCTCAGTGAAATCGGATCATGTAGAGGTCTGTGTAAACGATTCTGGAATTGGCATTCGCGAAGAAAAGATACCATTACTATTCAATATTGAAACAAACACGTCAACGAATGGTACTTCTCATGAATCAGGTACTGGCCTTGGTTTGATCCTTTGCAAAGAGTTTGTAGACAAACACAACGGAAGAATTTGGGTCGAAACCAAATTAGGGATAGGAAGTCAATTCAAATTTACTTTGCCGATAAATTAGTAACAAGTTACAAGGAATATGGTTGTGCCAACTTCTAAAAGTAAGTAAATCAAAAATGCCAATAAGTAAAATTGAAAAGTTAGTTAAATCGCTCTTATTTTAAGTTTTAGCCGGGTTGTGCACCAATCATGTAACTGCACAAAAACCGCTTTCCGAACGCTCCTGGTCGTCAATCGCCAAAGGAATGCCTGACGAATGGTACGGGTCGGAAGAATCAATAGCAATTGCCGAAAATGTATTACTTTATCAGCGGAATATTGGCGGATGGCCCAAAAACACACCTTTCCATCGGCCAATTTCAGCGCGTGAAAGAGCCATTATACTCGAGAATAAGAATAAATCAGATTGTTGTGAATGGTAAACCAATAGTCTGGTGCGCACAACATGATGAAATCACATTTCTTCCGGCAAAAGCGCGTGCTTATGAGTTACAGTCGTTCAGCGGGGCCGAATCGGTTGGTTTGCTTGAAATATTGATGGATATTGAAAACCCTTCACCCGAAATCATCCGGTCTGTAAAAGGGGGAATCAAATGGCTGGAAGACCATCAACTGAGAAATACGCGTTGGGATTCATTTACAAACAGCGAAGGTAAATCAGACCGACGAATAGTAACCAACCCGAAAGCCGAAAGTATGTGAGCCAGGTTTTACGACCTGGAAACCGGTTTGCCCTTTGTCTCAGATCGCGATGGCCTCAAAAAAGGCACACTCAAAGAAATTGGCTACGAACGCCGGAATGGCTATAGTTGGTACACGTCTTTACCACAAAAAATTCTGGATGACTATCTGATATGGAATCAGAAATGGGAGGAATAAATTAATATATTCCTTTAATATATATTTTATTCCTTTTCCAAAAACGTACTCAATTTTTTAACCACTAAATCCTCTTCCTCCAAAAATCCAAGATGACCAGCGTGTTGAAGCATCAGTACTTCTGCATTTGAAATTTGACGAGCCTCATTCAGTTGCTCTTCTGCTCTATAAACGTTGTCGTATATGCCAATAACAATCAAAATTGGAAAATGAGCGGTTTGCAAATCACCCAAATAGTTACTGCGTTGATTAATAGCATAAATTGACCGAAGCGCCCCTTCAACGGTAACCTGATTGCTGGTTTGATAAAGCAATGCCAAAGCATTATCCATCGAACCAAGATTTTCTGGTGCAAAATTGGACGGAATAGTCACCTGAAGCAGTAAATCTTTCTTTCCCCGATGTAATAACCAACCCTCTCGATCCCTAAGCTTAATACTCTGGATATCTGCAACTCTTGTAGGCGAATGCATCAATACCAACGAAGCGATCCTTTCCTGATATTTCGCAGCATATGCCATTGCCAGATAACCTCCCATCGAGTGGCCCACAATTGAAACTTTCTCACCTACACCAAGCGTGGTTAACAACTCATTTAAAACAACTGCAAATTTTTCAAAAGTATAATTCACTGGCGGGATTGCCGAGTTTCCATGGCCAGGAAGATCAATCCGGATAACCCTCCTCGTAACCGAAAATACGGAAGCAAGATGATCAAATAATAGGTGACTCCCCCAATAACTGTGCAAAAGTAAAAGTGGCTTTCCCTCACCTTCAACTTTTGTAAATATCCGATATCCATCCACTTCAAATACTTGTTCCATAATAATTAAGCTCCTTAGTTGTTATACGCTGTTCTTTTTTACAGGAAACAAAGTTATTGATATTAAAAACTTTTCACATTTTATATTTGTTTATTTGTAACGTGAAAAGTTTAAACAATCATAATGAAGAATCGGATTTTTATCTCTTTGATATCCCTTTTTTGCACCTCTCTAGCCGCTTTTAGTGCAGGTTCGGTAAAAGGGAGAGTATTTAATGTGAAAAACAATGAGCCTGTACCATTTGCAACTGTCGTCCTTTTTGAAACGACAAAAGGTGCTGTCGCAGATGCTGAAGGCAATTTTAATCTCGAAAATATCGATCCCGGTTTTTATAAGCTAAAAATCTCTGCAATAGGTTACAAAACTTATTTTTCAGAATCATTTAGAATTACCAAAGCGACTGGTGCCACAGTTTTGGTTCCACTCGAAGAAGATAACATCAATTTAGAAGAGATCGTTGTCCGACCGACTTTCTTTCAGAAAAGAGAGGAGAGCCCTGTTTCGCTGCGGACGATCGGAATTGACGAAATTGAGAAAAACCCTGGTGGAAACCGCGATATCTCGAAAGTTATCCAATCTTATCCGGGCGTGGCTTCAACGCCTGCATTCCGTAACGATATCATTGTTCGCGGAGGAGGTCCCAGTGAAAATAAATTCTACATCGATGGCGTCGAGATTCCGAATCTGAACCATTTTGCAACACAGGGAGCATCAGGCGGTCCAGTTGGAATCATCAACGTCGATTTTATCCGCGAAGTGAATTTCTATTCCGGAGCATTTCCAGCTTCCCGTGGCAATGCAATGAGTTCTGTTCTGGAATTTAGTCAGCGCGAAGCCAACGAAAAGTTAAAGTTCAGAGGTACCTTTGGCGCTTCCGATCTTGCACTGGCCATCGAAGGCCCGCTTTCAAAGAAAACATCATTTATGGCTTCTGTACGCCGGTCGTATCTGCAACTTTTGTTCAAAGCAATTGGGTTGCCGTTTCTTCCAACCTACAACGACTTTCAGTTCAAAGTTAAAACCAAAATCAATTCAAAAACAGAGTTATCTTTTATCGGACTTGGCGCGCTCGATCATTCTGTATTAAATACGAGTGCCAACGAAACCGAAGAGCAACGCTATATTCTGGGATATCTGCCTGTTAACGATCAATGGAATTATACCTTAGGAGCAGTTCTAAAACATTATAATCCTAATGGCTACGACACCTATGTTCTAAGTCAAAACAAGCTGAACAACACGGCCATCAAGTACCAGGATAATATTGAACAGCCTCAATTTTTAAATCTTGATTACAAGTCAACTGAAATGGAAACCAAATTCAGGTACGAGCACAACTACCGGTCGGGAACTGATTTTAAATTGAATTACGGGATTGATCTTCAGTACGCCAGTTACTTTAACAGCACCTATAGAAAAAGTTTTACCGAAAATAATCCATCTGCGATTGATTACAAATCGTCGCTTGATTTTGCCAAATACGCCTTTTTCGGACAGGTCTCTAACAACTTTTTTGCCAAACGACTCGATCTTTCACTAGGGCTGCGCGCTGATGGCAGCAACTATTCGGATGCAATGTCAAACCCGTTAAACCAATTATCACCCCGTTTTTCTGCCAGCTTAAAATTAACACCTGGGACTTCGCTCAACTTTAATGTCGGGCGATATGCACAGCTTCCTTCTTACACCACAATGGGTTACCGCAATTTCAACGGCGAGCTTGTCAATAAAATAAATGGATTAGACTATATACACGTTAATCACCTGGTAGCAGGAATCGAATTTCGGCCTTCTAATAATTCGCAGGTTACCGTTGAGGGCTTCTTTAAAAGATACACAGATTATCCGTTTTCTGTTAGAGACTCCGTTTCAATAGCGAGTAAAGGGGCCGACTATGGGGTGTACGGTGACGAGGAAGTTTTGTCGGTCAGTAAAGGCAATGCCTATGGACTTGAGATTCTTGGACGGGTGAAGGAATACAAAGGAATCAATGCAGTAATCACTTACACGTTTGTAAGAAGCGAGTTCACAAATAAAAAAGGCGAATATATCCCCTCCTCGTGGGATAATCGCCATCTGCTAACCATCACGACTACAATGACTTTCAAAAGAAACTGGGACCTGGGTCTCAAATGGCGCTACATAGGTGGTGCACCCTATTCGCCCTGGGATATGGAAAAATCAGCTATCAAGACCGCATGGGATGCACAAGGAATTGGCTACCTCGATTACAGCAAATTTAACAAAGAACGTTTAAAAGCCTTTCATCAACTCGATTTAAGAGTAGATAAATCATGGTATTACAACAAATGGTCATTGATGCTTTATTTTGATATTCAGAATGCTTACAACTTCAAAGCCGATCAGCAGGATTACCTTGTAAGGGTAGAAGATGGTAATGGGAAACCAATAACAGATCTGAACGACCCGAATAAATTCGTTTTAAAAACACTAAAAAACACTTCGGGAACGGTTCTTCCCACGCTGGGCATCATGATTGAATTTTGAGAACCGGCGGCTGGACTGGTTACTTCCAATTGGCGACAGAGATAAAAGGAAAAAAGCCTGAACTTTAAGATACTGAAATTACTTAAAGAACACTTTTACACCTAATAAATTTATTGGCAGTAGCTAATACGGCAGAAATACTTACTTTTGATCAACTAACTAAATCTGATTGGACATCCTTCATAAGGTATATAATTAGATAATGGAAAAAAGCAGGGTATTGACCATTAGTAACACTGAAGATATAATCCGCAGACTGAAAAAAGACAATAAATCAGCTGTGGATGAATTATTTGGTTACTACTACCCGCGTCTGTACCATTTCTCGAAGTCCATCCTTAAAATTGAAACGGGTATTGACGATATTCTCCAGGAAGTATTTGTCAAAATCTGGCTCAACCGGCAAAAAATCAGCAATGCCGGCACATTTAATGCCTATATCTTCACAATCACAAAAAACGAGGTGTTGAATTTAATCCGGTCA
>Ga0075524_10000084_pt1 | contig 17091 bp, 13 predicted proteins | sample NGEPerone_FD_76826 | JGI IMG/M metagenome (GOLD analysis project Ga0075524, IMG submission 76826) | Arctic peat soil microbial communities from the Barrow Environmental Observatory site, Barrow, Alaska, USA - NGEE Permafrost154B-one | ecosystem: Environmental > Terrestrial > Soil > Wetlands >...
GCCTCGAAGCGCGTATAAGCATGGCGGACGGTCGTCAGGCGGCGGATGTCCTCGATCTCGGCCCCGAGCTCCTCCCGGATCTCGCGACGCAGGGCCGCCGTCAGCCCCTCGCCCGGCTCGACCTTCCCGCCGGGGAATTCCCAGAGTCCGGCCAGCAGCCCGCCGGCGGGCCGCTCCTGGAGGAGGATCCGCCCGTCCTTTTCGATGACGGCCACGACGACCTCGATCTTCTGAAGGGTGAGCTTTTTCGGCAGCGGGATCGTCTCCTGGATCCCTTCCCGCGCCGCCCGGCAGAACCGGCGGACCGGGCAGGCCAGGCATTGGGGGTTCCGGCTGCGGCAGACGAGCGCCCCGAGCTCCATCATGGCCTGGTTAAAATCGCCCGGCGCCGAGGCCGGAAAAAACTTGTCGAGGAAGACGCGGAGATCCTTGTCGACGCGAGGCTCCGCCTGGCCGCGAAGTCCAAGGATCCTCATCAGGACGCGGCGGACGTTGGCGTCCACGACCGGCAAAGGCTTCGCGAAAGCCAGGCTCAGGACCGCGGCTGTCGTGTAGGGGCCGAACCCGGGGAGGGCCCGCAGCGTCTTCTCATCCGCGGGTATCTTCCCGCCATGTTCGCGGGCGACTCGCCGGGCCGCTTGATGGAGGTTCCTCGCTCTTTGGTAATAGCCGAGGCCCTGCCATTCCCGCAGGACCTTCCGCAGCGGGGCCCGGGCCAGGCTCCGCACATCGGGGAAGACCCTGACCCAGCGCTCGAAGTAGGGGATGACGGCGGGGACCGTCGTCTGCTGGAGCATGATCTCGGAGACCCAGATCCTGTAGGGATCACGGTTCCGGCGCCAGGGCAGCTTTCGTCGGTGGACCCTGTACCAGACAAGGAGCTTGTCGGCGAAGTTATTTTTTGCCAGCGAGGCCCTCTTCGGTTTTCGGCAGTACGGCCGTCCAGTCCTTCCGGTCCGCGGGCCACAGCTGCAGGAGCCCGGAGTCGACCCGGAACAGATACCCGAGCCCCGGGCTTTTGACCACGACCAGCTTCTTCGCGGCGTCCGCGGTCCCGACGAGGAGGACGATCTCCTTCGCCTGGCCCCCGGCGTCCTTCGCGCGGACACGGATCTCAGCGCCGGGACCCAGCCCGTAGGCGGCCAGCGGCCCGGGATCGTCGACAAACTCGGCGGCTTCGAGGCCCTCGACCTTGCGGATGAAGTCCTCGACCTTGGTCCGGTCGGCCTCTACCTTGGCCGGCCCCTCGAGCATCCATTTCTCCGTCTCGCCCGACTTTTCCTTGACCGCGGCGATCTCGACGCCGTCGCGTTTGAGGGCGATCCTGTCCGCGTCCGAGGCATAGAAATCGACGACCTTCTTTTCCCGTATCTCGTCGACCTTGCGGTCGAGGTCCGGGAGGACGGGCCCCTCAAAGGTGATGATCTTGGCTGACTGGGAGGTCGTGGCGTAGGAGTTTTCGCCGTCCTTATGCAATGAGAAAACGATCTCTTGATTCGCCGGCGGAAGGGACAGGGCGACTTCATATTCGGGTTTCTCGAGCCCGAACTCCTTGAGCGTCGCGGCGGACTTTTCCTCGGCCACGAACGCTTTGGCCCTGAGCCCCGCGAGTGACTCGAGGAGCGAGTCGATCAGGCCCTTGGCGGTCCGCGAGGTCACAGGGGCCTTGAGAAACCAGCCGGCCTCTTCGCGCTGGGCCTGCCAAGCGACGTTCTTGGCCTTGACCCGGATCCCCTTGACGTCCGCGGCCGTGAACTTGAAAACGTCTTTTTGACGGAAGTCGAAGACCGGCTTGTCCAGCGTCGTTTTCAGGCTCGACGAGAGCAGCACGATCCGGGGGTCGTCCTCACGCTTGGCGAACAGGGACTTGTCGAGCGGATTCTCCATGCCGACGAGGAGGCGGACCGGGGCGTCCTTGCCCTTGACCCAGAGCGAGACCTCGGTTTTCGGAATCTCATAGGCTGCCGGGTCCTTGGCCGCCTTCTCGACGACCCGCTCGATGCGGAGCGAGGTCAGGGCGCTTACGAAACCATCGACTTCGTACTCGTCGGCGGACGCCTGGATCGGGGACGTCAGCCGCCACGGGCCGGCCTCGTCCCGCTCGAACGTCAGCGGCTGGCCGTTGCGGACGAGACTCACCTTGCGGACGTCGCCGGACGTCAGGCTGATGAGCGTGTTGGTCGTTTCCTCGGCCGCTTTCTCCTTCTCGCCCCGGGAATCGAAATAGAGGACGGCGGCGATGAGGACCGCCAGGACAGCGAGGAGAACGAGGGTCGTCTTGAATTTCACAGCGATTTCCTCCGGGCCCAGACGGAGATCCCCAGGAGCAGTACCGCCAGAGGCAGGATGACGACGCTGACGAGGAACATCAGCCTCCCTTGGGACGGCGTCAGCTGGATCGTCCGCGGCGTCTGGGTCTTGGGCTGGATGGCGATAAGGTCGGACTCCTCGGTAAGCCAGTTGACGACATTGAGGAAGAAATTGCCGTTCCCGGACAGGCCGTAATAGCGGTTCTTGGCGAAATCGGAGTCGCCGATGACGGCGAGGCGGGTCTCCTTCTCGGAGGCTTCGGCCTTGGCCGCTGTCTCGGCCGGGGCCGGCTCGCCGGGTTTCGTCGGGGCCTGTGCGGGGGCGCCGGCCGCGGTCTTGGTCTTAAATGACGCGACCGCGGCCAGGCCGATCGGTCCCTGCCTGTCCTTGGCCGCGTCGAACTTGACCTCCTTCTGGTCGAGCTCGCGCTCGGACCAGGAGTTGGGGCTCGTCTTGGCCAGTTCCGTCAACGTGGCGCCCTCGGGCTTCGTGTCGGAGATCTCGACCGACCGGGCATAAGGGTAGAACGTCGCGTAGGAGAACTTGGAGGTGATGGCGTGCGGCTCGTACTCGCTGACCACCGGCATAAAATAGTCGCCGCCGAGCAGCCGGGACACGGTGTCGACGACGATGTCGTTGTCGAGCTTGAAGCCGTAGTCGGCCAGGAAGAGCGGCAACAAGGTGGACGTCTCGGGGTCGACCAAGAAAAGGACGCGGCCGCCGTCCTTGATGTAAATCCGGATCGTCTCGTATTCGTTCGGCAGCAGGTCCTTTTTCGGTCCGGGGACGATGAGCAGGGCACAGTCCTTGGGGAACCGATCGGCCAGGGCCAGGCTCTGTTTCTTGACCTCGTAGCCGAGCTTCTCGAGCTCGGTCTTGGCCGTCGCGTACCCGTTGTCACCCGATTCGTCGACGGACTCCTCGCCGTGACCCTCGAGGAAGCAGATCGCTTTCTTCTGGGCCCGGGTGGCTTTGATCAGGGCGTTGGTGACGTCTTCCTCAGTGGTCGTCGTGACGCGGCTCTCCTTGTCCCCGGCCTCGATGATGGTCGTTCCGTCCTGGGTGATGCCATAGCGCTGGACCAGTCCCGGGTTCTTGTCCGGATCGAGAAACTCATACGAAACCCGGGCGGAGTGGTAGGCGTAGATCTTGAGCAGATTCTCCATGGCCGCCCGGCCGTAGTTGCCGTCGCGGAAGAAGCCCTTGAAGACGATGTCCGTCTTGAGGGCCTTGAGCACGGTGACCGTCTGGTCGGACAGGCTGTGGAGCTTGGCCGCGGTGAAGTCCGCCCGGTAGTTGTGCTTCGCGAGGAAATAGTTGGCCAGGCCGAGGATGGCCAGGACGAGCACGACGACCAGGACGAGGTTCCCCGAATAAAGGAGGGACTTGCGCTGGAATTTCTGTGCCAGCGCGGCCCGGTTGAGGACGATATAGGCGGTCAGGGCGATGAGACCGAGCGCCAGGAAGGCGAGGATGAGGGCCTTATTTTGCGGCCAGACGATCCAGCCGATGAGGCCGGCGGCGATAAGGACGATCGCGGCGGTGTTGAGGTTCTTCTTCAAGGTGTCCATGTCTTACCTCCAACGCCGCGACTGGATGACCGAGTGGGTCAGGAACAGGCCGAAGGCCGAAAATGTCAGGTAGTAGACGATGTCCTTCGTGTCCAGGATGCCCCGGGTCATGTCCTCGAAGTGCTCGGAGAAGGAAAGATAGCCGAGGACCGTCTTCCAACTCCCGCCTCCGGACGAGGTGGCCCAGTTGAGGACGAGGAGCAGGAGCAGGGTGACGACGGTCAGGAAGGCGGCGACGATCTGGTTCTCTGTGAGAGACGAGAAGAACAGGCCGATGGCGATGAACAGGGCGCCCATGAAGAAGAGGCCCAGGTAACCCGTGAGCCAGGGCGCCAGCTCGGGATTGCCGTAGGCGAAGGCGAAGATGGACAAGAGTGCGGTCAGCCCGAGCATGATCACCCACATGATCAGGGCGGCGATGTACTTGCCGAGGACGATCTCGCCGACCGACAGGGGAGAGGTGAACAGAAGCTCATCGGTGCCGCTCTTTTTCTCCTCGGCCAGGAGGCGCATGGTCAGCAGCGGGGCGACGAGAATGAGGATGATGGTCATGTTGTGGAACAGAGGCGAGAAGACCATCTCGTTGATGTTGACCTGCTGGGCGTAGTACGGATTCTGGGTCATCTGGATGGCCGCCGCGTTGAACCAGGAGACCAGGCTGTAGAAAAAGTAGCCGACGAGCAGGAGAAAGCCGGCGATAACGACATAGGCGATGGGCGAGCTGAAATAAGTCCGCAGCTCCTTCTTGACCAGGGACCAGATGTTCCTCATTGTTCGAGCCCTCCCGCAACGATCTTCATATAGAGCTCCTCGATGCCGGCCACCGACCGCATCTCCTTGAGGCCGAGGCCCTTGTCCAGGACCAGGCGGGCGACATCGTCGCGGAGGTCGCGGCCGCGGTCCCACTCGACGCGGATCTCGTCGCCCTCGACGGCGACCTTGCCGACGCCGGGAAGGCCGCGGAACAGGGCGGCCTCTTCCGGCCCGCTGCGGCGGAGCCTGACCAGGACGCCGTCGGTCTTCTCGAACGAGGCGGCCAGATCGGCGAGCGAACCCGAGGCCATGAGCCGGCCCTGGTTGATGATGACGACGCCGTCACAGATCTGGGTGACCTCGGGCAGGATGTGGGTCGACAGGAGGATCGTGTGCTCGCCGCGGAGGCCGCGGATGAGCTCGCGGATCTCCCGGATCTGGGCCGGGTCGAGACCGATCGTCGGCTCGTCGAGGACCAGGACCTTGGGATCGTGGATCATGGCCTGGGCGATGCCGACCCGCTGCTTGAAGCCGCGGGAAATGGTCTTGATGATCCTCCGGCTGACATCCCCCAGACCGGCCGATTCGACGACGCGGGCGACCGCGGCCTTGCGCCGGGCCTTGGGGACCTGTTTGATCTCGGCGACGAAGGCCAGGTAGGACGTGACAGTCATGTCCAGGTAGAGAGGGACGACCTCCGGGAGATAGCCGATCGATCGCTTGACGTCGTCGGGCTTGTCGAAAACGTCGAACCCGGCGACGGTGGCGTGCCCGGACGTGGCCGGGAGGTAGCCGGTCAGGATGCGCATCGTCGTCGTCTTGCCGGCCGCGTTCGGGCCGAGAAGGCCCCAGATGCGGCCGGCCCCGACCGTGAACGTCAGGTCTCTGACGGCGACGAGCTCCCCGTATTTCTTGGTGAGCTCTCGGACTTCGATCATGTTCACCTCCGCTATAAGGTTCTCGAACCTCCGACAAGCCGGGGGCGTTGCGTCACATGCGCTCGGGCGGGGGGATGCCCATAAGCCCCAAGGCGGCGTGCAGCTGCTCCTTGGCGGTCCGCAGGACGAGGAGCCGGAAGGCCCGGACCTCCAGGTTCTCTTCCGCGAGGATGGGATATTTATGGTAATAGCCGTTGAATTTTTGGCATAGGAGGAAAGCGAATTTGGCCAGGTGGGAGAATTCGAGGGCGGCGACCGAGCGGAGGACTTCTTCCTCGAGGGAGGCGGCCGTCAGGATAAGGTCCCAGAAATCGGCCGTTTCCTGGTCCGAAAGCCCCTCGGGGATGAGAGCCGCGCCTCCGGCGGGGGGGACGATGTCTGACTCGGCCAGGCCGAACCGCTCCTTGAGCTTGCGGAAGATGCTGGCCAGCCGGACGACGGTGTACTGAAGATAGGGACCGGTCTCGCCCTCGAAGCTCAGAGCCTCCTCGAAATCGAAGACGATGACCGAGTTCCGGGCGAACTTGAGCATGAAGTAGCGCAAGGCCCCGGTGGCGATGTCCCTGGCCGTCTTCCGCCGCTCGTCTCCGGCCCGGTCCGGGTCCCGCTTCTCGATCTCGGCCAAGGCTTTGGCCTCCAGCCGGTCGAGGAGGTCGTCCGCCTTGACGCCGAGGCCCTTGCGGCCCGAGACCTCGAGAAAGGCCCGGTCCTTTTCCTCGTCCGACGCGGCGTAGCCGAGCTCGCTCAGGCTCTTCGGCGACAAGGCGACCATCTCGTAGGAGAAATGGACGGACTTGGCCGCTTGGGCCTCGAATTTGAGCGACCGCAACCCCTGGACGACGACCTTCTGGAGATAAGACTGGCGCGTGTCGATGACGTTATAGACCTTGGTCGCCCCACCGAAAGCAGGGAAGCCGGCGGTCGGGGCCGGCGTCGAGATCCACAGCGTCCGCCCATCCCTTTCGGCAAAGGGCTCGTAGAAGAAGTCGCGGCCGAGGAGGCCGAACTTCCAAAGCTGATAGGCGATGTCCTTGCCGACATAGGTCACGGTCCCGTCGGAACGGACGATGACCTTCTCCCGCTCCTCGTCCTCTTCCAGGCGCATGACCCAACAGCCGCTGTTCTCGCCCTTGGCGGCCAGATAGATGGCCTGACGCTCCTTGAGGAGCTCGAAGGCCTTATCCCAGAACTTCAAGTGCAGGATGGTGCTTTCGCAGGGCAGGACGTCGTAGAAGACGCCCAGCCGGGCCATCGTCGCCAAGTGGGCCTTGACGATGCGCCGCGAGACGTAACGGGACAAGCCGTATTCGGGGTCGAGGCCGTGCTCGATCCTTTTCATGATCTCGGATTTTCGGGCCTGGGCCTCGGGATGCTCGGGGAGATAGGCCGAGACCCGGGCGTAGAGGTCCCAGCAGAAATAATCGAACTTGCCGGGCAGCCGCTCCAGGTCCTCGACGGTCTTTTTTTCGAGCTCCATGAAACCGAAGACGACGTCGACGACCTGGACGCCGGTGTCGTCGATGTAGTTCTGGACCTCGACCTTTTCACCCTTGTAGCGCAGGCAACGGGCCAGCGTGTCGCCGAGGCAGGCGTTGCGGAGATGGCCGATGTGGGCGGCCTTGTTCGGATTGATGTTCGTGTGCTCGATGATGATCTTGCCTTCTTCGGGGGCGAGCGAGGTCCGGCCGGCCGTGCGCACGGCTTCGGCCAGGACGGCGCCCTTATCGAGCCAGATGTTGAGGAAGCCGCCGCCGGCTACCTCGGCCTTGGTGATGCCCGCGACCGAGGCGAGAAGGGGAGCCGCCTCCTGGGCGATCATCCGGGGGGCTTTTTTGAGCTTCTTGGCCAGCTGAAAGGGGAAGGTCAGGGCCAGATCGCCCATCTTCGGGTCCGGGGTCGGGGTCATGTCGAGGTCCTCGACGGCGACCGGGAAGGCGGGCTTCAGCCGCTCGTAAATCGCGTCTTTTAAACGGGATTTGAAGGCGATCATAATCGGCAAACATTATAACAAAAAGCGCTCCGAGGGCAAGTTCACCGGCTGCCGTGAGGAGAACATCCAGGCTTATGCGGACCGTTCGACGCCGCCATAAGAACCCGACCCCTTGACAATCGTTCGAGACGCCGGATAACATCGGTTCACGCGGGGAGGTGTGAGGATGGACGATAAGGTCCGCGTTTCTGCAGCTCGAATCCTCTTCCTGGCCGTTTTCCTCGGGGCTGTCGGCATCCTTGCCGCGGCACGAGCGCGGTCCCATCCGGCTTCTGCTTTTCAGAACCAGAAGCCGGCTCCCGCCCCAGTCCAGGTCAAGGCCCTCATCTTCAAGGAAGAGCTTTCGATCGGCGTTCCCGAGGGAGATGAGAATTATATGTTCGGTTCTTCCGTCATCTTCAACGTCGATGACCAGGATAACATCTATGCTACGGATTGGGAATCCAAGCAGATCAAGAAATTTGGCCCGGATGGCCAACATATCCTGACCTTCGGCCGGGCGGGTCAAGGTCCCGGGGAATTCCAGAACCCCGGCGGCGTGCGCTTTGCCAAGGACGGGGCCCTTTATATCTCTGAGAACTTCGGCAACAAGATCATGTTCTTCGACGAAAAGGGCGTCTTTCTCAGACAGAGCACCCTGCCGGCCGACATCTTTGATATCTGGATCACGCCGGCCGGGACGTACCTGGGGACCCAGCAGATCGCCCCTCAGTACGTCGGCCAAGGCCCGGTCGAAACCTTTATCAAGATCTTCGATGGGAGATTCAAACCGATCGTGGAGCTTCATAGGGAAACGTTCAGCTTCCCCGACAGGTCGTTGTCACCGGCGGGGAGCATGGCGAAGATCACGAACGAATTCCTCTCGCGGCCGACCGCCCTGGCGGTGATGGGGGAGGAGGGCCGGATCTATTTCGGCCGCAGCGACGCCTATTCCATCGACGTCCTTGAACCTGACGGGAAGAGGATTATGACCATCTCCCGGGCGGTGGAATCCCTGCCTTATAAGAAAGCGGACATCGATTTCTTTTTAAAAGAAGACGCTGAGAAGATGGCCTCTCTTCTGAAGTCGGAGAGCCTCACAAAGGAATACACCCGCTTGATCCGCTTCCCTAAGAACAAGCCCTTGTTCAGGGCCCTCGTCCCGATGGAGGACGGAATGCTGGCCGTCGTCGTCGACATTGAGGGGTATGCGGCAGCTCTGCTTGATTTATTCGATCGAGCGGGGCAATTCCTGGGGCGTGCGGAAGCGGCCGTTCCTCCTATGAACTTGATGTTCAAGAACGGCAGGGCGTATGCGCTGCACAAGGACGAAAACGGCTTCCTCAGCATCAAACGGTACGGCTACCAAATCCAGCACTGAAGTCGCCCGGAGGGCAAAACCGGCCTCCGAGCCATGAGCCGTCGCCGGCGGAATCCCCCGAAACGCGACTTGAAGAGTGCGGAGAGTTGTGATAATTTTGGGGTTCATTCATAGAAAGGAAGTCACCATGAAGAAGACGCGCTTCAACGAGCTTCACAAGAAGCTCGGCGGCAAGATGATCGAGTTCGTCGGCTGGGAGCTGCCGGTCGAATACTCCGGCATCATCCCCGAGCATATGGCCGTGCGGACAAAGGCCGGGCTCTTCGACGTCAGCCACATGGGCGAGGTCCTCGTGACCGGCAAGGGTGCCCTGGCCTATGTCCAATGGCTGACCCCGAACGACGCCGGCAAGCTTGTCCCCGGCCAGGTCCAGTACACGGCCCTGATGACGCCGGAATCGACCTTCGTCGACGACATGCTCGTCTACTGCATGGGGCCGGAGGAATATTTACTCGTCGTCAACGCGGCCAACGACGACAAGGATTTCGCCTGGATCGCCGGTCACACCAAGGGCTTCGCGGTCAAGGTCGAGCACCAGAGCGACCCCTACTCGCAGCTGGCGCTCCAAGGCCCCTTGGCCGAGACCATCCTGCAGCCGCTCACCGACATCCCCCTCGCCGGGATGACGTCCTTCCACTGGGCCAAGGGCAAGGTCGCCGGCAAGGATTGCCTCGTCTCGCGGACGGGCTACACCGGTGAGGACGGCTTCGAGATCTACACCATGGATCCGGACCCCGGCATCATCTGGACGACCCTGATCGAAAAGGGCAAGCCCCTGGGCCTTCTGCCCATCGGCCTCGGCGCCCGCGACACGCTGCGCCTCGAATCGAAGCTCATGCTCTACGGCAACGACATTTCGGACAAAACGACCATCCTCGAGGCCGACCTCAAATGGATCGTCAAGCTCGAGAAGGGCGATTTCCTCGGCAAGCCCGTCATCGTCAAGCAGCTGGCCGAAGGCCTGAAAAAGAAGCTCGTGGGCTTCGAGATGGCCGAGCCGGGCATCGCCAGGCCCCACTATCCCGTCCATTACCGGGGCCAGAAAGTGGCCGATGTCGCCTCGGGGACCTTCTCGCCGCTCCTCAAGAAGTCCATCGGCCTCGTCTACTTGCCCATCGAGGGCACGGCCGTCGGGACGGAGTTCGAGATCGAGATCCGGGGCAAGAAGACCAAGGCCCGCGTCATCCCCACGCCCTTCTACAAAAGGGCCAAGAAATAACGAGTCCGATTCCCAAGGAGGCCTGTATGTATCCGAACGATTTCCGCTACACCAAGGACCACGAGTGGATCAAGGTCGAGGGCGATGAAGCCGTCGTCGGCATCACCGATTTCGCCCAGAACCAGCTCGGCGACATCATCTACGTCGAACTGCCGGCCGTGGGCAAGGAGCTCGCCGCCCACCAGTCGCTCGGCGTCGTCGAATCCGTCAAATCGGTCTCCGACGTCTACGCCCCCGTCCCCGGCGTCGTCACGGCCGTGAACGAGGCGCTGGCCCAGACGGCCGATCTTCTCAACAAGGACCCCCATGGCCAGGGCTGGATCATCCGGATCCGGATGAAAGACCAGAAGGCTGTCGACGGCCTGTTGAAGGCCGGGGATTACGAGAAATTCCTGGAGGGGCTCGAACACTGAGGCCGCGTCCGGCCAGACAGGGGGTTTTCCCATGAGCTATCTTTCTCTCAGCGCTAAAGACAAGGCGGAGATGCTCGCCCGGGTCGGGGCCGCTTCCGTCGACGACCTCTTTTGCTGCATCCCCGAGGCCGTCCGGTTCAAGCGGCCGCTCGACCTGCCCGCGGCCCAATCGGAGCTCGAGCTCGTCCGGACGATCGATACGGTCGGCGCGAAGAACGCCTATGGCCATCATCTTTCGTTCCTCGGCGGCGGGGCTTACGATCACTTCATCCCGACGGTCGTCGATTACCTGAGCTCGCGCGGCGAGTTCGTCAGCCCGTACACGCCCTACCAGCCTGAGGTCAGCCAGGGCACGCTCCATCTCATCTTCGAGTTCCAGACCCTGATCTGCCAGCTCACCGGGCTCGACATCGCCAACGACTCCCTCTATGACGGCTCGACCGGCGCGGCCGAGGCCGTCCTGATGGCCCACCGGGTCACCAGCCGGGACAAGGTCGTCGTGGCCCGCTCCCTGCATCCCCAGTACAGGGAGGTCGTCCGGACCTATATCAAGAACCTCGGCATCGAGGCGGTCGAAGTCGGATTCGGTCCCGACGGCCGGATCGACGCGGCCGAGCTCAAGCGCGTGCTCGACGACAAGACGGCCGCCGTGGTCTGCCAGTCTCCGAACTTCTTCGGCGTCGTCGAGGACATCCAGGCTCTGTCCGATGCCGCGCACGGGGTCAAGGCCCTTTCGGTGGCTGTCGTCGCCGAGGCCCTGTCCCTGGCCCTCTTCGAAGCGCCGGGCAAGCTCGGGGCCGACATCGTCACCGGCGAGGCCCAGTCGTTCGGCCTCCCGGTGAGCTTCGGCGGTCCCTACCTCGGCTTCATGGCCTGCAAGAAGGAATTCCTGCGGCAGATGCCCGGACGGATCACGGGGCAGACCGTCGATAAAGAGGGCCGCCGCGGCTTCGTCCTGACGCTTTCCACCCGCGAACAGCACATCCGCCGCGAGCGGGCCACGTCGAACATCTGCTCTAATCAAGCCCTCTGCGCCTTGCGCGCGACGATCTTCATGGAGACCCTGGGCAAGCAGGGGCTGCGGGAGATGGCCTGGCAGAACGCCCAGAAAGCGGCCTATGCGGCCGACAAGCTGGCCGCGATCCAAGGGGTGAAAAGGAAATTCACCGGGCCGGTGTTCAACGAATTCGTCATCGAGCTTCGCAAGCCCTGGCCCGCGGTCGACGCGGCGCTCCGGGCGAAGGGGATCGTCGGCGGCTATGGCCTCGAGCCCGAGTATCCCGGGATCGGAAGCTCGGCCGTCGTCTGCGTCACCGAGCTGAGGACGAAGGACGAGATCGACCGGCTGGCCCGGACGCTCCAGGAGGTCCTGTCATGATCAAAGAGATCCGCGAACCCCTCATTTTCGAGATCAGTGCAGCGGGCAAGCGGGCGTCCGAGCTTCCGCAGCTCGATGTTCCCGCGAAGAAGGACCTGCTCGCCGGAGTGCCCCTCCGCCGCGAGATCGACGATTTCCCGGAAGTCTCCGAGACCGAGATCACCCGGCACTTCACCCGGCTGTCGACGAAGAACTACTGCGTGGACATGGGCATTTATCCGCTCGGCTCCTGCACGATGAAGTACAATCCCAAGGTCAACGAGCGCCTCGCGGCCCATCCCGCGTTCGTCGCGTCTCATCCGCTCGCCTCGGCCGACCTCGTCCAGGGGAGCCTGGAGGTCCTGAAAAAGCTCGAAGGCTGCCTCTGCGAGATCGCCGGCATGGACGCCTTCACGCTCCAACCGGCGGCCGGGGCCCACGGCGAGCTCACCGGCATGATGCTCATCCGGAGGGCCCTCGAAGCCCGGGGCGACGCCCGGAAATACGTCCTCATCCCGGATTCGGCCCACGGCACGAACCCCTCGTCGGCCCACATCTGCGGCTATACGGTCAAGGAGATCAAGTCCAACGAGAAGGGGACGATCGACCTGGCCTCCCTCGAACAGGAGATGACCGAAGAGGTCGCCGCGCTCATGGTGACCAACCCCAACACCCTCGGCGTCTTCGAATCCGACATTTGCCGTATCGCGGAGATCGTCCACGCCAAGGGCGGCTTCGTCTACATGGACGGGGCCAACCTGAACGCCCTGACGGGGGTCGTCCGGCCCGGCGACATGGGCATCGACGTCATGCACATCAACCTCCATAAGACGTTCTCGACCCCGCACGGCGGGGGCGGCCCGGGCTCCGGGCCGGTGGGCGTCAAGGAGGAGCTTGTGCCCTTCCTCCCGGTCCCGGTCATTGTGGAGAAGGGCGGGCGCTATATCCTCGACTTCGACCGCCCCGGCTCGATCGGCCGCGTCCGGGCCTATTTCGGCAATTTTGGGGTCATCGTCCGGGCCCTCTGCTATATCCTGACCCTCGGGCCCAAGGGCGTTCGGGAGATCGCCGAGTTCGCCGTCCTCAACGCCAACTACATCCGCAAAAGCCTCGAAGGGGAGTTCTACCTCAAGTACCCGACGGCCTCGATGCACGAATGCGTCTTCTCCGACAAGTTCCAGAAGGAGTTCGGGGTGACCAACCTCGACATCTCCAAGCGGCTCATCGATTTCGGCATGCATCCGCCGACGATGTCCTTCCCGCTCATCGTCCACGGCGCGCTCATGATCGAGCCGACCGAGACCGAAAGCCGGCGCGACCTCGACATGTTCATCGATGCGATGAAGGCCATCGCCAAGGAGGCCAAGGAGAATCCCGAGGTCCTCCACGCGGCGCCTCACGTCACCTATGTCGGCCGGCTCGATGAAGTGGCCGCGGCCAAGTTCCCCGTCCTGCGCTGGGAGAAGAAGACCTAGATGTCCGTCCAGGACCTGATCCTCGGCCTGCACCGGTTCTGGGCCGGACAGGGCTGCTATCTGGCCCAGACCTACGATGTCGAGGTCGGCGCCGGGACGATGACCCCGGACACGTTCTTCCGCGTCCTCGACAAGCGGAACTGGCGCGTCGGCTATGTCCAGCCGTCGCGGCGGCCCGACGACGGGCGCTACGGCGAGAACCCCAACCGGGTCCAGAAGCACTTCCAGTACCAGGTCATCATGAAGCCGTCCCCGGCGGCGATCCAGGACATCTATGTCCAGAGCCTGCGCTCGCTCGGCATCGCCCTCGAGGACCACGATCTCCGTTTCGACGAGGACAACTGGGAATCGCCGACGATCGGCGCCTGGGGCGCCGGCTGGCAGATCCTGCTTGACGGCCTCGAGATCTCGCAGTTCACCTATTTCCAGCAGTGCGGCGGCATCGACCTCGCGCCTGTCCCGGTCGAGATCACCTACGGCCTCGAACGGCTGGAGATGTTCCTGGAACAGAAGGACGATATTTACGATCTCGACTGGTCGGCCGACGTCAGCTACCGTGACCTGCGGCTGCGCGAGGAAAAAGAATTTTCCGAATACAACTTTACGGCCGCTTCGGTGACCATGCTCCGCCAGGCCTTCGCCGCCAGCCAGAAAGAAGCCGGCCGGCTGATCGCGAAAGATCTGCTCCTGCCGGCCTACGACATGTGCCTGAAGTGCTCCCACAACTTCAACCTGCTCGATTCTCGCGGGGCCATCAGTATCACCGAGCGGGTCAAGATGATCTCCCAGATCCGCACCCTGGTCAACGACATCGCCCGGCGATATACCGGCGGGAAGGACGGCGCCTGATGGAGTTCCTCCTCGAGCTGCTGACGGAGGAGCTGCCGGCCTCCCACATCCGTGCGGCCCTCGAGCAGCTCGAGGCCGGTTTCCGCAAGGACCTCCTCGAAGCCCGCATCGACATCCGCTCGCTCAAGACCTTGGCGACGCCGCGGCGCCTTATCGTTGCCGGCGATTTCGCCGAAGGGCAGGAAGACCGCGAAGAGATCGTCACCGGGCCGCCCTTGGCCATCGCCAAGGGACCCGACGGCGCCCTGACCGCGGCCGGAAAGGGATTCGCCAGGTCCCACAGTGTCGACGAGAGTCTGCTCGAGGCTATCCGGACACCCAAGGGCGAATACCTCGGCTTCAAGCGCAAGGCCAAGGGAACGCCGACCGTGGAGATCCTCGCCGATGCCGTGCCCCGCATCCTGGGCGCGCTCTCGTTCCCCAAGATGATGCGCTGGGGGTCGAGCCCGTTCCGCTTCTCCCGTCCCATCCACGGCCTGCTTTGCGTCTTCGGGGGCGCGCCCGTCCCAACCTCGTTCGAAGGCTTCCAAGCCACCGACGAGACCCTGGGCCACAGGATCGCCTCGCCCGGCCGGATCAAGGCCTCGGATCTCGCCTCATATCGGGCGGCACTCGAGAAGAGCTTCGTCATCATTGACCCGGCCCTACGCAAAAAGATGATCGTGGCCCAGATCGAGGCCGCCCTGGCCCCGCTCAAGGCCAAAGCTTATCCGGATGCGGAGCTCCTCGACGACCTGACCCTCAACGTCGAGCACCCGCTCGTCATCTTCGGCGCGTTCCCCGAGACCTATCTCAACCTGCCGATCGAGGTCCTGTCCACGGCCATGCGCGAAGGGCAGAAGCTCTTCTCGGTCGTCCGGGACAAAAAACAGCTGGCCTATTTTCTGGGGGTGGCCGACGCCCCCGGCGACGCCAAAGGCCTGATCCGGCGGGGCAATGAGCGTGTCCTCAGGGCCCGCCTCGAAGACGCCCGGTTCTTCTGGGGCCAGGACCGCAAGGTCCCTCTCGGCGAAAGGGCCGCCGGTCTGAAGAACGTCCTCTTCCAGGAGAAGCTCGGCACGTATGACGATAAGACCCAGCGCCTGAAAAGGATCGCCGGCTACCTCTGCGACAAGCTCGGGGCTGCCGAGATCCGGGAGGACGTCGTCGAGGCGGCCTCCCTCTGCAAGGCGGATCTGCTGACCGACATGGTCAAGGAGTTCTCCGGCCTCCAGGGCCGCATGGGCGGTCTCTACGCGAGGGAGGAAGGTCTTCCGGCCGCCGTGCATCAGGCGATCTATGAGCACTACCAGCCGGGGAGCCTCGAGGACGCCTCGCCGGCGTCGGTCGCCGGGGCGATCCTTTCGATCGCGGACAAGATGGATTCGATCGTCGGTGCGCTCGGCGTCGGCCTTCAGGTCAGCGGTTCGAGCGATCCCTTCGGCCTCCGGCGCAACGCCCAAGGTGTCTGCAAGGTCGCGCTGGACCGGAAGCTCCGGTTCTCCTTCCCGCTCCTTCTCGACCGCATTCTGGGGATCTATGGCGACCGTCTGACCGTCGGCCGCGCGGAGATCAAAGCCGCTTGTCTCGATTTCTTCGGCAGCCGCCTTCGGTTCATCCTGGAGAAGAGGGGCTACCGCTACGACCTCGTCGGCGCGGCCCTAGGTCCGGGCGTCGACCAGATCGTCGACGTCCTCGCCCGGGTCGAGGCCCTGGACGCCCTCAAGTCCAGCCCCCAATTCGAGCCGTTCATCCTCATGGTCAAGAGGATCGCCAACATCATCAAGGGCCTGCCTGCGGCCAAGGTCAATCCGGACCTTTTGGCTGAAAAAGAGGAACGGGAGCTCTTCTCGACGCTCTCGATCGTCAGCAGCAATGCCCAACCGATGATCGCCCGGGGCGATTTCGCCAGGGCGCAGGGCATCATCTTCAAGCTCCAGCCCGAGCTGAACACCTTCTTCGACCAGGTCCTGGTGATGGCTGAGGACAAGAAGATCCGGCAGAACCGGCTGGGGCTGCTGCAGTCCATCGCTAAGATGCTGCTTGGGATCGCGGACTACTCCCAGATCGTGGTCGAAGGGGAGAAGTCGGCCAAGCCGAAGGCTTCGCGGTAGACGGCTGTTTCAAACGCCGAATTCGCCCGCCTTGGGCGGGGCGGCGGGGGTTTCCGGTTCCACGAATTTCGTTTCCAGGGCGACGATCTTGGTCAACGTCTGCGGGACGTTCTGGCCCTTCTCGAGCCCGTAAGGATTGATCTGTACGCCGGCCTGATATTTGTAGCTCTTCCCGGCGTTGAAAGTCGACCAGCGCACCCGGCCCCTGAGGTCGAGGGGCACTCTTTCTCCGGGGATCGACAGCTGGAGGAATACCCTGGACTTGAACTTGAGGGGTTTCTGGGTCAGGAAGCGGACACCGCCCCGGCTGAGGTCGAGGACCGGGCAAAACTCCTCATCGGTCCCGGTTTTGGATGAAAAGAGCCCTTCTTTCCTATAGGAGATCGTCGCTCCGGGGATCTTGAACCGCCGACAAAGACGCCGTTCGACTTCCCTTTCGCCCATCTCGGTCCTCCGTTCTTTCAGGCGATTCCCGCGGCCTTCCGGCCGGAGGCTATCCGACGGAAGCCTCCTCCATGCCAGAAGATTAGCAGAGGCCTGGTTCCGAAGTCAAATCGAGCCCCTATTCCTTGAGGATGACCGCCCGGGCCGGGGGGAGGGACAGGGAGGCCCGGGCCGAGACCGACTGGCCGGCGGATGTCGTGCGGGAATAGGCGAATGAGAGGACGCTGACTTTCTGGTAGGAGGGGGCCGAAGGCTTTGGCGGCTTCTTGGCGACCAGGTCCTTGATCGCCTTGTAGGCCAGGGCCAGGGCGTCCACGAT
>Ga0075524_10000085_pt1 | contig 17066 bp, 10 predicted proteins | sample NGEPerone_FD_76826 | JGI IMG/M metagenome (GOLD analysis project Ga0075524, IMG submission 76826) | Arctic peat soil microbial communities from the Barrow Environmental Observatory site, Barrow, Alaska, USA - NGEE Permafrost154B-one | ecosystem: Environmental > Terrestrial > Soil > Wetlands >...
AAAACCATTATTTATAAAAACGTTCACGACTTAAAAGACTAATTCTAAAATAATATTTATCATCTAAAAATCACAATTATGATTTTAACTGCAGGTTACCAAACCAAAAATGGTACCGTAATTCTTGGAACCAAAACATGGAAGCTTAATAAGCTTAAGTTTGCTTTTTTGTTATTTTTCAGTATACTGGTAAGTATAAATGGCTATACGCAAAAGGTCGCATCTCATTTCCATGAAATTAAGGGAAAGGTTACAAACAAGAAAGGTGAACCTTTAAGTAATGTATCAGTTTCTATAGTAGGTACTAAAAAAGGCACTCTTACAAACAATGAAGGACACTTTACAATATTCATTTCTGATGATGGAAGTAGTATGCTGGAAATTTCTATGATAGGATTTCAGACTAAGGTTGTTGAAGTAAGCAATCAAACAGAAGTCAATGTTACAATGGAAGAAGCAATTGCTGGATTAGATGAGGTGGTAGTAATAGGGTATGGAACTCAATCTAAAAGGAATGTTACTGGTTCGGTATCTAAGGTTGATATGGCTAAAAAAGAAAATTTGCCAAATACGAATGTAAGCGAAGCCCTTAGGGGCAGTGTTGCTGGTGTACAAGTAATTGATGATGGAAGACCGGGCCAAGGAGGAAGCATTCTTATTCGCGGCCCCCGATCTTTAAGTGCCTCAAACGATCCATTAATTGTACTTGATGGAATTATCTTTAATGGTAGTTTGGCGGATATAAATCCTAATGATATTCAATCCTTAGAAGTATTAAAGGACGCTAGTGCAGCGGCTATTTATGGTTCCAGGGCTGCAAATGGAGTAATTCTTGTTACTTCCAAAAAAGGAACCACAGAAAAGCCTAATATTAGGGTAAACGCATTTAATGGAGTTTCAGATTGGGTCGATAAAGTAAATTTATTTAGTCCCGAACGTTATATACAGAGTAAACTAGACTGGCGAGCACAATCCGGATTAGAGGCTGATCCCTCTAAAATCCTTACTTATTTAAATAAATCAGAAGCAGATAATTATACTAATGGAATAAGTCACAATCCTTGGGATATGGCCTCGCAACAAGGTAAAATTGGTTCTTATGACCTGAGTATATCTGGACGTTCTAAATATACCAACTATTATATTTCCGGTGAATTAGTTGACGAGAATGGGTTGATCTTTAACGATAATCAAAAGCGTACATCTGTTAGAGTAAATATTGATAACCAGATCAAAGATTGGCTGAGTGTTGGAATTAATTCGACCTTTGCCCACCGAGACCTCTCTGGCGTGTCTGCTGATCTTAATAATGCGTATACGAATAGCCCTTACGGTACCTGGTATTATCCGGATGGCGAACCTACTCAATTTGTTGTTCCTGAAGATCAAGCTTATGGTAACTCTGTCCGTTCCGCTATCTTGACTAATAATGAAGAGATCCACGATAACCTGTTTAGTAATTTTTATGCAAAGATTACTTTTCCTTCTATTAACGGATTGGGTTTCCGTGTAAACTATTCTCCTAATTATCGGTGGAGTCATAATTATAATTTCTTCAGACAAGATAAGCACTTAACAAATAATACGACAAGTGCCCAGAAGTTTGATCAAAAGAATTTTGATTGGACTCTTGAAAATATCCTTACTTACAGCAAGCAATTTGGTAAAGATCATGCCATTGACTTTACGCTTTTATATGGTCGCAATCATTATGGATTTGAATCTACTACTTCAACAGCAGATCAATTAAGTTCGGATGCACTTGGGTTTAATAACCTGGGTTTAGGTAGTGTATTGTCAAACAGTTCTACAGCAGCAGCATCGGAAGGTATATCATCTATGTTTCGTATTAATTACAGGTTTAAAGAAAAATATCTTCTTACATTAACTGCCCGCCGAGATGGAAGTTCTGTTTTTGCAGTTAACCAAAAATATGCAACTTTCCCTTCAGGATCATTGGCTTGGATTGTTTCCGATGAGCCTTTTATCAAGAAAATATCTTTTATTCATATGTTGAAATTAAGATTGTCTTATGGTACAGTAGGGAACCAGGCTATTAATCCTTATCAGTCATTGAGCTTATCCAGTACTACGCAGTATGTATATGGTGATGGGGGTCCCACAACATTAGGAGTTTATCCTTCATCAATGGCCAATCAGGATTTAAAATGGGAAACCACCAAAATTGCAAATGCCGGTATTGATTTTGATCTGTTTAAAGGCAGGCTCGGTGGCACATTGGAGGTTTACAACACTAACACAAGTAATTTGCTTGTGATGCGCTCTATTCCTGTTATGACAGGTTATAATAGCATCTTTACTAATATTGGTTTAGTCAATAATAAAGGCATAGAAATTACCTTAAACTCTATTAATATACAAAAAGAAAAGTTTGAATGGAGTACTAACTTTGTATTCTCGAATAATAAAAATGAAATTGTTCATTTGTACCATACTGATGCAAATGGTGACGGCAAAGAAGATAATGATCTTGCGAACAATTGGTTTATCGGGCATCCCATCACAACTTATTATGATTATGTGTTTGATGGAATCTATCAAGTTGGAGATCAAATCCCAGCAGGTTCAAAACCTGGTTTTGTGCGCTTCAAAGATTTAAATGGAGATGGGAAAATAGATGCGAATGACCGTGCAATCATTGGCTCAGGTGGTCAGCCAAAGTACAGGATTGGTATTACCAATATCTTTCGCTATGGTAATATCTCACTCTCTATCTTTGTAAATGCTATGGAGAATTGGCTTTCTAACTTCCCTCTTCTAAATACTGCTGTGAGCCCCAATGCACCGGGTAGAGGCCTAAATCAATTAGATGCAGGATATTGGACTTCAGAAAATAAATCTGCTACTCGTCCGTCATTAGTGTATAACAACCCGTTATCTGCTGGATGGTATGTAAGTAGAGATTTTGTAAGGATTCAGGATGTCTCCCTATCTTATCAGTTTTCTAAAAAAACGCTGGACAAGTTTAAAATGTCAAACTTGAGAGTGTTTATGAGTGGCAAGAACCTGTTCAACTTTACTAAATGGCCTGGGTCAGACCCTGAAAGTGGTGGAATTTCTCCAAGTAATCTATATCCCATGGCCCGTACAATAACTTTAGGAGTAAATGTTGGCTTTTAATTAGGTTAATAAACACGATTAAACATATAAATAAAATGATTATGAAATCTTTAAGAATATTTTTAAACTTTAAAACCCTAATCTCAGGGTGTAAAATTTTAGCACTTGTTTTCTTGTTCGGTTCATGTAAAAAGAATTTACTGGATGAAAAACCTCTGGGATCTTTATCCTCTGATATTGTTTTAACTAATAATGCAGGTTTTCAAAATTCACTTGTTGGATTAAGTCAGTCTGCAAGAGAAGAAATGACCATGGACGATCAAACTTACATAATGAATTTTATAGGAACCGATGAAGTTTCAGCTGCAGGTGTTGAATTTACATTCTACAAAGATTACAACACCTATCTGAATCCAACAACAAGAGAAGTAAATAACATATGGAACTGGGCATATACAAAAATGATCCTGGAAGCCAACACGATTATAGTGTATGCCAACAAACCTGAATCAAAAAGTATTTGGGCAACTGATGCTGAAAGAAATGCTGTAATTGCTGAAGCACGTTTTTACAGGGCTTATACTTACAATCTTTTGGCAAATACCTATGGAGGGGTACCTCTAGTAGATACTTTATATTCAGGGCCTAAGTCTGACTTTGTAAGATCTACAAGAAAGCAAATTTATGAGTTTGCCGCGGCAGATTTGCAATTTGCTTCCAAATGGTTACCTCCAACTATGGCTAAATCCAAAGAGGGGAGAATTGTCAAAGCTGCCGCTGATCATTTGCTTAGTGAAGTTTACATAAGCTTAGGCGAATATGATTCATCTATCGAGAGTGCTAATCGGGTAATCAATTCAGGACTATACCATATTATGACTACCCGATTTGGTAGCCAGAAAGATCAGCCGGGGGATGTATTTTCTGATCTTTTTCGTGATGGTAATCAAAATAGAAGTTCGGGAAATATGGAATCGATTTATGTATGGCAATTTGAACCATTTACTGTAGGTGGAGGCGGATCACAAGGTGGAAATACTCAAGTTAGACAATGGGGGCCTTTTTTGACTAAAGTATTGGCGCCGGATGGTAAAGCGATGTTGGTTTCAGATAGCCTGGGAAGAGGTACCGGGCCTTGTCGCGGAACAAATTATCTTCTATATGGTATCTGGGCAGGTAATTTTAATACAGACATGCGCAATTCTATTTACAATATGCGTCGTACGTTTTATTACAACAACCCTGCATCCACATATTTTGGCCAGCAGGTAGGTATAAGAAGCAGCCAGGAAGATACGATGAGGAATATATATCCATATCCAAGAAAAGTAGAAGGAAAGCCCTGGAACAATATTAATACATCTGGTAGGACGGCCAAAGATGTGATGGTCTTCCGTTTGGCAGAAACCTATTTACTTCGTGCTGAGGCTTATTTTAGAAAAGGCATGCTTCAAAATGCCGCAGACGACATTAATGTATTGCGTAATAGAGCAGGTGCAACTCCAGTTTTGCCTGCTGATGTTACACTGGATTATATTCTGGATGAACGTGCACGTGAACTGATTACTGAAGAGCCACGCAGACGTACACTTACACGCATGGGTAATTTGGTAGAGCGGGTTCGTAAGTATAATTTACTTGAAATAACAAGAACTACCATCCAGGATAAACATGAATTTTTCCCGATTCCACAAACAGCAATTGATGCTAACTTTAGTGCAAAACTGGAACAGAATACCGGGTATTGATCAATATAATCATTAAATTAGGAATTACATAAAGTGCGTTAAAGTATGTCATTATTGTGGGTATCAATAATGTGTAAGTCCTCTTAAAAGAACAACATTATGAAAATATTAGGAACCTTGTTTGGATTGCTTTTTCTATTGGCAATTAATTGTAAGAGCCAAATTGCCTTTCATAAGGTAAGTAATGAACTCATCTTTAGCGATCCTCCTTTTGCGCAATGCCATGCTTCAACAATTGTAGAGGTTACACCCATGAATTTTATGTCGGCTGCTTTTGGAGGTACGCGTGAAGGGGATAAAGATGTTTGCATCTGGCTTTCTACAAAAGAGAATGGCATATGGGGTAAACCTGTAAAAATGGCCGATGGAATTATTAGTGATTCCTTGCGTTACCCATGCTGGAACCCGGTCCTTTTTAAAGCAAAAGAAGGCAAGCTGTTTTTATTCTATAAAGTAGGACCATCACCAAGTGCCTGGTGGGGTATGGTTCGTACTTCCACTAATGATGGAAAGACCTGGACTCCTCCTGCAAAATTACCTGAAGGAATCTTAGGGCCGATCAAAAACAAATCTGTTCAATTGGCTAATGGTACTATTCTTTCTCCATCAAGCAGTGAAACAAAGGAAAGCAACTGGAAAGTGCACATTGAAAAATCTACAGATCTCGGAAAGACATGGCAGCTTATCCCCGTTGATCCTAAAACGGAATTTGGCGTAATCCAACCCAGCATATTAATCCTTCCGAACAATAAGTTGCAGATTCTTTGCAGGAGTAGGAACGGCGTAATAGTACAAGCTTTTTCTGATAACAGTGGAAAAGCATGGGGAACTCTTACTAAAACAATTTTGCCAAACCCAAACTCTGGAATAGATGCGGTTACGCTTAATGACGGTTGGCATTTACTAGTGTATAATCCAACCACTCCGGGAAAAGGAGGTAGGGCAAAACTAAATGTGGCAGTTTCAAAGGATGGTTTAAAGTGGTCAGATGTAGCTATTCTTGAAAATGAAGAAGTCGGTGAGTTTAGTTATCCCGCAATAATTCAGGCTAAAGATGGAAAAGTGCATATCACTTATACCTATAACCGGGTAAACGTAAAACACGTAGTGCTAGAGGAGTCAAAGTGAATACTCCTGGCATGAGACAAGAATATATAAATTAGGTAAAAAAATTGGAATAAAAATACTTTTTAAAATGTTGTATTTGTTTAGCATTTAGTTTGGGAGAAAAATATAAGCAATTAGATACCTATTATTCAATTTATTCACATATAATAATTATGATTATGAATAGAACAAAATATTTTTATATTGTTATTGCGTTTTTTTTGTCCAATTTCCCACCTGTTTTTGCGCAAACGAAGGTTCAGGAATCAGGTAAGATGGCTTTACAAGCTACCCAGATTAATCTTTCTTCTGCGGTTCTTATCCTGGCTCCAGGAATGAGTGGCCCAGAAATAAAAGCATCAGAAATGTTGCTTGATGAAGTCGAAAAGCGAAGTCGTGTGCGTTGGCCTCTTGCAAATCAACTGCCTAAAAGCGGTAGTAAAGGGATAGTTTTAGGACAGCGTAAAGAATTAATCAGCGCATTTCCAGTTCTTGCAGAACAACTTAAGGATGCAGGGAATAACAAGGCTGAGGGGTACCGGATTGTTACCCTTGAAACAGGATTGGTAGTTGTTGCTGGTAATGATGCGCGCGGCGTACTTTTCGGAGCTGGCAGACTACTTCGAATGATGGATTACTCCAGAGATACAGTTTCTCTTTCACGCAAAATTGATTTGTCATCTGCACCTCGGTATGCTTTAAGAGGTCATCAATTAGGGTATCGTCCAAAAACGAATGCCTATGATGGATGGTCAGTCCCGATGTGGGAGCAATACATTCGTGACTTGGTTGTATTTGGAACAAATGCGATTGAATTGATTCCTCCTGTTTCTGATGATGATACCGATAGTCCCCATTTTCCGTTGGCCCCGATGAAAATGATGATTGAGATGTCCCGGTTAGCAAAAGAGTATGGGATTGAATGTTGGGTTTGGTATCCAGCTATGGAAAAGGACTATGAAAATAAAGCGACCGTAGATAAGGCATTAAAAGATTGGGGCGATGTGCTTCGTCAGTTACCTCGAGTTGATGCCGTATTTGTTCCAGGCGGAGATCCCGGCCACACTGCACCAAAAGATTTGTTTTCAATGTTGGAAAAGCAAACCGTACAGTTGCGAAAGTTACACCCGGGTGCTAAAATGTGGATGTCTCCACAAGGTTTTAACTCAGAATGGATGAATGAATTTTACAGCCTAATGAAAACAGAGCCGGATTGGTTGGAAGGAGTTGTATTTGGTCCGCAACAAAGAGAAAGTATTGAAGATTTGCGTGCTAAAGTACCTAAACGTTATAAAATGCGTTTTTACCCAGATATTACTCATTCAATGTGGGCACAATACCCAGTTCCAAATTGGGATTTTGCCTATGTAGCAACCCTTAACCGTGAGCCGATTAACCCTCGTCCTGTAGATGAGGCCGTGATTTTTAAAAGAATACAACCTCTTGCAGAATATGGGTTCCTAACTTATTCTGAAGGCTGTAATGATGATGTGAATAAATTTATCTGGAGTGGTTTAGGTTGGGACCCAGATGAAAATGTTACGGATATCCTTCGTGATTATAGCAGATATTTTATAGGAACTAAAGTTGAAGAGTCTTTTGCCCAGGGACTGTTAAGTTTAGAACGTAATTGGAGAGGGCCGTTATTGGATAATCAGGGAGTGCAAACCACATTAGTACAATTTCAGGAGATGGAACGATCAGCCACACCATCGATGTTGCAAAATTGGCGATTCCAGGAAGCTCTTTACCGGGCCTATTATGATGCAACTGATCGTAGCAGGCTTTTAGAGGAAACAGCACAGGAGGAAATTGCTTTAGAATTCCTAAGGCGGGCCCCACTAATAGGAAGTTTAGCAGCTATAACAAAAGCTGACGCAGCGCTTGCAAAACCAGATATGTTGCCTGCAGCAGATACCCGTGCTCATGTTTTCGAACTTGCAGAAGCTCTTTTTCAAAGCATTCATATGCAGCTGAGTGTATCCAGATATCAGGCAATCGCAGTACATCGCGGAGCAAACCTTGATCTAATCGATTTTCCTTTGAATAATGCGCCCTGGTTACGTAAACGGTTTTCTGAAATCATCGCGCTTACAAATGAGACGGATCGTTTGCGTGAGATTAACAATATAATAAACTGGAGCAATCCTGGTGCAGGCGGTTTCTATGATGATTTGGGTAAGCCAGGTTCACAACCACATCTTGTTGTAGGTTCTGTTTATACTGAAGATCCTGCATTTCTAAGGGCACCCATATCGGGCATGGTAGTACGAAAAGATCATGTAGCCCGTATATCATCATGTACATACGCAGAAACTTTACATGATTATCCCCTGGAAATGTTTTATCCCGATTTAGATAAAAATGCACGATACCGCCTCAAAGTTATTTATGGTCCAGAGTCAAAGACTGAGATAAGATTAGTTGCAAATGATAAATTCGAAATTCAACCCATGCAGCCTAAAGATATGACCTGCCAACCTTTAGAATTTGATATTCCTGAGGAAGCAACAAAGACAGGTGAATTGAGACTCAGATGGAACAGACCTTCAGGACTTGGAGGTAGTGGTAGAGGTGTACAGGTAGCAGAAGTTTGGCTGATGTTTGTACATGATATTCCCACACATGATCGTGTTTTACCTTATCAGCATTAGTACTGCATGTTTTAATTAAATAAAATATAGAAGTTTTTCTTAATGATCTAATAATTAGAATTTTAAGAAACGATTAAAAAACGAAGAGTCATGTTTTGGGACTATGCATTGCAACGTTAAATAGGTAGAGAAATTAATAGCTATTTGTGCTTTTGCAGGCTATAATTATTTTCTATTGGATACTGACAAACTTTTGGGTCAATTTATAAATAGAAAGCATACATGAAAAACAAAAATATTTATCCATGGGTAGTTGTTTCACTTTTATGGGGAGTAGCTTTTTTGAATTACCTGGATCGTCAGATGCTTGCTACTATGAAACAATCCATGATGGTCAACTTTGCCGAATTGGATAGTGCTGCCAACTTTGGCAGATTGATGGCAATTTTTTTGTGGATATATGCTTTCATGAGTCCTGTGTCTGGGTTAATTGCAGACAGGATTAACCGAAAAATGTTGATCGTTGGCAGTCTTTTTGTTTGGTCTGCTGTTACGTTGTTGATGGGGTATGCAACCAGCTTCAATCAACTCTATATTTTACGTGGTATTATGGGTGTCAGCGAAGCATTTTATATGCCTGCAGGGCTGGCTATGATTGTAGATTACCACCAGGGGAAAACCCGATCATTGGCTGTAGGGATTCACATGACCGGAATTTACCTCGGCCAGGCATTTGGTGGGTTCGGATCTATGTCTGCAACCAACTTTACGTGGCAAAGTACTTTTCATGGTTTTGGGCTTATTGGCATCATTTACAGCCTGATTTTAATACTCTTTTTAAAAGAAAAACGAAATGATGAAAATGAAAAACTCATTGAAGGAACTTTTTTTCAAGAGTTTTCTTTAGCCATTAAGGGAATGGGAACCCTATTGCGAAGTATCTCTTTCTGGGTAATCTTATTTTATTTTGCAGCACCCAGTTTCCCCGGATGGGCAGCCAAGAATTGGTTGCCTACATTGATATCCTCCACGTTGCATATTAAAATGGACTATGCAGGTCCATTAGCAACAATAACCTTGTCACTTTCTTCATTGATAGGCGTAGTGGTTGGTGGGTACATATCCGACAGATGGGTTCAGCACAACTTACGCGGAAGAATGTATACCGGTTCAATTGGTTTGGGTTTGACTATTCCATCATTGTTGCTCCTGGGACTGGGAGGTAGTATTATACCTATTATTATCGGTGCAATTGGGTTTGGTTTAGGATTTGGCATTTTTGATGTGAATAATATGCCGATTTTATGTCAGTTTGCATCGCCACGTCACCGTGCTACAGGTTATGGTTTAATGAACCTGGTAGGTATATCGTCCGGTGCATTCATAACGAGCTTGCTAGGCGAAGCTGCTGATTCTGGTTCTTTAGGAAAAGATTTTGCAATTCTGAGCATAGTAGTACTGGCTGCAATTATCTTATTGCTTGGGGTGCTTCGTCCTAAATATATCAACAAAATTGCTGATGAATGATTTTGAATAACAATATTTTAATCATATAAAAAAATAAAATTCAGCCTGTATTATTGGGGGTTGATGATGGAAATGATTCAGTTCGGGTTTGATAAGGTCGATGCCTAAATCGCAAGGAATTATTTTATGATGATTCATGTGGTTATTGACCGGGGAAACCAGCGACCGATGCTAATTGAAATAGCAAAGGAGTGCTACTGGCGATATGACTGGGTGATGGCCCTGCGGAATGCTCTAGATAAAAACTTGATAATCGTGATTGGTACACTAGTTATTTTCTTGTCAGGTGTAATAATTAAAGATCCATGCAACCGTGAAATTGATAGAGAATCATGGGATTGGAGGACATTAACAACGGCGAGTTTAAAAAGAATTAATTTATTCAATTAAAAAAATAAATATTTTCAAATGGAAAAAAGACCGGAAAAGAAATTTATACCTGTAATGTTAACGCCGTTTAAAGAAAATGGTGAAATTGATTTAGATGGCCTTACCAGGCTAACGGAAATGTATCTTCAGGCGGGAGTAAAAGGTTTATTTGCCAATTGTCAATCTAGCGAAATGTTTGAACTGAGCAATGATGAAAAGCTACTGATTGTAAAACATGTAATGAAAATTACAGGAGGAAAGGTGCCAGTTGTAGCCGTTGGTAACTTCGGAAAAACAATTGCCAAGCAGGCGGATTTCATGAATAAAATTTATGATACCGGCGTACAGGCCGTTATAATTGTAACGAGCCTTATTGCGTTAGAATATGAACAGCCAAAAGTCTTCGAAGAAAGAGTTTTTCAATTGTTTGAATTAACTGAAAAAATTCCTTTGGGGTTTTATGAGTGTCCGGAGCCTTACAAAAGAGTATTAACAGCGGAACAACTAGCAAAATTCGTTGCTACCGGTAGAGTAATTTATCATAAAGATACCTGCCTGAATATTGAAGAGGTAAGGAAGAAACTGGAAGTCACAGCAAAATATCTTGACTTTGGGCTTTATGATGCTTATGCAGTAAATGCAATAGATTCATTAAATGCAGGAGCAGCAGGCCTTTCCTGTATACAGGGTAATTTTTTTCCTGAGTTGATGGTATGGTTGTGCGAACATTTTGATGATACTGAATTTAAGGAAGATGTGAGTAAAGTAGAGCATTTTATAAAAATTCAAATGGAGGTTATGCATCATGTATATCCAATAGTTGCAAAATATTATCTTCAAAAGTCTGGTTTAAGTATTTCCACCTTCACACGCACAAACGCTGGTATTTTTACATCTGATGTGAAGGAAAAAGTGGATTTACTATTCGATCAGTATAATTGCTTGAAAAATGAAATAGGAATCCAGGGATTAAAAATGTCACAATGAATCCAGCCACATTTTTAAGATTCTTATCATTAATGCTGATATATAATATTGCTTTGATCAGGTATAGTCTAGCGCAAGGTCTTATCGGAAAATAAATTAATATAATGCAAATTACATATAACGACGGAGGACATACAATCTACAATACACAATGTTTTTCATTTGATGACCAGTGGATTGTTTATGATACTCGCAACGATGATTCGCTTATTATGAGTACGGGAAACCTATTAATGATAAATACTCATACATTTGAAATTCTCGAACTTTATCATACGCAAAATCAAACCCCGTCCGGACCGGGGCTGGGAGCTGCTTCTTTCTCTCCAACAGGTAATCGTGTTTTGTTTATTCATGGTGTTCGGAACGCGAATGAGAGCAATCCTTATGGGTTTACGCGACGAACGGGAGTTGCCATTGATATTGAACATCCATTCTGTCCCATCTTTATGGATGCCCGTGATGTTGTCTTTCCTTTTACCCCGGGTGCGTTACGCGGAGGCACCCATGCACACACATGGAGCGGTGATGGACAGTGGGTAAGCTTTACTTATAATGATTATATCATGGAAGAACTTGGAAAAGTTGATTCTTCGGTGAAAGACCTACGGACAATTGGAGTAATGGTACCACGCCAAGCTGTAGATGTTCCATTGGATTTTGCCGGAGAAAATAATAGTGGTGAGATGTTTTCCGTGGTTGTCGCTAAAGTAACAGAAAACCCTTGTCCCGGGAGTGATGAAATCGATAAAGCATTTGACGAGGGATGGATAGGCGTTAACGGTTATCAGAAAAGTGATGGAAGCTGGCAGCACCGCGCCCTTGCCTTTCAAGGAAAAGTTAAGAATGGAGATGGAACAAATAAAACGGAAGTTTTTGTGTTGGATTTGCCGAATGATCTGACAAAAATGAACCCCGGACAACCTTTGGAAGGCACAACTGCCTCTCGTCCAAATGTTCCAGCAGGGGTAATTCAAAGGCGAGTCACACATACCCAAAATGGCATAATGGGTCCTCGTCACTGGCTGCGAACCACACCTGATGGAAAGGTTATTGCTTTTTTATCAAAGGATGATAAAGGGATTGTTCAAGTATTTAGTATATCACCAAACGGTGGAATGATTAGTCAACTTACTTTTAATGATCATTCTGTACTGGGGGCATTCAATTTTAGTCCTAATGGAGAGCAACTGGCTTATCTTTCCAACAATAGTGTATATATCACGGATATTAATACAGGAAAGTCAAAGCAGATAACACCCTGCTATTCCGAAGAAGAAAGACCGGTAGGCGGCGTAGTCTGGTCAAATAATGGTGGGATGGTGGCATTTAATAAATATGTTAAAAATAGTAAAACACTCAAATTTTTCCTGCAGATTTTTTTGTTGAAATCCGGCTCAACTTTATAATCGCCTCAGGGCAAAAACAAGATGTGGGAACCTAAAATGAAGGGTCTTGGATAAACGGGAAACAAAAAATATTCAAATAGAATTACTAAATAAAAAAAATGTTATATGAATCAACAAACAGATTATCCTAAAATTGGCATAAGACCTATTATTGATGGGCGGCTGGGTGGTGTAAGAGAATCGCTGGAAGAAACCACTATGAAAATGGCACTAAATGTAGCTGAGTTATTTGCAAAAGAATTAAAATACCCAAATGGCCTACCGGTAGAATGTGTAATTGCAGATAGTTGCATAGGTGGTATATTTGAAGCTTCACTTTGTGCAAAAAAATTTGAAGCAAACAATGTGGGTGTTTCTCTTTCTGTAACACCATGCTGGTGCTATGGCAGCGAAACGATGGATATGAATCCTGACTTGCCTAAAGCAATCTGGGGATTCAACGGAACTGAAAGGCCAGGTGCCGTTTATCTTGCAGCGACTTTAGCCGCCCATAACCAGATGGGATTGCCGGCTTTTGGTATATATGGGCGGGATGTACAGGATTTGGGAGATGAAAATATACCGGGTGATGTAAAAGAACGCCTGTTGGGCTTTGCACGTGCAGGGCTTGCTGTAGCCATCATGCGGGGAAAATCTTATCTCGCTATTGGGTCAGTATCAATGGGGATTGCGGGCTCCATGATAACACCCTCTTTGTTCCAGGAATACCTGGGCATGCGCAATGAATATGTAGATTCTTCAGAAGTATTAAGGCGTATTGAAAAGAAAATCTATAATGAGGAAGAATTCAATAAAGCATTAGCATGGGTAAAAAATAATTGTATAGAAGGAGAGGATTTTAATCCAATTGAAAAACAATTTTCGCGCGAGCAAAAAGATAAAGATTGGGAATTCGTTGTTAAGATGACCTTAATAATCCGCGATCTTATGACAGGTAACGAACATTTAAAAGAGAAAGGATTTGGGGAAGAAGCACATGGGCACAATGCCATTGTAGCCGGTTTTCAGGGACAGCGGCAATGGACCGACTTTCTTCCTAATGGAGATTTCCCCGAGGCTATACTCAATACTTCATTTGATTGGAATGGACTGCGGTCACCTTATATGGTAGCAACAGAAAATGATTCTCTTAATGGAATCTCTATGCTTTTCAACTATTTGCTCACTAATACTGCGCAAATCTTTGCAGATGTGCGTACTTACTGGAGCCCTGAATCTGTTGAAAGAGTTGCTCACTGGAAACCTGAAGGAGCGGCTGCAAAAGGTTTTATACATCTCATTAATTCAGGCTCCGCGACTCTCGATGGAAGTGGCTGTCAGACTATTGATGGCAAGCCTGCAATGAAGCCTTTTTGGGAGATAGATGAAAATGAGATAAATGATTGCCTAAAGGCTACCACATGGTATCCTGCAAATAACGGATATTTCCGTGGTGGGGGATATTCATCAAAGTTTGTTAGCAAAGGCGGAATGCCTGTTACTATGTGCAGGTTAAATCTTATAAAAGGAATTGGGCCTGTATTACAAATAGCTGAAGGTGAAACCATTTCTTTACCTGAAAACGTTCACAAAATATTAGACGAAAGAACTGATAAATCATGGCCTACCACCTGGTTTGTTCCAAAACTTACCGGAAAAGGTGCTTTCACGGATGTTTATAATGTTATGGCAAATTGGGGGGCTAACCATGGTGCTATCAGCTATGGTCACATAGGCCACAATTTGATTTCTTTGGCTGCTATGCTTCGAATACCTGTATCCATGCATAATGTAGAAGCCGAAAGAATTTTCCGCCCTTCTGCATGGAGTGCCTTTGGTTCAGAATTAGAAGTCGCTGATTACCGTGCATGTAATACGTATGGCCCGTTGTATAAATAAATTCTGAAAACTACCAGGCATATGAAAAAAGGAATGCCTGTAGATCTGTCTCAGGTGTTTATTGATAAAAAATTCGATCATAAATATGACTCATAATAAATATTGTATTGGTGTTGATTATGGAACCGATTCTGTTCGTTGCATTATTGTAGATGCTGCCAACGGACAGGAAATGGCATCCTCTGTTTTTTATTATCCCCGGTGGAAAGATGGGTTGTATTGCGATTCTTCCGTCAATCAATTCCGTCAGCATCCACTGGATTATATTGAAGGCCTTGAGTACGTAATTAAACGTTCCCTTGCAGAAGCGGGACCTGTGGTGAGAGCCCATATTAAAGCTATATCAATAGATACAACGGGTTCTACACCTGTCGCAGTGGATGAAACAGGTACGCCATTATCACTGTTGTCTTCATTTGAAAATGATCCGGATGCCATGTTTGTATTATGGAAAGACCACTCCTCCATAAATGAAATGACAGAAATAAATGCCCATGCAAAACTATTTGACATAGATTATCTTAAATATGTTGGAGGTATTTATTCATCGGAGTGGTTTTGGAGTAAATTGTTGCATGTGTTGAGAGGGAATAATAAGATAAGAAATGCCTGCTATTCATGGGTGGAGCATTGCGATTGGATGCCATTCCTTCTTACCGGCGGCAAACATGTGTCAGAAATGAAAAGAAGCGTTTGCACTGCAGGCCATAAAGCGCTATGGTCAATGGATTGGGGAGGTTTGCCTCCGGATGAATTTTTCTCATCCTTGGATACGTTACTTGCAGGCTTTACTTCCAGATTATATAAACAAACCTATACATCTGATAAACCAGCAGGCAATCTTTGTGCAGCCTGGGCTGAAAGACTTGGGCTGAATACAGATGTTGTCATAGGGATAGGAGCTATGGATGCGCACATGGGTGCAGTGGGCGGACAAATAGAACCCTATTATTTAAGTAAGGTAATGGGTACCTCTACCTGCGATATGCTCGTAGCTCCTGTTCCAGAAATGAATGCCAAATATGTACAAGGCATTTGTGGTTTGGTAAACGGATCAATTATCCCGGGAATGATTGGAATGGAAGCGGGACAATCTGCTTTCGGCGATGTTTATGCCTGGTTTAAAAATATACTGGCGTGGCCACTAAAACATATCACTGTTCAATCATCATTTCATGGTAATGATTTTATTGATGAAATCATTGAAAAAATAATTCCGGAGTTGAGCAGGCATGCATCACAATTAGCATTTGATGAAGAGAGCGAGCTTAGTATTGATTGGTTTAATGGAAGGCGTACACCTGATGCCAATCCTTTATTAAAAGGCAGTATTTCAGGTTTAAGTTTGGGTAGTGATGCACCAAAAATATTTCGTTCATTGGTAGAAGCCACCTGCTTTGGAGCCAAAGCAATAGTTGATAGATTCACAGAACAAGGCGTACCTGTCAAAGGGTTAATAGGGATTGGTGGAATAGCCAGAAAATCCAGCTTTATTATGCAAATGATGACAGATGTTATGAACATTCCGATAAAGGTTAATAAATCTGAACAAACGAGTGCTTTGGGAGCAGCGATGTTTGCGGCAACTGCGGCTTGTATTTATCCAAAAGTTGAAGATGCTATGATCGCAATGGGACAAGGGTTTGATGTGTTTTATGAACCAGATCCAAAGAAATATAAGTTATATTATAAAAGATATAAAAAGTACATTTCAACAGGAAAGTTTATAGAAAATTTATAGAGGGAATGACTCTCAATTATGAAAGAAAATTATGAATTAGCTCATTTATTACCTGTTCTAAATAAGGTAAAACGAATGAAAGGAACAGTAATGATTGTTGAAGCTATTCTGGTTATCTATTTGCTTTAAGCCACAACGGGATGCATCTTTAATGGTATGTTGAGGAATAGAGAGTTTGGATAAACTACTGGTGAGCCTAAATAAAATTGCCATAAAAGAAGGGATGGAAGATATGGAAAAAATAAGGCAGGCCTCTACAGTTGTAGAGGCTGTTTTAGAGAATTTTGAAAAAATGCGCGAATTATGTGATGCGGAATTAAAAGGCGTGTATCTCGGAATCAGTACCATTAAAAATGGCAGGATGGCGCTAACATTTATGGATGCCGGAGCAGATTTTATTATTTGCCCGGGCCTTATTGAACAAGTTGCAAAAGTGGCTGATAAAAATAATATGCTTTGGGTACCTGGATGTATGACGCCCACGGAAATTATTCGTGCAGAAACTTTGGGTGCAAAAATGATCAAACTTTTTCCGGGGAATATTTTAGGACCTGAATTTATGAGTGCTATTAAAGCCTTATTTCCTGATTTATTATTTATGCCAACGGGTGGAGTAGATCTGGAT
>Ga0075524_10000090_pt1 | contig 16608 bp, 10 predicted proteins | sample NGEPerone_FD_76826 | JGI IMG/M metagenome (GOLD analysis project Ga0075524, IMG submission 76826) | Arctic peat soil microbial communities from the Barrow Environmental Observatory site, Barrow, Alaska, USA - NGEE Permafrost154B-one | ecosystem: Environmental > Terrestrial > Soil > Wetlands >...
ACGTCGTACCATCTCAAGCCCGAGGTGGCGGCCGAGTTGGCGCCGAAAAAGAGCGCTTCGCGGAAGGGACGGACGCCGAAATGAAAGTCATCAGGACCGTCTCGACGATGAAAGCCCTCGCCCGCGAGTGGCGGAGAGAGGGAAAGCGCGTCGGCTTGGTCCCAACCATGGGCTACCTTCACGAGGGGCATCTCAGCCTCGTCCGCGAATCGAAGGGCCGGGCCGACGTCAGCGTCGTGAGCATCTTCGTCAACCCGACCCAGTTCGGACCGAACGAGGATTTCAAGAAATATCCCCGGGACCTCGGAAAGGATTCGGCCTACCTGAGGGAGGCGGGGGTCGATGGCCTCTTCTATCCGGAGGCCTCCGAGATCTACCCTCCCGGTTACCGGACTTACGTGGACATCGAGGGGCTTCAGGACCGGCTTTGCGGCCGGTCCCGTCCGGGGCACTTCCGGGGCGTGGCCACGGTCGTCCTCAAGCTCTTCGACATCGTCGGCCCGGACTTCGCGTTCTTCGGGGCCAAGGACGCCCAGCAGGTGCTTATCATCAAGCGGATGGCGGCCGATCTCAACCTCGACGTCGAGGTCGTGACCTGCCCCATCGTCCGCGAGCCCGACGGGCTGGCCCTGAGCTCTCGCAACGCCTATCTCAGTTCCGGCGAGCGGAAGGCCGCTCGCGTCCTGTCAACGAGCCTCCGCTGGGCGGAGAAGGCGGTCGTGGCTGGGGAGCGGGACGCGGAACGTCTCGTTGCCGGCATCCGCTCGATCCTCGAGGCCGAACCCCTGGCCCGGATCGACTACGCCGAAGCTGTCGACCCGGAGACGCTCGAGCCCGTCGCCGAGATCCACGGCGAGGTCTTGGTGGCGCTGGCCGTTTTCTTCGGCGCGACCCGTCTCATCGACAACCTCCGGCTCAACGTTTGAGGAGACAGCCATCCGAAGTCAAATGAATCGAGCGCGGCGGGCCCGCTCCATCGGCCTGCCGCTCGCGGCTTTGGCCGCCCTCCTTTTGTCGGGGGCCTGCCGCAAGTCTTCCCAGCCTGCCGAAGGCTTGTTCATCGTCTCTCCCTTGACCGCCGAGGGTCAGTTCACGGCCGGCATCGAAGGCCCGGCCTGTGACGCGGCGGGAAACGTCTATGCGGCCGGCTATGCCCGGCAGGGGGCGATCGGCCGGGTGAGCCCGGACGGCCGGGCCGAGCTCTTCGCCGGCCTTCCGGAGGGGAGCGTCGGCAACGGCATCCGCGTCGGCCCGACGGGCGCCCTCTTCGTCGCCGACTATACGGGCCACAACATCCTGGTGGTCGACCCGGCGACGCGATTCGTCCGCGTTTTCGCCCACGAGCCGGCGATGAACCAACCGAATGACCTCGCTCTATCGCCGGACGGCGTTCTTTACGCGAGCGACCCGAATTGGCAGGCGGGGACGGGTCAGATCTGGCGGATCGATGCCCGGGGCCGCATGACCCGCGCCGCCGCCGGCATGGGAACGACGAACGGCATCGAAGTCAGCCCCGACGGCCGGACGCTCTACGTCAACGAGAGCGCCCAAAGGAAGATCTGGGCTTTCGCCATCCTGCCGGACGGCGGACTCGCGGACAAGCGGCTTGTCGCGTCCTTCCAGGACTTCGGCCTCGACGGCATGCGCTGCGACGCCGATGGCAACCTCTACGTCACGCGTCACGGGAAGGGCACGGTCGTCAAGCTGTCCCCGAAAGGCCGGATCCTCCGCGAGATCGACGTCCTCGGGAGCAAGCCCTCGAACCTGTGCTTCGGCGGCCAGGACGGCCGGACGGTCTATGTGACCGAAGTCGAGCACACCCGCCTGGTCCGCTTCCGCGTCGACCGGCCGGGCCGGGAATGGGGCAAGCCCTCACGGACGCCGCAGTTCGTCTGTGTTTCCTCCGACGACAACGGCTACTCGGGACTCGCCGGCTCGCCGCACGAGGGGGGGCTTCACTATTTCACGGAACTCTTCGCCGGGCTCAGGAATCCGGCCGGCTCGGGTGACGCGCGCATCTGCGACGGGGCCTCGCCCCACTACACGTTCTTCGTCAATACCCGGTTTATCGTGCCGGACGTGCCCAATCCGCATTCCGGCGGCTACGGCGTCGGCGACGATCCGGTGCTGGTCAAACGGGCCTGGCGGGAGGCGTTCGAACGCGGCCACGAGATCGCTGTCCATACTCACTCGCACCCCCACGGACGCCCCTTCACCGTCGCCCAGTGGGAAGACGAGATGCGCCGTTCGATCGAGATCCTGACCCACCCGTATGATCCCGCGGAGACCTCCGAAAAACCCGATCCCTCAACAGGTCTCGGCATTCCCCGCCCGGCGCTCATCGGCTTCCGCGCACCCTTCATCGAGCCGGCCGACAACGGCATGACAGCCGCTGTCCGCATGGGGTTGACCTATGATTCGAGTATCGAGGAAGGTCCCGGGCTCGGCCCTCATCCGGGAGACTTTCCCTGGCCCTATACGCTGGACGTGGGGATCCCGGCCCAGAACCCGCCGATCGCCCCTCATCCGGGCTTCTGGGAGATCCCGCTCGGCAACTTCGTCGCGCCGCCCGACGGCGCGTGCGAGCGCTACGGGGTCCCCGCCGGCTTCCGGGGGGCGTTGGCGAAGAGACAGGATTATTTCCGGGCGGAGAACGGCGAGATCACGGGCATGGACTGGAACCTCTGGAACGAGTACGCCATGACCCCGGCCGAATTTCTGGCCACCTTGAAGTACACGCTCGACCTCCATCTTGACGGGAACCGCAGCCCCATGACCATCGGCTTTCACAGCGAGCTATACACGATCCGGCGGGACGGAAAGACCGCTCCCGACCTCATCCGCGCCCGCCGGGCCGCGGTCGAAGCGTTCCTGGCGTACGCCCTGGCGAAGCCCGAGGTGCGCCTGGTCGACCACCGCGAGCTCCTGGAATGGCTCGCGAACCCCGTGCTTCTTCTCAAGGAATGACATGGACCGCCGGCAGTTCCTGAACTCCGCCGGCGCCGGGCTTGGGGACAGCCCCTAAGGGGGGTCCCCGCTCGAAGACGGGCTGAGAGGGACGTCCCGCCTACTTCCCGGCCGCCGAGACCAGGATGAAATATCCCGCCGTGATCAGGAAGATGACCAGCGTCAGGGAGAACACGGTCATGCCCAGGCCCGGCGCGTACCGCAGCATCTGCCTGTAGGTCTTGACCGTCAGGAACTTGAGCAAGAGGACCGCGATGAGGATCGCAGCCAGGACGAAGTGCAGCGCCCCCCGAGGGGACAGCCCGTCGCCCATCTCCACGAGGAAGCCGGCTCCGAAAGCGACGAGCGGCACCACGAGCGCGATGTAGACATAGCCGGCGGTCTTATGGAGCCGGCGAAGCCTATTCGACCGGGCTTCGTCGCCCGGCCGGCCGAAACGGGCCATCATGCTCAGGAAGGCCGTGAAGGCCGTCCCCAGCAGCAGGAACGCCAGCAGCGTCTTGATCAGATAGCCGGACATCGTCCGCCCCCCTTATCAATCGATATGGTAGTTCGGAGCCTCCTGGGTGATGACCACGTCGTGGACGTGGCCCTCCTTGAGGGAGGCTTGGGTGATCTTGATGAAGCGGGCCTTGGTCTTGAGCTCCTCGATCGTCCGGCAGCCGGCATAGCCCATGCCTGCCTTGAGCCCGCCGACAAGCATCTGGACGATGAACGTCGTGCTGCCCTTGTAGGGCACCTGCCCTTCGATGCCTTCGGGGACGAGCTTGCTCACGTTCGTCTGCCCATCCTGCTGATAACGGTCGCTGCTCTTGCCTTCCTTCATGACCGCGATCGAACCCATGCCGCGGTAGCGCTTATAGGCCCGGCCCTGGTACATGACGACCTCGCCCGGCGCCTCGTCGGTCCCGGCCAGAAGGTTACCCAACATGATCGAATCCGCTCCGGCCGCGATGGCCTTGGTGATGTCGCCGGAATACTTGATGCCGCCGTCGGCGACGAGCGGGACGCCCGCCTTGCGCGTGATCTCGTAGACGTCAGCGACGGCCGTAATCTGGGGGATGCCCGCCCCGGTGATGATCCGGGTCGTACAGATGGAGCCCGGCCCGACGCCGACCTTGACGGCATCGACCCCACAGTCAATGAGCTCCTCGGCTGCGCGGGCGGTGCCGATGTTCCCCGCTATGAGCTCCTGGGAGGGGAACTCCTCCCGGAGGGACCGGACGGTGTCGAGGACCCTCTGGGAGTGGCCGTGGGCGTTGTCGACGACGAGGACGTCGCACTTGGCCGCGACGAGGGCCCGGGCTCGGTCGAGGAAGTCCGCGCCGACGCCGACCGCCGCGCCGACACGCAGCCGGCCCAGGCTGTCCTTGGCCGCATCAGGGTACTGGATCCGCTTGAGGATGTCCTTGTAGGTGATCAGGCCCTTGAGGTGGTAGCCGTCGTCGACGACGAGGAGCTTCTCGATTTTGTGCTCGTGGAAGACCTTCTCGGCGTCCGCCAGAGATGTCCCGACGGGGACGGTGACGAGCTTGCGGGTCATGATCTTCTCGATCGGCAGGTTGAGGCGGCTCTCGAAACGGATATCGCGGTTGGTCAGGATGCCGACGAGCTTGTTCGCTTCGTCCGTGATGGGCAGGCCGGAGATGTGATGCTCCTTCATGACCTCGAGGGCCCGGGCTATCCGGTCCTGGGGCCGGAGGGTGATGGGCTCGACGACCATGCCGCTCTCGTGGCGTTTGACCTTGTCGACTTCCTCGGCCTGGCCCTCGATAGACAGGTTACGGTGGATGATGCCGATGCCGCCCTGCTGGGAGAGAGCGATGGCCATCCGCGAGGTCGTCACGGTGTCCATGGCCGCGCTGACGACGGGGATGTTCAGGCTGATGTGGCGGCTTAACCGGGTCGCGACCGAGGCCGCCGCGGGCACGACATCGGATTTGGCCGGCAGGATGAGAACGTCGTCGAAGGTTAGCGCCTCCCGGATCTTTTCGTCGAGCATGGCTCCTCCTTGGCTCCCGGATCAGTGCTTGTGGCGCTTGCCCGGGATCATGGCCCGGGCCTGCTTGGAGCGTTGGCCCGACGGCCCCGTGGGCTGCTGGTAATAGACCGGCGTTTCGCGCCGGACCGGCGCGGGCTGGTCGATGACCGGCTGGATGAGGAAGAGGTAGCGCACGGCGTCCTCCTCGATCCGGTCGAGCATGGACTGGAACATCTCGAAGCCCTCTTTCTTGTATTCGATCAGCGGGTCCTTCTGGCCGTAGCCGCGCAGGCCGATGCCCTCCTTGAGGTGGTCCATCTCGAGCAGGTGGTCCTTCCACTGCGAGTCGATGACCTGGAGGAGGATCATTCGCTCGAACTCCCGCATGAACGGGCCGAGCTGCCGCTCTTTGGCCTCGTAAACGGCGACGAGCCCCTTGACGAGGGTCTCTCGGAGCTCGTCGTGGGTGACGGTGTCCCAGGCGATGCCGAGCGTCTCGATGTCCAGCCCGAACTGGGCCAGGATGGCCTTGCGCAGGCCCTCGCGGTCCCATTCCTCGGGCGAAGTGTCCTTGTTGGCGTGGGTGTCGAGCATCCAGTCGACGAGGTTATCGATGAGGCCGAGGAAGTATTGGTGCTGGTCCTCGCCATTGAGGATCTTGCGCCTCTGGCCGTAGATCGTCTCCCTCTGCTTGTTCATGACGTCGTCGTATTCGAGCAGGTGCTTGCGGACGGTGAAGTTCTGGCCTTCGACCTGCTTCTGGGCCCGCTCGATGGCCCGGGTGATCATGTTGTGCTCGATGGGTACGCCGTCCCCCATGCCGATCCGGGCCATGAGCCCCGAGATGCGCTCGCTGCCGAAGATGCGCATGAGGTCGTCCTCGAGCGAGAGATAGAAGCGGGACGAGCCGGGGTCGCCCTGGCGGCCGGCGCGGCCGCGAAGCTGGTTGTCGATGCGCCGGGCCTCGTGGCGCTCCGTGCCGAGGACGTGGAGGCCTTCGAGGGCGACGACGGCCTCGTGCTCCTTCTGCGTGATCGCCGTGACCTCCGGGAGCGCCTTCTCGTACTGGGCCTCGTACTGCTCCGGCGTGATCTTGGCCGGATCGACGCCGCTCTTCTTGAGCTGCTCCCGGGCCAGGTATTCGGGGTTGCCGCCGAGGAGGATGTCGACGCCGCGGCCGGCCATGTTCGTGGCGATGGTCACAGCGCCGATGCGGCCCGCCTGGGCGATGATCGAGGCCTCCTGTTCGTGGTATTTGGCGTTGAGGACGACGTGACGGACGTTCTTGCGGCGGAGGAGCGTGCTCAGGTGCTCGGACTTCTCGATCGAGATCGTGCCGACGAGGACGGGGCGGCCCCGCTTGTTGAGATCGGTGATCTCCTCGACGACGGCGTTCCACTTCTCGTCGCCCGTCCGGAAGATGACATCCGGGTTCTCCAGCCGGATGAGGGGCATGTTCGTCGGGATCTCGATGACGTCGAGGCCGTAGATGTGGCCGAACTCCGTCGCTTCGGTCGCCGCGGTGCCCGTCATCCCGGCCAGCTTCTTGTACATGCGGAAGTAGTTCTGGAAGGTGACCGAGGCCAGGGTCTGGTTCTCTTCCTCGACCTTGACCCGCTCCTTGGCTTCGAGGGCCTGGTGGAGCCCGTCGCTGTAGCGGCGGCCCGGCATGAGCCGGCCGGTGAACTCGTCGACGATGACGACCTTGCCGTCCTGGATCATGTAGTCGACGTCCCGCTTGAAGAGGTGATGGGCCTTGAGGGCCGTGTTGATGGCGTGGACATATTCCATGTTGGCCAGGTCGTAGAGGTTCGTGACCCCGAGGACCCGCTCGGCCTCGGCCACGCCGGGCTCCTGGATGGAGACGGTCCGGCTCTTCTCGTCGAGCGTGAAGTGCTTGTCCTTCTGGAGGCGTCGGACGAGCCCGTCGACCTGGGTATAGAGCTGGGTCGACTCGTTGGTCGGGCCGGAAATGATGAGCGGCGTCCGGGCCTCGTCGATGAGGATGCTGTCGACCTCGTCGACGATGGCGTAGTTGAATTCGCGCTGGGCCAAGTCGGCCAGGCGGAACTTCATGTTGTCGCGGAGATAGTCGAAGCCGAACTCGTTGTTGGTGCCGTAGGTGATGTCGGCCCGATAGGCCGTGTAGCGGTCGGCGTCGCCGAGGTCGTGCTGGATCGTCCCCACGGTCAGGCCCAGGAAGCGGTAGATGGCGCCCATCCACTCTGTGTCGCGCTTGGCCAGGTAATCGTTGACCGTGACGATGTGCACGCCTTTGCCGGACAGGGCGTTGAGATAGGCCGGCAGAGTGGCGACGAGGGTTTTTCCTTCGCCCGTCTTCATTTCGGCGATCTGGCCCTGGTGGAGGACGGCGCCGCCGATGAGCTGGACGTCGAAGTGGCGCATCTTCGTCGTCCGCATGGAGGCCTCCCGGACGACGGCGAAGGCCTCGGGCAGGATGTCCTCGGGCGAGGCGCCCTGGGCCAGCTTTTCCTTGAACTCGGCCGTCTTGGCCCGGAGCTCCCCGTCCGTCAACGCCTGGATGCGGGGTTCAAGGCCGTTGATGACGGGAACGAGAGGCCTGATTCTCTTGAGGGTTCGGTCGTTCTCGGAACCGAACAGCTTGCGGGAAATCCACTTATACATTTATCATTATTTATCAGAATGACGTCCCGAAGTCAATCGCGGGAGCCAGTTGACAAGGCCTGTTTTCGGGCCTACACTCGGGGACAGAAGGCATTCCGATGCCGGGGAGGGGACGAACATGAAAAAAGCCGTTCTCGTATTGTTGGCGGTCGCCTGTGTGGGGTTTGGCAGCCGGCTTCTGGCCCAACTCGATCCGGCCATAGTGGCCGATTACGACAAGTGGGAGGATTTCCTCAAGACGGCCAAGGTCGTGGCCCAGGAACAGCTGACCGGGGCCCTGTCCGTGACCAATCCCTGGGAGCTGACGCTCGAGAAGGACGGGGTCAAGCACAAGGCCCTCTTTAAAGACATTTATGGGGAGAGGGTCAAAGGGTTCAAGGAAACGTGGAAAGGCGAGATTGCCGCTTATCGCCTAAGCCGGGCGCTGGGCTTGAACATGGTCCCGCCGACCGTCGAACGAGAATTCCGGGGCAACCGGGGATCCTGCCAGCTGTGGGTCGATCACTGGAACAACCTGGAGACCATCTACAAGAAGAAGCTCAGTCCGCCGGGGATCAAGGCCCTGTATTTTGCCCGCGAGCTGTGCCTCCAACGGGCCTTCGACAATCTGATCTACAACGTCGACCGTCACCAGAGGAACTATCTCTTCATGGAGGACTGGCGGATGATCCTCATCGATCATTCCCGAACGTTCGGAACGGCCAAGAAGGCGAAGACCGTACTGATCTACGATGAGAAGAACAAAGAGAACCCCAAGTTCATCATGGAGACGCTGCCCCGGCCCTTCTATGAGGCCCTCAAGGCCCTGACCGCCGAGTCGCTCCGGGCGATCGTGGGCGATTACCTGACTGACGAGGAGATCGCGGCGACCATGGCCCGGCACGCCCTGATCATGGCTTGGCTCGATAATCGCATCGCCAAGCTCGGCGAGGAGAAGGTCCTCTACTAAGCCGGGCTCCGGCCTATTTCCGGCCCAGGATCTCGTCGACGAGCGGTTTCGCGTCGTAGATCTTGAGCAGGGCCTCGATGATGCCCTGGCCGTGGACCATCACCGACCGTGAGATCGTATCCTCGTAGACGAACCGGGTCGGCAGCGACTGGATGTTGCCGTCGAAGAGGACGCCGACGAACTCGCCCTTCCGGTTGACCAGGGGCGAGCCGGAGTTCCCGCCGATCGAATCGGCCGTCGAGACGAAATCGACGGGCGTCGCCAGGTTGACCGCCGGCTTCTTGGTGATGAAGCGCGCGGGCAGCTCGTAGGGGTCCTTGTTCCCGGCCTTGGCCGACTTGTCGTAGAGGCCCGCGAAGGTCGTCTGGAAGGCGACCTTCCGGCCGTTTTCGACGTAGCCTTTGACCGCCCCGAAGCTGAGGCGCAGCGTGCCCGTGGCATCGGGCGGAATGGACGTCCCTTCGAGCTTGAACATGGCCTGGGCGATGCGAGTGCCGTTGCGCGTCTCGACGGCGTCGACCTGGTCCTCGTATCGGGCCCGCAGGCCGCGCGAGACCGGGTCGACGAGGAGGGCCAGCTTGATCATCGGGTCCGGGCTCTGATAGACCGCCGTGAGCCCGCCATCCAGGAGCTTCTTCCGGGCATCGATGTCCTTGAGCTTCGTCCCGGCGATGAGGTCGCGGGCGACGTCCTGGGGCGAACGGCCGCCGAGGATCCAGCGGACTTCCATCATATCGGGCAGCTCTTCCTGGAGCTGGGCCAGCGAGTCGCCGAGCTTGACCACCTCGAAATCGTCATAGATCGGGGCGGGGGAGAGGAGGCCTCGCTCGACGGACGGGAGCGAGGCGTCGCGGAACTCGCGCAGCCTGTCGGCATTCGGCTTGGGTTTTTCCATGGCCATACGGACGATCGTCCGGGCCATCGTGAAGTAGGTCGTATAGAAGCCGTTGGCCCGCTCGAAGAAGGCCAGGAGCTTGAAGAAGGACGCGTAGGCCTTCTCGGCCGCGGCGATCTCGTCCCAGGCTGGGCCGTACGCCTTCTCGAGATCGGGCGACTTGGCCACCTGGGCGCGCAGGGACTGCTCCTCCCGGAGCTTCTTGGCCAGGAGCTTCTCGTCGAGCAGGCCCGACTGGTAGCCGATCGTCGCCTTGAGGCTGTTCTCGATGCCGAAGAGGTTGCGCATGGCGATGCGGCTCTGCTCCTCGCCCTGGGCGGCATAAGCGCGCATGAAGGCCTGGCGCCGCTTGAGATTGGCGATGTTGAAGGGATAGCCCGTGTCGCGCAGGAACTCGAGCTGGCCCATCGTCAGGAGACGTCCGGTCGAGCCCGGATGCCCCGAGCAGAGGACGAGGTCGCCCTCGCGGACGCCTGTCGTCGACCACTTGATGTAGTTGTCGCTCTTGAACGGCCGGCCGTTCTCATAGATGCGGAAGAGCGTGATGTCCAGGTCGTAGCGGGGATAAGTGAAATTGTCCTGGTCCCCGCCGAAGAAGGCGACCAGGTATTCGGGAGCGAAGACGAGCCGGACGTCGTCGTAGAGCTTATACGTGTAGAGGTGATACATGCCGCCGGAATAGAGCGTGACGACCGTGCCGCGCATGCCGGCGGTCCCGGCCGCCTCATTCTCGAGCGCGGCGATGACCTTCTGGCGGGCGTCGGCGGCCTCGACGGGAGTCGTGCCGGGCTTCTCGGCGCCGAGGACCTTGTCGGTGACGTCGGCGATGCCGATAAGGACGCGGAGCTCCATCCCGGGGACCTTGAGCTCTTCGGCTTGGGTCCGGGCATAGAACCCGGTCTTCATGAGGTCGCGATCCTTGGTGGACAGGTTCTGGACCGCGCCCCGGCCGACATGGTGGTTGGTCAGGACCAGACCCTCGGGAGAGACGAACGAGCCGGAGGCTCCGCCGAACGAGATCGAGGCCAGCCGGAGGTGGTCCATGAACTCTGGGGTCACGGTGAAGCCGTATTTTTTTTGCAGGATGTCCTTGGGCGGCTTGTTGAACAGCCACATGCCTTCATCGGAAGATGCCGGCAGGACAAGGACGACGGCCAGGAGGGCGGCCAGGGCGAATCGGCGGGATCTGGCGTGGTTCATGGGGATGGTCTCCTTTCCGGACGTTCGGGTAGATATTATGACCCATCCCGAGCGAAATTTCCACGGCCGGGCCTTTACTTTCCGGGCCCGAATCCCTATAATTTTAGTCGGGATTAAGTCCCGGACAAAGGATGGGCCTTGATTCAGAGGCCGAATCGGATAAACCGAACTACTGGAAAACCCATGAACCTGCTCGACGCCCCTCACGGAAAGCCCCTGCGGATCGTGGACCTGGCCGGCGGTGAGAACGTCCGGCGCCGCCTCATGGCCTTGGGATTCCACAAGGGCGATGTCGTCGAGCTCGACGGCCAGGCCATCCTGCGCGGGCCCCTCCTCGTCCGAAACTGCACCTCGGACACGACCGTCGCCCTCGGACGGGGTGTGGCCCAGAAGGTCCTCGTCGAAGCGGTCCATGAGCCGGCCTGAGGTTCCGACCGTCATCTTCATCGGGCAGCCGAACAGCGGCAAGAGCACCCTATTCAACTCGATCGCCGGGCCCAAGGCCGAGACCTCGAATTTTCCCGGCACGTCCATCAAGCATACCCACAGCCGGGTCAACATCGAGGGGCGTCTCCTCGATATCGTCGATCTGCCCGGGACCTATTCGCTCTGCACGTCCGACCCGGCCGAGCAGGTCGTCCTCACGCACCTGTTTTCGGAGCGGCCGGACCTCATCGTCAACGTCGTCGACGCCTCGACCCTCAGCCGCGGCCTCGAGCTCACCCTCGAGCTGGTCGAGCTCGGCTACCCGACGGTCGTCGCTCTCAACATGGTCGACGTGGCCGAGCGCAAGGGCATCGAGCTCGACGCGGCCAAAGCCGAGCGCCTCCTGGGACTCCCTGTCGTGCCGACGATCGCGGCGCACGGCCGCGGCGTCCGCGAGCTCCTGGACAGGGCGTTTGACGTCCTGGACAAGGGCCAATCCCTCAAGCCGCTCCGCTTCTCCGACGATGTGGAAACCGAAGTCGCCGGCGTCGAGCGCCTCCTGCCGCCGGGATTCCCTATCGTTTCGAACGCCCGGTTCACGGCCGTCAAGCTCATCGAAACGGCCGGCCACGCCTGCGGCGATTTCCTCGGCGAAGTGGAGCCCGGTTTGAGGGAGACCGTCAACCGCGCCAAGCAGGCCATCGAGAAGGACCGCGGCGCGCCCGCCTACGAGGTCCTCTCGGCGGAGCGGCATCACCAGGCCATGAAGCTGGCCGAAGAGGCCAGCCGGATCCTTCACGGGCAGCGGATGACCTGGGACAAGAAAGTCGACGCCATCCTCATGCACCCCTTCTTCGGCTACGTCATCCTGGCCGTGGTGTTCCTGGCCTTCTTCGTCATCATCTTCAAGGTCGGCAGTCCGCTCGAATCGCTGCTGCTCGGTCCGTTCAATAACCTCAAGGCCGCTCTGTCGGCCCGGCTCGGCGGCGGGCTTCTGTTCTATCTGGCCGAAGGGCTTATCCAGGGCGTGGGCGGGGGCGTGGCCATCGTCCTGCCTTACTTCCTGCCCCTCCTGTTCCTCATGTCGGCGCTCGAAGACTTCGGCTATCTCGCCCGGGCCGGCTTTCTCCTCGACGCCTTCATGCATCGGATCGGTCTCCACGGCAAATCGGTCTCGCCGTTCATCCTGGGCTTCGGCTGCAACGTCCCGGCCATCGTCTCGACGCGCATCCTCGAGTCCCATCGCGACAGGGTCCTGACTTCTCTCCTCATCCCGTTCATTCCCTGCTCGGCCCGGACGACCATCGTGCTGGCGCTCATCGCGTTCTACTTGGGGCCGTTCTGGGCCATGGGCTTCTACGCCGTCAACATCCTCGTCGTCGCCCTGGTCGGCTGGGCTGTCAGCCGGTTCATGAAGGAGCCGTCGCCGGGCTTGATCCTGGAGATCCCCTCGCTCAAAGCGCCCCGGCTGAGCTCCATCGTCAGCAAGACCTGGCTCCAGGTCCTCTCCTTCACCAAGTTCGCCTGGCCGCTGCTCATCGGCGGCAGCCTGGTCCTGAGCCTGCTGAACTATTTTCGAGCCGACCGCTGGATCAACGACCTCCTGGCGCCTCTCGTGGTCAAGGGCCTCGGGCTGCCCCACGAGCTCGGCGTGACCCTCGTCTTCGGCTTCCTGCGCAAGGAGCTCTCGCTCATCATGATGCTTCAGGCGCTCGGCGTCGACTACCAGAGCCTCATGACGGTCATCAGCCGCGAGCAGATCATCGTCTTCACGGTCTTCATCAGCTTCTTCATCCCGTGCCTGTCGACCTTCGTCATCCTTTGGAAGGAGATCGGGAAGAAGTGGGCCTTCATCTCAGCGGGCCTCAGCATCGCGGTCGCCCTGGCCCTTAGCTGGGCCGTCCGTCTCATCCTCTAACGTCACGGCCGATCGAGGCTGTTTTCGGCCGCCCGTTTTGTTATAATCCCCCCATGAAAGCAAAAGTGGTCATGCTATTGGCTGTCGGTTTGTGCTTCATGGGAGCCCAGGCCCAGGACGAGTTCATCAAGAAGATCGATCCGCTCCGGAGCTACGATGGGGTCGTGGAATTTCAGAAGACCCGGCAGGCCGCCAGGATCTTCGAATTCAACTATCCCGCCAAGGACCTGGACAAGGCCGTCGAAGGTTATCTCGTATCGCGGGGGGGAAAGGTCCGCAACGTCAAAGGCTTCAATGTGGTCAAGGGCATTCTCCTGCACGATTCTGAGAACAAGGTCTACGACGTCTATTACAAGGTGGATGGAAAAGGCAAGGGGGACAATGCCACTTCGACTCTATCCGTGATCTTGGCCGACCCGGACGAGGATGTCCTCCTGCGAGCCCAGCCTGAAGCCGGGGTCAGTTCCGTCACCCAGGCGCTTCCCGTCTTCAGCGGGGCCGGGGCCGCCGGGTTCTTTGACGGTCTGGGCACGTATGTCGGGGACTACGAGTTCGGCAAGGTCGTCGCGGCCCGCGACGAGGAATTCCGGAAGGCCGAAAAGCGATACAACGACCTCGTCGATGAGGGCAAGAGCCTGGCCAGGAAGAAGGACAAGCTCGAGAAGGACATCGAGGACAACATCGACGCCCAGACCAAGCAGGCCCGGGAGGTCGAAAAGACCCGGAGGCTCCTCGAGCAGATCAAGGCGAAGAGACGGGGTTAAGCTCCTCGTCCAGCCGTTCGAGGACTTTGGCCGCCGCGGCCGAGCCGACAAGAGCGTCAAGCTCATCGCGGGGCGCGGTCCGGATGGCCTCGAGGCTGCCATAGTGAGCTAGCAGTGTCGACTTCTTCTTCGGGCCGAGGCCGGGGATGCCGTCGAGAAGCGACGAGAAGCTCTTCTTCTCCCTGCGGCCGCGATGGAAGGTGATGGCGAAGCGGTGCGTTTCGTCGCGGACGGCCTGGACGAGCTTTAGAGCGCCCGATGTCCTCTCGAGGCGGATTCCTTCGCGCGATTCCGGAGTGAACAGTATCTCTTCTTTCTTGGCGATGGCGACCAGGGGAACGTGGGATAATCCCAGGCCGGCCAGCGCTTTTTCCCCCGCTCCGAGCTGGGGCTTGCCGCCGTCGACCATGACCAAATCGGGGAGAGGCGCTCGTTCGTCTAGCAGCTTTCGGTATCTCCGGGTGATGACCTCGCCGAGGCTGGCCACGTCGTTCGAGCCCTCGACGGTCCGGATGAGGTACTTGCGGTAGGAGTCCTTGTCCGGCCGGCCGTCGCGGAAGACGACCAGGGACCCGACCGATTCCTCGCCCCCTGTGTTGGAGATGTCGAACCCCTCGATCGTCCGGGGCAGGGCCGGCAGGGCGAGTGCCGTTTTCAGCTCCTCGAGAGGCATCAAGTTGCCCGCCTGCTTGCCGAGATGCGATTCGGCGTTGCGTCCGGCCAGGTCGACGAGCTTGCGGTTCTTGCCGCCGCGGGGGACGATGATGCGGACCTTGGCCCAGCCGAGGAGGGCCTGAAGGCCGGTCGTCTGAGCCGGTCGCGCGGGCAGGAGCAAGCGGGGCGGCAGCTCGCGGTCGCGATAGAATCCGGCCAAAAAATCCCCCAGGATTTCGGCGTCGGAGGTGTCCGAGGGGCCATCGATCGATCGCGCCGCCGAGTCCCGGATCTTGCCTTTGCGCATGAAAAAGACGTACGCGGCGGCGCGGTCGGACATGCGAGCCAGGCCTACCACGTCTTGGTCCTCGAGGGCCGTTGAGATCATGCCCGGCCGGTCCCTGTAATCTTCGATCGTCCGCAGCAGGTCGCGCCAGCGCGACGCTTCCTCGAATTTCTCCTCCTCGGCCGCCCGTTCCATTCTCGCCTTCAGGGTCCGGGCCAGCTCGGGCATACGGCCCTCGAGGAAAAGGCAGGCGTTCTCGACGTTTTCCCGGTAATCGGCCTCGGAGATGCAGCCGACGCAGGGAGCCGAACAGAGCTTGAGCTCGTACTCGAGACAGGGGCGCTTCCGGCCGCGGAACACGGTCTCCTCGCAGCCGCGGACGCCGAAATGCTTGTTGACCAGGTGGATGGACGAGCGGGCCCGATGGGCCGGGCTGAACGGCCCGAAATAGCGCGAGCCGTCGGGCTCGACCTTGCGGCTGAAATAGACGCCGGGGAACTTTTCGCCGGTCGTGATCTTGAGATAAGGGAAGCTCTTGTCGTCCTTGAGCCGGAGGTTGAAGCGGGGCTGATACTGCTGGACATAGTTGTTCTCGAGGAAGGCGGCTTCCTTCTCGGAGCCGGTCAGGATGAAATCGATGTCCGTCGTCTCGCGGAGGATGTTCCGGACCTTGAAGTCGGCGTTGGAGAGGAAGTAGGACCGGACCCGGTCCCGCAGGGAGCGGGCCTTGCCGATGTAGACGACCTCGCCGGCCGCGTTCTTGAAGAAATAGATGCCGGGCTTGGCCGGAAGCTCGGCCGCCCGGGTCTTGAGTTCGTCGAAGTCGGCCATGCGCAGGCTGTCCTGCTTCTATTATAGCCCCAGCTCGAGCTCGCGCTTCTTGAGCTTGGTCAGCTCGTCGCGGAAGGCGGCGGCCTTCTCGAACTCGAGGGCGGCCGAAGCGTCCTTCATGAGCTTGGCGAGCTCGTCCATGCGCTTCTTGCGCTTCAGTGGCGAGAGATAGATGTCCTTCTCCTCGGGGAGGGTCGTGTAATCGAGATAATCGCGCTCGTAGACCGAGGTCAGGACCTCGTCGATGCCCTTGACGATCGACTGCGGCGTGATGCCATGGGCGGCGTTATACTCCTCCTGGATCGTGCGGCGGCGGGTCGTCTCGGCGATGGCGATCTTCATGGAGTCGGTGATCGTGTCGGCGTAGAGGATGGCCTTGCCGGCGACGTTGCGGGCCGCCCGGCCGAAGGTCTGGATGAGGGCGGTGGCGGAGCGCAGGAAGCCTTCCTTGTCGGCGTCGAGAATGGCCACGAGCGAGACTTCGGGCAGGTCCAGGCCTTCGCGGAGAAGGTTGATGCCGATGATCGCGTCGAACTTGCCCTTGCGCAGGTCGCGGAGGACATTGACCCGGTCGAGCGTCTCGACCTCCGAGTGAAGGTAGCGGACGCGCAGGCCGAGCTCGTGGTAGTGGCGGGACAGGTCCTCGGCCATCTTCTTCGTCAGGGTCGTGACCAGGACGCGCTCGTTGCGGGCGGCGCGGGCCCGGATCTCGCCCATGAGGTCGTCGACCTGGCCGCGGATGGGCCGGATCTCGAGCTGCGGGTCGGTCAGGCCGGTCGGCCGGATGACCTGTTCGATGACATGGCCTGGCGACTGCTTGATCTCGAAGAGGCTCGGAGTCGCCGAGACGTAGAGGGTCTGGCCGACGCGGGCTTCGAACTCGCCGAAGTTGAGGGGCCGGTTGTCGAGGGCCGAGGGCAGCCGGAAGCCGTGCTCGACGAGGACGTCCTTGCGGGACTTGTCCCCGGCGTACTGCCCGTGCAGCTGCGGGACGGCGACGTGGCTCTCGTCGATGACGCAGAGGTAGTCCTTGGGGAAGAAGTCCAACAGCGTGTACGGGGTCTCGCCCGGCGCCCGGCCGTCGAGGTGGC
>Ga0075524_10000095_pt1 | contig 16549 bp, 12 predicted proteins | sample NGEPerone_FD_76826 | JGI IMG/M metagenome (GOLD analysis project Ga0075524, IMG submission 76826) | Arctic peat soil microbial communities from the Barrow Environmental Observatory site, Barrow, Alaska, USA - NGEE Permafrost154B-one | ecosystem: Environmental > Terrestrial > Soil > Wetlands >...
CTGCAGACCGGAAGAGAGCCACACCGACACTTGGTGGGCAGCCGCGTGGAGAGCCCTCCGCCGGACACCTGGACCGAGTCTGGCCAGACACCGGCCCTGCGAGAAGTCTCTAGTAGCCGCATGTGACGCGAGTTTCCGCTCAGGGTCGGCTTTGACGAACATCCGCTCATGCTTGATAGACCGCGATGCGTGCACGAATGGCCACGTGAGGACTGAGCTTGTTCAGATGGTCCATGACGTCACGCCCCCGACTAGCTCGCTGAGCGAGTGAGCGGAGGTCGGTATCCGGCCTGCGGGCCAACCGGCAGTTGTCGCTGGGCGCCCCGGCGCGGTGCTCAACTTGCAGGGACAAGGGTCTGGAGCTGTTGCCGCCTGTGTTCTTCGGCGCGGTCCCGCCACCGTAGGCCGGTTCGCTCAGACATGGGGTGACCGCAGCGGTCCATCTGCTTGGCCATGTCGCTTCCGGACAGATGGCCATGTGTCCGGACGATGTCGATCGCAGCGGACAGCGGCTCTCGATCGGAAGCCAACGTGGCGGACACGTTGTCGAACGCTGGCGGATACGCGTCCTGGGTGTCCGCCACCCTGTCGGACACGGCGCCGGGGCTGTCCGACGTCCTGTCCGCTCCTGCCCGGAACAAGGCTGGGGTGAGAGCGGCTGTGTCCGTCGTTGGACCGCTCTGTCCGGTCAGTGCTGTGGGGGTGGCGGGCACATTGAGTGAATGAGACAGGGTGTCCGATCTGTGCCTGAGCACGGCGTCCGGCACCTGTCCGGCCGAGGTGGCTGATGTCTGAGCGGTGTCGGACACCTGCCCGATGTCGAGATTGGTGTCGCTCCTGCTGACCGACACTTCGCCGGCCGCCGATGGGAAGGTGACCTGGCTGTCCGACACCCCAGCTGAGATGTCGGACACGGCACCAGCCGCTCGTGTCGAGATGTCCGCTGGGCGCATCCGACTGTCCGGACTGTTCCCAATCGGGGCAGGAGTGTCCGACAGGTTTGGGACGTTCGGAGGTGTCCAGTCGAGGTAGAGCGTGTCGGCGCAGAAGAGTTCGGTCAGCCACTCCCCGATGGCGGCGCGCAGCTTCGGGTCGGTAGCGGGGACGCGCCGTAGGAGGGCGACATGGCGGCGGTCGAATCGTCGGCGGGCTCGTCGGATCTGACGCCCCGATGCTGTCTGAGAGTTCAGTAGCCGGCGCAGAGTCTGGGCGGCCTTAGCGAAGGCCAGCAGCCGACGGTCACACCTGATCTGCGCAGCGGACCGAGCCGCGGCCTGGCGGCGGGCACTGACGAGCACCCGCTCCCAGAGCCACGCTGCGACCAGTGGTGCGGCGATCCGCACGCCTGCGGCCAGGAGGCTCAAAGAGTCGTGCTGCCAGCCGCGCTGCCCGGTGGCTGGGTTGAGGGGTCCAATGAGCTCGTGCGCCGCGCTGAAGACGCCCGACACTGCAGAGAACACCCAAACAGCGACGGCGTCGGCGCTGGCGGGCCGTCCAGCCATGGCGGAGGCGCGTGCCAGCAGAGCGCTGGAGATCAGCGCGAGCTCGAGGAAAGCAGCGAGGGCGACCGCGAACGTCAGCGAGAGACCGAGTGCGTCGCGGCCAACCATCACCATCCCCTGGGCCGCCAGGGCAGTGGGTACGACGGCGGTCGTGGCAGCGGCACGAAGGGATAGCGACTGAGCGCGGCGAGCGGCACTGAGGTCAGGGGCCAGATTGTTCACGGGGTCAGGCGATGTGCCGCAGAGCCGACACCCCGCCACTGGTGAGCGACGCGTAGGTCACGACCTTGACGACGTCGCCGGTGTGTGGCGCCACCACGACCAGTCCCTTGCCGATGAACATCCCCACGTGTCCGGGAGAGGCGAGCGTGCCGTCTGAACCTGGAGTCAGAACCAGGTCGCCGGGAGAAAGCAGCGACTCGTTTGTCGCCGTTCCGTCGCGCATCTGCGTGTACGTCGTTCGCGTCAGGGCGTGCCGACCCGCGGTCCAGGCTGCGACCATCAGGCTCGAACAGTCATATGCCGCAGGCCCATTCGCGCCGAAAACGTAAGGCTTCCCCAGCTCACCGAGGGCGAAGGTCACCGCCGCCTCTGCGGCCGGCGACGTCCCCGCAGGAACTGTGTAGCCGGCGGGAAGCCCGTATTGACCAACCAGTCCGGCAGGCAGCTGGCCGATCCCGCTGCCACCGCAGTCCAATGCCGCCGAGTCAGCCTTGACGACATTGAGGATGCCGATGGAGCGATCCGCGTGGGCGCGATAGTTGGACCCGTCGGCAAACGCCGACCCCTGAACCGACTGCGCCACCTGCCAGGGCGGAGCGGCCTGCCAGTCCGGGAGCGACAGCAGCCGGTCGAGGAAGAGATTCGTCGAGGCGACCGGCTCCATGCGTTGAGCAGCAGTGCCCCAGCTTGGCCGCTGTTGGAAGATCCCGAGCGAGTCATGATCACCGCCGACGCCTTCGCTTGGGTAGGCGTCTCCGGCCGGGTCGTTGGGGTTGCTGAGCACCCTGAGCCCCGACTCCGCCAACCCGGTCATGACCGCGATCAGTGCGGCGCGGTCACCGCCACGCGCCACCGAGACCGCCACCACGATTCGACTGTTGGCCGCCGACACATCGGAGATCCCCGCGATCGGCCCGGACGTCGCGCACGCAGAACCCGAGAGCAGACCGGTTTGCGCGGTGGCGTCGCCCATTCCACCCAGCAGCACCAGTAGCCCGGTCAGCCCCGTCAGCGACGCGGCGGCGATGCCGGCAGAAGCCATGGGCAGGGAGGGAGACATGTCCCGCCTACCTCGGGGCAGGTACACCATCGGACACTCGCTGAATGGGCCTGCGGACCCACGATCAGCAGGCGAGTCGATCGGTGCAGCAAGGGCAGCACTGCTGCATAACCCTAAGAAGTGAGTCGTATAGGTCGATGTAGTGCTGCTGCACTTGTTGCACTTGCTCATCAGCTGCACTGGCTTCGACCTCAGTCCTGCACGCTGGCCAGGCCGATGCCCTTGAACCGAGACCGGCCGTTCGATCGAGAGACGAAGACCCCTCTCAACTCCATGGCCGCCTTGAGCATCCGGTTAGTGCCTGGCGGCTGCGAGTTCGCGCTACAAGGACGCGCCGATCCAGACGATCGAGGGCGCCAAGGCAGGCGCTCTGAGCAAGGAGGAGAAAGAGGCCAACGAGGAGGCGCGCGTCTGGTTCCGGGGCATCCAGGCCATCGTCAAGCGGGTCGGCGTCAAGGCGGTGTACGACCTCTCCGCGACCCCGTTCTACCTCGGCGGTTCGGGCTACAACGAGGGCTACATCTTCCCCTGGACTGTCAGCGACTTCTCGCTCATGGACGCCATCGAGTCGGGCATCGTGAAGATCCCCCGCACCCCGGTCGATGACGACGCCACCGGCGACCTGGTGACCTACCTTCGGCTTTGGGACTACATCGGGGACAAGCTGCCCAAGAAGAAGGCCACAGCGACCGCCGGCACCGACGGCTGGATCCCTCCACCCGAGCTCGAAGGCGCACTCAACAGCCTGTACCGCTCCTACCAGAGGGCGTTCACCCACTGGGAGCAGCACCTCGCCGCCCTCGGCGAGACGCCCCCGGTCTTCATCGTCGTCTGCCCTAACACCATCGTGTCCAAGCTCGTCTACGACTGGATCGCGGGGACCCAGATCCAGCTCGAGCACGGGACAACCATCGGCAAGCCCGGAAGGCTCGACCTGTTCAGCAACATTGAGAACGGTTCAACGCTCGCCCGGCCGCGGACGATATTGGTGGACTCTGCCCAGCTGGAGTCGGGCGAGCCGCTGTCCAAGGACTTCAAAGAGGCCGCGGCCTTGGAGATCGACGCGTTCAAGGCCGCGTACCGCATCGGCAACGCCGGCGCTGACACTGACAAGCTCACCGACGAGGATCTCCTGCGCGAGGTGATGAATACGGTCGGCAAGAAGGGCAAACTCGGTGAGGGCGTTCGGTGCGTCGTCAGCGTCGCCATGCTCACGGAGGGCTGGGACGCCAACACGGTTACGCACATCCTGGGCTTGCGGGCCTTTCGCAGCCAGCTGCTGTGCGAGCAGGTCGTCGGTCGCGGGCTGCGCCGTCGCTCGTACGCCGTCAACGAGCAGGGCCGCTTCGAGCCGGAGTACTCCAACGTCTACGGCATCCCGTTCGCGTTCATCCCCTCGGACCGGCCCATCCTGGAGGTCACCCCGAAGGCGCCGGCCATCGAAGTTCGCTCCGTCGAGGGACGCGAGCACCTGCGCATCACCTTTCCCAAGCTCGACGGATACCGGGTGGAGATCCCGGACGAAGACCTGCACTACGACCCGGAAGGTGTCGAACGGTTCGTGATCGGACCCACCGCCGTCCCAACGTGGGTCGAGTCGGCACCGTTCGTCGGAGAAGCGGAAAAGACCTCCGACCGCGACATCCCTCCCGCGCGCGCCCAGGAGGTCACCTTCGCCTTGGCCCGCAGCCTGATCGACTCGCACTTCAACGAAGCAGGCAAGAACCCGCGACCCTGGCTCTTCCCCCGGCTCACGCAGATCTGCCGTCAGTGGCTCGACGACCGGGTGGACGTCGCCGAGGGCTTCGACATCGGACTCCTGCTTCGGTCCGCGGAGTTGAGGGCTGTGGCGGCCGAGGCCGTCTACCAGGTGGTCGCGCGTCAGATGGGTGACCGTCGAGGCCGCGTGCGCCCGATGCTGCGTCGCTTCGACCCCACCGGCTCGACCGGGGACGTGTCCTTCCTGACCCGCAAGGCAACCACGCCGACCGAGAAGTCCGAAGTCAGTCACGTGACCCTGGACGGCGTCGGCGGCAACACATGGGAGCAGATCCTGGCGCTGGAGTGCGAGTCCAGCTCCGACGTCGAGGCGTACGTCAAGAACGATCACCTCGGCTTCACCATCCCCTACATCCACAAGGGCCGGACACACTCCTACGTGCCGGACTTCCTGCTGCGCCTCAAGCGTCGCGATGACGACGTCGAACGCACGCTGATCGTCGAGGTCTCCGGCGGCCAGAAGAGCCCCGGGCCAACGAAGGTCAAGGCCCTGACCGCGCGCGACTCGTGGTGCGTGGCCGTCAACAACCACAACGGTTTCGGCCGATGGGGCTACGTCGAGATCACGACCATGATCGGCGTCAAACAAGCCCTGGCAGAGGCAGTCACAGCCCTGTACGACGATGCGCCGATCATCGGCGACCCTGACCTGCTCGACTTTGATGAGGTGGCACGTGGCGCGTAAGGCAAGCACTCCGAAGGGCCCGACCCCGGTCGAGACGATCACGCACGGGGATAAGCGGGCGAACATCCCCACCGCGGACGCCCACGACTTCGTCGACCCCCAGATCGAGACCGTCCAGCAGGTCCGGTACCCACGCGACCCCAGTCTCGACCCGCAGCTGGTCTGGCGAGGCAAGGACGATCAGGACTCGTCCGACCTGGTCACCGATGTACCGCCCATCTACATCCAAGAAAAGATCGACCCCCGGGTCCTCATCGAGAACCTGCGCAAGACCGCCGCCGCCGGTGGAGCCGAACCGGAGTTCACCTTGTTCGACACCTTCGACGGGCTGAACGAGCTCGACCTCGTGGACTTCTACCACCACGAGGCCAACTGGTCGAACCGCATGATCCTGGGCGACTCACAGCAGGTCATGGCATCCATGGCCGAGCGCGAACTGCTCCGTGGCAAGGTCCAGATGGTCTATCTCGACCCCCCGTACGGCATCAAGTTCGGCTCCAACTGGCAGGTGTCGACGCGCAAACGCGACGTCAAGGACGGCAAGCTCGAAGACGCTGCACGGGAGGCCGAGCAGATCAAGGCCTTCCGCGACACCTGGGAAATCGGTATCCACTCCTACCTGTCCTACCTGCGTGATCGTCTTGTCGTTGCCCGCGACCTCCTCACCGAAAGTGGCAGCGTCTTCGTCCAGATCGGCGACGAGAACGTGCACTTGGTACGCAGCTTGCTCGACGAAGTATTTGGCTCTGAGAATTTCATCTCGCTGATCACCACCCAGAAGACGAGCAGCTCGACCGGCGACAACTTAGGCGCGGTGACGGACTACGTCTTGTGGTTCGCGAAGGATGCCGAACGCCTGAAGTACCGAGAGCTCTATCGGACAAAGGCATTTGGTGGCGCTGGAGCCAGCAGCTACAACCGCGTCGAACTCCAGGACGGGACAAGGAGGGCCCTGACAGCAGCTGAGCGCGGCGCTGGGGTTCCTGCCGCCGGCGCACGCCCCTACGCAGCAGACAACTTGACGTCCCAATCAATGGGGCGGGCAAAAGGAGAGGGAGCTGCGTCGTGGTTCGTCGTGGAAGCCGGCCAGAGGCTCTTCGATCCAGGACCGCGAGCACGTTGGAAGACGAATCTTGAAGGTATGAGCCGACTTCTCGCGGCAGGACGCGCAGAGCCGTCAGCCAACAGACTGGCCTATGTTCGCTTCATCGATGACTTTCCTGCCTTTCCGTTGAACAACATCTGGACGGACACTGTCAGTTCGTTCATGGCCGACAAGTTGTACGTTGTTCAAACCAACACCAAGGTCATCGAGCGGTGCATGTTGATGTGCTCGGATCCGGGTGATCTCGTATTGGACCCAACGTGCGGATCGGGGACCACGGCATACGTTGCCGAGCAGTGGGGGCGACGCTGGATCACGATCGACACGAGCCGGGTTGCACTCGCGCTGGCTCGGCAACGTCTCATGGGAGCAAAGTTCCCTTACTACCTGATGGCTGACTCGACCGAGGGACGGGCCAAGGAACAAGCACTCACCGGGAGGACGCTCCCGCCCGGGGAGGTGACTGGCGACATACGTCATGGGTTCGTGTATGAGCGTGTCCAGCACATCACCCTAAAGTCGATCGCGAACAACCCCGACATCACGGAGGGCATGACCCGCGCACAGATCGACGAGGCGATCAAGCGGCACGCGGACTTCGAAATGTTGTACGACAAGCCCTGCGAGGACAAGAAGACGGTCCGGGTCACCGGCCCGTTCACGGTCGAGAGCTTGTCGCCTCACCGATCGCTGGCCTTCGCCGGGGTCACGGACGATGCCAACAGGGAGACGATCAGCGAACAAGTCGCAGCCGAAGATGCCGAGTCACCCAACTTCGAACAGTCCATCCTCGACAACCTCGCCAAGGCCGGCATCCAGAACGGTCGACGGGCAGAGCGAATCACGTTCACTTCGTTGGATTCCTACGCCGGCCTGCACGTCCAGGCTGTTGGTGAGCGACGCAGTGACGACGAGGACGCGGCGCCGGCCAGAGTAGGCATCGCCATCGGCCCCCAGTACGGCACGGTGAGCCCCGGCTTCATCAAGGACGCAGCGCGTGAGGCGATCCGGGCCTCGGACATCGACCTGTTATGCATCCTCGGCTTCGCGTTCGATCCACAGGCGACTGGCGTCACGCAGGATGACGGCGTCACCGTCGAGGCCGGGGACGCGGGCTTCGCCAACGTGACCGGCGAGCGGAAGATGGGCCGCATCAAGGTGCTGCTTGTTCGGATGAACGCCGATCTGCTGATGGGGGAAGACCTCAAGAAGACCGGTGCCGGAAACCTGTTCACTGTTTTCGGTGAGCCGGACATCGAGCTGCGCGACACCGATGACGGACAGGTCATCGTCGATCTGCGGGGTGTCGATGTGTACGACCCGACCACGGGTGAGGTGCGCAGCAATGACACGAGCCAGATCGCGCTTTGGATGATCGATACCAACTACAACGAGGAGTCGTTCTTCGTCCGCCACTGCTATTTCACTGGCGGCAACGACCCCTACAGCCGCTTGAAGAAGGCGCTCAAGGCGGACATCGACGCCGAGGCCTGGGACTCCCTGAACCTGACCGAGTCACGGCCATTCGACAAGCCGGAGACCGGCAAGATCGCCGTCAAGGTCATCAACGACTACGGCGACGAGGTTATGAAGGTTTTCATCGTTTGACGACGTCACGAAGGAGGCGCTTCCCGTGAGCGGGAGGGCTTCGGGACCGAGCGTGGGGACTATGTGCCAGTGATTCTCTGAGTCGGAGGTGCTGTCGACTCGCGCACTATGAGCGAGACGGGGATTGTGCGGTTTTCTCGTGGTTTCCCTTCGAGGTGGGCGTACAGCAGTTCAACGGTAGCGTCGGCGAGACGGGTAATGTCCATGCGGATCGTTGTTAGGGGGAGCGGCGGGCGAGCGGCGGACGGAATGTCGCCATACCCGGCTACTGAGAGATCCTGTGGTAGCCGGAGCCCTAGAGTCTGAGCCGCGGCCACGACTCCGAATGCCGTTTCATCGTTTACGGCGAATATGGCCGTAGGTGGATCATCGGACTTGAGCCACTCGAGGGCAATGTCATATCCGTCTTGCCATCGGAATCGAGATTCTCGAACCAATTTCTCGTCTATCTTCAGGCCTGCCTGCTGGTGAGCTTCGTAAAAGCCTCTCCGTCGGCCGAGGGAACTGCTCGCGTCGTCGGGTCCCGCAACGAGCCCAATTCGACGGTGGCCCAGTTTGATCAAATGTTGTGTCGCCAGTCTACCTCCGCCGGCATCGTCGCTTACAACGGAGGCATACCCGTCCGCATGCCGAATGGCAAGAACAAAAGGTATATCCCGGTTCTTAAGTTGATGCGGGTAATCTCCATTGATCCGGGCGCTCGTCAGGATCAGCCCATCGACGCGGCGACCCAAAAGTACATTACCGGCATGTCGCTCCCCTTCGGGATTGTCACCCGTGACTGCCACTAGGGCAAAGTAGTCGTGTGCTTCGCAAGCGCGGACGACTGCCTCGTAGAACACGGCTTGAAGATTGTCACTGAGTCGTGGGACCAGTACGCCGAAGGTGCGTGTTCGCCGCGTTCGAAGACTTGCTGCGTTCCGGTCGAGCTGAAAATCCATCGATCCGGCGATCGCGCGGATGCGTTGTGCTGTCTCGCTACGATAGAACGTGGTTCCGGGGCGCAGCGCTCTCGACACCGTTGACTTGTGCACTCCGGCTAATTGTGCCAGCCCGTCCATGGTGAGCCGACGAGTAGGCGTACCTTCGGCGTCTTCCTTCATGATTTCATCTTGTCATCCGCGCCGGGCATCCAATCGTCGCCATCAGAACGTCTTGTCGGCGACCGGGAGTCGCAGCTTGTCGATGGCATTGTCCTGGAAGATCGCAGTCTGTGCCTCGTGTGTCAAGCCTGAGGTTCTTATCGCCCGCACCGCCTCGGTGATGTATATCCGCCCGCCGTTGCTGTCGAACGGCATGTCGCTGCCGAAGAAGACGCGATCCGTCCCGAAGAATTCCGCCGCCATGCGGATCGCCGACGGGCCTCCGCTCAACGCGGTGTCGCACGAGAACCTGCCGAGGTACTCAACTGGGGTAAGGGGCAACCGGTTGAGCATGCCGACGTATTCGTCGCCGTCGGTCCTTGTTCCCAACTGGTTCAAACCGTGTTCTATCCTTGACGCGAAGAATGGGATCATCCCACCGCAGTGGTGCGTTATCAACGTGGCGGCCGGATGGCGTTCGAAGAGTCCGCTGAGCGCCAGGCGCATCATCGCCACCGAGGTGGCATACGGCCAGCCCAGGATCTGCCAGGCCTCGAACCGCGAGACTTCCTCGGTCGAATAGTCGGTGTGCGTGATGTCTCGGACCGGATGCATGAAAACGGCCAACCCTCTCGAAAAGGCCTCGTCGAGGATGGGCAGGACATCGGGATGATCGAGGGGAACCCCGTCGACGTCCGAGAAGACTTCGAAACCGACCAGTCCAAGATCGGCCAACCTGTCCATCTCCACGATGGCTGTGTCCGGATCTTTCATGGGCAGATAGCCGAAGGCGCCCATGAACCGATCCGGGTACCGGTCGACCAGTTCGCGGAGTTCCTCGTTCAGCGCCCGGCACACCCCGGGGCAGTCGGTGGGTGCGACCACACGCTCGATGGGCGGGTTCGCCAGAGTCAGAACCTGGCGATAGTCCGCATCGGCGACGGAGTCGATGGCACGGAAGCGCGCGTCAAGGTCCCACAGCTCGGACACTCCCCGAATGCGCTTCTGAAGGAAGAAACCATCCGCAGCCGTGTCCACGACTCTGGCAAAATGCCTCGGGGGAAGAATGTGCGCGGCGACATCGATCAGCATCTCAGGACCTTTCCAGGGATTTTTGATCAGGCGCTCAGGTCAGAAGGGCGCGCACCTGTACCGTCGTCTGCTGGAAGAACTTGGAACTCATCGTTTCCATGTAGTCCCGTTCCTTTCCGAGCGGGACCCGAATGTCAGCGATCGCCGTTCCGGGCCGGGCGCTCATCACCACGACTCGCTCACCCAGGTAGACCGCCTCCGATATCGAGTGGGTCACGAGCAGGATGGTTGTGCCGGTCTCACGCCAGACCCGATGAAGTTCGACGTTCATCCGTTCCCGGCTCAACGCATCCAGCGCACCGAACGGTTCGTCCATGAGCAGGACTGGTGGCTTATGCAGGAGCGCCCGACACAGCGATACGCGTTGCTGCATGCCGCCGGACAACTCGTGCGGGAGCGCCTTCTCGAAGCCCTTCAGCCCGACCATCTCGATCAACTCGTCGGCACGGCGCCCGGCCTCGGATTGCGACATGCCGCGCATCTCTGCCTGTAGGAGGATATTATTGCGAACCCCCCTCCAGTCCAACAGCAAAGCCTGTTGGAAGACGTAGCCGATGTCCGTGCGCGGTCCCCTCACATGCGAGCCCTGTACTCGGACCTCGCCTTGGGTGGGAGCGATGAGCCCCGCGACTGACTTGAGTACTGTGGACTTCCCACAGCCCGACGGGCCGACCAGGCACACGAACTCGCCTGGTTCGACAGTCAGGTTGAAATCACGCACGGCGGTAACGGATGCCCGTTTCGTTGTGAAGCGAAAGTGCACTCCGCTGAGACCGATTGCTTCCGAGGAGCGGTGGTTGTCGTTCGTGCGCCGGTCTTCGGTTCTCGTGACACTCATGAGCCTGCCGCGGGCTGGAAGGCGCTGTCCCAATAGAGGTCAGGGCTGCCCGGTTTGTCTATGACGCCATACTCAGCAAGCAGGGTGATGGTCTTCCGCCATTCGTCGGTCGTGTTAGAACCGATAGGGGCATCCGGCCGGTCCTTGGTGTGAAGCAACGGTATCTGGTGTTTCAACTGTGTAAGCAGGAGATCGCGAGTCGGCAGTTGTTGTCCGACCGCGCTCTCGATGGCATCAACGGCCGCATTGGGATCAGCGGCCGCCGCTGTCCATGAGGCCACTATGCCCTTGTACATCGCCGATACCAGGTCCGGATCGTTCTTGATCATACCGTTGCTCGTGAATAGGCCGAGTCCCATGAACGGGACACCGTAGTCGCTATATAGCAGTGTTTTGACCTCTTTGCCGCTCTTCTGCGCCACAACCGGCGCCTGGTTCTCTTCGAAGCCGACCATCGCGTCGACAGTGCCTTTGACGAGGACGGCGATCTTGGAGGCGGCATCCACGTTCACGATTGTGACGTCGCTCTTCTTCATGTTGTTGGCCGCGAGGAAGGCGGGGAAGGTCTGTGACAGGGCGTCGCCCGGCGTGATCCCGATGGATTTCCCCTTCAGGTCCGCAGGCTTCTGGATGCCGCTGTCTGCCATGAATATGACCGCGGAACTGCTGTTCTGTTCGAACGCGCCAAGCGCATGTACCGGGACTCCCGCGTCGATACCGGTGATTATCGACGCGGCGTCGGACCAGCCGAAGTCCGCGTGGCCAGCACCGACCGCTTGGACAGTCTTGAGCGATCCGCCGCCGGGTTCGATCTTCAGGTCGATGCCCAGGTCCTTGAAGATCCCTTTCTTGACGCCGTAGAAGACGGGTGAGTGGTGTCCGCTGAAGGTGAAGTTCATCATGAGGGTAACGGGTTTGAGTGTTTTGTTCGTATTCCCGCTACCCTGTTTCGTATCGGTGGTCGCTTTCACGCTGCCGCATGCTGTCAGGGCCAGCAGGGGTATCAGCGCCATCGCCGCGAAGTTGGGGGACAATCGGTGTGCTCTCACAGTTCTCTTCTCCTTCTCAGGATGCGTAACGTTGGTGGCGGAAACGTGGTCGACAACGGTGATTCGTGAATCCTTTTCATGCCGTGACGGATACGGAAGCCCGTCGACTGGGTTGCCAGGGGACGAGGATGCGTTCCGCCAGCTCGATTGTCATGAACACGACTATGCCGATCGCGGAGAGGATGACCAGGCCGGCATACAGCATGGGTGTGTTCAAATTCCCGTTGGCGTTCAGCAGCACATAGCCGATGCCCTCATTGGCTCCGACGAATTCGCCGACCACGGCGCCGATGACGGCCAAGGTCGCTGCCACTTTCAAACCCGAAAAGACGTGCGGCAGGGAGGCGGGGAAACGAATCTTCCTGAAGGTCTTCCAGCGACTGGAGCCCATCGTGGCCGCAAGGTCGAGGAGGTCCGGATCGATGGAGCGGAGACCCGCGATTGTGGACACGACAATGGGGAAGAACGCAACAAGGACCGCGACCAAGATCTTCGGGGCCGAGCCAAAGCCGAGCCAGATGACGAAGAGCGGAGCAATGGCGACCTTGGGGATCACCTGCGCGAACACCAACAGTGGGTACAGGGACTTCTCCACGTTCCGTGAGTAGACGATCCATACCGCGATGACGATGCCGCCGAAAGCCGCGATCACGAAGCCGGCGACCGTCTCGTAGATCGTCACCAGGGCATTGCTCCAGAGGAACTCTCGCGAGACGACCATCGTGTTCCACACATCGGCAGGGCGTGGTATCAGGTAGGAGGCGACCCATTGCTGGGCGGTTACCAGCCACCACGCCAGGAACAGCGCCACGATGACGGCGGCTGGCCGCCAGGCGAGCTCGAGGAGATCGAGTGTCCGCTCGCGTAGCCTGTCCGAGCGGGTCGGCGCCGTTCGCGGGCCTTGTTCCTCGGGCGTGTGCGAGTCGGCGCTGAGTGGCTCGCGACCGTCGACCTTGACGGAGTCAAGTGATCCGGCGGTTTCGATTGTCATAAGGAAATATCCCCACGAGGGCCGCGGGCCTGCACTTCAGGGTTGCCAGCCACTAGATGACGATCCGACCTAGTCCGGCAAAATCAAGGGCTTGCGCGATCTCATCGTTTGCATCCTCGGGCAGGGGGAGGAGAGGCGAGCGTACGTCTGCGCTGGAAATGATGCCGCGGGCAACCAACCCCATCTTTAGAGCGACGGACCCTTCCATATGCGAGCCACGATGGTAAACGGCCTTTGTGAGGGGAAGCAGCCGATCATGAATCTCCTTGGCCCCGTCATAGTCATGCTCCTTGCCACGAGCGAGCAGCTTGATCATGAGCTCGGGAGCGAGAGAGCCGTACCCGACGAGCGCGCCGTCCACATCGAACATGGTGTGGAGCAGGTACTCGTCGTGGCAGGTCATGATCTTCAGGTTCGGGAACTCGCGGCGGATCACGGGCAGCTCGGTATCCCAGCGACGCATGTTGCGCACGCCGTTCTTCATCGCCACGACGGAATCTAGACTGCAAATCTCAAGAATGGTGTCGAGCTTGTACGTTGCCAAGGTGACGTCCGGGTAGAGGAAGAGGATCTGAGGAAGACCGGACTCTTCAGCAACGATCCGATACCGATTCTCAGGCGCACCCTTTTGGTAGCCGAAGCGAAGCCAGCCGTGAGACGGGTAAAGGAGCGCAGCCTGAGCGCCTGCCTTCGCAGCTTCCGTGGCTTCCAAAGCCGCGACTCTCGAGCCCTCCCCGCCGATGCCAGCGATGATGGGTACGGCTCCGTCCACCGCGTCGACCAATGCGCGGATGACATCATTCCTTTCGCTGTTGGTCAGCGACAAGCCCTCCCCGGCGTGACCGTTACAGACGATCCCGGTGACTCCGTCAATGGAGGCCAGCCACTTCGCCTGACGAGCCAGCGACGGAAAGTCAATCTCACCAGAACTCGTAAAGGGGGTGACGTTCGCAGGTAGAACCCCGTCAAAGATTAACTCAGCCACGATGCGCCTTTCGGTATGTGCTTTATCGATTCCGTCAACTCAGACCGGTCGGTCTTTCACTTGTGCAACCGGTTGCACAAGTTCTACATGATCCCTGATGTCACGTCAAGGAAATGGTGAAATTCCCTTGCCTCCACGTCCGGGCGGTCGGCGAGCGAAGCAGCGACGACGAGGATGCGGCGCCACCTCGGGTGGTTGGGAGGGGGTACCCGCCTTGGTGACCAAACCGAGCAAATGATTCGAACACTGTTCTGGGTATCTGCTTGGCGGCAGCAGATCTATAGCCCTTCGACCAAGTTGCTGGCGGATTCCCTTCTCAGGGCTGTAGATCCGGGTGCCTTGCGGTCACAAGCCTTGCTGAACTACTGGTACTCCCTCACGGCACTCGCGTCACTCCTCACAAGCTTCGTGCGACGGGGTCGAGGAGCTCGTCGATGGTGTCGCGGCCGCGTGGACGAGGCGGGCAGTCCGGGTTCGTTTCGGGATCCCCGGTCACATGGATGAGGTCTGGGTGTGGGCTGGCGCCGTCGAGAGAGCGTGATTGCTGGTCGAGCGGGTGCAGCTGGAGGCGACTGCTGTTCATGGACCGACTTAGTGAGATCGAGAAATCTGCTTCGGACCAGCGGGGTCTTTTTTGGACAGAGCAGGAGACCTTCCCTACTTTGGTGGGGGTACGAATCGCCATCAATGCTGACTAAAGGGACAAAATGCACTCTGCAAGCACGCTACTTGTCGAAGCCGCCACCACGGGTGGCCTCCAGGTGTGGATCCGGTCAAACGTGATCCCGCTGCTCCTGCTGGTCATCGCGGTGATGCTGTTCGTGGTCGCGCAGCGAGGCGACAACGCCAAGGCCATGAAGGTCGTGGCCGGCGTCGTTATCGCCCTTGGGGTCCTTGGCCTGGCCACCAGCGGCAAGGCGGAAAGCGTCGGCGGTTGGATGGCCGCCCTGGTGACTGGCTGACCCGGTGAGGCTGCCAGTCGATGACGAGATCTACAACGTCAACGCGGTCTGGCTTGGTCCGCCGCGCAAGACCCTTCCCTGGCGGGCGCGGTACGTCGCCTACGGCGTCGGGCTGGTCGTCTTCGTCCTGCTCCAGGCGTTCGAACGTCGGCTCGGGATCGGCTTGGGGTTCTTCGCGCTGGCCTACAGCCTCCTGGCAACGGTTGGCCTGACCCGGCTGATCCTGAGCGTGGTCGACCACGACCGCCCACTCGGCTCGGTCCTGGCTGCGTTCGCCCACGAGGTCGACGCGCCCCGCGAATCCAAGCGAGCCACGGCCCACACCTACCGCCCGGCTCGGGTTCAGGCCGTTCCCGCCCGACTGAGCCGGGCTCAACGTCGCGGCCCGCGCAAGAAGGAGACGACCCGATGAGCTCGAAGTCCGGTTTGGCGCTGCGCCGTATCAGCGGCCACTGCACCGTCACCGCGGAGAAGATCCACGCCTGGTACCTCCTTGACCCCCAAGGCTGGTCGTTCCGACCCGAGGCGGTCCGCGAGCAGCTGATCATCGATGCCGCCGACGCCTACGCCCAGCTGGTCAAGCGCAACATCCACATCCGGGTCACCACCCGGCCCTACCCCGTTAGTTCGTGGGCCGCCGCCCATGACGCGAACGCCCCAGCCCCGTTGCCCGGCTGGCGTGACTACCTGATGAAGGACCAACGCCACCTCGCCGGGCGCAGCATGGCCGACAAGGAGGTCTACGTCGGCGTCGAGATCACTGCACGAAACGGTCTGTACAAGGCCCTGGGTGGCCTGGCTGGGTCGATCTCCGACCGCGAAGTTGCTGCCCTGTCCAATGACATCCGCGCCACGGACGAGATCATGGCCAGCCCCGGCATGGAGGGCGCGCCAACCACCGCACGCCAGCTCGAATGGCTCCTGCACCGCTCGTGTTCTCTGGGCCTGCCGGCACCGCTGACCCTCGGAGGCGTCGACAGCCCGGAGTGGGAGAGCGAAGACCTTCACGAGTTCACCGACAGCATCCACTGGTTCGCGACCCCCTACGGCCGCACCATCCGCGTCGTCGGCGAGAACGAACAACAACGCATCGAACGACACGTGTGCGTCCTGTCGGTCGGGCGGATGACTGACCTCGAGATCCCAGCTGGTGTCCCATGGATGCAGCGCACCGACCAGCTCGGCTTCCCGGTCGAGTGGTCTGGCCGTGTCGAGATCGAGGACTCGGCCAAGGTCGGCGCAGCGATGCGCCGCAACATCCAGAAGATTCGCGCGCAGAAGGACCACTACGAGGTCGAGCATCAGGAGCCAGCCCCCGGTGCACTGGATCGCCAGGCAGACAGGGCGCTGGCGGTCGAGGACGACATCTCGATGGGACTGTCCGGGTTGAGCACACGCACCCGTGGATGGTTCCGACTCGCGGTCTCTGCCCCGACGCAGGAGGAGGCGCTCGAGCGGGCAAGCGCGGTCCGCAAGCTCTTCGCCCCCCAGATCACCATTGCCCGACCTGCGGACCAGTACGCCGTGGCGCGTGAGTTCATCCCCGGAGAGAAGCTGGGCACCACGGCGTACAAGCGTCGTATGCCGGT
>Ga0075524_10000096_pt1 | contig 16415 bp, 14 predicted proteins | sample NGEPerone_FD_76826 | JGI IMG/M metagenome (GOLD analysis project Ga0075524, IMG submission 76826) | Arctic peat soil microbial communities from the Barrow Environmental Observatory site, Barrow, Alaska, USA - NGEE Permafrost154B-one | ecosystem: Environmental > Terrestrial > Soil > Wetlands >...
CGGTCATCATCGTCACCCACGACACCGAGCTGGCCTCCCGGGCGCGCCGCATCATTCGTCTCGCCGACGGGTTCGTTGTCGAAGACACCACGCGCGCCGCATGAGTCTCCGCTGGCGCTCCCTCGCCGCACTCTCGTGGCGCGACACGCGCACCACGCGCCGGCGGCTCGTTCTCTCGATGTCGTCGATCGCCATCGGCGTCGCCGCGCTCGTCGCCGTCGACTCCTACTCCGCCGACGTCGTTCGCTCGATCCACGTGCAGGCGCGCTCGCTCCTCGGCGCCGACCTCTCCATCACATCGCGCCGGCCGCTTCCTCCTCGCGCCCTCGCCCTGCTCGACACCCTCCGCGCGCGCGGCGCCCGAGACACGCGCGTCACCACCTTCTCGACGATGGCCCTCGGCGGCACTCTCGCCGGCGGCGGCAAGGGCACGCGCCTCGTGCAGGTGCGTGCCATGGGCGCCGGTGCGCCCTACTATGGCACGATCGAGACGTCGCCCGCCGACAAGTGGAAGGAGCTGCAGAGCGGCCCCTTTGCCATCGTCGACTCGTCACTCCTCATCGCGCTCGACGCGAAGATCGGCGACACGCTCTCGCTCGGCTACGCCCGCTTCGCCATCCTGGCCACCCTTCGCAACGTCCCCGGCGACGTCGGGGTCGCCTCGGCGCTCGGTCCGCGCGTCTATATCCCCGACCGCTACCTGAGCGAAACCCAACTGTTGGGTTTCGGCAGCCGAGCGGAATACGAGGCGCTCGTTGCGCTCCCAGCCACGATCGATGCCGACGCGTTCGCGAAGGCGCATCGCGAGGAATTCGATTCGCTGCAGCTGCGCGCGCGCTCCGTCGCCGACACCGAGCGCTCCCTCACCCGCTCGATCGAGCAACTCGGACGCTTTCTCGGCCTCGTCGGGCTCATCGCGCTCCTCCTCGGCGGCACCGGCGTCGCGAGTGCGCTGCGCGCGTACATGGCGGAGAAGATCGACACCATCGCGGTGCTGCGATGCCTCGGCGCGAGTGGCGCCCAGGTGGTGTGGCTGTTCGTGATCGAGGCGGCGGGGCTGGGGCTCGCCGGCGCATTGCTCGGCGTCGTGCTCGGGATCGGCGCGCAGCTCGTGCTCCCGCACGTGCTCGGCGCCTTCATCCCGGTGGACGTCGTGCCCCAGATGGAATGGATTCCCGCGCTTCGCGGGCTCGCGCTCGGCACGTGGGTGGGCATTCTGTTCGCGCTCGGGCCGGTGGTGGGTGTGCGCAACGTCGCCCCCCTGCAGGTGCTGCGACGCGATGACGACAGCGCGACGCAGGGAAAACCTCGATCCGCGTGGCGCGATCCGGTCCGCCTTGGCGCCGGCGCGCTGCTGGCAGCGAGTGTCGTCGCCGTGTGCATCGCGCGCGCGGACAGTCCGACCGTCGGGCTCTGGATGAGCGTGGGGATCGGCGGGGCGATCGGCGCGACGTGGCTCGCAGCGCTCCTGTGCACCCGCATCGCGCGGCGGCTCGGGCGCCTTCCGTGGACCTTCGTCGTCCGCCACGGGATCGCAAACGTCGATCGCCCCGGCAATCAGACGCGCGCGGTGGTGCTCGCCCTCGGCTTCGGCGCCTTTCTGCTCGGCACCCTCGCCCTGGTGCAGGGAAATCTCCTGCGCGCCCTCGCGTCCACCGCCGATGCGTCGGCGGCGAACCTCGCGTTCTTCGACGTGCAGACCGATCAGGTCGCGCGCCTCGACAGCATGGTGCGACGCGACTCGCTCCCGGTGCTCTCGCGAACTCCGATCGTGCCAATGCGCATCGCGGCGTATCACAGCCGTAAGCCGGCGGTGCGCGCGCCGGCGCGCGCGCGCGACGCGAATGCGCCAGGCGGCGCACGAACTGGTGATTCGGTTGCGAATCGCCCCTCGTGGGCGGTGCGGCGCGAGTATCGCTCGAGCTACCGCGATTCCGTCGCCTCGAGCGAGAAGATCGTCGCAGGGAAGTGGTGGACGAGCGCCGGCCCCGATGCCGACGGCGTGTTCGAGATCTCCCTCGAGCAGAGCCTCGCGGAGGAGCTCGGAGTGGCGGTGGGAGACACGATCACCTGGAACGTGCAGGGTGTGCGCATCCGCACGCGCGTCACGAGCCTGCGCGAGGTGCAGTGGGCCCGCTTCGAGCCGAACTTCTTCGTCGTCTTTCAACCGGCGGCGCTGCGTGACGCTCCGCAGTCGTACGTGCTGCTCACCCGGGTGAACGATGACGCGGCCCGGGCGCGGCTCCAGCGCGATGTCGTGCAGCGCTTCCCGAATGTCTCCACGATCGACCTCTCGCTCATCGAGAATGCGGTGTCGCGCATCCTCGATCGCGTCTCGCTCGCGGTTCGCTTCATGGCGCTCTTCAGCGTGGTGACCGGCGTCCTCGTGCTCGTCAGCGCGGTGGCGGCCTCGCGGCGCCAGCGCGTGCGCGAGAGCGTGCTGCTCAAGACGCTCGGCGCCACGCGCGCGCAGATCGTGCGCATGCTCTTCACGGAGTATGCCCTGCTGGGCGCCATCGGCAGCCTGGCCGGAATTCTCCTCGCGATCGGCGGAGGGTGGGCCGCGATGCACTTCATCTTCAAGACGCCGTTCTCCGTGGCTCCGCTCGCGCTCGCGATCGTCGCCGCTGCGACGATGCTGCTCACGATCGTCACCGGCCTCCTCGCCGCGCGCGATGTGTTCGCCGCCACGCCGATGGCCGCGCTGCGCGAGGTCTAGCACACCGCGATGCACCACCACGCGCACTTCGCAGCGCTCGCCCCGTCGGTGCTCAGCCTGCTCTCGCGCCTGTGGGTGTACGTCACTCTGGGCGCGACGAGCATCATCACCGAAGAGGCGGCGCCGGTGCTCGCGGGGTTCGCGGCGCACCAGCGTCACCTGGGGGTGGTGTAAGCGGTGGTCGCGTGCGCGATCGGCAGCTGGGCCGCGGACATCGCCCTCTACGCCCTCGGCCGCTGGCGTGCGGTGAAGCTCGCCGCGCGCTGGCCCGGGCTCATGAAGCCCATGGAGAAGCTGCTCGCTTCCGTGCGCCGCCATCCATGGCGCGCGTCGCTCGCGGTGCGGTATGCGTACGGCGCGCGCATTCCGCTGCCAATCGCGTGCGGCGCGGCCGAGATCCCTCTGGCGAACTATCTCTTCGGCAGCGGCATCAGCTGCTGGAGCTGGAGCGCGCTCATGACCGCGATCGGCTGGGTGTTCGGGAGCACGGCGGTGCTCCTGCTCGGCCGCATCCGCCGGCACGAGGACGTGCTCGCGATCTCGCTCGTCGTGGCCATTGTGCTGATCGTCGCGGTGATCGCGCTGCGCAACCGCGAGAAGGTGCCGGTGGAGATCGATGCGGGGCTCCTCGGCTTCGCCCGCTCCGACCCGCCATCGGCAGATCACCCAGGCTGATTCGCGCGCGCCCGTGGACAGTCTCCGAGCCGTCTGATAGACTGGATCGCGCCATCACGCGCCACTCCGCTCACGATCCTGCACTCTTCCTCACGAAGACATGCCCCGACCTGTCGTCTGCTTCCTCCTCTCCGCGTGCGCCGTCGCCGCCGGCTGCTCGAAGGGCACCCACGCATCCGCCGCTGCCACAGACGCAGACGCACAGTCTGCGGCGACCGCACTGCCGGAATCGTGGCCGTACGCGCACACCGACAATTCGGTGACCGCCGCGCACGGCATGGTGGCCACGGACGCGCCGATCGCGACGCACGTCGGCGCCGAGGTGCTGCGGAACGGAGGAAACGCGGTGGATGCGGCCGTCGCGACGGCGTTCGCGCTCGCCGTGGCCTATCCCGCGGCTGGAAATCTCGGGGGTGGCGGGTTTCTGGTCGCGCACATGGGCGATGGGCGCGAGGCCACCCTCGATTTTCGCGAGGTGGCGCCGCACGCGGCCACGCGCGACATGTACATCGGCGCGAGCGGCCACTCCGACGACCGCTCGATTACGGGGCATCTCTCCGTGGGAGTTCCGGGATCGGTGGAGGGGCTGTGGGAGGCGCACCAGCGACTCGGCTCGCGCCCGTGGGCCTCGCTCGTCGCGCCGGCCATCGCGCTGGCCGATTCCGGATTCACGGTGGACTCGGACTTCGCAGAAGGGATCCACTACGACAGCGCGCGGCTGTCGCGATACCCAGCGTCCGCGGCGCTCTTTCTCCCCGGGGGGCACATCCCGCATCCCGGCGACCGCTGGCGAAATCCGGATCTCGCGGCGGTGCTGCGCCGCATCGCGGCCGATGGCCCGAAGGGATTCTATACGGGGCGCACGGCGGAGTTGATCGAGGCTGAGATGCGCCGAGGGCACGGGATCATCACGCAGCAGGATCTCGCGAGCTACAAGGCCAAGTGGCGCGATCCGATCGTGTTCACGTATCGCGGCCACAGGGTCATCTCCATGCCGCCCCCGTCGTCCGGCGGAATCACGATGGCGCTCGTCGCCCACGAGCTCGCACGCTTCGACGTGAAGGGCGCGGGATGGCACTCGCCGGAGGAGCTGCATCTCTTCGCGGAGGGAATGCGCCGCGGCTTCGCGGTGCGCAATGCGGTTCTGGGTGATCCGGACTTCGTATCGATCCCCACCGCACGGCTGCTCTCGCAAGCTTTCGCGGACTCGTTGTCCTCCACGATCGTGGAGCACCGGGCGACGCCGTCCACGAACATCCGCGTGGGCGACGGGGGCGTGGTCGAGAACAAGCAGACTACGCACTTCTCTGTCATGGATGGCGACGGCGGAGCCGCGAGCCTCACGACCACGCTGAATGGGGGCTTCGGTTCGGGGGTGGTAGTTCCCGGAACGGGCATGCTGCTCAACGACGAAATGGATGACTTCGCGACGGAGCCCGGACGTCCGAACATGTTCGGCCTCGTGCAGGGAGAGGCGAATGCGATCGCGCCCGGAAAGCGCATGCTCTCATCGATGACGCCGACGATAGTCCTCGACAGCGCCGGCTCGCCGATGCTGGTCACGGGTGCGCAGGGCGGGCCGACGATCATCAGCACGACGTACCAGATCATGTCGAACGTGATCGACTACGACATGGATATCGGAATGGCCGTGCGAGCGCCGCGTGTGCACGAGCAGCATCTCCCCGACTCGCTGTACTACGAGCGCGATGGCCTCACGAGCGCCACGGTCGACGCGCTCCGCGCGATGGGATACGCACTTGCATCGGTGTCCGCGCACGGAGACCTCGGCTTCGGGCCCTCGATCCTGAAGCGTTCCGGTAAGGTGCGGGGAGCCTTCGATCCTCGCGTGCATGGAGCTGCCGAGGGCTACTAACCGAGCTGCCGGGATCTCACGACCGGGACGTCGCCGTCTCCAGCTCCACCGTCGCCTTGCGCTCGAGCTTCCCCCAGCCGACGAGCCGTCCGCGCAGTGCCGCGATCACGGAGCGCACCACCACCCAGTACATCACCTGGCGGTACGCGAAGCGCTGCAGGAAGATCAGCCACGTGAGCCACTTGTCCTCATCGGGCTCGAGCATGAAGGCGACGATCGACGCGACCCAGTCGATGATGAGGAACACGGCGTAGTAGGTCAGCACCTGTTCCACCGACGTGATCGCGTACGTCGCCCCGTGCGCCTCGCGGATCGCCCACGCGGACCACAGGCTGAGCACGAACATCAGGTCGGCAATCGGTGAGAGGAACGGATAGATGATCTGGAAGAGGAGCACGTTCGGCAGTGCGACGAAGCCGAGCGATCCGTAGCGCGGATGGAAGAAGGTGCGCCGATGCTTCCACAGGCACTGCAGGGTTCCGAACGACCAGCGGAAGCGCTGCTTGGCGAGCCCGCGAAGCGTGTCCGGCGCCTCGGTGTATCCGATGGCCTCGTCGGCGTACGCGATCGAGAATCCGCGGCGACGAATCGAGAGCGTGAGATCCTGATCCTCGGCCAGGGTGTCTTCGCTGAAGCCGCCCGCCTTTTCCACGAGTGACTTGCGCCACGCGCCGACCGCGCCTGGAACCACGGTGATGCAGTTGAGGAGCGAGAACGCGCGGCGGTCGAGGTTCTGGCTGGTGACGTACTCGATCGCCTGCCAGCGCGTTACGATGTTGATGCGATTCCCGACTTTCGCGTTCCCCGCCACCGCTCCCACCTTGGGATCGTGCAGCGGCTCGACGAGCTCGGCCACGGTGTCGGGCGCGAACAGCGTGTCCGCATCGAGGCAGATCACGATCTCGCCTCGCGCAAAGGTGAGCCCGTAGTTCAGCGCGCTCGCCTTGCCGCCGTTCGCCTTGCGGTACACGCGCACCTTCGGATGATCGCCGTACGCCGCGAGCGCGGCCTCGTAGGTCCCGTCCGGCGACCCGTCATCTACCACGACCACCTCGAGCTCGCCCGGATACTCCTGCGCGACGAGCGTCTCGATCGTGCGCAGGATGACCTTCTCCTCGCGGTACGCTGGCACGATCACGCTCACCGACGGCGCGAAGGTGATGGGCGCGTCGCGGTTCTGGTGATTCCTGACGTGCTGGACGATCGCCAGTACCGTCATAAAGACGAGCCGCGCGAATCCGAGGAAGATCGCGAGGAAGAAGATCCAGTACAGCAGCCACTGCACCACGCTCAACGTCCCCCACCCCAACAGCTCTCCCGCCCGCGCGAGTCGGTTGCGTGGCGGGAGCTCGGGCATCGCCTGATCGCGCGTGAGTCCGATCAGCTGCGACAGCGGAACCACCGTGTCACCCACGGCACGCAGGGTGTCGATGAGCGGGCCGAGCGCCGCGACGGTCTGGCTGCGATCGCCGCCGCCGTCGTGCAGCAACACTACGTTGCCGCGCGAGCGCTGCGCCAACACCGTGTCGATGATCGTCTGCACACCCGGTGACTGCCAATCCTCGGCATCGATGTGCAGACCGATGATGAGATAGCCACGCTCCTTCGCCACCTGCGCCGGTATCAGCTCGTCGAGCGTCGTCGGCTCGGCGTCGCCGAAGTAGGGCGGCCGGAAGAACGCCGTGCGCCGCCCGAGCACCGCCTCGAACAGCCGCTCGGTGGCGTCGAGCTCGAGCTTCGTGCGCTTGTCGCTCGCGAAGGCGAGGTTCGGATGCAGGAAGGTGTGATTCCCGATCAGATGCCCTTCGTTCACGATGCGGCGCAGCAGCGGCAGGTGCCGCTCCGCATTCTCTCCGATGAGAAAGAAGGTCCCCGTCACGCCGCGCGACTTCAGCGTGTCGAGAATCATCGGCGTCCACTTGCCGTCGGGCCCATCGTCGAAGGTGAGCGCGATGAGATGCGGATCGCTGCTCCCGTAGCGGTTGACGATGTAGGGCGTGCCGACCCTGTGAATCACCTCGTCGACGACGAGGTGCGTCACGGGATCGATGCGCACGCTACGGCTCCCCGAGTCCGGCTACGCGAACAGATCGAGGATCTCCCCGTTCCCCTCCATCTCGGCGTCGTACCCCGGCGGGATGACGCTCAGCAATGACGCCGACGAGTCGATGCCGGCCTTGCCGAGGACCCGCCAGATCGCGGGATCTTCGGAGCCCAGGCGCCAGATCCCCATGCCGGCGGTGCCGAGCGCCTGGGCGGCGACCGTCTGGTTGTAGGCGGTGATCGCGTCGAGATACCACGCCAGGTGATCGGTCGAGTCGCGATCGGTCCAGGTGGCGTACGGATTGAGCGTCGTCGAGTCGAAGTGCAGCGCCTTCTTGTCCGCCTTTCGCACGGCGGACATGATCTCCTGGAAGGTGAGCTGCTGCCCGTTCGTGGTGCTGTCGCCGTCGTTCCAGTCGTAGCCGTAGGCGCCGACGATCGGGATGGCCTTCTGCGCGGGGACGAAGCGAAGCATGTGCTTCATTCGCTCCACGAACCATTGCTGGCTCGCGATCGGTCCCGGATCGCCCAGCTTTCCGAAGTGCTCGTCGTAGAGCATCAGAAAGAGGTAGTCGTTCACCTCACCGAAGCGCGTGAGCTGATGATCACTGTCGTTCACCGAGGCGGCCTGCGTGACGAGCTTCCCCATCGGCGCGAGCCTGCGCCGCAGCTCGGCGGCGAAGGACGCGATCGACTCCGTGAGCTCCGCCGGCTCTTCCTCGAAGTCGATGGTGACGCCGCCCAATCCATAGTAGGACACGCTGTCCGTCAGCTGCTCGAGCGCGAGCGCTCGCGAGGCGGGATCGGAGAGCATCTGACGCAGACCCTTGGCATCCCATCGCTTGGATGCCGAGTCGAAGTTGCTCACCATCAGGAAGATAAGCGGCCGCTGCTTCGGATCGGGAACGGCGTTGGCGATCGTGACGCCCACGCGCCGATCGATGCGCACGCGCAGCCCGCGACCGTTTGGACCCAGCCACGCGCATTCGCAGACGACCCAATCGAGATCGTCGGCGTGGTGCAGCAGCGCATCGAGCGAGTTGTCGTCCCAGGTGACGTAGAAGCCGGCGACGATCGGCGCGCCGGGAACCTGCGAGCGTCCCCTCACGTCGCGACCGCGCACGGGAAGCACGTTCGCTCGGCCACCGTACGGGATGCGATTTCTTCGCAGGGTGAAATAGAGCTGCAGCTTCTTGGAGAGGCGCTCCCGCTCGATCTTGCTCGTCACGAGCCCGGGCGCCCGCGCGAACGGCTCTCCCGTGAGAGGAATCTCAGGAAGGAGCGGCGGAATGATCACCATAGTGATGGTGATGGCCGCGACGATCGTGGTAATCACGCCGACGACGACCGCAGCGCGGCGCAGACGGCGCCAGCGACGGCCTGACTCGTCCAGGAAAATCGGGGAACGGCGCTGTGATCGAGAGCTGTGGTCCACTGGGATCAATTTAGCGGGGTCGAGCGTGAGGCGAACATGAGGCGCTTTTAAGAATGCGTGCGTGCTGAAAGCATGAGCCGCTTTTAATTGCGATGGCCGTTAATGAAGAGACCGCAGGGCCGATAATCAAAAGGGTGAGGATCAGACAGAGCGACCGAAGAAGTTCTGCCAGCCCCGATTATCTCCGAGAGGATCAGCCAATGCGTCAGGATTCACGCCAGTCACGCCACGAGACGATGATCGCCTTGCCGCTCAGCGCTCGATCGCTGAGCCGCGCTGCATTCGCGATCGCAGCGATCGGCGCGCTTGCCGCATGCTCCGCCGACCAGAATCTCTCGAGTTCGCCCCAGTCCAAGGCATCGTCGCCGAGCCAGGCACCGTCGCCGGCACTGGTGTACGTCTCCGATTCGAGCGGCGTGCAGCAACTCTGGAAGGTCGCTGGTGGCGTGACGTCGCGCCTGACGTTCTCCAACTCCGTCGACAAGGACCCGCATAGTGCAGCGGGACACCTGGTGTTCGCATCCTACCGTGACGGGGATGAAGAAATTTATATCGCGAACAACGATCTCTCCGGCCTCAAGCGCCTCACCAACAGCAGCAAGGAAGACGAACAGCCGAATCTGAGCCCCGACGGCTCGCGCATCGTTTTCGTGAGCTACCGCTCGGGGACACCGCGCCTCTGGACGATGGACTCGGCGGGCGCAAACCAGACTGCCCTTACGACCGGCTCGGAAAGCTTCGTCCCCGAGATGGCTCCTTCGTGGAGTCCCGACGGGTCCCAGCTTGTTTATACCTCCACACGGTCGGGTTTGTCCCAGGTTTTCGTAATTTCGTCGAATGGTGGCACGCCGGTGCAGCTGACCAACGAAATGAACGGCGCGTACAATCCGGTCTGGAGCGCGGACGGCTCGCAGATATACTTCGTGAGCGTCGTCGGTGCGCCGTCCCTGCGCGCCGTGACGGTTGCGACGGGTGAGACGTCAGACTGGGTATATGATGGATACGGCATTGGCCAGCCGGCCTGCTCGACGAGAGGTTGCTTCGCGGTCGAAGGCGCCTACGGCAGCGATGGCAATATCGTAGCGATCGGATCGGACCAGTCCACCAGGACGGTCGTGGGCACCGTCGCGAACGAGACCAGCCCGACGATTCTCGTCCCGTAACAATCGTCATGATTTCCGCCCCTCTTTCGAAAAGCGCCATCGTGACTGCACCAGAGATCATGCTGACGGACCGGCGCACGGTGCGCGTGCTGCTCGTGGATGACGAGGAGTCGATCAGGCTGTCGCTGAGCACCTTCCTCTCCCGCTCCGGCTACGAGGTGGAGACCGCTTCCTCCGCCACGCAGGCGCTCGAGATGCTCGACTCCGGACGCTTCTCGCTCATGCTCAGCGACATCCGCATGCCGGGGATGACCGGGGTGGAGCTCGTGCCCAGGGCGCTGGCCTCGAATCCCGACCTGGCGATCGTGATGCTGACGGCGGTGAACGATGCGCCCACGGCCACCGAGGCGCTCTCCCGCGGTGCGATGGGCTATCTCACCAAGCCCGTCGAGCTCCCTGATCTCCACGAATCGATCCTCAAGGCCCTGCACCGCCGCGAGATGCTCCTGCAGCAGCGCGAGATCGACCACGTGATCCGCGAAGAAGTGACGATGCGTACGGCCGAGCTCGAGCGCGAGAAATCCGCGCTGCGCGACCTCACCATTCAGGTCGCCGAGTCGCTCGTGATCGCGATGGAGTCCAAGAACCCGTACATGCGCGGCCGCTCGATCCGCATCGGGGAGATGGCCGCCGCGATCGCCGACGAGATGGGGCTCGATGTCGACACCGTCGAGGCCGTGCGCCTCGCCGCGCGGTTGATGGATGTCGGCAAGATCGGCATTCGCGAGGAAATCCTGAACAAGCCGGGCTCGCTCACGCCCGAGGAATTCGCGCACGTGAAGCAGCACGTCGAGATGGGGATCAACATCCTCGCCCCGATGAAGCACCTCGGCAGCGTGCTCGACTACATCCGCGATCACCACGAGCACTTCGACGGCACCGGCTATCCGCGCCAGCTCTGCGACAACCAGATCTCGATCGGCGGCCGCATCCTCGCGGCGGCGGATGCGTACGACGCGCTCACGTCGGGCCGCTCGTACCAGGAGCCGCTGATGCCGCACAGTACCCTCGAGTACCTCTCGGAGCGCGTGGGCTCGCTCATCGATCCCGAGGTGTTCGTGTCGCTCAGCACCGTGGTGCGGCGCCGCCGCTCGCTCACCTTCATCACGGCAATCCCGAACTGAGCGTCCGCGAGCGGCGAGACGATGCGCTCGACTGGTGCAAGGGGCGCAATTGGACATGGCGAGCGATGTTGCTCGCCTATCTTGCGTACATAGCCATCCGCTCGCTGAACGACTACGAGTACTGGACGCTCTTCAGCGGGCTGACCCTCATCGTGCACGAAGCGGGGCACGTGCTCTTCAGCCCGTTCGGCGAGCTGCTCGAGGTGGCCGGCGGAAGCATCACGCAGCTCGCGGTTCCGGCGGTCGTCGCCCTGCTCTTCCTTCGCCAGCGCGAATACTTCGGAATAGCGGTGGCGCTCGCCTGGCTCGCGTTGAGCCTCACGAACCTCGCCACCTACATCGGCGACGCGCGCGACCAGATCCTGGGTCTCGTCAGCATGGGAAGCGGCGATCCGATCCACGACTGGCACTTCATCCTCGGCCGCTACGCGATGCTCGGCGACGACAAGGCGCTCGCACGATTCGCGAACCTGCTGTCGGTGCTCGCACTCGTGGCTGCGGTGCTCCTCGGCGCATGGCTCTGCAACGCCATGCGCGTCTCTGCCGGCGCCGTACCACCGGAAGACGAGGAGTTGGTGCGAGGCTAGGCTCGCCCGCGCGCTAGTGTTTCGGCAGCGCGCTCAGCGGCTTCCCATCCGCAGTGGCATGCGTGCTCCACCACGCCGGCGATCCGATCAGTTTGGGATCCTTCCTCGCCTTCTCCATCGCCGGCGTGACCTCGCTTCCCGGCCCACTCACTTCGCCGGTGGATGTCGACGTCACCGTGTCATGCCGTGGAGCGTTGTGCGACATCGCGGTGTCCTTCTGCGCCTTGCTCTGCGCAGAAGCCGCCGCAGGTATGAGCGCGACCGCAAACGCGGCCGTGGCAATCCATTTGAGCTGCATCTTCTCCTCCTCCGATCGATCCGGGTCGTGTGATCGCGCCACCGCTGTGGTGGCGCGCACGAGAGAGGAGTCGCATAACTCACGCCGATGGTCGTCGTGCAATCGCAATAATTTCCGCCGGCGATCACACATTTTTCTTCGTCATCGAATTCTACAGCAGCGTTCCCCGCAGAATCACGAACGCGACGGTGAAGTAAATAATGAGTCCCGTCACGTCGACGAGCGTGGCGACGAACGGTGCCGATGCGCTCGCCGGATCGAAGTTCAATCGCCTGAGCACGAACGGCAGCATCGAGCCCGCGAGCGAGCCGAAGGTCACCACGCCGACGAGCGCCAAGGAGACGGTGACGGCCACGAGCGTGTGGTGGGTGCCGTAGTCGTACCAGCCGAAGCGCTGCCAGACCATGATGCGGATGAAGCCGATCACGCCGAGGATCGCGCCGAGCACGATCCCCGATGGCAGCTCGCGCGCGGCGACGCGCCACCAGTCGCGCAAGGTGACTTCGCGCAGCGCCATCGCGCGAATGATCAGCGACGTCGCCTGCGACCCGGAGTTGCCCCCCGAGCTGATGATGAGCGGGATGAACAGCGCGAGCACCACGGCCTTGCTGATCTCGCCCTCGAAGTAGCCCATCGCCGTCGCCGTCAGCATCTCGCCCAGAAAGAGCGCGCACAGCCACCCCGCGCGATTCCGGATCATCGCCCACATGCTGATTTCCATGTACGGCTCGTCGAGCGCCTCCATGCCGCCGAACTTCTGCACGTCCTCCGTCGTCTCGCGCACGATCGCGTCGATCACGTCGTCGACGGTGACGATCCCCAGAAGGTGCCCGCCTTCGTCCACCACCGGCACCGCGAGGAGATTGTACTTCGAGAGCAGCCGCGCGACGTCCTCGCGATCGGTGGTCGGCTTCACCGTGAGCGGGACGCGCTGCGGACCCACCTCGAGCACCTTCTGGTTGCGGTCCGCGAGCATCAGCTGCCGCAGCGAGACCACGTGCACCATGCGCAGCTGGGCGTCGAGCACGTAGATCGTGTACACCGTCTCCTTCGCGCCGCCCACGCTCACGATGTACTGGAGCGTCTTCTCCACCGTCCAGTCGCTCGGCACGGTGACGGCTTCCGTCGTCATGATGCCGCCCGCGACTTCCGGCGGGTAGCGCAGCAGCAGCGCGAGCGACTGGCGGGTGGGTGCGTCGAGCGGCTTCGCGAGGCGATCGCGCTCGCTCGGCGAAAGCTCGCGGAAGAGATCCGCCTGCTGATCGGCGGACATCGCTTCGAGCAGCGGCGCGGCGCTCGCCGCGTCGATCTTCTCGAAGATCTCCGCGCGTCCCTCGAGCTCAGGCTCGTCGAACACCTGCACGACGAGATCGAACGGGAGGGCCTTGATCAGCTGCGCCGCGGCGTCGGGCTGCAATCGGCTCAATGCCTCGGCGACGTCGACCGGTCGCATCGCGGACAGCATCTCTGCCAGCTCGGCCGGATCGCCGGACAGGAGATAGAGGAGCTCGGGTGAGTGCGCTTCGATCATCTCAGGCCTCGACGACGTCTGCGGTTGAGAGCCGGCCACCGCGCCATGCGGCCAGCATCCATATCGCCCCGCTCACCACCACCGCCACGGGGATAACCAATACGCCCTGCTGTATCGTGCTTCGATCCGAGATCCAGCCGATGAGGGTGGGCGAGGGGACATCGCCCAGCAGATGAATGGTAAAAATGCAGAGCGCCATCGCGGCCACGCGCATGTCCGCCGGCACCAACGCAATCAGCTTCGAGTTGATCGGTGCCGTGCAGGTAAATATGAGAAGCTCGGCGGCGAATAACGTAACGAGATACACGGAGGTATCGGCAGTCGTGAACGAAATCCATGCGAGCGGTGCCGCAAGGAGTGTAGTCACTCCGGAGAGCCAGAGATACGCCTCATCGTACCGCTGCCGCAGACGGTCGGCGATCCATCCTCCGCCGATCGCGCCGAGAAGCCCTGTGACCGCGAGCATGACGCCGATCTGGGTGTTGGCGACTTTGCTGCTCAAGCCGTGCGTACGCTGTACGAACACCGGCATCCACGCGCCGATGCCGCCAACCGCAAACGTGTAGGCAGTGTAACCAAGCACGGTGAGCCGATATTGCGGCTCGCGAAGCAGCTGCCGGTACATCTCGATCGCTCCAGTCGGCTTCTCCGAGCGAACCATACCCATCTTCGGCGCGCGCAAGCGCAGCACGAACCACGCGAGCACCAATCCTGGTGCACCCGCAACGAAGAAGGCGTCACGCCATCCCCAGCGAGCGTCCACAAATCCTCCGATCGCGTAGCCGAGCGCTGCGCCCACGGGCGCGGCGGCGAAGAAGATCGCGAATGCGCGACCGCGAACTTTCTCCGGGAAGAAGTCCGCGAGCATGGCTGGCGCGATCGCCGAGTACGCAGCTTCGCCGATGCCGACGAGCGCTCGCGCTCCGAGAAGCTCAGGCACCGTGCGGGCGACTCCACCCAGTACCGTCGCCAGGCTCCAGAAGACGATCCCCGCAGCCATCCAACGGGTGCGGCGAGGGCTGGCGCCGACCGCCCCGAAGAACGGAGCGGCGAACAGATAGACGAGAAGAAAGGCGGTCGACGCGAAACCGATGGCGGTATCCGTCGGCGCCAGCGGCGAATGCTTGATACTCTCGGACACCGCCGGAAAGACGAACCGGTCGATGTAGTTGAGGAGGTTGATCGCGGTGAGGATCGCGAGCACGCCCCACGCGCCGCGCTGCTCACCCTCGTGCGTGTCGGTTGCCAGAGCCATCTCCGTCCCGGGAATGCGCACCACAATCTGGCGTGTCGCGGCGACAACGGAAAGCGACGCGTTGCTGGTCGCGGACGTACCGGATACACTTATCGGACTTCAGACACCGAGGCGGATGCACGTTCTCACCTTCACGCTCCTGACGCTCGCAGGCGCCCTGTTCGCCGGTCTCATTGGCGCGCTCACGGGACTCGGCGGGGGCGTCGTACTCGTCCCCCTCCTCACGCTCGGCCTCGGCGTGGACATCCGTTACGCGATCGGCGCCTCACTGGTGTGCGTGATCGCGACGTCGTCGGGGGCCGCGGCGGCCTTCGTGCGGGAGGGATTCACCAACATTCGGGTCGGGATGTTCCTCGAGATCGCGACCACGGTCGGCGCGCTGCTCGGGACGGTCGTCGCGGTGTTCGTGTCGTCCTCCACGCTCGCGGTGATCTTCGGCATCGTCCTGCTCCTCTCGGCCGCGCAGTCGCTGCGCCACCGCGCCGAGCACATCACCGTCACCAGGCCCGGGAGCCTCGGCGACCGGCTGCGGCTGGCGTCCACCTATCCGCACGAGGGTGAGATCGTGAGCTACGGCGTGGAGCACGTTCCTACCGGCTTCGCGCTGATGTTCGTCGCCGGGATCCTCTCCGCGCTGCTCGGTATCGGGTCAGGGGTCGTCAAGGTGCTGGCGATGGACCGCGCGATGCACCTCCCGTACAAGGTCTCCACCACGACGAGCAACTTCATGATCGGCGTGACGGCGGCCGCGAGCGCGGGCGTCTACCTCCATCGCGGCTACATCGATCCCATCCTCGTGATGCCCGTGGTGCTCGGCGTGCTCGCCGGCGCGACGCTCGGGGCGCGGGTGCTCGCGCGCGTGAGCGTGAAGCCGCTCCGCCTCCTCTTCACCATCGTGATCGTCGTGCTGGCGCTCGAGATGCTCTACCAGGGATGGACGAAGCGCATATGAGCCTCACCCCCGAGTCCACGGCGCACGAGGACTACGAGCTCGAACAGCGGCTCGGCATCCTGCTGCGCGCGGGCGTCATCCTCTCGGCCACCGTGACGCTGATCGGCGGGATCCTGTATCTCCTGCAGCACGGCGGCGATTCGGCGAGCTATCACGTGTTCGTGAGCGAGCCGGCCGGTCTGCGCACCGTCGGGGGCGTCATCGGCGGCGTCGCGCGCGGCGACAGCGCCTCGATCATCCAGCTGGGCGTGCTGCTCCTGATCGCGACGCCGGTCGCACGCGTCTTCATCTCCGTGATCGGCTTCGCCCGCGAGCGCGACTGGATGTACGTCGGCTGCTCGCTGATCGTGCTGGCGCTGCTCGTGTACAGTTTGGCGCACGGCGGGTAGGGCGCTGTCATCGCGGAATACAAGCATCAACAATTTTGATACGGATAACGGAATGAACGGACACCAACGGTAACCCACAATTCAAAGTGCTTTCCGTTTCTTGGTCCGTTTGATCCGTTCGATCCGTATCTCACGTGGTTGGAGCCAGCCCGGGCGGCAGTCCACCCCCTGCCCTAGTGCCCGAACGCCGCCGTGAGCTGCACGTACACCGCGCGTCCCGGCGACGTCTCGTAGTACTTCCCCGCCGCCGCGTTGATCGCGACCGAGCCGACATAGCGCTTGTCGAAGAGGTTCTGCACCCCCACCGATGGCGCGAGCCACGGGCGCCCGAAGAGCGCCGTCCCGCCCGCGCGGAGGTTCACGACCCC
>Ga0075524_10000100_pt1 | contig 16339 bp, 7 predicted proteins | sample NGEPerone_FD_76826 | JGI IMG/M metagenome (GOLD analysis project Ga0075524, IMG submission 76826) | Arctic peat soil microbial communities from the Barrow Environmental Observatory site, Barrow, Alaska, USA - NGEE Permafrost154B-one | ecosystem: Environmental > Terrestrial > Soil > Wetlands >...
GATCCGCCGGTAGCGGTGTCGTCCCCGGTGGCGTGCAGGGCGACGGCCGCCGAACCGTTGGTCGGTGTGGGGGACAGCGTCGGGGAGGTCGTGGCCGGTCCCGCGGTGTCGCCACCGGTGAACAGGACCGAGCTGAAGACGCCCCAGGTGCCAAGCGCGTCCTGGCCGCGCACGTAGAGGATGTGCTGACCCGAGGGGGCGGTGACGGCGGCCGTGACATCCTCGCTCGGCGAGTCGAAGGCGCCGTCGGCCGCAGTCATCGCGGTGGCGGTTCCGGCGATCGAGTCGAGGTAGTACTCGGCGGCCTGGACATCGGCGCCGCCCGTCGAGGTCTCGTCGAGGTTGGCCGTGAGAGTGCCCGCGGCAAAGGCGACGTCCGTTGGCACCGGACCCGTGCTGTCGGTACCTGCGCCACTGCCGGCGACCGCGAGGAAGGTGAGCATGCCGCCGGAGCCCGCAAGGGTGCTGTTGTGCAGCAGGAGGCTGCCGTCGTAGACGGGCAGCGTCGCGTCGACCGTCGTGGTGGGGGCGGTGACCAGCACGTCAGCCGACTGCCCCGGACCGAACGTCTCCGCGACGTAGCGGCTCGAGAAGGCCAGCGGGTTGCCGTCGAGGGCGATCACGGTCTGGTGCGCGCCCAGCACTGCCATGGAGTGGTACTGGTTCCCGGCGTTGACGTAGCGCAGCAGAACTGTGCGGCCGGCCGCGGTCGGGATGGCATCGGTGTTCGGGTAGGCCTTCCCGTTGACCAGGAAGTACCGCGGCGCGTACCGGCGCATGTCGAAGCTCGCCGGGTTGGCGGAGTTGTTCAGCGCGGGGTCGATCTCGCTGAGGACCAGGACCGCCTCGTCGTCAAACGCGGTCGACCCGGCGTCGTAGGCCTGCCCTGCGGTCGCCGGTCGCACGATGAGTGCCCCATACAGACCCATGGCGACCTGGTGCTCGCCGTTGGGCACCAGCCCGGCCTCGTAGAGGTACGTGCCGGCACGGTCTGCGGTGAACGTGTACACCTTGAAGTCTGTCGGCGCCACGCCGGTCCGGTCCGGGACCATGGCCTGACCCTGGAAGAGCAAGGCCGTCGGCTCCGTCAGCTGGTTGTGCAATGTGACCTCGACCGTGTCGCCCTGGGTAACGACCAGCGTCGGCCCGCCCGGTGCGGCCACGGGGGTGTTCGTCGTGCTGTATCCCCAGACAGTCACGTTCTGGCCGCCGGCAGGGAGCGAGGTGGTACCGGCGACCGCATACAGGTCGAACGGTACGGTCGCCGCGTCGGCAGGTCCGGCCGGCGCCACGAGCATCATCAGCACCAGCGCTCCGCCGGCGGCGAGCGAGGAAGCCCTGGTGGCCAAGGTCCGGGTTCGAGTCATCATTCCGCCCCACCTCTCGTGTCAGCCGCAGTTGTTGGGCGTCGGCGGATTGATGCGCATGTACGTGATCGGGCCTGTCATGTTCGTGCCCCATGACGTGAGCTGGAACAGGGCGTGGTTGTGCGAGATGATGTAGTACTCACCGCACTGGTTCAGGGTCTGGATCCCCGGGGGCAGCGTCTGCGTTGACCCCAGGTAGGGGCTGCCGCTGTAGAAGACCCCGATCTCCTGGTTCGCGAGGCTGGGCACGGCCACCGGAACGGGATTCGTGACCGGGTCGTACCCTTCCGCGTCGTACCACTTGAACAGGACGTCCCAGGTCTGCCCGGGCCCGAGGTTGATCGCGAACTTCTCGAAGGAGAGGTCCTGGCCGGTCGGGCTCTCCAGCGGCCGGCCGTCCCGGCCGATCACCAGGCCGTTGTTGCCGTGCGGGTGGAACGGGAAGTCCTCGGTGCCGACGTTGAGGTAGCGGGCAAGGCCCGGGTTCGGGTGGCTCGTGGCGTCGTAGGGGGACACCGAGGCGAGTGAGCCGTAAGGCTGGGTCGGGAGCCACGAGGCATAGTTGTCCGCGATGCTGTCGGGGAAGCCTCGCCCGTTGATCAGCCAGTAGCGCGGGTGGTAGTTGTTCATGTTGAAGCTCATGCCCTGCTCGACCGCCTGGTGCTGGTAGGGGTCGATCTCCGAGAGCAGCACCATGAACTCCTCGGAAGGCGTGAACTGGCTGTCCGGCCGGTTGTACGCGTGGTCCGCGCCCACCGCCGGCCGCACGATCAGAGCCCCGAAGAGGCCCATCCGCACCTGCTTCTCGGGGTTGGTGCCCGACTCGTACAGGTAGGTGCCCGGGTCGGTGGCGACGAAGCTGTAGGTGACCGTGCCGCCGTTCGCCGGCGCGGTGTTGGTCAAGGAGGTCATGACGCCGCTGCCGTTGAGCTGCGGCTGTGCCGGGGGCCCGTTGGCCAGGACGTCCGCCTGGCCGGGGAAGACGATCGAGGCGGCCTCGGGCAGCGTGTTGTGCAGGATGACCGTGACCGTGTCGCCCTCGTTGACGCACAGCACGGGGCCGGGGTGCTGGAACGAGTCGAACCCGCTGGAGTAGCCCCACATGAAGGCGGTGTTGCCGTCGGGCAGGCTGATGTACCCCGTGGTGGTCGTCAGGTCGAAGACTGGGTGGTCCCCGACGCCGCCGGCCGTTCCGGTCGTGCAGACGATCCCGATCCGCGGGGGGGTGTCGGCCGCGGCCGGCGCGATGGATAGGGCCACCAAGCCGCTGGCCGTCACGAGCGCGGCGAAGGTCGTCGCACGATGCAGCGCCCGCATGGGCATCCGGTTCCCTAGTGCTCCGCTGTGGCTGGTCATGGCGGTCAGAGCCCCCAGTCGTTCGGATATGCCTGCGCGGTCACGCCGCTCGCGTACACGCGGATCTCGGTGGCCGCGCCGCCGAACCCGCCCGGAGCGAGGTTGTTCGACCGGGTGTAGTTGCGGTTGTAGAGCATGTAGGTGTCGTAGTCCCCGGTGCCCTGATGGGCCGGTGCGGTGAACACCACGTCGTAGCTCTCACCCGGCCCGATGTTGAGCGTGTCGGTCTCATAGGAGGTGTCGGTGCCGTCGCGGCCGCGCATCAGCGTTGCGTCGCGGCCGACCACGCGCAGCCGGATCCCGGCGACGGTCATCGCCTGCTCGCGGAAGCCGAGGTTGGAGAACCGCAGCGCCACGCGCTCGCCGGCGTTGCAGGTCACCAGCGACGAGTGCGGCTGGTACTTCAGGTGTTCGAACCCGGGCACGGGAACGAGATCGCCGCCGGCGTCGTGGACCGGGTTGAACGCGTCGACCGAGCCGTTGGGAGCGATGGTGTCGGGGTACACCCGGCCGTTGAGCAGACTGAAGTCGGCCCGGTAGTCGCTCCACTCGGGGAGCTGGATGTGAGCGTCGGCCCAGTGCGCCTCGGCCCACACCTCGGACAGGAACATGGCGAACTCGCGGTCGTACCCGGTCGAGCCGTCGCCGTCGTTGTACAGGTACCTACCGCTCGGGTAGTGGGAGGTGTTGCCGTCCTGCAGGGGCCGGACGAACACCAGGCCGGTCATCCCCATGTGGACGTGCTCCGTGTCCTCGACGTGGCAGTGATACATGTAGGTGCCTGGTTCGCGTGGCCGGTACACATAACTGAACTCGCGCCCGCTCGGCACGGCCACCGAGCCGGACGGCTCCCCGTCGAAGAACGGGATCACGTTGCGGAACCCGTGCCAGTGCAGCGTGTGGGCGTCGAACAGGTCGGGTCGCAGTGCGAGCCCGAGGTTGGTCACCTTGACCGTGAAGTCGACCGGATGCGCGGGGTCGAACTGGTTCACCCAGAACATCGGAGCCGAGTGCTGAGCCCGGTTCTTCTGGTTCGCCTTCTGGGTGTCGTCCATCCCGGTCAGGTTGCGAAACCCGAAGATGTAGGTCGTCAGGAGTGACGGGGCGAGGAGGTCGGGATGGAACGGCGGGATCGCCGGCGTCGGTGGCAGGTACATCCACCCGTCCGTCCCGCCCAGGTAGAGGTCGGGGGCACCGGGCACCGCGCTGGCGGGCAACGGCTCGAGCACCCGGCCCGCCCACGCGAGGCCCCCGACGACGGCCACCATGCCGCCGGCGACCTTGAGGAACTGACGACGGTCGAGTCCTGCCCGTTCGTTCATGGCCGGGTCTCCCTTGGGTGCGTCCGTTGGACTGGCTGGGTGGGGTCGCTGGTCACGGGACATCGAAGGCGTCCAGGTCCTGGGTGTCCGAGGTGAGGCCCTGGGCGGTGCCGTCGAAGTACACCGACCACGTGCCTGCGCTGAAGCCGACGACGTCCTCGTCCTGGACCGCCCCGAGCCCGGACACCGTGGTGGTGGCGGCGCTGAAGGAGAAGTACCCGTGGGTGGCGTCGGTCCTGACGTAGCCGTCGACGTTCGCAGTGCTCGGCAGGCTGTAGGGCGCGGCGCTGGCATCGATCACCCTGGCGTAGGCGGTGCCGTTCCAGCTGTAGATGTCCGCGTCGTCAGCGGTTCCCCCGACACCGGGTGGGTTGGTGTTGCCCAGGGTGGAGAAGTACAGGGTTCCGCCGGTTCCATTGACGGCGCCGACGACGCTGATCGCATCCAGGTCAAGGTTGCCGCTCGTGGCCAGCCCGTGGGCGCTCCCGTCGAAGTAGAGCGACCAGGTGCCGGCGTTGTAGTAGACGACGTCCTCGTCCTGCACGAACCCGAGCCCGGAGAGGAGGGTGAGGTCGGTGAAGGAGAAGAAGGCGTGCGTGTCGTCGATCCGGTCGTAGCCGTCGACGTTGACGAGGAAGCTCAACATCACTCCTGAGGCCGAGGCGTCGAAGAGTCGGCTGTAGCTGCTGCCGGTGCCGACGTAGACATCGGCGCTCTCGAACGGGCCGGCCACTCCGGGAACAGCTCCCGCTCCGACGGTCGAGAAGTACAGCGGCGGGAACGCCGGGAGCGGTGGTGGCGGGGGCGGCGGGAGCGCGCCGCTCGCGAACGAGATCGCGTCGATGTCCAGGTTCCCGGACGTGCCGAGCCCATGCGCGGTGCCGTCGAAGAACACCGACCAGGCCGTGCCGTTGAAGTACAGGACGTCCTCGTCCTGGACCGCGCCGAGGCCCGGCACGGCCGTTGTCGTGTTGCTGAACGACATATACAGGTGCGTCGGGTCGACGAAGGCGAGACCGTCGACGTCCGGGTTGGTCGAGCCCGTCGCGGAGCCTGAGTTGGGCAGGTTGTACGGCGCCTGGTTGGCGTCAACGACCCGCGTGTACGAGTTGCCGGGGGCACTGGCGTTCCACCGGTAGACGTCCGCGTTGTCACCGGTGCCGCCCGCACCTGGTGGCACGGCGGTGTTGTTCGTCGAGAAGTACAGCGTGGTGCCGACGACGCCCACCGCGCCCAGGTCGATGGCGCCGCCCACGCCGTGCGCGCTGCCGTCGAACCACATCGACCACGTCGTGCCGTTGAAGTAGACGACGTCCTCGTCCTGGACGAGGCCGACTCCGGCAAGGACGGTCAGGCTGCTGAAGGAGGCGTAGAAGTGGGTCTCGTCCACGCGGGAGAACCCGTCGGTGTTGGACAGGGCCGGTGCGTTGTACGGCGCGGCCGTCAGGTCGATCGCCCGGGTGAAGGCGGAGCCGTTCCATCGGTAGATGTCGGCGTCGTCGGCGGTGCCGGTGACGCCGGGCGGGTTCGTGCTGCCGAGCGTCGAGAAGGACAGCTCGGTGGCCGGCGCCGGTGTCACTGCGCCGAACTCGTCGGCGCCGCTGTCGAAGCCGCCGCCCGCGGGACGTCCCTGGTCGTCGATGTCGGTGGCGGGTGCGGTGACTCCGCCCGACGTCGCGGCACCCAGGTTGATCGCAGGCGACCCCGCCTGCAGGTGGTAGTTGCCGAGGAGGTTCGGCGGCGCGTCGAGGGTGACGAGCGTCGCGTCGACGAAGGCGGGGTTCTGCCGCCAGGTGGCGAAGGAGATGGACACGTCGTAGGAGTCGACGACCGCCGGATCCGCTGAGCTGTTCGTCGGGCTCGTCGTGTACGGGTGGGCTCCGGCGTCCTGCTGGAGGACCGAGTTCGTCGGCGCAAGTAGGCCGGTCCCGTCGGCGACGCCGACGTCCCACAGGTTGATCGGGGTCGCGTCGCCGACCAGGCCGAGGCCCGTGACCGTGGTGCCCGCCCGCGTGCCGGCCCGGTTGTCCCAGAAGATGTTGTTGAAAAAGGTCGGGTTGCTGAAGAGCGGCGATCCGCCCGGCAGCGTGGCCTGCAGCTGGTCGCTGTTGGCCGACGTCGACAGCCCGGCCGGTGCTGGTTGGCCGTTGGAGGTCAGGGCGGTGGCCGTCGTCAGATTCTTCATGATCGTGTTGTTGAAGACCCGCACGTTCGGTGCGTCGTTGAGGCCGATGCCGCCGCCCTCGTGGGTCGAGACGTTGTCGACGATCATGTTGTTGTAGACGTTCATCGGGAAGTTGCCGGCCATCAGGAAGCGCAGCCCGCCGCCGTCGTCGTTGGCCAGGTTGGACTGGATCTGGTTGGCGTAGATGTCCACCGGGCCGGAGCCGGGCGAGAGAGTCCCGGGGGTCGCCGGCATCTGGCCCGCGATCATGATGCCGCCGCCCTCGTCGTTCGACTGGTTGAGGTAGATGCGGTTGTGGTGGATCACGCCGTTCGGGCTGAGACCGTAGACGCTCAGGCCGCCGCCGTACTCGACCGAGAAGTTGCCGCAGATGTCGTTGCGGGCGACCTCGTAGCTGTCCGAGCCGGCATAGATCCCGATGCCGCCGGCGAGGTTGGTGCCGGCGTTGGCGATGATGCGGTTGTCGGTGATCCGGACGTTCTCGTTGTGCTGGTTCGTGTCCGGCGAGGCCAGGTCAGGTGTGCCGATGCGGATCGTCCCGTAGCCGCTGCCGTTGTTCTGCACGACGTTGTTCGTGATCCGCAGGTGACGGACGTACGCGTTCGCGAAGATCGCGCCGCCTTGGGTGGTGATGTTCGGTGGCAGGCCGGTCGGGGCTCCGGTGAGGTCGTTGATGTTCCCGGGGAAGCCCTGCTCGACACCTCCGCGGATGTCGAAGCCGTCGATGGCGGCCGGGAAGGCGCTGGTGAACTGGCGTGCCCGGCCGGCGGCCGTCGTCGCACTCTCCGAGGCGAGGACGTAGATCGCCTCACCGTCGTTGACGTTCTGGTTGCCGTCCCAGGTCAGGGTGCCGATCTTCGTGTACCAGTCCGCGGCCAGGGTCGTGTCACCACCGAAGGCGCTCGCGTCGATGATCGAACCGGGGACGAACGTGGTGCCCTGGAAGCCGCCGGGGCCGACGCCCTGGAGCTTGACGGGCGAGGCGACGATGAGGTTCTCGTAGTAGACGCCGCGCGGGTTACCCCGCGGGTTGGCCAGGTCGGGGGTGCCCGGGTAGACCACCACGAGGTCGTCAACGCCGGCCGTGAACGCGGCGTCGAGCGCCGCCTGGATCGTCGCGAACGTCCGGCCAGGACCGACCTCGCGCACGGCCGGCGCATACCCGGCGCCGAGCACGTGGAACGTGAGGCCGTTGACCGTCGCCATTCCGTTCGCGGCGGTGATCTGGAGCTGGTGCGGACCGACCGGGGTGCCCGGCGGGACCGTCACGGCGATCGTCGTGTTGCTCCATGCGGTGGTGGGCAGGGCTGTGCCGTCGAGGGTGACCTTCCCGGTGCCCTGGGTCGAGCCGAAGCCGAGGCCGTCGACGGTGAACGATCCACTCCCGTTCACGTACGGCTGGGAGACGGCGAACAGCGCAGGTGCGGCCTGGTCGACGTAGCAGGCGACGGCGTTCGTGATGCCCGTCGTCGGGGAGCCGATGGTCACGCCGACCTGGGTCGGGGCGAGGTCGGTGGGGATGATGAGGCCGGGGAGGGCCTCGAACTCGGTCGAGATCGTGCGGTACCGCGGGTTGAAGTTCGGGTTGAGCCGCCCGGGGATCCCCGGGTCGTTGCCGACGAACCGGTACATGTTGGCGCAGACGCCGGAGGGAGTGGGGCAGCTGATGTGGTTGGTCGACGGCAGCAGCACGTCGTACATGCCGTTGAAGTCCGACTCGACCGTCTGCACGAGGCGGTTGGCGAAGTCGTAGATGCCGACGGGGGCGAACGGGACACCGGTCTTCTCACCGAACAGCGTCGAGCGCGGGTCGGTGGAGAAGTTGATGTCGTCAACGATCAGTCCGCGCAGACGTGCGGGGATCGGCACGTGGGTGAAGACGTTGAACATCGGCACGACCGACTTGCCGTTGTTCACCCGCACGAGCTTGGTGTCGCAGAGCGGCTGCGCGGTGCCTTCATACGGCGATCCACCGATGTCGAGGAAGGTGGCGTTCGTGACGGGTGTCGACGCCGGGACGGTCACGCCGACCGGCAGGTCGTTGGTCGCACCGCCGTCGCCGGCGACCGGCGGGTAGCCATCGGCGCCGTCGCCCTCGAGGTCAACGGTGTGCAACGGACCGGCACAGGCCGGCGGCGGGACCTGCGGCACGATCTGGTCGCCATTGCCGATGTTGATGTCCTCCTCGCGGGTGGCCTGGTACATCGGGTTGCCGTTGGCGTCGTCGGGGATGGCGACCGTGACCAGGTAGTCACCTGCGCCCAGCGGGGCGAACGTGCCGCCGACGCACGACGGCGCGGACGGGTCGGTCGCGTCGAGGGTGCCGTCGAAGCAGCCGTCGCCGAAGCCGTAGTTGCCGTCAACGGCCACACCGAAGTTGGCGTCCGGGGTGCCCTGATCGGTCGGCGCTGGTCCGAACTGCACACTCTGCAGGAAGGCCGAGATGCACTCGCCGGTCGTGCCCTGGTCCGGGACCAGCACGTTCTCGTCGACGCCGTGCACCAGCGGGTTGCCGTCGACGTCGCGGGCCACGCAGCCCGTCGGGCGGGTCCAGTGCTCGGTGACGTAGGTGTTGAGCAGGGCACCCTTGGCGTACGAGCCGTCCGGGGCAAGCTCGAAGCGTCCGTCGGCATCGCAGGGCGCGGTCGTTGTGCCGCACGGCACGGTCGCGTGCAGCTCGACGGGGAGGTCCGAGACACCCGGTTGCCAGTCCTCGGACGCCGCGTACTGCGGGTCGAGCTCGTTGCGGGTCGTGTCGTAGCTCACCGAGCCGACGATGCCTCCGTTGCGCGGGTCGATCCCGTTGGCGCCGGTCGCGTCATAGGCGTGCACGCCCCAGTCGAGCCGGCCACCGAGGCCGATGATCGGGAGCACGCTGACGTCAACACCCGCGCCCTTGACCGTCGTCGGCGTCGGCTGGTTGTCGGCCTGATAGGTGATCCCCGTGGTGTAGAAGGCGTCGTTGTAGGCCTCCATGACGTTCCACTCGCCCAACGGGTATGCGGACTTGAACGAGTAGTAGCCGGTGCTGTCGGTGGTGACCGCGGTCTGGCCACGGTCCATCAGCGAGTTCTCCTTGCGGCGCAGGGTGAGGGAGAAGTTGGGGATGCCGGCCTCGCCCGGGTTCCGCACGCCGTTCCGGTTCGTGTCGTTGAAGACGTAGCCGTCGTAGGAGGTCCACCATCCGTTGAGCGGAAGGAGACCCATGTCGACGACCTCGCCGTTGGTCACGGTCACGTTGATGAGGTTGAGGAAGTAGTCCTGCGGCTCGTCCCACCAGGTCAAGGTGTAGTTGCCGTCGGGCACGCCGGAGATGTCGAAGGCGCCGTTCGCGTCCCCACGACTCACCCACACGGCGGTGTCGCCGGCCTGGAGGTCGGCCAGGGCGATCCACGGATGCACGATCGGCTTGTCCAGCTTGCTCCCCGTCATGCCCAGCCAGAAGTTCACGTCGCCGCCTCGGGGCGGGGTGTACTGCTTGACCGCGACCACGACGCCCTTGATCTGGCCGGTGACGGCGGGGGAGGGGTCCAGGCGCTGTCCGTCATGGATGGGCGGGACGAAGCCGAAGATGGGCGCGGGGACGGGCTCGCCGGCGACCGCGAACTCGGTGTCGAAGCCGGTGCTTCCTTCCATCAGCCAGGTGTCCCAGTCGTGGTTGCCCTCGAGCGTCGTCGTCTGGATCCACGTCTGTCCGTCCGGGGGCGTGGCAATCAGCGTGTACCGGTTGCTGCCCAGGTGGGGGATGGTCAGGAGCCCGGCGTCGTCGCTGACGCAGTTGCCGCCGGACACGTCGACCACCGGAAGCATCTCGGCATCCAGGCTGGCGAACGGGATCTCGTGCGTGACCGGGTTCTCCCCGACGTATGTGGTGCAGAGCGGGTTGCCGTACACGTCCGTGCTGATCTCGCCGAGGGTGTCGTTGATGTGGCCGACGAAGCCGGGCAGGCCGGATTCACCCTGGTCGAGCGTCCCGTTGGTGAACGCGGTGTCGGAGAAGACCTGGGCGCGCAGGGTGGAGTCGGGCAGCGGGTTGGGCTGGAGCTCCACCGTGACCAGACCAGGGTCCGGCAGCGGCACCGTGAAGTGCGCACCGTCGATCTTGTAGCCGTCGGCGACCACGGAGATGAGGTACCGCCCGTCGGGCAGGGCGAGGCCGTTCCCACCGGTGAGGTCGAGCTGGTCGCCCTGGGCGTAGATGGGGCTGGCGTGGGGCTCCTCGGAGATCGAGGGCCACAGGCACGACCCGGGGTACCCCGGGTCCTCGGAGGAGCAGCCGGTGCCGGGCTCGGGGCTTCGTTGTTCGGTGGTGCCGGTGGTGTCGATGTTGATGATGTACTCGAAGGTGTCCACCTGGTCGCCCTTGACGACCCCGGTACCGCCGAGGGCGCGAGGTTCGGTCCGGGCGCTGATCACCTGGAGCGTCAGCGTGCTCGTGGTCTGGGCGTGGGCCGGGGGGGCCGGCAGGGCACCGAGCATGGCGATCGACAGGGCCAGCGCGAGGGCGCCGGAGACAGTCGTGCGCCAACCCGAACGCAGCACCGCGGTGTGCCCGTGTGCGGCCACCGTCCGGGGTGTCAGCGGGCCGAGCGCGACCGGTAGACCCGGTGACCCGAAGGGTGGAAGCGCTCGGAGTCGGTTCGCCCACCGCCTGACCGCGGCCACCCTTGAGGTCCACGAGGTGTTCGGTGTCGCTGTCGCGCCCCACAGTCCACGCATTTGCTGCACCTTCCAGGCGATCCCAGACGCTAGAACGATCATGTTGGGCGAATTCGTGCGCCAGAAACGGCTTATGGCAAAGCCGTCACGGAGCCGTCATGAACCGGTCATCCAGGTGGCACCCAGCGGGTCGGAGGGGTGCGAAGTTGATCTGACACGTATCTGGTACGACCAACAAGAAGCGCCCCTTGAAGGGGGCCCTGACCTGCGAAGAACATGTTCTCCCGCGACTCGACTCGAAACCGTAGGCGTCAGAGGGTGCATCGACGGCGGCGGTGCCGAATTGGACGGGCGCGCGAGACCGCGACGATGCGCGGCGAACTACACAGGCCGCGGTCGTGCGGGGCGCCCTGCAGCCGGCCATTGACGTCAGTGACGACCTGTGTCCACAGTCTCCGCGGGCTTTGGATCGAAGAACCAGCCGTGGCCAGTCCCTGACCGCGAGCTGTTGGGCGTGAAGCCGGGTCACGACGTCGAGCGGCTCCGCACTGCCTCGAACGCGACGAGAGCCTTGTCGTCGGCGTCGGGCATGGTGTGCAGGTACTTCTGGGTGGTCATGATCTGGGCGTGGCCCATGCGTTCCATGACGGACTTCAGATCTGCGCCGCCGGCCAACAGCCACGAGGCGTGGGCGTGGCGCAGGTCGTGCATCCGAACGGGGAAGTCGATTCCCGATCGTGCGACCGCTGGCTTCCAGTACCGGGTGTTGAAGGTGGCCCGGGAGAGGGGCGCCCCGTTGGCGACCTCGCGGGAGGGGAAGAGCAGGTCGTGGCGCTCGAGCTCGAGGGAAGCGATCCGGGCCGCCAGAGTTTCGAGGAGACCTTCCGACACCCGGAGAGTGCGGGGCTCGCCGTCCTTGGGGTAGGGCTTGAAGATCATGCGGTTGCCGGTGGGCGAGTCCTTGCGAGAGACCTCGACAACCGTCTCTTCGATCGTGATCGTGCGGCGCAGGAAGTCGATGTGCCGAGGGCGTAGGGCGACGAGCGCCCCCCACCGCAGTCCGGTCTCGCTCTCTGTGAGGACCAAGGCCTTGAACCGGTCGGGGATCGCGGCCAGGACGGAGCCGAACTCTTCAGGCGTGAGGATGCGTGACTTCTTCGCAACGACCTTGGGCAGCTCGGTGTCCTCGCAGGGGTTGAAGGCGACGATCCGGTCGCGCACGGCCCGGGCGAACACGGAGTGCAGCATCACGTGATACTTGGCGACGGAGCGTGGCGACAGGCCGTTGTCAACGGCCTGCCTGACCCACTGCTGCACCATCGAGGGCGTGATGTCTGACAGCGGTGTGGCTGCCGAAGTACGGCACGAAGTGGTTCCGCAGGTAGGAGAGGTACCCCGCGCGGGTGGTGACTTCGAGGTGTCGCGACGGCAAATCGCGAGCCACGCCGAGCGCAAGGTCTACCCGGCTCATAACCCAGAGGTCGCAGGTTCAAATCCTGCCCCCGCTACAAGTGAAGGTGCAGGTCAGAGGCCCTTTCTCCCTTCGGGGAGGGAGGGCCTCTGGTGTTGTGGTCAACGGATGGTCAAGATGCCGTGCCGCCGGACGAGGGCGGACGGGGGCGAACATGGGCAGCGGGCTATCGCCTCCCGGTTGGCTGCGGAGCCATGCCGACCGCTCGGACGGGCCCGGCATGGGTGCACTCGGGGACCGGGTTGCGGCAACTTGCGCAAGGAGGAGCGCGACTGTCCAGTGACACTCTGCAATCACGCGGAGACGCGAGATGGTCCCGTGACGCCAGTGGGGCGTCGGCAAACGCGACTGGATGTGGGCCCAGGCATTCGAGCGTCGGGGCCGGATCGCGACGCCGCATGAAGAGTCCGTCGCAAACGCGCCCAAGTGTGGAGGCGACCGGGGAGACTAGAGACAGGTGCCCTATGGGGGGCCCTGGGCGAGGGCAGGAGCGCCATGTCGGTCCCAACACCGGTCTCTCCCGGTCGACACGGTCTTCCACGCCTTCTCGAGTGGGCGCAGGAGCAACCGTGGTGGGTTCGGTATGCAGTGGGCACTCGTGTTGTCACGGGATGTGCGCTCTCTGAGGCGTCGCTCGACTCAATGGCGTCGGCGCTAGTCGCCAGCGCAGTCGATGACCGGACGCTGCCGCTGCCGCCGGACACCGCTGGATACGACCAGGGGGTGCCAGAGAGGGACGTCGCCCTCGTTGCGGTCTGTGACCTGCTGTCGGTGAACGTACTGCGCGACAAGGAGCGCCTCGAGTTCGAGCCAACCGGGCTCACCATCGTCTACGGCGACAACGCCAGCGGGAAGAGCGGGTACAGCCGCGTCCTCCGTCAGCTCACGCGGGGGAGTGCTTCGCCCCCAGAGGTCTATGGGAACGCCTTCGATCCCGAGGCCGGCGTGCCAGAGGCGACGCTTGAGGTAACGATCGAGGGACTGATGCACCGTGTTCGATGGTCGGCAGAGCAGCCTCCGACGCTCGTTGACGTCAGTTCAGGCACGCTCGAGGACGCGCTTGGGGCGCTCGCCCAGGTGGCGGTGTTCGACGGCGCCTGCGCGCTCACGACGCTGACGCAGCGTCGTGAGCTTACTTACGTGCCGCTCGGCCTTACGGTGCTTCACGACGTCGCCGACCAGGTCTCGCCCGCCGTCAGGGAGCGACTGGTCGCCAAGCGGCTGCTGCTGATGCCCTCGCCCCCCGACGTCGTTGCCCTCGGCATTCCCGCCGAAACGGAGGCGGCAAGTCGCGTCGCGAGTCTGACGGCACGCACCGAGCTCGAAGGGGTTCGCCAGTTCGCCACACTGACCGAGGCGGAGACAGATCAGCTTGCGACGCTGACAGCAACGATGGCGTCAACTACGGATGCGGAACTTCAGCGTCAGCAGCGCATTCGCGCTGTTCGAACGGAGATCCGGATGCTTGAGGAAGCCATCGGCGACCTCGACCGAATCAGCGGCGCCGTCGGTGTGGAGGCACAGGAATCGCTCCTGGCCCAGATCCGGGAGCTCCTGACGAACGAAGTGGCCGCGAGGCTCGCGCAGCAGGACCCCAGAGATCCGTTGCCGGGTGTGGGAGGCGGGCCGTGGCGAGCGCTCTGGGACGCCGCACGCACGTACAGCACGTCTGATGCATACCCGGCTCAGCACTACCCCGTGACGGGGACGGCAGCCGTCTGTGTGCTGTGCCAGCAGCCACTGGCGGAACACGCGTCCGAGCGTTTGCTCCGCTTCGAGGCTGCGGTGGCTGACGTCGCCGCCACCAGGTCACGTGTAGCGCGTGATGCGGTCAAGCAACGCCGCGAGCAACTCGCCGGGTTGCAGTGGGCCTACGTCACGGCATTGGTCAGGGAGTTCCGCACTGGCGACGACTCGCGGCAGAGCGGTCTTGCGCGGCAACTCGATGTGGCGCTGGACGAGGTGCAACTGCGCGTGCAAACCATGGTCGGCTACTGCGACGGGCCCGCCTTCGTCACCGACAGCTCCGTCTCGGAAGGCGTCGAGGCTCTCCTTGGCGCCCGTTCGGCGGTCGCTGGTGCCCTCACCGAGCGGGAAGTGGTACTTGAGGCGTTGACGGAGGCAGTGCCACAGGACGACGCGACGATCCGTGCTCTGTGCGATGAACTGCGAGGGCGGCAGGCGCTAGCAGCGATGATGCCGACGGTCGACAACTACGTGGCCGCCCTGCGGGCGGTCGCGAGGCTGGACGCAGAGATCGCGCGGCTCGACACCACGGCGTGCAGCCTGTTCGCCAAGAGAATGGCGGCGGAACTGGTGACGGATGACCTGACGTCGCGGTTCTCCACCGAGCTCAGCCAGTTGACACTAACGCCACCCGCGCAGTTGGAGACGGTAGCCGGGCGCCGGGGTGCGGTCCTTCATCAGATGACTCTGGCAAACAGCAACGCGGCTGTGACCGACGTGCTTAGTGATGGCGAGCAACGCGCTGTGGCCTTCGCCGGGTTCTTTGCCGAACTTGCTCTCGCACCGACCAACTCACCGGTGCTACTCGACGACCCTGTGACGAGTCTCGATCACTTGCGCCGAAGTGCCGTGGCGGCACGCTTGGCGCAGGAGTCGCTGCGCCGACAGGTCATTGTGTTCACCCACGACATCGCGTTCCTCTACCGGCTTCTCGAAGCGGTCGAGGAGCAGGAAGGTGCATCCTGCAGGGTGCGACGGCTCGAGCACGGGGCAGATGTCGCCGGCGTCGTGTATGAGGGCCTCCCGTGGGCGGGTGCCAGCGTCAAGGAACGCCTTGAGGAGCTCGAACAACGTGCCCGGCAGGCGAGGGAGTCACTCGAACAGCAGGATCGCCACGCGTACGAGCGCGAGGTGAAGCTCATCTACGACGATCTGCGCGCCACCTACGAGCGCGCCATCGAAGATCTGCTGTTCAACGGGGTTGTGATGCGACTTCAACACGAGGTGAAGACCCAGTCGCTTGCGCAGGTGGAGGTGACCGAGGCGGACCGAGCTGCTGTCGAGCGGGGCACGTCGAGAGTCTCTGGCCTCATTGCCGCGCACGATCGAGCTGCAGCTCTCGCAGAACCGTGGCCAGAAGTGGACGAGGTCCTGGCCGACATCGGCGCCTGCCGAGCGTGGGTCGACGCCGTCAGCGAACGCCGCAAGCGCCTTGGCAACGAACGCCAGGATCGGCTCAAGGAGCGAAAGGGAGGTGTGATCTCAGGATGACCCGATAGATCCCGACAACTGCCAGCGCGTCGAGGTAAGGCGCCCTTCACCCGCGCCGCACTCGCTGCCGTAGACGCTCGCCCAGACGTTCGAAGGGTGACGCGATGGCTGAGCAGGCTCGACGCGAGGTGGTGAACGGCGACCAGCCTGCGCGCGTGCCGGTTTTGCGCATGGGCAACGTCGCGGTGATTGTGCATGTGGTGTGGTCCGACGGCGCGGGGGAGTGGCAGCCGGTGCGGGCGATCCGGTGGACCTCGATGCACGTGATGGTCGGTTGGCGGGAGGACACCGGCGGCCGGCCGGGGGACCGATGGGAATGGCTGCGTGCCCAGGACGCGATGCGGTCGGTGAGCTGGTTGGTCGCGCCGACCCGCCCGTGAGGCCAGGTTCCGGCGGAGGCACACGTCTGTTGTGCTCAGGTGGTCATGGCGAGGTAGATGTCGCTGATCGGTGCGTTGAGGGCGTCGGCGATCAGGCGCACGAGGAGCGCCTGGGTGGGGATCAGGTGGTAGGAGCTGATCGAGATGCGTGGGGCGTCGGTGTTGTCCTCATCGCGCCAGAGCTGGGCCCAGTAGCACTCGAGGATGGGGTCGTAGCCCCAGATGGACTGGTCGGACCAGCCGGTGTCAACGACGGCTGAAATCTGAGCAGGTATCGACGGCTGAAAACTGAGCACCTGTGGTCAGTTGTCGCGGTCTTTGGCGAGGAGTTCGCGGCGGGCGCGGGTGCGGTAGGACTCGCC
>Ga0075524_10000106_pt1 | contig 16167 bp, 18 predicted proteins | sample NGEPerone_FD_76826 | JGI IMG/M metagenome (GOLD analysis project Ga0075524, IMG submission 76826) | Arctic peat soil microbial communities from the Barrow Environmental Observatory site, Barrow, Alaska, USA - NGEE Permafrost154B-one | ecosystem: Environmental > Terrestrial > Soil > Wetlands >...
ATGCGACGCATCATCCGCCAGGCCAACGCCCTCGGCCTGACCGTCCGCTTCGACCCCATCCCCGACGTCGCGTAGAAGGGCACGGGTTCATTTTCGAGTCAGGCGAACGTATCGAGCTAGCTACGCGGAGGTTTTTGACGAGTCAACTCGATGTCTTGACTTGTCCGCGCCGGTGTGGTTGACTGGACCACCGGTTGACCAATAGACCGGGCTAAAGCCGCCCGACCCTCAGCGTCAAGCAGCAGGCGATGGAGAACATATTGCGAGACTCATCGGCCCTTGCCCCAACCACAAACCTTGCGGCGACCACGCGTCTCAGCGCCCAGAGCCCCGGGTCGCAAACGCTTGAACTGGAACAAGTAGCGAAGCGTCTTGGCGGCGTTGACATAATCAACTCTCTCTCGATCAAGATAGATGCCTCAGAGTTCGTAACTTTTCTGGGGCCGAGCGGCTGCGGCAAGACGACCCTGCTCCGGATCATCGCTGGCTTTATCTCGCCGGATTACGGCAGCGTCAAAATCGGGGGCATAGATGTTACATCGAAGCCCGTCAACCGACGGAACATCGGTATGGTCTTCCAACACTATGGCCTTTTCCCCCACATGACGGTCGCGCAAAATGTCGCTTATGGTCTGCGTATTAGGCGTGTAGCAAAGAGCGAGAGGCGGACCAGAGTTCACGACGCCCTGTCACTCGTGCATCTCGAAAAGGCAGGGGATAAACACCCTCGGCAACTTAGCGGCGGCGAGCAACAACGCGTCGCTGTTGCACGGGCGCTAGTTACAGAACCGCGCGTGCTTCTCATGGACGAGCCCCTAAGTAACCTCGACGCCAAACTGCGCGAGGAAATGCGCCTGGAAATTAAGCGGCTACAGCGAGAATTGGGCATCACCACCATCTTTGTCACGCATGACCAAGAGGAAGCTCTCACGATGTCAGACCGCATCGCGGTGATCTCCGCCGGTCAAGTGCAGCAGTTTGGTTCTCCGCAGGAGATCTACGGCAAGCCTGCAAGCGAGTTCGTGGCGCGCTTCGTGGGAAAATCAAACCTCATGCGAGCGCGTATCGTGGGGCGCGACGAGAACGGACTAATTCTAATTGGCCCGCGCGGCCTTAAACTTCGGGCGGCAAATCCGCAGGACGACGTGCAAGTCGGTACGGACGTCAACGTAAGCATACGTCCGGAGGCGGTAGCTCTCCGTCAGAAACTGTCAGCCACAGCAGAAGCGAACGAAGCGTTCGCAACGGTAGAAGATATCACATTCATGGGTGCATACACATGGACGGAAGTTGCCCTGGAGTCAGGAGTCCGTATGAGCATTCAGTCGCAGCCTCACGGTCTCTCGCTTGGCGATCGAGTAAGCGCTTCATGGCGGGACCAGGACTGTGTGTTGATGGGCGCATTTCGATGAATATAAATCGTCACGGAAACGATCCACGAAACCGTGGGCTACGAAATTACGGGGTCCTCCTTCTGCCAGCGGCAGTCGTATTAGCTGTCGTGTTCTTCTATCCGCTCGGCCTGATGTTTGTCCAGAGTCTGCACCAGGGTGACTTCGGAACCGAGGAAACTGCGTTTACTGTCTCGAACTACACGCAGTTCATTTCTGACCCGTATTATCGGCGCATGGCCTTTAATAGCATTTCGCTTGGAGTCCTCGTTTCCGCAATGTGTCTGGTGCTTTCATATCCCTTGGCGTACGCAATTGCTCGGGCCCATCCCTGGCAGAAGGTCGTTCTCACCGTCATCACCCTCGTCCCGCTGCTCACCAGCGTGGTTGTCCGGACGCTCGGCTGGATGATTCTCCTACGAAACAACGGCCTAGTCACGTCCGTCCTAGACCAATTGGGGATCCACGCACAACTCCTGTACAGCTTCCCAGGAGTTCTGATCGCCTTGGTGGAGGTACTGATGCCCTTCATGGTTCTATCTCTATCCGCATCGATATCCAGCATAAACCCCTCCATCGAGGACGCAGCGGGCAGTTTGGGGGCCAGCAGACTGCGAACATTCAAGGACGTCGTGGTACCTATGAGCCTGCCAGGCGCGGCAGCAGGATCCTTACTTGTTTTCGTGTTGGCCGTCAGCGCGTTTGCGACCCCCGACCTCATCGGTGGCCGTACGGTCAAACTAGTGCCGGTCTTGGTATACGAGCAAGCAACGATTGTATTCAACTGGCCCTTCGCCGGTGCTGCCGCGTTCATTCTATTGGCCCTCTCCCTCACCGCCGTATCGATCCAGGCGCGCGTCCTTGATCGGCAGGGCTCGTGAAGACGCTAAGCGAGCAGCAGAAAACGTCACCGTTGACTTTCCACACTGGTAATCCATTGGCGCGCATCATTCGCCGTCGGTTCTCGCTTCTCTTCCTAATCAACATTCCGATAGTTGCGTTTCTAATCGCTCCTTTGGTCGTAGTAATAATAGCGGCCTTTGGGCGTAGCAGCTTCTTAGAGTTTCCCCCTAGCGGCCTGACGCTTCGGTGGTTTGCTCAGCTTGCGGGGCAGGAGCAGTTGGTGCTAGCCACCGTGCTTAGTCTCAAGCTAGCTGCAGGGTCATCCCTACTAGGGGTGCTCTTAGGTGTACCGGCTGCGCTCAGTCTCGAGCGGATGAAGTTCCCTGGCGTAGGAGTTCTCAGAACACTTGTAACGGCGCCATTGATCGTTCCGTCCATCGTAACCGCTATCGCCATCCTCTTGTTCTTCGGCCAGTATGGCCTTCAGGGAACGTTCACCGGGCTGCTCATAGCTCATACTGTTTTAGCACTACCCTTCACCGTCAGCATAGTTTCTGCGGGCCTGCGAGGAGTCGGGGACCAACTTGAGGAGCCAGCGCAAAGTCTGGGTGCGAGCAAACTATGGGCAGTCGTGTCGGTCACGCTGCCAGCCATCAGGAGCAGCATTTTCGCCGGTGCCGCCTTCGCCTTCCTCATGTCTTTCGATGAGGTAGTCGTTACTCTGTTCCTTTCAGGGCCGGGACTTCAAACACTTCCTGTCTACATCTTCCAGTACATCCAGTACAGCAGCGATCCATTCATCGCCGCGACGGCCAGCATAATGATCTTCTTCATTATTGCGGTGGGCGTGATCTATGGCGCGATATCGTACGCTGGTGGCTTGGTTAAGGGAGGTGCGCCTCTACCGAAGACGGATCTTCCTATGGGCTCGGGTGGATAATCCCTGCTACATGCGGTTTCGAAATCGATTCGCTACATTGCCGAACGCCGAGCGACGACTCGGCATATAGATACCTAGGAGTCACAGATGAAGAACGGTTTGGCAACACGGTCGCATCTCAAGAAACGACACTCGGCGTTGGCGGGTGTCGCTACATTGGCCACCCTAGGACTGGTGCTTATAGCTGGATGCTCAGCGTCCGACGGGGGGAAAGCCGAAGCGGGGGACAAAGCGATCTGCGGAGGCGCAACAGACTCGGGCGGTGAGCAATTGACTGTCTCCGACTTTGGCGGCGCATGGGCAGACAACTGGAAGAAGTTCGTTGTCAAGCCTTTTGAAGAGAAGTACAATGCTAAATTGTCATCCGTGTCGGCCTTGACCGGCGACGTGACGGCGAAGGTGCGGGCGGAACGCAACCGTCCCAATTTAGACGTGATCGTGGCGGGTGACACGGGCGCTGCTCTGTTGGCTGAAGAAAAGCTCCTAGCCCCATTGGATCCTAAGATGGTACCCAACCTCGACCGTTTGTATCCACTAGCGAGGCGCCAGGACAATCGTTACGCCGACTTCCTGTTCGCGTCCGTGGTGCTTGCCTACAACACGCAAAAGGTAACCTCACCGCCGCAAACGTTCTCGGACCTGGCTGATCCGCAGTATAAGGGGAAGGTGATGATTCCCGATATTGGCGCTAGTGTGTCCGGCGCAGTCTTCCTGGTTCAGGAGGCGAAAGCCAACGGGGGTGGCGAGAGCAATATTGATCCAGGGTTCGCGGCGATCAGCAAACTCAAGCCGAACATTCAGGCTTACTGGACGTCCGAGGCCCAGGTCATCAACGCGCTCGATAGCGGTCAAGTGTCGGTTGCTGTTTGGCAGAGTGACCGCGCTGCAGTCCAGATGAAGGCCGGCGCTCCAGTGGGCGTCGTCTTTCCGAAATCGGGAGCCATCTATGGGAACGGCATAGGAATTGTAGAAGGCACGCAGCATCCCTGCCTAGCCGCAAAGTACGTCGACTTTGCGCTCAGCAAGGAAGTACAGTCAAAGTTCCACGCCGCAACCGTTCTCGCGCCGTCAAATATGGACGCGACACTACCGGAAGACGTTAAGAAGTTCGTTCCGTCACCCGAATTAATCCAGAAGGCCGGAGCGATGGATTGGACAACAATCGCAAAGAATTTGGCAGAGTGGACGGATCGTTGGAATCGCGAGGTCACATCTTAATCGCGTTGACTCGGCGACTACCCCTGTCTCCAATGCGAGCCTCTAGGCGTATTCCGGTGTGACTTGAATAAGATGGCCCGCGTGAGAAGGAGTCAAACCACATGTTCGCTGCTATAACGGGTGGAGCGCAGGGGATCGGGCTCGCGATTGCGAGACGCTTTACAGCCGCAGGTTGGGAAGTTGCTCTCGTGGATCGACATCTCTGCTCAGACAGACGGCTGCAGGATGCGCAACTAGTAGTGGACCTAACGGTCAAGGATAGTCTCGCCCAGGTCGTAAGTTCGTTAGCGCCGCGCGCGGATGTTCTGGTCAACGCGGCAGGAATTTACCCCGTGACGGCTGCGCTTAGCGTAACAGACGAAGAGTGGCGCGCTGTCGTTGAGCTCAATCTGACCGTGCCAGCGTCACTGAGCCGTGAATTCGCTAGACAATGGATTGCCGACGCCCGTGGAGGGAGCATTATCAATATCACTTCGACAGCTGCCGTGGTTCCCCGCCAAGGGATTTCTCACTATGCTTCCACAAAAGCGGGTCTTAACATGTTATCGCGGGTATTAGCGAACGAGTGGGGAAGGCATGGAATCAGGGTCAACTGCGTCGCTCCGGGAGTAATTGATACGCCTACCGCCAGAGCTCAGCTTTATACTGACACTGGTCGGAAGGACCACACGGCGAAGTTGGCCAGGATCCCATTGGGCCGGGTCGGCAGGGCCGATGAGGTCGCCTCTGCGGTGTTTTATCTAGCTTCGGATGAGGCGTCGTATATTACTGGGACGACCCTTTTTGTCGATGGTGGCTACACGTGCGGCTTTTAGCCAGTCACGCACGCGCGGAACCAGGATGATGAGGTGTTAGCGCGCCAGTGCCTCGTCTAACAAGAGAAACACTTACATAGTTGTGAGGGAAACATGGTGACCAACAAAGAGTACAGTATCGGCGTTATCGGCGGAGATGGCATCGGTCCGGAGGTGACGGACGAGGCCGTCAGGATTCTCCTGCGCCTATCTGATCATTTCGATTTCGGCATAAATACGGAGAACTATGACCTTGGCGCGCGATGCTTAACACGCACGGGTGAGGCGCTCCCCGCGTCTGTGGTGGATGATCTACGCCAGCACGATGCTCTGCTTTTCGGTGCCGTTGGCACGCCGGCCATCGCCCCAGGCATCCTTGAACGTGGGTTGATTCTCGAGCTTCGTCGTCAGTTTGATCAGTTCGTCAACCTCCGACCGGTCCGGCTGCTCTCCGGTGCACATGCTCCTTTGGAACAGCTACACAAGAGCTGCGACCTCGTCATCGTGCGTGAGAACGTTGAAGGGCTTTATGCGGGAGCTGGCGGCGTGGCCTACAAGGGAACTTCCGCCGAGGTCGCGACGCAGGAAGCTGTCAATACGCGATACGGCGTTGAACGCACGGTGCGAGAGGCCTTCCGACTCGCCGAAAGTCGTCGGTCAAAGTTGGCGCTCTGCCACAAGGTGAATGTTCTCGAATACAGCGGATCGTTGTGGCAACGCGCTGTTGACGACGTCGCCTCCGAGTTCGAAAGTGTTGAAGTGGACTATGTTCACGTTGATGCGATGTGCGCATACTTGGTAACCAACCCTGAACGGTTTGACGTCGTGGTCACAGACTCGATGTTCGGTGACATTATCAGCGACCTTGGCGCAGCCCTGGTGGGAGGCCTGGGTTTCGCTGGCACAGGGAACATTAATCCAAGTCGGTCCGCTCCGAGCATGTTTGAGCCGATCCACGGTTCGGCTCCTGACATCGCAGGAAAGGGGATCGCAAACCCTATCTCGGCCATCCTAGCGATGGCAATGTGCTTGGAACACTTGGGCGAAGCGAAAGCGGCCAGCTTGGTCAACGCTGGAATACAGACCTACCTGGTGTCAATAGTATCGGGGGGTGAGACGGTCGCTGGCCGGACAACCACGGAAATCGGAGACGGAATTCTCTCCTCGATCGAGCAGGGCATCTTAACCGGGTCGCAGTGTTGAGAGCTGGATTGACTGAGGTGAGTACAGGGAATCGCTACGTCGTCGTGGGCGCCGGTGCGATTGGTGGATTAATCGCCGCGCGATTGGTACGTCGAGGTTCGTCGGTGATCGCTTGCGACGCTGACCGCGATCATGTGGAGGCGATGAACCGCCATGGATTGCGTATTGAAGGACCGGTGGACACGTTCGAGGTGCCCATGGAAGCCGTCTTGCCGGAAAATCTGCCGGAAGCGATCACCGGGCCGGTGATACTGGCGGTAAAGGCTCAACATACTTCAGCCGCGATGGACCTGTTGGCAGGCAAGATTCATCACCAAGAGGGTTTCGTTGTCTCACTCCAGAACGGCCTGACCGTTGATGCGATCTCTGCTTATGTTGGCGCTTCACGGGTGGTTCCGGGAATGATAAACGTCAGTGCCGACTATCTTGCTCCAGGTCGGATCTTCCTAGGCGGCCAAGGGACGTTCGTCGCGGGCGAGACGAATGGTCAATTCTCCGACCGCCTTGAGTTATTGGTGAAAGATATTGATGGCCTCGAGCGGACGACTAACATTTGTGGCTACCGGTGGTCGAAGCTCGCGTATAGCGCGATCCTGGCAGCTACGGCGGTCTCGGGAGTCCCTATAGCAGACGCCCTCGCAATGCCGAGGTATCGAGGGGTATGGCGAAGTCTTCTAGACGGCGTCTTGACGGGTGCGACGGCGTCGCTCGAGGCCTTCGATGGGTTCGACCCGTACGATTTCGAAGGCTCTCTGAGCAACATGGTGTCCTTCAACCGAAAGTCAGCTAAGAAGCACTCAGGCATCTATCGGGATTTGGTAGTTCGGAGACGGCCAACAGAGGTGTCCGCTCAACTTGGCAGAGTGGATTCCCCTGCGGTGAAAGAATTGCTGCACACCATCTCGAAGATTGAGCGGGGAGAACTGAAATGTTCCCTAGCGACTTTGGACATGATGGCCGAGAGGATGGGCGTTCGGCTGTGAATTCCATTCGAGGTTTGATCGAGTACGCAAGTGCCGGCTTGAACGTCTGGCCGCCTTCCGGCGGCGGATCAAAGTGCGAGAGGACATACGGATGATTGCCCTGAGGGGAGGACTCGTCCATGATGGTGCGGGTCGTACCTGGCAGGACGCGACGGTTGTAATCAGCCGGGGCAAGGTAGTGTCGGTGGAAGAGCAGGGTGATTCACCGAGCGGGGCAACGCCAGTCGATGTCAGTGGATTCAACATCCTCCCAGGACTTATTGATTGCCACATCCACTTCGCGATGTGGGGCCAGGACCTTATGGCGAAGCCTGGTATGCGGCTTATGCAGTTGGCAGCCGAGACGTCAGGCTTGCTCGGTGCAGCGTTGAGGCGTGGATGTACAACCGCGCGAGACCCGGGGGGGCTAGATCCGGGCTTTCGCGACGCTATAAACGCGGGCTCCATCGATGGTCCGCGAATCCAAACGAGCACTGTTATCCTGTCGCCCACGGGAGGACTCTCTGATCGAGCTACACCGATAGGCGCCCAAGTCCCCCAGATACCCGGATTTGTCGACCCGGTATTCGACGGTCCACTGGCTGCTCGCGCGAAGGTTCGCGAGGTAGCGGCCTCGGGAGCCGACTTTATCAAGATCGCGACCACGGGCGGCGTAAGTTCAGTTCGGTGTCCTCCGGACATGCAAGTTCTGCGCGAGGATGAGATGTATGCGTTGATCACCGAGGCGCATGAGCTCAATCTCAAGGTGGCATGCCACGCAGTCTCAGGCAAGGGCGTACTGAACGCCGTTAGGGCCGGCGTCGACTCTATAGAGCATGGCGCCGATCTGTCCGATGACTGCGTGAAACTTATGGCGGAGCGGGGTACATGGTATGTGCCGACCTTCTCGGCGTATCGGCTTCATGAGAAGTATGGAAGCCGTTTCAAGCAGGAACGGTCGCGTGCGATGGCTGCCCACCATCGAGCGAGTTTTCGCAGGGCCCTAGACGCCGGCGTTCAGATCGCAATGGGATCAGACGCCGGCGGTTACGGGCTCGATTTTACGGCTGAGTTGGAAGAGCTCGTCGCCGCTGGTATGACGCCGATGCAAGCAGTTATTGCTGCCACTTCGGCGGGGGCGGCTTGCATGGGTCTGGAGAAGGAGGTTGGGACTTTGGCTCCCGGCATGTTGGCGGACTTGATTGTCGTAAAGGGCGATCCAACTCGGGATGTGAAGGTGTTGCGGTCTCCCGAGAATATTGCCTTAGTACTCAAGGGTGGGAAACCAGTAGGTGGCAGCTTCACCGATGGACCGACAAAAATTGCATACCGAGATATTGCCGGACCCCACACTGAGCAGTATTACCTCGCGTGAGACAGACCCAGGAAAGGTGCCGGGGAACGAATGACCAGACGTTCAGCGGATTTGAAGGCTGCCATATCGGCGGAGGTCGAACGACATGCTGATCTGATATGCCGCATTAGCGATCAAATTATGAGAAATCCTGAAACTGGTTACCGTGAAACAAGAACCGCAGCGTTTGTCGCCGAGCAACTGCGTGCTGTCGGCTTGTCGCCCCGGGAGGGGATCGCGTTGACCGGAGTACGCGCGTCCATGGCTGGAGGATATCCGGGCCCAAACATTGCCATAATTGGCGAATTGGACGCCCTCCTTCTTAGGGATCATCCGTTCAGCGACCCAACGACACACGCTGCACATGCTTGCGGCCATCATGCGCAGATTGCCTCTATGATCGGCGCCGCAATTGGCCTCACGTCGGTCATCGAGGAATTGCATGGGAGTGTAACTTTGTTCGCCGTTCCAGCCGAGGAGTGCGTGGAACTTGACTACCGTCTCGCTTTACGTGACGGCGGGTCAATCGAATTTCTCATGGGTAAAGCAGAACTGATACGTCTCGGCGAATTCGATGATATCGACATGGCTATGGGAACTCACACTGCGGTAATGAATGATGGATCCATGGCAAGCGTGGGTGACAGTCACAATGGTGCAATCCTCAAGCATGTACGTTTCATCGGAAGATCGGCACATGCGGGTGCCTTCGTTTCGGACGGCATCAACGCCTTAAAGGCAGCCAACATCGCCCTGATGTCGATTGATGCGCATCGGGATACCTTCATTGAGTCTGATTTTGTGCGCCTTAACTCTGTGGTCGCCAATGGTGGTGATGGCCCGACGGTGGTCCCTGCCGAGAGTGTGATCCAGACGGTAATTCGTGCGGAAAATCTGGCCGCCATGCGTGCAGTCTCGGCGAGATTTGACCAGTGTATCGCTGGCGCAGCCACCGCAATGGGCGCCAAGGCGGAGGTTCGCACGGTTTCGGGATATATGCCGCACCGGCAGGACCCCTCACTGGTGAAACTCGCTTACTCGAATTGCGCCGCTGTTGTAGGCGATCGTATGATGGGTTCCCCGAGTCATCAGACAGGCTCTACCGACTTCGGTGATTTATGTCAAATCATGCCAGTCGTTCATCCAAGAGCTGGCGGCGTATCGGGCCACCCTCACAGTATGGACTATCGAGTGACCGACCACTATGCTGCGGCTGTTAACCCGGCAAAGTCAATGGCCATGACGATCGTCGACCTATTGTCGAACGGGGCGGAAACAGCGAAGCAGGTTCAGTCAGCTGCGGGCCCAAAGTTGAATCGCTGTGAATATTTGGCGCTCCGTCGGTCATTCGATACAGAGGTATATATGTGAACGGAAGAACTCATGAGCTTCGATGGAAGGTAAAACATCCGTCCTCTTTAATCCGTATCTCGAGCGTTGCGGCTGGCCGGCAAGTCGGAACGAACAGTGAGGGTACATTTGTTGCATGTAGTAGGCCACCAAACCACAAACAGGACCGGAAGTTCGATTACGCTTTCAAGCGCTGTGCATCGCGTAGGGGATTCCCTACACTAGTTTGGTTCTGTCGCTCCCCGGCCTTCTCCCCCTGCGAGGAGGGCATTTCGTGACTCAGGGTGGCAGGGATGAATCGGGTCTGGAGTCGGTAGACCGGGAGGGCTGTGCATGACCGCTTTAGGTTGCATCGCTGATGACTACACTGGTGCCACGGATGTCGCGGCCGCCCTAAGGGGCGCTGGAATGCGAGTTGTCCTCCTTTTCGGGCTTCCGAGCCGGACCGAGATTCCTCTCTGTGACGCTGTGGTAGTTGGCTTGAAGACCCGGACCTCACCCGTTCGTGAGGCCATTAGACAGTCAGTGATGGTGCGGGAGTGGCTCAAGCAGCGCGGAGTTGACCAGCTCTACTTCAAATACTGCTCCACTTTCGATTCCACTGGTGATGGGAATATCGGACCGGTTGCAGATGCCCTCTTGGATGCCGAGCACCAAGTGATGACTTTGGTTTGCCCCGCGTCACCGGAGCATGGGCGGACCATTTACTGCGGTCACCTATTCGTGGGTGAGTCGCTTCTTTCGGAGTCGTCCATGAGGTACCACCCCCTGACCCCGATGAGGGACTCTAATTTGGTACGCGTGCTTAGCCACCAAACCCCTCACCCAGTCGCGCTTCTCCCTCTGGACGTAATTCGCAGCGGCCTTGGGGCGGTTAAAGCCAGGCTAATCAGCTTGGAGAAGCAAGGAGTCCGGCACGTTGTCGTAGATGCAACCGAGGAAGCGGACTTACGGACGGTGGCCACAGCGGCACGTGGAATGTCTCTACTGACCGGTGCGGCTGGACTGGCTAGAGCGCTGGCGGTTGTTAAGAGCCGGGCCCTCACCGCACGGAACCATGAACCGGTCGACATACCCCGAGGTTCGGGGATTATCCTTGCCGGCAGTTGCTCCGCGACGACCCTCTCCCAAGTTGCCTTTGCTAAACGCTCGTTGCCTTCGTATCGGCTCGACCCAGTGGCTACGCCTGACGGCGAGAAGATGAAAGGCGCTGCCCTCGCCTGGCTCCAGCTGAACTGGAAAGACGGTCCCTTGATGGTCTATTCGTCGGCTGGTCCCGAAGAAAGGCGGGAGGCCAGGACAGCGATGGGTCCACAAACTGCCGATATTCTGGAAGACGCGCTGGGCAGCGTTGCGGAAGCCGCCGTGAGACTTGGTGCCCGGAGAGTCGTGGTGGCGGGTGGTGAAACCGCGGGCGCGGTCGTTTCTCGGCTCGGAATCGACATGGTCTCAATTGCGTCGGAGGAGGACGCAGGGGTGCCATGGTGTGTCACCACTGATCAAACGCCCCTAGCTCTCCTGCTTAAGTCAGGTAATTTTGGTACGGACGACTTGCTCGTCCGTGCTGCGAAAGCAGCGGGCAGATGACTGCGCCAATGGGATCGCAGATCGCCCAGTTTGGGGCGTCGCTCTTTATGCGACGTCGGACCTTCGGTCGAACTGGCAACATCAGTGTGCGTAATTCAGAAGGAATCCTGGTGACACCCACCGGCCGCAGTTTAGGGACACTTTCTCCTAACGATATGTCAGGTATCGACCTGTCTGGGCGGCACGTGTCGGGCCCACGTCCGTCCAAGGAGGCATTCCTCCACGCGGCTGTGTACCGATCTCGACCGACGGCGGCCGCTGTAGTGCATTTACATAGCACGTACTCGGTGGCCGTTTCATGCTTGGCCGATATTGACTCCGAAAACGTGCTTCCCCCCTTGACGGCCTACTACGTGATGCGCGTGGGCCGACTACCTCTTTTGCCTTACCACGCGCCAGGCGACCGCAGACTGGGACCTCTCGCCGAGCAGATAGCACGCCGTCATTCGTCATTTCTGCTTGCAAACCATGGCCCAGTCGTCGCCGCCCCGGACCTGGCCACGGCTGTGGATGCTATCGAGGAGCTTGAGGAGACAGCCATGCTCTTTCTGCTTCTTCGGGGGCACCGTACTCGACCATTGTCGGATGACCAGGTCGCCGAACTCACGCAGGGGCTTTCGCATGACTCCTGAATGTCACCTCTACGGACTTGTAATGGCGCGGGCGTACGCTTTGCGCTGCGAAAAGGTGCTCCGAGGTGGCTCTATAGACTCGAATGTTTATGTAAGCCGGTTGAGAGCCAAGGCCTTCGTCTCATTCGGTCACGGAGCCACCTCCGAGCGAGGCGGTTATTCGGGGACTGATGGATGCGTCGTCGTGCACCTTTTCAGAACGTTCCCGGGTCAGGCGGGTACACGGCTCAGGAATGCGAGATGGGTGCTGCCATCGGTGGCCGCGTCCAGTCGTTGTTCCGCGAAGGCTACTCGGCGCGGTGTTCGGGCGCCCTCCGAGAGACGCCGTAAGACTCGGCGTGGGCTGTCGCGGCGGACTGCTGAGACCGCACCGGACAGGCGGCTGCCCGCGAAAGATCAGGCATCGTGGCTGGCAGGACCGGATCAGAGCGAGCGTTTCCTTGCCTTGGTAATGCCACTCCTGCTTTCTACATGTCGTGTCCAGCCATGGAGGGTGTGATGTTTGCGGTTGTCGTCAACCTGAAAGTGAAAGAAAACATGATCGAGACCTTTCTTCAGGGTATAGCTATCAACGCGCGGGCCTCTCTGCGTGACGAGCCTGGATGCTTGCGCTTCGACGTACACCGGTCGGCGGATGACCCCTCACGCTTTCTGCTTTACGAGATCTATGAGGACGAAGAGGCCTTTTTCGTGGCACACAGGTCCGCGCCTCACTATTCGGAATGGGTCGAGATCGCTGATCGGTGCGTGGTACCGGGCAGCCAGGCCGACTGTGGGTACAGGCCGGCGTTCCCTGTGGAATGGGCGCAAAACTGAGGTGGCTCCAAGTCACCACCGCAGCCGCTGACCCCAGGGCTCCGGACATGGCGTCATTTTAAGGAACAAGAATGAGCAAGGTAGTTGCTGAACTGAAGTACTCGGCGGAGCACGAGTGGGTAGCCACCGATGGCCCCGGCCCTGCCGGCATCGGGATTTCCGCGGTGGCCGCCGATGCCCTGGGCGATATCGTCTACGTGGACCTGCCCGAGGTCGGCGCTGCTGTGACCGCGGGGGAGACCTGCGGCGAGGTGGAGTCCACGAAATCCGTCTCGGACCTGATTGCCCCCGTCACCGGCGAGGTCACGGAGGTGAATGCCGCGGTCGTCGCCGATCCCGCCCTGATCAACAGTGACCCGTATGGTGCGGGCTGGCTGTTCAGAGTGGCTGTGGAATCCGAGGGGCCGCTGCTCTCGGCTCAGGAGTACGCTTTGGCCAACGGCGGCGAACTGTGAGTGGCACGGGTGCAGGCATCGCAGTCGCCTTCGAGCAGGTAGTCTCCCCGAGCCTGAACGCAGATCTGTCGGCGCTGGATCCGGAAATCGCTTCCTGCATCGACGCCGAGCTGACCCGACAGCGCGACGGCCTGGAAATGATCGCTTCGGAGAACCACACCGCCAAGGCCGTCATGCAGGCGCAGGGCTCCGTGCTGACCAACAAGTATGCCGAGGGCTACCCGGGCAAGCGCTACTACGGCGGCTGCGAGCACGTGGACGTCATCGAACAGCTCGCCATCGACCGCGTCAAGGCACTGTTCGGCGCCGACTACGCCAACGTCCAGCCCCACTCCGGCGCGCAGGCCAACGCCTCCGTCATGCACGCCCTGATCCGTCCGGGCGACACCATCATGGGCCTGAACCTGGCCCACGGCGGACACCTCACGCACGGCATGAAGATCAACTTCTCCGGCAGGCTCTACAACGTGATCCCGTACCAGGTCCGCGAAGAGGATCACCGGATCGACATGGCCGAGGTGGAGCGCCTGGCCCAGGAGCACAAGCCGCAGCTGATCGTTGCCGGCTGGTCCGCCTACGCCCGCCAGCTCGATTTCGCCGAGTTCCGCCGGATCGCCGACTCCGTGGGCGCCTACCTGATGGTGGACATGGCCCACTTCGCCGGACTCGTGGCCGCGGGCCTGCACCCCTCGCCGGTGCCGCACGCCCACGTGACCACCTCCACCACGCACAAGACCCTCGCCGGTCCGCGCGGCGGCATCATCCTCTCCAACGACGCCGACATCGCCAAGAAGATCAACTCGGCGGTATTCCCCGGACAGCAGGGCGGCCCGCTGGAGCACGTCATAGCCGGCAAGGCGGTCGCCTTCAAGATCGCAGCGACTCCGGAGTTCAAGGAACGCCAGGAGCGCGTGCTGGCCGGCGCCCGAATCCTGGCCGAGCGCCTGGTCCAGCCGGACGTCACAACCAAGGGGATCTCCGTGATCTCCGGCGGGACCGACGTGCATCTGGTCCTGGTGGACCTGCGCAACTGCGAGCTCAACGGGCAGCAGGCCGAGGACCGCCTCGCGGCCATCGACATCACCGTCAACCGAAACGCCGTGCCGTTCGACCCGCGCCCGCCGATGGTCACCTCGGGGCTGCGCATCGGCACCCCGGCCCTGGCCACCCGCGGCTTCGGCGAGGCGGCCTTTGTAGAGGTCGCGGACATCATCGCTGAAGCCCTGATCGCCGACGCCGATGCGGACCTCAGCGGCCTGCGCTCCCGTGTGGAGGCCCTCGCCGCCGCACACCCGCTCTACCGCGGCATCACGGATCTCGGTATCCCGCTTCTGCAGTGAGCCCTGGACGCGGCACAGGTATCAAGTCCTTGGGGGACCTGGTACCGATGCCGCCCAGCTGTTGAGTCATTGTCCCTTGTCGTTTGTCTTTCAATGAGGTGTTCATCATGGCCGTTGGAGTCTTCGACCTATTTTCCATCGGAATAGGACCGTCCAGTTCACACACCGTGGGCCCCATGCGGGCCGCCGCGGCCTTTGCCGAGGAACTCAAGTCCTCGGGAAAGCTCGACAGAGTGCGGTCCGTGCGGGTCGACCTCTACGGTTCGCTGGCCGCAACCGGCCACGGCCACGGCACCATGACCGCCATCCTGCTCGGGCTCGAAGGCTTCCACCCGGACCTGATCCTCCCCGAGGAAGTGGAAAATCGGCTGGCCACCATCGCCGACACCGGAGCCCTCCGGCTGGCCGGTTCGGTGCCCCTGCCCTACATGGCGAAGGACATTCCCGGTCCACTGCTCACCCCACGCGCCGTCCTGCCATTTCTCGATCCATCCTGGTGGGGACATTCGCATGATCACGAACATCGCGAAGAAGCAGCCAATCAGGAAGCCGCTTGCCCACCGCAAGTTCTCCCAGATCACGCCCATGGCCGCGAAGGCCGCAACCATCGGCGCCATCACGCCCCCCATGACCCAGAACCGCTTCCGCATGCTGCGCCGCCATGACCGTGAAAGGTCCTCGTACTTACGCTGAGCAGAGCCCCCAGCCACCCCGCCCACGAGCTCGTCCGACATGGCCACAGCATGACCCATTCGAGCACTACCCGCAGCCAGTCACCCTCGTCCACCGCCAAGCGCTCCCCAAAGGCTCTCGGCGTCCTGGTGGTTCGGTTCCAAACCAGCGCAGCATCAGTACAGCATTGAAGTATCGCAACACAACAGCCGCGACCCGACATCTGGCCGGGTTGGATTCCGCTCTTCCGCACTTTGACACGAAATCCGCCGCGGCTGCAGGAAGTTCGAGACGAAGCGGCTAGTACTCCAGAAAAGTACGGCAACGACCCCAACACCAGCCGAGCACCAGACCCACCGGTTGCGCCGCGCAGGCGTTCAGCGACATCAGACGCCGAATCAGCCGCGAGTTTTCAAGCAGAGGCGCTGGCCGGCGGTCAGGTGAAGCGGACGATGAGGCCCAGGGCTTTGGCCAGGTGGCCGGATCGCACGTTCGGGGTCGTTCTTGCCGGCGCCGGCAGGACAGTGTCGCCCACCAAGAATTCTCACTGTCGGACGCCGGACATGGGTTCGAATCGATCCGACCGCAACGGTCGTAGTCTCAGTTTTAG
>Ga0075524_10000111_pt1 | contig 16013 bp, 12 predicted proteins | sample NGEPerone_FD_76826 | JGI IMG/M metagenome (GOLD analysis project Ga0075524, IMG submission 76826) | Arctic peat soil microbial communities from the Barrow Environmental Observatory site, Barrow, Alaska, USA - NGEE Permafrost154B-one | ecosystem: Environmental > Terrestrial > Soil > Wetlands >...
GCATGTCCTCGCCGGTCTGCTCAGCGGATGAGTTACTGCTGATCACGTTCAGTCTCCAGTCATGCCCTACAAGCCAAACCCCGAAGCCCGGGGTGTCTCACGTAAGGCTGACAGAGAGGGTCTCGAACCTTTTCCTTCACCGGATTGCTCACTGCCTTGTTGGTGATTGCGAGCCTATTCCGGTTGGTGGACCACTCCTCGTAGGCCACCCACGTCGCCCCTGCGGCGATCGAGAACCACTCAGGCCTCGGAAATCTAATGATCGCGCTGGGTGCCAGAACGTGCGGTGCCCATGCGGGGGCGGCGTGGCCGCCGCAAACACTCACTGACCGCCTCGGTGCCGCGGTGGTCGATGGCGTCGAAGCCGATGAGTGGCGTAACTGCACGTAGACACGTCGAACAATTCATGTAGAACATTTGGTCAATTCACCTAGAACATTTGGCGGGTGCGTGGTCGCCGGATACTAGCGAACATTGCGGTTAAGGTTTCCCGGTTCGAATAGGGGCCCCGCGCAAGCCGCTCGTGCGTGGGCGGCTCAGTTTCATGCGGCGGGTGTGGCTTCATCCGCCATTACGTATTTGCACCGACGCCCGGTTCCTCTAGGGAGGAGAGTTACATGTCGGAAGAGTTTACTGCAAACGGAGAGGGCGCTGCGAAGACAGTGCCGCCATCTTCCCAGGTCAACGGGGTGCCACATCAGGCCCTGAGCGGTAGCGCTGATGTCTCAGAAGACCCGGTGAAGACCACTGCTCTCCTCAACGGCTCGTTATCCGCCCCGCGACGTTCCGCCGCGAAGAAGCCACCAAGGGCAACGGTGAGCCTAGTGATACCCACGAAGAATGAGGCACGCAATCTGGCTTGGGTGTTAAGTGAGGTGCCCGACGACATTGTCGACGAGATCGTGTTGGTCGATGGCGACTCGGTCGACGCGACGCGCCTGATGGCCCTGACATGCCGCCCCGACATCCGGATCGTCGAGCAGACCGGGCCGGGCAAGGGCACCGCCCTGCGCACCGGGTTCCAGGCGAGCACTGGGGACATCATCGTGATGATCGATGCCGACGGGAGCATGTCAGCGCGCGAGATCCCACATTTCCTGCACTTCCTGAACACCGACTACGACTTCGTGAAGGGGTCACGGTTCATGGCCGGAGGCGGATCCCTGGACATCACCGCGGTCCGTCGATCAGGCAACCGGGCTCTGCTGCGCTTGGTGAACTCCCTGTACGAGACGAACCTAACCGATCTGTGCTACGGATTCTGCGCCTTCCACCGCCGCTACCTTGGGCACCTGAACCTGACCGCGAACGGGTTTGACATAGAAGCACAGATGACCATTCACGCCCTGCAGGCCGGACTGCGGATCGCCGAGGTGCCCAGCCTGGAACTGCCTCGACGCAGCGGCCAGTCCAACCTGAACGCGATCAACGACGGGATGCTAGTGCTACGCACCATCCTTCGGGACCACGACGTGGGCGCATCGGGTTACATGGTACAGGCGGCGCGCCGCGCTCTGCAGAGGAATCGTGATGCGGCTGCCGCGCGACAGAGCTGAGCCTGTCTTGGTCGGCGACCTGCTTCTGGACTCACCCATCCCGCACCTGAAGGGGCACGCAGGAGAACGTGAGGCTCGGCTGCTTGCGCGACTGCACGCCCGCCCGGTCGGGGAAGTCGTGGTCCCACTGGCGGGCGCCGAGCTGACTGCCCCGCAGTTGGCCCACGCCGCTTGGTCCCAGGTCGGGGATTGCGCGGCCCGGCACCTGGTCGACGACGGGCTCGACGTCCCAGACACCCTGCCAGTCGCAGGCTTGGCCGCCCCCGCCGTTCTGGGCTGCCGAAACGAATGGGCGAGCATGACGCCGCCTTCGATCACTGTGGTGATCGCCACCCGGGATCGGACCGAGAGTCTGCAGCGGTGCCTGACCTCGCTTGCCGGCCTGGACTATCCGCTCTTCGATGTCGTCGTGGTCGACAGCGCCCCGAGCACCGATGCCACCGAGCGGGCCCTGCGGGCACCACAACCCTGGACGTTCCAGGTGCGGTACCTTCGCGCCGACCGGCCCGGGCTTGCTCTGGCCCACAACATCGCGCTGCCGGCCATCACCAGCGAGGTGGTTGCATTCACCGACGACGACGTCCAGGTCGACCCGCACTGGCTGTCCGCACTCGCGGAGGGGTTCGCCAAGCCGGAGGTGATCTGCGTGACCGGGCTGATCCTGGCGGCGGAGCTGGCGACAGCCGCGCAACTGTGGATAGAGCAGTCGGGCGGGTTTGCCCGCGGGTACAGCCAGCGACGCTTCAGCCTCAGCCAGCCACCGTCCGACCGGTTGTTCCCCTTCACCGCCGGACAGTTCGGCTCCGGCGCGAACATGGCCTTCCGGGCCGACTGGCTGCGCGCCGCTGCCGGCTTCGACACGGCGACCGGCGCCGGCACGCCAGCACGCGGGGGCGATGACCTGACAGCGTTTCTGCAGGTGATACTGGATGGTGGAGTGCTCCTTTACCAGCCGGCGGCCATCGTGCGGCACTGGCATCGGCGGGACTACGACGGGCTGCGTCGGCAGGCGTTCGGCTACGGGGTGGGCCTCGGCGCGTACCTGACTGGCACCCTCTGGGAGCAGCCGTCGCTGCTGGGTCCGATGCTAGCGCGAGCAGCTCCCGCGATGGCACATTTGATCGGCTCGGACTCGGCCAAGAACCGCGGCAAGCGGGGCGACTTTCCCGCCGAGCTCACTTGGCGGGAGCGAGCCGGTGTTCTAGCCGGGCCGCTGGCCTACGCGGCGAGTCGCTGGCGGTACCGCGGCGCGGCCGTGCCCAGTCAGCCGCCGGTCCAGCCGTGACCGCGGCCGAGTTCCTGGGTGGGGCCAGGCAGCGGGTGTCCACACAATGGGGACAGTCGGTGTATCGCGCTGGGTACCTGTTGGCCGCCAGTTCGGTGATCACTGCAGTCGTGGGCGCGGGGTTCTGGCTGCTCGCCGCCCGGCTATACACCCCTGCGGTGATCGGCCTCAACTCGGTATCGATCTCCGCGATGATGTTCCTGGCCGGCGTGGCGCAGCTGAACCTAATGAGTGCGCTGCTGCGGTTCGTCCCCACCGCCGGCGGCGGTGCGCGGCGTATGGTCCTCGGGTCCTACATCGTCGGGGTGGGCCTGGGCGCGCTGAGCGCCGTGGTTTTCCTGGCGGGTCTGTCGACCTGGGCCCCCGACCTGGCCACGATGCTCGGACCCTGGCCGGTTGGACTCAGCTTCGTCCTAGCCTGCGCGATGTGGGCGGTCTTCGTCCTGCAGCCCAGCGCACTGGTGGCCGTCGGTCAGACGGCCGCGGCGGCGGTGGCGAACCAGGTCTTCAACATCGCCAAGGTGGCCCTGCTGGTTGCCCTGACGGTGCTGTTGCCCGGCACCGGCGTGTGGTTCGCCTGGACGGCGGCCGCTCTGGTCGCCACCGTGGGCGGGACCTGGTTCCTCTTCGCCCGCGCGATCCCCGCGTTCGCCGCGGCCAGCCACTTCCCGGCCCAGGTTGCCTCACCACGGGAGATGGTGCGCTTCATCGCCCCCGACTACCTGGCCTCGCTGGCGTGGATCGCCAGCACGTCGCTGGTCCCGATCCTTGTCCTCAACCTGACCGACCCCGAACACGCAGCGGTCTTCGCACTGGCCTGGTCGGTGTGCTTCGTGCTGTACGGCGTCGCCGCGGCGTTCGGTCAGTCCCTGGTCGCTCACGGGCCCCAGGAACCGTCCCGGTTGGAGGAACGTCACCGCACCATCCTGGTGAACACGCTGAGCCTTCTGGCCCCGGCCGTGGTCGTGTTGGTGGTGTTCGCGCCGATCCTGCTGGTGCCGTTCGGGCCCTGGTATGCCGGTCAGGGCGCGAACACGGTCCGGTTGCTCGCACTGTCCTCGCTGCCGAACACCGTGGTGGCTCTGACGGTCAGCCGCGCCCGGGTCACCCGCCAGATGAGCACGGTGGTCACCACAATGCTCGCACTGGCAGTGATCGTCCTGGGCCTGACCTGGCTCCTTGTGCCACGGATAGGCATCGCCGGGGGAGGCGTGGCGTGGCTGGTCGGGCAGACGGTCGTTGCGGCTGGGATCGGCGGCCGACGCGTGTCAGGCTCCCTGGTGCGTTCACCGCACTCGGGTGTCCCGGCCCGCGTCCGGCAGCAGGCGTTGGGCCGGGTTGCTGCCGACGGCTGGCAGGTCGAGCGGACTGTCCGGACCGTCTCGGACACCGCGGTGGTCCTCCTGTCTTCCCCAGCCGGGTCCGCGGTCCTGAAGATCGCCCGGACTGACCTGGGGGCGGCGGCGCTGCTCAGAGAGCAGGACATTCTGCGACGCTTATGGTCCGAGGAGCGGCTCGGCAGGTGGCGCACGATGCTGCCCGAGGTACTGGATCAAGGGCGGGTCCGCGATGGCACCTACCTACTGCTGAGCCGTCTGCCCGGGGCCGAGACCCCGACCGTGACCCGAGCCCGCGGCTCGGACGTGACCGCGGCGGCTCTGGCCGCGATCACCCCGTTGCACCGGCTCGTGTCGCACCCGGTGACCGTGGACTCGTCGCTGCTGCAACGGTGGGTGGACGAGCCGGCCGCCCGCATCGCCCAGGCTCTGCCCGGCTGGGGCCCATACCGGGCCGCTCTGGAGGAGCTGACGGCCCTGCTCCACCAGGAGCTGTCCGACCGGGTCTTGACCTTGGGCTGGACCCACGGTGACTTCCATCCCGGCAATGTGCTGGTCGACCCTGGTGGTGAAGTCCGCGGAATCATCGACTGGGAGGGCGCCCACGACCGGGACCTGCCGGTGCTCGACCTGGTGCACTGGCTGCTGACCACGCCGGTCGGCCGCGTCAGACGCGAGCTGGGGGGGCAGATCGCGGACCGGCTCGCGGCCAAGCAGTGCTTGAGCGCCGCCGAGGCCTCCTTGGTGTCGTCCGTGCCCGGTGGTACGGACGTGCCGCCCCAGGTGTTGCTGTTGCTCGGCTGGACCCGCCACGTCGGCGCGAACATAGCCAAGTCTGAACGCTACACGGCCAGCCCGATCTGGGTCCGTCGTAACGTGCTGCCCGTCCTGCGCTGGGTCGGCCATGGCTAGCGCACCTGCCGATCTCGCACCCGCCCCGGCCGCGCTGCGGGTCTCGGTCGTGTTGTGTTGCTACACCACCAAACGGTGGCATCAGATCGTCGCAGCCACGCACTCGCTGCGTATCCAGCACCACCCGGCGCACGAGATCCGAGTCGTGGTCGACCACTGCCCTCCGCTGTACCGGAAGGCGCGGGAGCAGTTGGTGGGCGTGCGGGTAATGGTCAACGATGGGCCACGAGGGTTGTCCGGGGCCCGTAACGCGGGCGTGGCGGCCAGCAGCGGGGATGTGGTCGCCTTCCTGGACGACGACGCGGTCGCCGACCCTGATTGGCTGGCGGAACTAGCCGCCCAGTATGGCGACCCGAGGGTGCTCGGGGTGGGAGGGCACGTTGAGCCCGCCTGGGAGAAGGGCCGCCCGTCTTGGTTTCCGCCGGAGTTCGACTGGGTGGTCGGATGCAGCCACCCCGGCTTGCCCCCACAGGGGGGGCCGGTCCGCAACTTCATCGGGGCGAACATGTCCTTCCGTCGGGTCACACTGACCGACTTGGGCGGCTTCCGCAACGACCTGGGGCGGGTCGGGACCCACCCGGTCGGTTGCGAGGAGACCGAGCTGTGCATCCGGGCCTCGGCCCGATTCCCGGACAGTGTCCTGCGCTACGAGCCCGCCGCACGGGTACAACATCACGTCCCAGCCGACCGTGGCAGTTGGAAGTATTTCCGCGCCCGCTGCTACGCCGAGGGCCTGTCCAAGGCCGCCGTCTCACGCCTGGCCGGCGATAACGTCGCACTGGCCAGCGAACGCGACTACGTGCGCCACGTGCTGCCGCGGGGCCTGGCCGAGGCTGCGGCACAGGGCAACCCGGCTCGGGGGGCGGCGCTGTTGACCGGGCTGGCCGTCACCAGCACCGGGTACGCAGTCGGAAGGCTGCGCCGCACGGGTTTGGGCGCCCCCGCCGCACGAACGACGTGGCGCTCACTACCCACCCAACTTGGCCCGCTTGGGCTGGCCCTGATCCTGTGGGTGCTCTCACTGCGTTCGGTGGACCTGCGGGCAATGACCGACCTCGGGCTGGTGGCGGTGCTCCCGCCGACCTACTGGGCAGCCCTGGCGCTGATCCTGGTCGCGTTGCCAGTGCTGATCCACGGCGGCCGCGCCTCGCCGGGCGTCCTCGTCGGGTACCTGGTGGGGCTGATCCTGGTGCTGCACGCCACCCCCGCCGTCCTGTACGACTCGCTGCGGTATGGCTGGGCGTGGAAGCACGTCGGGGTCGTCGACTACATCCTGCGCCACCATGCGGTCGACCCGCAGATCGGTGGCCCGTTCGCCGTCTACGATTCGTGGCCTGGCTTCTTCGCCCTGAACGCGTTGCTGGTCAAGGCCGCCGGGCTGCCCAGCGCGCTGACCTACGCAGCGTGGGCGCCGCCGGTGTTTGAGCTGCTGGCGCTGGGCCCGCTGCGGCTGCTGTTCACCACCCTGGCCAGGGACCGCCGGCAGGTGTGGTTGGCGTTGCTGATCTTCTACCTGGGCAACTGGGTCGGCCAGGACTACTTCTCGCCCCAGGCGTTCGCCTACCTGCTGTACCTGGTCGTACTAGCCGTGTGCCTGCGTTGGCTGACACCAACGGACAGGCCCACGAAGTCGGACAGGCCCACGAAGTCACTGCCGCGTTGGCGACGCTGGCTGGGCCCGGACCTGCCCGGACGGCCCCCACCCCCGCCCCCGCAGCGTCGAGCGCTGCTGGCGGTGGTGGTCCTGCTGATGGTCGCAGTGGTCAGCAGCCACCAGCTCACCCCGTTCATGCTGCTGTCGGCGCTGACGCTGCTGGTCCTGGGTCGCCACGTCGGCCCAGCCTGGCTGCCGTGGCTTCTCGGCGCCCTCACTGCCTCCTGGATCTACCTGATGGCGATGACCTTTCTGAGGCAGAACCTCTACTGGATCATCGCGTCCATCGGTCACCCGGACCAGAACACCCAGAGCAGCTTTGTCGATCTGACCCACGCCACACTGGACCAGCAGGTCGTGTCCTTCGCCGTCCGCGGGCTGACCGCCGGCATGGGACTACTCGCCTTGGTGGGCTGGCTGCGGCTGCGTCACTACGGCTTACCTCGGCGGGTCCCGGCGCTCCTGTCGGTCAGCCCGGTGCTGCTTCTGTTTGCCAACAGCTACAGCGGGGAGATGCTGTTCCGCGTCTACCTGTTCGCCCTGCCGTTCCTGGCCTTGCTGGCGGCCGGCACCATCTACCCCACGAGGTCCCAGAGGGCCGGGCGGGTGGTGGTGCCCACGGTCCTTGCGGTGCTCCTGGCCGCATTCTTCTGCCTGGCGTACTACGGCAAGGAACGAGCCAACTACTTCACCCCTGATGAGGTGGCCGCCTCGACCTGGCTCTACGACCACGCCCCCTCCGGATCGTTGGTGGTGGCCGCCACCGCCGCGTTTCCGTGGGCGTTCACCCACTACGAGACCTACGACTACACGTTCCTGGAGAGACTGCCGCCCGCCCAGCGGGTCAGCATCGCCAGCTCACCGCTGCCCATCCTGGAGCAGACCCTGCGGCAGCGGCACGGGCCCGCGTTCGTGGTCCTTACCCGAAGCCAGAACGACGACGCCCGGTACACCGGGGTGCTGCCAAACAACGCGATGGCGGCCATCGCCGCCGCTCTCCAGCGCGACTCAGATATCCGGGTCGCTTTCCACAACCGCGACGCCACCATCTTCGAAATGAACCCTCCCGCACCCGGATCCGTCCCATGATCGCGCGGCTGGATGCGCGCCGCGCGGTCGTGCTGGTCTCCACGGTGGTCGCGGTTGCCGCGGCCCTGACCGGGGTGGGCCAACCATGGCAAGCGGCGGCGGTGTTCTGGTTCGTCGCGGTTATCCCCGGCCTGGCTGTGCAGCCCTGGCTTGGTGTCGCCGAACCCCTGGCCCGCGCCGTTCTTGCAGTCGCGGTCAGCCTGGCGTTGGCTGCGATCGCCTCCGAAGGGCTGGCCATCGCCAGGGCCTGGTCACCGGCGGCTTTGATGGCCACCCTGGCCACCGCCAGCCTGGCCGGCTGCGCACTTGGAAAGGACCCTCTATGACCACCACACCCGGCACCCCGGGCCCGATCCCGGTCCTGCTCTATCACTGTGTGGCCCCCGATCCCTCCGCCTGGATCGCCCCGTTCACCGTCTCCGCCGCCACCCTGAGGCGACACCTGGAGATCATTACCGCATCCGGACGCACCCCCATCACCCTCTCCCAGCTGCGGGACGGGATCGGCGGCCAGGCTGCCCTGCCTGCCCAGCCAGTCGTCATCACCTTCGACGACGGATTCTCCGACACCCTCACGATCGCCGCGCCGTTGCTAGGCCGCGCCGCGATCCCGGCCACGATCTACTTGACCAGCGGGTTTCTCACCCGTCGCAGCCCTGGCGGCGACCGGATGCTCGACTGGGCCCAGACCCGCGAGCTCGCCCTACAGGGTCACGAAATCGGCGCTCACTCGGCCAGCCACCCGCAGCTCGACACGCTCGCCCCGGACACCGCACGGCAGGAGATCGGGTCCTGCAAACGGCAACTGGAGGACACCCTGGGCGTGCGGATCCGCAGCTTCGCGTATCCGCACGGCTACTCCAGCCCCCGAGTGCGCCGGCAGGTCGCCGAGGCCGGCTATGACTCGGCATGCGCGGTGAAGAACGCGCTAAGCAGCGTCACCGACCCGGCGTTCGCCGTGGCCAGGTTGATGCTCACCCCCCGAACCAGCGACGACACCGTCCGCGCCTGGCTGGTCGGCTCGGGTGCCAGAACACGTCTGGGCGACGAACGCGCGGCCACCCGCGCTTGGCGGGCCTACCGCCGCACCCGCACCTTCCTGAGCCCGACCTGGAGCCGAAGATGACCCTGACGGACGCGCCCGGCGCGCGCCCGGCGCAACGGATCGACCCACTGCTGGTCACCGACCTTCTTGGCAGCGCCGACGACCTGGCCGCGCTTCTGCGCCGAGCCCTGACCGACACCGCATGGCTGGACGCTTACCTTCTTGCCGCAGGTCTGTGTCAGCTCGTCGAGGACCGGCTCCACACCGACCCGTTACAGCTCCACCGGGCCGCAAGCTACCTGGCCGGGCGCCCCTCACCATTCGCCCGCCTCGCCGGCCACGTCGCCGCCGTCGCCGCCGCGACCCTGACTATCCGCCGGCTGACACTGACACACTACCGGCTGGTCCAGGCGAGGCACGCCTTAACCAACCTGACCGGGGACCTGGCCGCCCTGGTCCTCAACCCCCACCACGCCCACCCCGACCGGGCTGCGCTGGGCTCGCTCGCCGAGGTCGGCCTGGCCGCGGCGCCACTGCTCGGCGCCGACGTCGTCCGGCTTCCAGCATGCTTCCGCAGCTTCGACCAGCATCCCGAAGACATGCGCTGGCTAGTCCGGGCCTACCTTGACCGAGCCCCCACCCCACCGACATCGGTGTGCGTGGTCGGCGTGCGCACCTCGGGCAGCTACCTGGCACCGCTGCACGCGGCGTCGCTGACCGCCTGCGGCGTCCCGAGTGTCCGGGTCCTGACCCATCGACCGGACCGACCGTTGCTGGGTTGGGAAAGACGCGTGCTTGCGGCCAACGCCAGGGCCGGCGGCACCGTCTTGGTCACCGACGACCCACCCGGATCGGGAAGATCTCTGACCTCCACGCTCGCCGCAATAGTCCGGGCTGGGGTCCCCAAAGATGCGGTAACCCTGGCCCTGTCCCTGTTCAGCGACAGTCCCGTCCTGCCGCCAGCGCTGGCTACCTGGCCGGCCGTGCTGCAGCCGTGGTCGCTGTGGAGCGTGCACCAGCGACTCAGCCCGGAGCAGGTGGCCAGCGCGCTGAGCACGCTGCTCGGCGCCGGCTGGCGGGTCGACCCACCGCAGCGCCAGCCTCTGCCGCCCGCACCGAACACCCGCGAGCACGCCCGGGCAAGATTCGTGGTCCGGGTGACCAACCTTCGCACCGGCCGGGCCGAGCAACGGGACCTCCTGGTCGAGGGCGCCGGCCTGGGCTACCTGGGCCGGCACGCGGTCGCCGTCGCCGACGCCCTTCCCGACCAGCTGCCAAGGGTGCACGGGTTCGCCGACGGGCTGCTCTACCGCGACTGGCTCCCCGCCACCGTGGACCCGGTGGACGAGCAGGCCGCAGCCCAGATGATCGCCGACTACGTGACCACCCGGGCTCGGGTTCTGCCCGCACGACGCGACCCGACCTGGCGGCTGCGCGGCCGTGACCCGGCCTGGGAGGTGGCCGCCGCACTACTAAGCCAGATGTACGGCCGGCTCGGCCCGGCCTTCAGGCCGTGGCTGCTCGAGCCGATCGCCCGCCGACTCCTGCGTCCCATCGACCAACCCAGCGTGGTCGATGGCACCACCGCCCTCGGGCACTGGCTGCCCACTCCGGGCGATCCCGGACGGTTGCGCAAGGTGGACTTTCACCAGCGCGCCTTCGGCCACCTCGAACTTGCCTGCTACGACGAGGTGTTCGACCTGGCTGGTGCCGCCAGCGACCCCCCTTCGCTGACCTTCGAGGCCCTACTACGCCACGCCTACCAGGCCCAGACCGGGCGGGCGGTCGACGCCGAACGGTGGCTGTTGTACCGCCTGACCCAGCTGTGGCGTCTTGCCAAGGCCGGCGACCTCGACCCGGCCCGAGTGGCCCGGCAGTCCGCGGCCGCGATGCACTCCTACCTCGCCGGATGCTACCTGGGCGACCTCCACTCGGACGCCGGGCCGCTGTGCGCGATCGACCTCGACGGTGTCCTGGAGACCGACCGCCTCGGCTACCCGGCCGCGGCGCCCGCCGGCGTCCTGGCGCTGCGCGCCCTGCTGGCACACGGATACCGTCCCATCCTGGCCACCGGACGCAGCCTGGACGACGCCCGCGACCGCTGCGCCGTGTTCGGGCTGGCAGGCGCCGTGGCCGAATACGGCACCGTCACCTACAACCACCACGACGGCACGGTCCACGACCTGCGCAGCCCGGCCGAGCGGGCCCTGATTGAAAAGGTGCGCAACGAGCTCGGAGCACGAGCCCTGGTGCTCAACCCGGACTACCGGTACGCCGTACGAGCCCGGGTGGAGTCTGGGCCGCTGCCGGCAGACCTGATCCGGGCCATCCCGCTGCTGGGCCACCCCGCGCTGCAACTCATCCACGGGCAGGGCCAGAGCGACATCACCATCCGCGGCCTCGACAAGGGCACCGGCCTGGCCGACCTGGCCACCCGCCTTTCCGAGCAGCGCGCCGCATTGGCCGTAGGCGACTCGGCCGCGGACCTGCCCATGCTGGCGTGGGCGGCCCTGGCCCGGGCGCCACGCAACGCCGACGCCGCCGTCCGCGCCGCCGCCATCGACCGCACCAGAGGTGCCTACCAGTGCGGGCTCGCTGACGCCTGCGCCGACCTGCTCGGGCACCACCCCGGGACCTGCCCGACGTGCAGGCCACCGCAGTTCCCCCGTCGCACCCAGGCCCTGCTCGCCGCTTTGGCCCTGCCCGAGAACGGGCTGCGCGGGCTGCCGACCCGCACGCTGCGCCTAGCGGCCCTAGCCGCCGGGAGATCACAGTGGTAAACCTCATCCACGTCATCACCCCGGCCCCACGGGACACCTGGGTCGAGGTGCTCAACGCAGACGCAGAGGCGCTGATCACCCAAACCCCCGACTGGCTGACCTGCATTCGCCGGGCCGGCGCCTACACCGACGCCAGCCGCCTGTACCTGTTCGACGACGGGCGCCGGATCGTGCTGCCTTTCGCCCGTCGTCAGCACCGCCCCCCCGCCCTGGCCACCGAAGGCTCCTGGCCGTTCGACTGGGGCATCGGCGGCCCCCTCGTCGACGGCCCCGTCGACACCGGACACACCCGCGGCGTCTATGCCGACCTGCTCAGCCACCCTGCTCTGGCCCGGACCCTGCGAACGGGGCCGTGCGCAGACCCTGCATGGCGCACCGCACCACCGGTGTTCCACCGCACCAAACACCCGACCCAGATCGTCGACCTGGCCGGCGGCTTCGAGACGGTATGGAGCACCCGCTTCCGCAGCAGCGTCCGGCGCGCCATACGCAAGGCCGAACGAGCTAACCTGCACGTCGAGGTTGACCGGACCGGGCGGCTGATCCCCGTCTTCTACGACCTGTACCAGCAGTCCATCCAACGTTGGGCCGCCCAACAGCACGAACCGCTGCCGCTGGCCCGGTGGCGGGCCCACCGCGCCAACCCGTTACGCAAGTTCCATACAGTCGCCGACCAGCTGGGCGACCGGTGCGCGGTCTGGGTCGCCTGGCAGGCCGGCGAGCCGGTCGCCGCGCTCATCGTGCTACGCCACCTCGGCCAGGCGAAGTACTGGCGGGGTGCCATGAACAGCGAGCTCGCCTCCCCGACCCGGGCCAACGACCTGCTCCACCGGCTAGCTATCGAGGACGCCTGCCAAGCCGGCTGCAGCCGGTACCACATGGGTGACAGTCGCCCAGGCTCCGGATTGGCCGCCTTTAAGGCCGGATTCGGCGCCCAGCCCTACCTGTCCCACAGCTACCGGGCCGAGCGGATCCCGCTAAGCGCGATGGACCACCAGTTGCGCGCCTTGGCCAAGCGAGCGCTGAGGTTCCGCGATGCCTAGCACTGGCAACGCGACCGATCAAGGCAAGCGCCGACCACACGACCGGTTCGAGCCACACGAGATACGCCCCGGAGGCTCGACTGCCGCCGGCGGCGTCGTCCAGTACAGGCTGGACAAGGTGGCCCGTGTGGCGGCCCTGAAGGGGCGATGGCTGGACTGTGGCTGCTGCGATGGGGACTACACAGTCTCGTTGCTCAAGCATGGAGTCGACACGGCCACCGGCACCGACATCGACCCCGACCGCATTCGGTCCGCCAAGCGGCGCTGGCCCGGGGTGAACGCCGAGTTCCTCGCAGCCGCAGCGGAGTCCCTTCCCTTCCCCGACCAGCACTTCGACGGGGTGCTCCTCAACGAGGTACTCGAACACGTCCAGGATCAGGAGCGCACACTTGCCGAGCTACGGCGCGTTCTCGCCCCCGGTGGGCTGCTCGTCGTCTTCAGCCCGAACCGCTGGTTCCCCTTCGAGGGACACGGCATGGTCGTCGGCGCACACAACATCGGCAGCCCGGTCCCACTGCTGCCCTGGCTGCCCCGCCGGCTGACCCTGCCGGTAATGAAGGCACGAAACTACTGGCCCCACGAACTGCAGACCCTGGTTGCCCATGCAGGCTTGGAGGTCTTCCACCTAGATTTCGCACTGCCCCTCTTCAGCCACTACCGGTGGCTGCCCGAGTCAGCAATCCGGCACTACCAGGCCAACCTCCCGCGGCTCGAGCGCTCGCCTCTGTTTCGGCGTTTCGGCGTTTCGACGCTCGTCATCGCCCGCAGGCTCACTGATGGGTAGGCCCAGGCGCCCTCGGTTGGATCACCACCAGTCGAGGTCGGGCCACCCAGCGACGCGGGGCCCGATCGGTGCCGGCCGCGGACCGAGACAAACCGTCCCTACGACCTCGTCGTCGAACGGCACCGCAATGCCTCCGACCAGATGTCCCTCCGCCTCGCAAATCTGCCCGGCCCAACACGTAGCTAGACCACTTGGCAGGGTGGTCACCAACTACGTCGCGAGCCGATCGGACCTGGCTGCCGTGACCAATCCCACCAGCAGGCTGCTATTCCCCAGCCGATGCGCCGCCCAGTGCTACACCCAACCTCGATACGGAAACGCTCACACCGGCTCGGTATCCCCAAACTCAACAGGCAGAAGCAGAGCGACCAGAGAACAGTTGAGTCCAGGACTCGGCACCCGTGGTCGCCGGCATGATCGGCTACCACTCAGGACACGCCGAATATGTTGCCGCCCAAGCCGGAACAACCTGGAAACGCTACGCCGTCGGAGACCAGCCGGCCCCACCGACCTCGACTCATCAAATCCCGACGGTGGGGAGTACCGGCAACCCACGAATCCGTCAGGCCGCAGCACCACCCGACCCAACGCCTTGAGCGCATCGCCGGACACCGACGCGTGCTAGCGCAAGACACCCTTTGGGGCTACCGGACGTTGACGTAGGGCGACAGCGCCGACCTGGCGAAGCCTGCCAGAGCGGATGCGGACGTCGTCACACGGAAGTCGCACGCGCTCGAAGTGGCCGAATCAAACTGCACCACAGCCTTCAGGTTCGGGAAGTTCGCCAACGTGCCCGCGATGGCGCCATACCACATCCCCAGCGCGTTGGAGTCGCCGTCCTTTTTGACGCTGCCGTACTCAGCCAGCATGAACGGCTTGTTGCGGTGGCCACTGCGAATGAGCCAGTCATAGAACGGCTCCACGGTCTGCGTCGGCGTCTTCCAGGCCGAGCCGTTGCATGTGTAGAAGTTGTACGGGTCGTAGCCGATCCAGTCGACGTAGGCGTCCCCGGGGTACGACGCGGCGATCCGGTCGACGTTCGCGAGCCAGCCGGTAGACGTCCAAACCCAGATCACGTTGGTGACGCCCTGACTATCGAAGACGTCATGGATATGCTGGTATGCAGCAATATATTCCGCAGGTGAGCCGTCCTTGCGTCGGTCTTGACCCTCCATTTCGTGGTCGAAGTCGAGGAATACCGGCAGGCGCCATGACAGGATGCGCCTCGCCTCGGGCACGATGACCGAATCGTCGTACACCCCTCTGGCGATGTCTCGCCACATCACATGCGATCCGGTGGAGTAAATGCCCGATGTCCACGCGAAGAAGAGGATCCGCGCGCCGCGCGCCCCGAGCGTTTGCTCCGCGGAGTCCGGGAACTGACCGTCTCCTCCCGCGTTCGACCAGTCGTGGTAACGCTTCACGATGTCGAATCGTCGTCCGACTGACCTTTCGACATCGGTGAACGGCGACGTCCAGTCCTGACCGGCGCCGCTCGACACATAGGCGCCCCAAAGCGCACCGCAGGACGGCACGAGCTTCTCGGTGAGGCGGCAGCTCCCAGCCGTTGGTGCCCGCAACGTTCCACCGGCGGTGAACGACAACAGCGACACCAGGGCCACCAGGAGCGGCACCCTAACCAGGTTGGAAACTGACCTGCTTTCCGCCTGACGCCGAGACCGGTCCTTGCCAGGAGCCTCATGGCGTCCAGGGCGGTTATCGGTTGTTTTCCCGAACAGCGACTTCGCAGCCACTAGGAGCGGCACCCTAACCAGGTTGGAAACTGACCTGCTTTCCGCCTGACGCCGAGACCGGTCCTTGCCAGGAGCCTCGTGGCGTCCAGGACGAGCCGATGATCGGTGCCATTCAATGTGCCACTGCATCTAATACTCCGCCCGTCTGTTCGAGCGAGGCTGACCTGGTGCTCGACTCCTTCTTTAGGCGCCCCGGAGCATTCCCAGAAGGTGAATATGTTACGCGCGACATGCTCCTAGACACCAGTGGACGGTGAAGAGTTCAAGTGCCGCAATCAGGTCGCAGAAATCTCCCACCCCTGCGAAACCGTTCGCAGGCAAGCCCCTGGCAGCGGATCCAAGCAACTGCCCGGTGGTGGGGGTGAGATCTGCCCGACACGAATGAATGGTCGAGTCCACGGTCGTGGTGTGTGAATTCCTTGTGTCCCACGCGGGTCTTCCGTAGGCGGCCCGGCCTGAGGTACGGTTATTTCAGATAGTTCGATTATTGCGTTAAGGAGATGACATGTCCCCGAAAGTCCTTTCGCGAGTCCAGCCCGAAGGGGATGACGCCGTGATCGCACGAGATGCCTTGGTACGAGTCCGCAAGGCCCTGGCGGCTCACCGCGACATCCAACTCGTGCGGTTGACGGTCGAGGAAGACGGTGAGACCGTCACAGTGCCCCGCGCAGCCGTTGACCTCCTGGTCGGCGTTCTGGCCAACATGGCCGCGGGCCAAGCGGTGTCCTTGGTGCCGGCGCACGCCGAGCTCACCACCCAGCAGGCGGCCGACCT
>Ga0075524_10000112_pt1 | contig 15996 bp, 18 predicted proteins | sample NGEPerone_FD_76826 | JGI IMG/M metagenome (GOLD analysis project Ga0075524, IMG submission 76826) | Arctic peat soil microbial communities from the Barrow Environmental Observatory site, Barrow, Alaska, USA - NGEE Permafrost154B-one | ecosystem: Environmental > Terrestrial > Soil > Wetlands >...
GACAACAGCTAGAGTTGCTGTTGGTGGCTACTTTTGCGTATGCTTTCCTGACGGATTTTTTTACTTCATCGTTTTTTTCATTTTTTTATATTCACCTTGATTGTTAATGTGCTAAATTGCGGCAGCCTTCTTTCTTGGGAAGTGTTTTCTTGTTCTCAACCCAAGCTTCACCAGTGTAAGCATCAAGGGAACTTCCAAAAGTGGACCAATAACTGTGGCTAATGCTGCACCTGAACCTATACCGTAAAGAGTAACGGCTACTGCGATGGCTACCTCAAAGTGGCTGCTACTGCCAATGATTGTAGTGTCGATTGCGCTTTCATATTTCCAACCTAAAAAGTAACCTAACGGGTATGTCCACCCTATCATAATTGCATAGTGGATGAGAAGGGGAACTGCAAGGAGTGCGACAAGAAGCGGGTTGTTTATGATTGTTTGTCCCGCAAAAGAGAACAGAACAATTAACGTTAACAAGAGGGCAACGATGGAGATTTTGCCTACTACTGGATTGTACTTGTCTTTGAACCATTCAACCCCTTTCTTTTTAATAATTACCCGCCGCGACAACGCCCCTGCAACGACTGGAAGTGCAATAAACACAAGAACGCTAACGGCAATTAAGTCCCATGGAACAGGTATGCCGCTTACGCCCAAGTACAATCCCGCAAGCGGTGCATAGAGCGCAAGCATAAGCAATGCGTTGAATGCGGTGTTGATGAGTCCTTGTGCCATGTCGCCTCGGGCAAGAAACATCCACCACATAACCATCGCTGTACAAGGTGACAATCCAAGTAAGATTAGGCCCGCAATGTACTGTGGGTTTCCTGGAAAGAAGGTGTTAGCCAAGAACGCCATGAGCGGTGGAGCAATTAGCCAATTAGCAATTATAGTTACTATGAGCGGTTTTGGGCTTCTTACCGCTTTCTTAACGTCGCTGAATTGTATGCTTACGACGGTTGGATACATCATGAAAAAAAGCAAAATCCCGATTGGAATAGAGAGTTGCGCATACTTCAACGAATCCATAAACTCCCCAAACGCAGGAATAAAGCGTCCGACCAACAAACCAACCACAATGCAGATCGCTATCCATAGCGTCAGGTACTTTTCCCAAAGCCCCAACGATAATTCTTTCTTTACGTGTTCATCTTTTGTTTCCAAATTAGCGGCATGACACATTTTCAAAGGCCTCTTTCATAAGTACATCAACCAATTCGGGAATTAGCCCATCAACGACATTGAATATTTTTGGATCGACAATTGAATACATGCGTTTCGTTCCATCTTTGCGACATCTCACCATTCCGGCATCTTTTAGAATCTTTAAATGCCGGGACACTAGTGGCTGAATTAATTTAAGGTGTGGAACAATTTCGCAAACGCATTTTTCTCCATCGCGCAGATAAGCAACAATTTCTAGTCTAATGGGGTCCGATAGTGCATGGAAAACCGTTGATTTGAACCGGATGTTATTTTCCAGATTATGAGACATAATTGCTTATGTATGGATAACAATATTTAAAAGTTGCTATATTGTTATGGAGTGAACCAATGGAAAGCAGATCAAATGTCAGAAGAAACTTGGCATGGAATCCCTCGAAACAAAATACCCTGGTACCCTATAATATACTACCAAAAGTGCATCAGCTGCGGAAAATGCGAAGATTACTGCAAGCTCGGTGTATACGAACTGGAAGAACATGAATGCAAAAAAAGGTCAGTTGTTAAGAACCCAAACTCCTGCGTAGTATTATGCACAGGATGCGACGGAATATGTCCAGCCAGCGCAATTAGACATCAATCTAAGAAAGAGACTCAAGAAATAATTAAGGCGCTAAGAAATACCTATAGCGTGAAGAGCGAAAAAAGAGCTAAAATAGGTGCAAATCACCATTGAAGAAAATACTATTTGTCTGTGTAGAGAATGCGGGCAGAAGCCAAATGGCAGAGGCTTTTGCCAACAAGTATGGAAAAGATAAATTCACTGCATCAAGTGCCGGCAACAAACCCGCTGACAAAGTCAACCCAATAGTTGTTCAAGTAATGAAAGAAAAAGGTATCGACATCTCAAATAACAGGCCGAAACTGATAACAGCAAAGATGGCGATGGACGCGGACTTGATTGTCACAATGGGCTGCAACGATCAAGGAATATGCCCGGGACCCTTCTTTAAACCAACAATCGAATGGAAAATTGAGGATCCAAAAGGAAAGCCCATCGAAAATGTTCGTGAAATCAGAGATGAAATAGATCAGAAAGTGCAAAGGTTAATTGAAGAAAATGAGTGAGGGTCATGTTAGAATTAGAGATTGGGAAGAATACAAACGACTGGTTTATGAAAAGAAACCTCGTTCAATTACGTTCATTCTTGAGCAAAATGGACTTTCGCCAAACAGGGAACTCTCAACGTTAAGAATCATAATGCTGCATGATAAGCGCTATTTCATGTTCTTTGATTTTCCAAAAGATGGAGCATTAAGAGAAACTGGAATACCATTGCACAAAGACAAGAAAGGAATTCTGAACCTAGACGAGGACGAGGTCAAGGCCATTCTGAAGAAACAATTTGAAAAAGATAATGTTGAAGTTTTTTCATTTTGGACAACTTAGCTTTAAGCTAATTGTTCCTTTTACCGCATCAGCCTTTAAGCTAAGAAAATCCATAGCATCTTAAAAATCAAAGAATACTCTTTACCAACCTTTTCTGGGTTAGTAAGGGAACAATTCCCATTTTTCCAGTTTGAGTTAGATTTTTACCATAAATTTGGCTCAAAGTGGTCTCAAAAAAAGGGTTAGGAAATATTTCGATGTTTACGAGTGCCCATGCCATACCAGAAGAAAACTTTCGCTACAACAGCAGTCAGTACAGCGGCGAGCATACGTGTCAAGACGGTCAGTGCAAATCCTAATGTTCCTGTGACTACATTCGCAGAGGACATTTGAAATACGGTAAAAAGCACTATGCCTCCAATTATCGAAGCAACCAGGGCAGAAATCAGCATTCTTTTGAAATTGTCTGACCGCTTGTTTAGCGCTCCTGCCATGTAGCCGATTAACATTGGGCTCACGACGTAGGCTAATAGGACTGTCCCTGAACCTGAAATTCCATGGAAACTATTTGCCCAGTACAATGCATAAAAGGTACCCATCAAGAAGCCTGATGCTCCACCGGCCCACTGATTCCATAGCAATCCAAGCGCTAAGGGGACACCGACTATGACAACAAGTTCCAGTATCTCCATTGTTAATCCCAGAACGATTCCAGATTCTCCACCGACTAGTGACTGAAGTTTTGAAATCAGTACAATGACGAAAACAGCAATTACGGGAAGGATAATTCCAAAGAGTATATCATTTTTTGTCCATTTTTTCCAATCAAGACCCATAAAGAAAGCACCTATTTGAAAAGCTTATTTGAAGATAAATATATTTAAATTTTGTTATATTCAATAAATTTAAGCAGGATCTTTAGATGCCTCGTTTCTATTGATGCCTAAAGCAGTGATTAGAAAAATCGAAGGACAGAGTTTTTCACGAACTTAAGACTTACATCAGGAAATCAATGTAAGCATATTTTTAGGTCTGTTTAACTTCCAATTATGGGGTATTAATTTGGTTACGGAAAAGAGAATCGGAGACAAAACTGTTTTTGTCTGTGATATTTGCGGTCTTGGATATTCTGAAAGGAAAATAGCTCAAGACTGCGAGGATTATTGTCGATCCCACTCTGGCTCATGCAGTGCTGAGATAAGTAAAAAAGCAGTTTACATCCCAGGCGCGCAGATGTTGCCAGAGTAACTATTTCAAAAAAAGGTTAAAAAAAGAAAAAATTGAGTTCTTAGCTAACTTGCAGTTCGGCAATGAAGGTTCCGTGCCAGGTGTGGAACCAGACTTGTCCAGTGTAACCGTTGACACTTAACATGCCATAGGTTGTTGATCCGTTGAGAACCTCAATTGTGTAGTAACCGTAGAAGGTGTTAACATCGCCAGTTGTTGCGCCAGATATATAGCTGTTTAGATATGTTTGTGCATCAGTTGTTGCTTGCGCTGCATTTACTGTCATTGTTGTACTTGGTTTTCCAAAGATTCCTCCAAGTGCGCCGCTGCGCATCATGCCGTATTTGATGTTCCACATCATGTTGGGTCCCATTTCTGGGTAGATGCTTGCGGTTTGTTTGTTTATTAGCAACTCAAAAGCACCCTTGCCTGTGTTTGCTTCGTTGACTTGGAGGTAGAAGTTGTTTGTGTATTCTTCTACTTGCTTAACTGTTAGGTCGGGGTTGCCAATTGAAGTTACATAGTTTTGGGCGATTGTTTTTGCTTGGGTTATTGTGAGTGGTGTTCCAGTGTTGGCGTTTGGTGATGCGGTTCCGTAGTTTCTCATCATTCCGCCAAAGCCGCTTCCCATTCGGCTCATCATTCCGCCGAACATGGAAGGGTAGACTGGTTGGTAGTATTGTGTTGAGGGTGTGGTTGTGCTAGGTTGGTTTGTGTAGGGTGAGCTGTTGTAGCCGTATCCGTAGCTTCCCATCATTCCTCCGCCAACGCGTCCTCCCATCATGCTGCCTAATATGTTGGAGCCCGATGGCTCCATTGCGGCTACTGTTGAAACTAGCAGCAATGTTGCGACGAGCGTTATGCCCGTTATGGTTAATATTTTATAGGTTTTCATTTTTTTTACTTCCGAGTTTTTTCTTGAGTATATTATGGTATTCGAATGATATGATAGTTGGCTGAAACAGTTGTGAAACAGTTTTGAAACGCCATGAATTTGATAGAACAAAAGCCTTAAACGTTCGCGTTTTCGATGAATATGATTGGAGTTTGAGAGTAAAAATGTCAGAAGAAAAAATGATTCCACAAAAGCCTGTACTCGAAATTATGTGTTCACTTCAAGGAGCCTTAGGTGAGGAAAATCAAAAAGTTTTTGCGAAAGCTAGCATGGCTCTAGGAAAAACATGTGGCAAATCAATACCTTCAGCTCAAACACCAGATGCTTTAATGGAGAAGATAGCAAATTATATCCAGAACGAACTTAAGCTTGCCAAAAGCGTAACTTTGGAAAAGCAAGCAAAAGAATACATTCTGAAATTTCGAGGATGCTACATATGCCACGGCAAACTCGTTAAAGAACGGTTTGGAATCATGCCAGCTTGCGCAATTTCTTTGTTCCCTGTAGGAGCACTGTCGGAAAACCTAAAAATTAGAAATGTCCGCTTAAAAGAAATCCGCAAACCAGGTCCAGTAGGCGACTGCGACATGGTGTATGAAATAAAATAAGCAATGAAATTAACTGAATCAAAAAAATCCAGCAACGAATTTTCTTTCAGCTTTTTACAGACTAAAAAGAAAAAAGTCTTATGCTGTTTTCTTGATCAAAAGCTCGCAAATATCGTCTATGGCCTTAACTGCCGCAATTTCTTTGTTTTTCAGGGGGGTTACTCCGAGCATATCTGCCTCGATTACCTTTTGGTCGAAGGGTACTAAAGCAAGCAAATTAAGCCCGTTTTTGTCTGCGAAACTTTGAATTGCTTTTTTTTGATCGTCGTTCATTACTCTGTTTCCAATGAGGTAGATCTTTTTCATGCCCGCCGCAGATGCCAAGTCGTTTATGTGTTTGGCGATTTCTAGAGATTTTAGGTTAGAGTCGGCAACGGTGAGTAATGCGTCTACTTGTCTTGCGGTGCCTCTGCCAATGTGCTCTACGCCAGCCTCCAAATCCAAAACGATAGCTTCATTCCGATCAACCACAAGGTGCCTGAGCAGTGCGCGGATAACGGCGTTTGGAGCGCACATGCAACCGGCCTCCATCGCCTGCACCGTGCCCATAACAATCAGGTTTACTCCAAGCGGAGTCGTTATGGAGTAGTCTCTAACTATGTCGTCAACAGAGAAATTTAAATTAAAAATACTATTGTAACCAGTGCTAGTCTTAGACTCAACCAATGGCTTATTCTCTGTAATTGGGACTATTTTACGGGTTTCCTTGGCAGACAACCCAAGTGTTAAACCGAGGTTTGGAGAAGAATCAGCGTCAATAGCTATAGTTTTTAAGCCGCGCTCAACAAAACCGCTCGCTAAACCACCAGCAATCAAGGTTTTCCCAACGCCACCTTTACCAGAAACAGCAACTTTCATACAATCACAAACTATAAATAAAATTTCTTTCCAACCTAATTTACGTTTCCTCAAAAAATTAATAGTGTTTTCATATCCTTTTTCGGAAACTCCGTTTTTTTCCTTTTTCTAAGTAATAGAAGTGTAAGGGTAGTCATAATCTACCTAAAACAGCTGAATTGGAAATTGGTCATTTCTTTGTTTGTCTTAACGATGGTTTACCCCATACTCAAAGAGGCATCGTTTGTTTTGTTTGACTCTTTCCATTCTTCGGAAACTATGGCTGCAATTGAGAACATCGCCAAGAGCATAACACAGGTAAAGAAAGTTCACAGCGTTCGAATGCGAAAGCTCGGTTCTTACTTAATCGGTGACGTGCATGTGGTACTTAGCAATGACATGACCGTGCAAGAAGCGTACGCCAAAGCTTCTCAAATAGAGGACCGAACGATAAAAGAATTCGACGAAATTATAGAAATGAATGGAATAATATAGCCAATTCAACGGCTGAAATAAGGCGTTTGTTATGTGCTCGGACTTTGTTTGGTGAATTAACCGCTTTAGGTCTCCATTTTCTTCTACTCGAAATCAACAAAACAACAACAAAAATCACGATAGTGACTAATGCAATACCACCGATTTCTGGGTGAATCAGCAGTTGAAACATCAAAATAAGAGTTTGCACAACTGAATTGTTCTCTATTGTGTTTGGGCGGGCATTCTCTGGAGATACAGACAAATACTGAAATGAAATCGTTGAAGGCAAAATCACATAGTTTTGCTTGAGCCATCCGTCGACTGGGTAAAACTCAGCAGAATTTTGTAACCATCCAAAGATGGTTGCTACCCCATAAACGTCAAGCGTGGAAACCGATTCTTCACCACCCCGCAATGTATACATGGGATACATCAAGTCGTCAGTAATGTTGCTGTGGCCTAAACCTAAACCATGCCCCAACTCGTGCAAAGCAACATTTTGAGCATCACCTTCGTTTATGGCATCACCATGGCTAGTATGTGTAGCTAAATTGATAGTTGAATTAACTACAGTTTTTCTGCCATTAGCAAAAGTCTGAGCTAACCCAACTATCTCAGATGAATTGCTAAGTGGAAACTGTGCCCAATTTATGTATATGTCAAAGTCAGATTGACTTACATTGGCGATAAATGTTTGAATTTGAAGACTTGAAAGATATGAGTAATCTGAATAATTCAATGCAAAATCCGAGATAGCATCGTTCCATTGACCGATTGCTCGAAGCGTGGAGTTAAGAAAGAGCGGATTCCACCAAGACTCATTGTCAGGTGTAACTATGAGAGCGGTCAACACTGCATGATCCCATGCTGACCCTCGGATGTCCAGTAGGTAATGGTTAGTTGTTTGACCCTGCACAGGTGACGCTAAGCTTGCAGTAAAAAGAAAACTAATCAAAATCGCCACAAGAAATGGTCGAAAAAACTCGTTCATAATGTTATATTTAGCAGGGTGTCCCTTAAATTTTCTTACGAACAAAAAATGTTGACAATCAGAACATAGCGGCAAAGCTTGGACAAAATAATAAGGCTGCAAATGCAGACGCAGTAAAAACTTGTTACCTTTCTGGACCGCCCAAGCTACTATGAACCCTCAGCCTATTATTTCCCCACAGGCAAAGAGTCGAGAAACCTTATGGAGGCCGTGCCTCATGCTAATTATTAGCAGAAAATAATTGAAAGCGAATGTACCTGAAGCTATGACAATGTTAACCATGTTTTAAAGCCTTTTTTAAAATGGATCTGTTTAGGATCGAGCTAAGTTTATGTATGCTTACCCAGAGAATTCCCGATATGGCAAACATGAACCCTAAAAATTGAGCAAACATCAAAATGCTATTTGCCTCAATTGGGTCAGAGTTAAAAAGCGAATACCCTTCGTTTATGTTGGGGTCTACCCTAAAAATCAAGTAATCCCATGTAGAAAACAAGTGCGTATACCACATGTTATAGAACAGTGCGGCTGCCACTAAAACAAGCCCCAGTAGAGCTACAGCAATCAAGTGCATTTTCTTTATTTTAATTTTTAACTTGCTTAGCTTAACCAAAGTTAAGCTTTTACTAACTAACGATGCAGCCAAGAGACTAAAGAAAGGTAACGATTGGTAATCATACTTGATTGCGTTAAGAAAAGGCGCCTTTAAATCTAAAATAGTTCCCAAAATTACGTTAACGCTGACAACACAGATTATGGTTACTATACAAGTTGCATCTAAAGGTAAAAATTCGCGGAATATGCGTCTTTGCCATAAACAAACAAGCAATGATACGGTTGATGCATCGATAAAGAACCAGCCAATCCCATAACTTACCAAAAAATTGGTTACAAAGAAAGGAGTAGGAGTAGCAATGTTTGGATTTTGAGAAATTAAGTCAGCATGCAAAAAGATAGAGGATAAGCCTATACCTGATATTACTTGATACCACAAAAATACGGCTATCAACACAGGGATGGAAAATCCCACTAACCACTTTAATGTACGTTTGAGATTTCTGGGTTGGTAGTAGAAAAAGAACGCCAACAGCGGAACAAGTGTGAAGACAGCGTACAATTTCGTGTTAAATGCCGCTGCAAAAACAATTGCGGAGAAAATAAAGAGCCTAAATGACGCTCGGCGAACAGCAATCAAGGCTACAAACAATCCTAGCAAACTAAAGAATAGACACTGCGCGTCAATTAGGAAGGTTCTGGACATAATCAGATGCCAAGGGCTAAACGCGAAGAGCAGCGATGCAAAAAAACCCGTCGTCTTATTGTACGCGACTTTGCCAATTGCATAAACTAATACAACGCATCCAAGCCCAAATAAGGTTACCAGAAATGTGCCATTGTTCATTGACACCCCGAAAGATTTGAAGAATAATGCTTGAATATAGAATCCCAATGGCGGCTGATCCATCAAGACACCATTTGCTACAGGCAGACCAGTTTTGAGTATCCCTAAGACAGCATCATATTCCCATGCAGTGTCACCGTTCTGGTATGGTCCTATTGAAATAGCAAGCAGAAAATACCCGACTAAAATACTTACCAAGGGATAAAACTCTTGAAGGAATGTTCTAAGATTGCCAATAGCCTTTGAAGTGAAGATAGCTTTTTGCAGTTTCAATTGACGCCGACCAATTTTTTAATTAAAGGTATTTTGCTTACTGGAATAATTATTGCTAGACAAATGGCTAAAGTTGCAAAAGTTAGGATTGGAACTTCGATTACTTGATTTATAATATTACCGTTGATGGCAAAACCGAAGTATCCATTTTGGAGAGACTCCATAATTATGGGGTGCAAAAGAAATATCGGCAACGTATAATCGCTGATTGTATTAACAATCAAGTCTAATCTTTTATGTTTCTGAAGACCCTTTGAAGTTGTCCTAAAAAGGACTATAAAAAACAGCATTGAGGTTGCAATGACAAAGGGACTGAGGTATTCTTGGAAGAAGTACAGTTTAAGGTTACCAAACCAAGCCATATAATATGTGCCGATCGAAATTGTAATTAACCCAACAATTATGAAAACAATCAAGTATTTTGTTTTGACTTTTATCCTAGGCAAAAAGGCGCCTAACACAAAATATCCCAGAAACCCCAATAGTGGAAACATGTCGCTATTGAAAACAAAACCGAACAGAGGTATCACAGAGACTAACGTTATGCCTGTAAACCAGATAGCTGCAAAATAAATTAAGAGTTTTTTGCTTAGATTGGGAATAAGCGCCCTGATGAGGGGGGTTAGAAGGTATAGCCCTACAATCATGTAGAGGTACCAAAAGTGGTAGTAAGGGCCAACTGACAGCATACTCTGAATGACATAGTTTGATGTGAAGGGTTGATTTTTAACGGTGAAATCCCAAAGAAAGTAAAGTATCCCAAAAAAGAAAACACAAACGGCTAATCTATTCCAACGTTTCTTAAAAAAAGTGCTAAGAGACTCTGAGTACTTTTCTGGTTGGAGCAACAAAAAGCCTGTTAGCATAACAAATAATGGTAAACCTGTAACCCTAAAGATCGCTTGATAGACGTTGACGATTGACCAACGATAAAAGTCCAATTGCGTCATTTTAGCCGTTATGCCTTCATTGGTGGCATGGATAGCGATTACACTGATTATTGCGATTGTTCTTATCACTGGAGCCGAAAGATATCTCATAGCGGTTCCTTATTTTCCCAGAGTTAATGGTTGCTGAAACCAATTCCTTTGTTGCATTCATTAAGTAGTGTTAAAGGTTTAAACAATTTTTGTATTAATGTAAGCTACCTTAGTTTTTCTCGTTTTTTATAAACAGGTTTTAATTCTTCTCTGATAAAATGTCGTTGCTATGTGGCGTCTGGGGACTTTCTTTCATGAGATGGCTTACGGCCTGCTTTCAGTATTCATCCCCCTATACATTGCCACTTCGGTAACTTCAGGTGGTCTAGGTGGAAGCTTAGTAGATTTAGGCATAATTATAGGCATTTCAGTGTTTTGTACCATACCAGCATCTTATTTTTGGGGTTGGATATGCGACAAAATAAGGCACTATAAAGCGTTTATCTTGCTGTCATTTCTGTCCTCGGCTATAATATTATTCTTGTTTACGTTTCCTTTCACTCGAAACTTAGTTGTGTTTGCAGTACTTTTCATTTTAATGAGCGTTCTGCATACTGCCCATGAGTCCCCAAAAAACGTCTTAGTCGCAGAAAATTACTCACATGACCAATGGGGAAGAGTATATGCTGTGTATGAGGGCTTAACTGAAATAGGCCTAATAATTGGGTTAGGAATCGGATTTGTAACTTTTACTGCAACATACAGCTTTGGCATCAATGCAATCTATTCGTTTTATGTCTGCAGCAGCTTAAGTCTTGTTGCGTTCTTGATTTCTCTACTTTTTGTCGCGGATCCAATAATAAATTTTGAACGTCGCTTAGTTGGAATGGAGAGAAAACTCGAGTATGTTCACAGTGGATTTCATACTGTTTCGAAAATGTGGCACGGCCATATGGATACATCAAGCTTTAAACAAACTCGGTTTCTTGGGTTTGGTTTGGCTATACTGTTTTTCTCTTTGGCAACCGGTGTCTTCTATACGCCACTTCCAGTATTCTTTACTAATTATTTGGGGGTAGACGCTGGTTCAGTTTTTATTATGTATGTATTGGGTTCTATTGGCGCAACTTCAGGGTTTCTTTTTATTCGTAATCGGGCTTTTGGTGGTGATTCTAAAAAACGGATGAGCCGAATGATTCTTTTTAGAGGTTTGCTTGTTTTTCTTATTGTGGGGGTTGTGGGATTATCATTCTATCCTTTAGCGATTATGGGTGTGTTGTTGGTTGGTTTGGGTTTTGCTTTTGCAGTTTATTCTATTTTGATGTTGTGTAATTCCATGGCGCTTGTTCCGGAGGGAAAATCAGGTATAATTGATGTTTTGATTGGAGTTGGTGCAGCCGCTGGATCTTTCTTAGGGCCCTATTTAGCAGAGATTATTGGCTATCTGCCTGCCTTCTTGGTTTCAGGATTACTCTTCCTCGTAGCCTTTGTCTGTTTAAAGATCTTTTAATAAAGGTACTTGTACGGACATTACTCAAAAAGCTCCTTATTTAGCCCAAATTAGCCTAGCCGAGTTAAGAACGACAAACAGGGCATTTCCTTCATGAATTGCTGCTGCTATTACCGGATTAATGTCTCCGTTAACAGCTAAAAATATGCCGACTATGTTTATTGCTAGGGCTATTAGGATGTTTTGCTTTATCAGGTTAACGGTTTTTCGCCCGATTTTAATTGTTTGACTGACTTTTCCGAGGTCATCAGAGATAAGAATAATATCGGCAGTTTCTATGGCTACGTCTGCGCCTGTTTTGCCCATTGCAACTCCAACATGAGCCGCCGCCAAAGCAGGAGCATCATTAATGCCATCGCCTACCATCAAAATTCTGTTACCGTTGTTTTTGAGCTTCTTGACGTAATCCACTTTGCCTTCAGGAAGTAATTCTGCACCAACTTCACTGATGCCCACTTGATTAGCTATAGCATGAGCCGTTGCAGAGTTGTCGCCCGTCAACATTACCACATTTTTAACGCCTACACTGCGCATATCAGCAACCGATGCTGCAACTCCCTCTCTAGAAACATCTGCAACACTTACTAAACCCACAACCGAACTATTCTCACAAATCAGAAACACAGTTCGCCCTAACCCTTTCTGTTTAGTGAGGCTATCTTGTACCTCCTTGTCAATCACTACGTTCTTGGTTTCAAGCAGTTTTTCATTTCCAGCTAAAACTTCCTTGCTTTGATAGCTGACAACGACGCCTTGCCCGGGCAAGACTTCAAAGCTATGAGGGTCCTCGGTGCATATTCCCAGTTTGGTAGCTTTTTCTAAGACGGCTTTGGCTAGTGGGTGTTCTGAGAATTTCTCTGCTAAGGCTGCTAAAGAAATAACATCTGATTCAGTTTTGCCGTTAAAGGTTTCTATATCGACAACCTGAGGGGTTCCTAAGGTAAGTGTTCCAGTTTTGTCCAAGACTACGGTGTCAGTTTTGCCCACTGATTCTAAAGTTGCTCCGCCCCGAATGAGTATGCCTCTTTTTGCTGCATTTCCGATGCTAGCGACTACTGCTGTAGGTGTGGCCAAGGTTAAGGCGCAAGGGCAAGCAATAACCAAAGTAGACACGACCGCAATTACATCTCGGGAAACAACGTAAGTGATGATAGCGATTGCCAGAAGAACGGGTGCAAAATATTTTGCATAGCGGTGCGCAATCTTTTCAATTGGTGCTCTGTTTGACTGCCCTTTTCTGATAAGTTTGATGATGTGGGCAAAGGTTGTATCCTCGCCTACTTTTTCAGCCCTAATTTCTAAGGCACCCAATTCAACAATGGTTCCTGAGAGTACTTTGCAATTAACTGACTTCTGCACTGCAATCGATTCGCCCGTTAATGAAGCCTGATTAACCGAAGCCAAGCCGCTTAGGATTTCTCCATCTATGGGGATTTTTTCCCCAGGCTTAACAAGAACTAAGTCGCCTACTTTTACTTGCTCTATTGGGACCTGTGTTTCTTTGCCGTCTTTTCGTATTCGTGCCGTTTTGGGCGCTGATTCAATTAACAGTTGTATTGCTTTTGAGGTTTTATTTGCGGTGTAGTCTTCAAGAATTTCTCCTCCAGATAGCATTAGGACAACTAGTGCGGCTTGCCAAGTATTGGCCAACTATTACCGCTGCAATAATGGCTATGGTAGCAAGAAAATCTACGTCTAAGTCTTTATGCAGTAATGCTTGAATGGCGCTTACAACTATGGGGATTCCGCCAGCTACTACCGCAACAAGGGCTAAACCATTGCTGGCAAACTCGGGCAGGATTTTTAGAATACCCGTGATAAAGCTGGTTAATGTGAAGATTGTGCAAACTGAAAATAGGAGTACATTCCAGTTGAGCATTAGGAATGCTTCTCTGTCGTGTTGGTTTGCGTTCGTTGGTTATTCCTCAAGTCATGAATTTCATTAGTGCTGCTTTGAGGTCCTCGATGGCTTTCTCGCCTTTTCCTTCTTTTGCAGCTTCTATAACGCAGCATTCCATATGGTTTTCTAATAGAATTCTGCCAACTTGGTTTAGAGCTGCTCGAACTGCGGCGACTTGCAGGAGAACGTCTGGGCAGTCTTTGTCTTCTTCAACCATCTTTCGTAATCCGCGGACGTGTCCTTCTATTCTGGATAAGCGGTTTACGACTTCTTTTCGCCTTTTGTGCTGGGTAGCTTCCATTAAATATCCCCTATGGGGGGATATATCAGAGGGATGCCAATAAGTTTTTCTAAAAGAAACTCGCAAAACCAATTTTTACTATAGAATTATCATTTAGAGAAAACATCCTCAAAATGAAGCTCTACATATTCGCTTCTAGACTTTTTTTGCTTTGAAGCTTCCTTATCAATTTTTTCCAGTATGTAATTGGAAAGGATTATGCTTACTGGGTGTTTGCGCACTTAACCTGAGCCTCTGATTATTTGCCGCTTTTTAATATTTCTCAGAGAAGCGAGGTTGACATGGAGCATTAACTATCTTTACCTTTGATACTTGGAGTGGGAACGAAAAAGCTGGATAGCGGTTTTTTCAATTCCAACTTTACGATTTTAAGGTTTTTGAAAATATGGCTGTCTGAGTTATTTCGATAATAATATATGCAATCGTGATAGAAGATTAGTATCAAGTTTTACAGTTGAGGCATAAGTTGCATGTCATCGCAAAAAAAGGGTTTGAACAAGCAGTCTTATCCTGAAGATAAAGTTGACCAAGCATTTCCGATTGTTGGCATTGGGGCTTCTGCAGGCGGCTTAGACCCAATCACAAAACTGCTAGAAAACTTGTCCCTCGATACCGGCATGGCGTTTGTGGTTATCCAGCATCTGGCAACAGGACAAGAAAGCATGCTGCCTGAAATCCTCTCAAGGTCCACAAAAATGAAAGTTCTCCAAGTAACAGATGGCATAAAAGTTGAAAAAAACCACGTTTACGTCATAACTCCAGGAACAACCATGACACTTAAGAATGGTTTTCTAAAACTTGTTCCCAAAGGCACGGCTCTTAAACCTATCAACGACTTCTTTGTTTCCTTAGCTTCCGAGCTAAAAACTCAAGCAATCGGAATTGTACTCTCAGGAACAGGCAACGATGGAACCGAAGGCCTGAAAGCAATCAAAGCCGAAGACGGAATAACCTTCGCCCAAGACCCTGAAACCGCCCAGTATCCTGATATGCCCAAAAACGCCATATCCGCTGACACCGCATTTTTTGTTCTTCCGCCAGAAAAAATTGCAAAAGAGCTAACAAGACTTGCTAAACACCCTCAACTTAGCCAACTCCAAAAGATTGAGGACGCAAAAGAGGGTTCTGACCTTAAGAAAATCTATCTGATGCTCAAAGTTGCCTTCGGCACTGACTTTACACATTACAAAGAAACAACCATGAACCGGCGCATCACACGCCGAATGGTAATCAACAAAATCATAGACCTCAAAACCTACTTAGAATATTTACAGACCCACCCAGTTGAATTGCAGTCACTTTTTGACGACTTGCTAATTGGCGTAACAAGTTTCTTCCGAGAACCAAAAACCTTTTTGGCTTTGAAAGAAAACGTGTTTCCAGAAATCATCAAGAAAAAGATTCAAAGTGAACCCGTTCGTGTTTGGGTTCCAGGGTGTTCAACAGGCGAAGAAGTCTATTCCCTCGCAATAGCGACCCAAGAATACTTGGAAGAAAACGTCATTCTTGATGTAAAAATCCAGATTTTCGGCACCGACGTAAACGGAAAGAATATTGAGAAAGCTCGCCAAGGAACATACCGCAAATCCATAGAAGATAATGTTTCCGAAAGCAGACTAAAAAAGTTCTTTAAAGATCAGGATGACAGCTACCAAATCGCGAAATCAATAAGAGAAATGTGCATATTCGCAAAGCAGGATATAACAAGCGACCCGCCTTTCTCAAAATTAGATCTCATTGTCTGTCGAAACATGTTGATCTATTTTGATTCCCAGCTTCAGGAAAGGGTTGTACCTATTTTCCATTACGGATTAAAGGACGGGGGTTTTCTAATTCTTGGCGAATCTGAAAGCGCAAGCAAATTCCAGAATCTGTTTGAAGCCCTTACCAACAAAGGCGTGATTTACAGAAAGAAGCGAGCGCAGCCTCAAATTGGGCTAAGCCATGAGGTGTTTGCCCCATATTCAGCCAAGATCGAATTCAAACCACCCCAGAAACTGGATGCAACGGTTTTGCTAAAAGATGAAGTGGATCGTCAGTTAATGGGTGAGTATGTCCCACCAACACTGTTGATTAACAATAAATTAGAGATTTTAGCTTTCCG
>Ga0075524_10000116_pt1 | contig 15834 bp, 19 predicted proteins | sample NGEPerone_FD_76826 | JGI IMG/M metagenome (GOLD analysis project Ga0075524, IMG submission 76826) | Arctic peat soil microbial communities from the Barrow Environmental Observatory site, Barrow, Alaska, USA - NGEE Permafrost154B-one | ecosystem: Environmental > Terrestrial > Soil > Wetlands >...
CACGGGTGGGGTAACCTCGGGCCGCGCGCGCCTGTGACTTCCAAGCGTTCGGCGCGATGGAGATGGCGAAGGGGCCTATAGCTCAGACGGTTAGAGCGCTTCCCTGATAAGGAAGAGGTCAGAGGTTCAAGTCCTCTTAGGCCCACAAGGTATATCTGCAGGTCAGAGGCTCGGAACCCAGTACGGGACCGGGCCTCTTGCCTTGTCGCTGACCAGAAATCCCACAGTTATCCCACACGCCGGGATCACGACGGATTCCCGAGGGCGTCCAGCGATGCCATGTCCCGGTCCTCCACGACCTGGAGCAGATGGGCATAACTGTCCCCCGTCACCCTGATGGAGGAGTGCCCGAGCCGGTTCTGGATGCTCTTGAGGTTCATGCCCGCCTGGATGCACAGCGCAACGTGGGTATGCCTGAGGTCGTGGAAGCGGGTGTTGTCCGGAACCGTGGGCAGTGACGTCACCAGGGGCTTCCAGACCCGCTTGCGCCAGTTGTCGTCTCTGATGGGCCTGCCCCGGTCAGTGGTGAACACCAACGTGTATTGCCCTGGTGCATAGGTCTCGACGTGTTGCTTGAGCACCCCTACGTTCTGCTTGATCAACCGCACGACCCGCCGGGAACCGGGCGTCTTGGGCGGGGACAGGCTCAGGGTCCCCGCCACGTCGACGAGAGCCTCCCTAACCTCGATGGTGCCGTTATCGAGGTCCAGGCGGTCTCGCTTGAGGCCCACCAGTTCGCCCCAGCGCAGGCCGGTCCAGGCTGCGGTGAAGATCAGGGCCTTATCTCTGTCCTCGGCTGCATCCACGAGAGCCTGCACCTGCGTTGAGTCCAGGAAGACTCGCTCGTCTGCCTTGGCTCGGGGAAGCGCCAGTCGGGCGGGTATGAAGGACTTCTTGATCCGCTCGTCCTCGACGGCCGCGAGGCTCAGGCTGGACAATAAGGCAGCGATGGAGCGAACGGTGCTGGCAGCCTTGCCGGTGCCGCCCAAGAACGTCTTGACCTTGTACGGCGTGACTTGATCCAAGCAGAGGGCACCGAGCGCTGGGTTGATCTGGGCATTGAGCAGGCTGCGGTACTTGGCCTTGGTGCTCGGGGCGCAGGTGTGGTTGTCGAGCCAGTCGTTGGCGAACTCCTCCAGCGTGATCTTCCCGGCTCTGGCGTCGACGTATGTCTCCGACCGGAGGCTCTGCTGGATTTCGGCGTCAAACGTTCGCGCTTCGGCCATTCGGGCGAAGGACTTTGAGCGATCCTGACCCGTGGCCCGCCAGCGAACGACGTACTGGTTCTTCTTACCGGGGGATCGACGAGTCTGGACGGACATGTGGGAAGGATAACATCCCACAGGTTCGGAAGGGGTCAATGTGATCTGCTCGGCAAATCGATCCCAATCGCACTCACCTCGAACTCGATGGACAACGGCCCTGTCTCCTTCGAGGACGCGATGACCGCCGACTGGACCCGAGTGCCGCATCGGGTTCAGCGACCTCGGCCTGAGGGACTTCGTGGGCCATCCGGACGCCTGCGATCTAGCCATCGGCCACCGCGCTGACGCCTACGGCCTTCAGGGCTCAGCGACGGCGTTGGAAGAGAGGCCCATGTCATTTTGGCTGGGATCATCGTCCGGCAGTCGAAACCTGCCACGAGCATCCATCAGTAGCCTCCTCGCGTTCTCGGGGCTGATCTGTCCACTCACAACCCGTCGCCACAACTTGAAGAGATCGAGTGTCCACAAGACGATGCCCGGACCTTCGCCGAACACCGTGACCTCTTCGGGCTTCGAGCACAGAGGCTCCTCGCGGTCGGCTGGATCTCGGTCAATCTGCGGGTTGACGATGTACCAGCGGCCGGACGGTGCCCGTTGGGTTTCCACGGCGTACCGCGTCGCGTGATTGCCCAACTGCAAGAGTCTGCTGGACGAGGCTCCCCGGACAGTTCCCTTGACCTCTGCGATGGCCTCGTAGTCGCCGAACCGGATTCGCAAGTCCTCCCGCCTGTCGCCTTTCGGGTGGATCTTGTCCATGTTCTCGACGTCAAAGCCGAGGTCCGTCAGGACCTCGAAGACGGCGTCCACCAATGGATCGTCCTTGCCAGTGATCAGGCGGCGGGGGCCCGCGTCGCCCTTTGCCCTCTCAGCGTCGAGGTGTGCACGCAGGGGCTCAAGCCTCTTCTCGACGGTGCTCGTGAACTTCTTGACTCGCTCTTCGAGATCGGCCACCTGTTCATAGAGCCTGGTTTCCTCCGGCGTTCGCCATTCCTCCGAACGGCCCCGCGTCGGAGGCAAGGGGAAATGTTTGTGGTCGAGGCCGTGCCAGATTTCCCATGCCGCTGTCGCCCAGTCGGTCGGCTGCTTGATCCAACCCGGCAGGATCCAGCCTTCCGTGACTTCGCCTGACTCGGACTTCATCCGAAACCGGCCTGCAATCACGTGCCCATCGCTACTGCGTGCAATCGGGTCGAGGTACGACAGCGGGTGAGGCTCGACACGTGAGCCGAGCGGCCCCCCAACGCAGTGGACCGTCAATGCAAGCGAACTGGCCCAGTTCTCCTCGAAGCCCGGAGCAAGCACTTCCCGCACAAGCCGATCAAGAGTTGGCGGCAAGTTGGGCACACGGGTTAGCCCTCGCCCGGAAACACCCTTCTGCCCCTGGATGTACCGTTCGCCCTCCGCGTAGCCCTCGGCTTTGCCCTTCTCAGGCGTCACGTGACCCTTGAGTGGCACCACACGTCGAACCTGACTGGAGCCGATCGCAAGGACGTAGAGACCCTGCCGTTTCACAACAGGGGCCGACGTCACCAGTGCGTCCCAGTCCGAGTGATGCAGCCTGCTCGAAGAGGTCATCACTTCTGTGTGCGGGAACAGGGCCTCAAGGTCGACGTCGAGGTCGACCGGCAGATCCTCCAAAGCAACCCGAGGGCGTGCCTTCGGGTTGATTGCCTGTTCCGTGCGCTCGCCGGACATTAGGTTAGCGACCTTCGGCGGTCTGTTCGGGCTCGGGCCGGGCAAGGAGCCTCTGGAGGTTTGCCTCGTGTCTTGCCTGGATCCTCTTAAGCACGACGGCTCTGTTGGCGGCGGCGGCGGCAGCCTTCTGCTCGTCAGGCCGCCGGGTCTCCTCTGCTAACAGTTCCCGGATCCCCGCTATCCGACGCGCGAGATCGTCACCGCTGACGCCCGTTGGCTCAGGTTGCTGGGCGTCCTTCTGCGGGGCCGGGACGGGCTCAACGTTGTCTGGCACGGGATCGGCACTCTTGGGGGCTAGGCGGTCGCGCCAGGCGGTGCGACGGGCATAGGCACGGTCGGCGGCCTCGTGTCCGAGGCGGGTGTCGCCGAGCCCTTGCGTCCGATCGAAGATCAGGGTCCACTGACCCCGGCCGGTCTTGAGGCCGACCCCAGCCTTGACTAGGGCATCCAGGTGCTTGGTGGCGTTGGGCAGGGTCAGGCCCATCAACGCGGCCACCGAGGCAGTGGTGGTCTCGATCCGGCTCATCCCGTGCGTAGCCACCAGGACCAGGGCTGTGCGGTAGCCACGGTCGTTGTTGGACCACAGGGAGTTGGCCGGGTCCAGAAACTCGACGGCGACGTATCCGGAGGTGTAGGTAAGGACCGGGAACGAGAGCGGCTCTGCCAGTGCCCATCCGGCAGCCCGGCCGTGGTTGGTGCCCTCCATCAGCACGTTCTTGGCGCCCTTGCTGGTGCGGACGACAAGGCCGATCTGCTTCTCGGCCAGTGCGGCGGCCTTGCTGATGGTCCGCACGTTCATCCCGGTCAGGTGTTCCAGGTACTCGTGGGCGATGAACGCCTCGGTACGAGGTCCATCGGGGTTGGGCTTGGCCAGGGCCTCCGTGATCTCTCGGTGCAGGCCGAGGGTGACCCGGATGGCTTTGGTTGAGATGTGACGATCGAGGCTGGCGCTAAGGGCCAGGTCGGTTACGCTCGTGTCCACGGTGGGAGTCCTTGTTCGAGAAGGTGTCTTGCTCAGAAGGCCGTCGGATGTGACTCCGGCGGTCTTCGTCGTTGTTCGGGTTGAACGTAGCAGGAGAAGTTGCCATCTGGCCCAATAAGGGTTATCCCTACTTATCCCTACTTATCCAACGGCTGGGCTAAAGAGAACAAAGAATATAGAGGGGTCGCTGTAGGGCCAGATGGAAACTCGACGCTGGGGCCAGATGGAAACATGCTCGCGGGTCCAGACAGGTGCCGACGGGACAACGTCTGGCCCCGATACAACAGTCCTGGACAAGATAGAAGCATCTTGGATCTAGCGAGGTTGGGCGGTCCGGGTAATCGACGGCCACGACGGCACTGTCACAACGGGCGCCGACTTCTGGCCTCGGCCATGTGGATCACCGAGGCTGCCGCCTCTCGTGGCCTACGGTTCTGCGCTCGTTGTCGGTCGCCATAGGAGGCAACGACGACGACAAGAGACGGCGACGCAAAGCAAGTTCTGGGCGAGGTTCGGCAGGTCACCCTTCGAGGCGACTACGGTCGGGTGGTCTCGCTCTATGGGGGACGAGCCAATGGCCGGAGGCGGCGGGCAAATGACGGACAGCACATCAGCAACGAGCGGTAGAGGCGACGAAAGCGGGTCTTCGCTGGATCAGGTTTCGATCCTGGACGTCGTCCGCCAAGGGGCAACTCTGCGGGGCCTGGTGGGTCCCTAGTTGGTCCTGATCCTGCTCGTCGACAAGGTTGACCGACGACTCGAATCAACGTCTTGAACCGGCAACGTGATCCATCCGTGGTCACAACGTCCGTCGGTGACAGTCCTCGGGCGTGAGTCTGATGTCGTGGCCCTCGATCTGTAGCGCGGGGGGAGCCAGCCAACGTAAGGTGCGCTTCGAGTACCGCACCCACCTGGAGAGGGTGCTCGGCGTCCGCTGGGACTACATCTCCATGTCGTACGGGAAGGACAACCGATGAGCCTCAAGCGGGTAGGCGGTGCGCTGCTGGTCGTAGTAGCCCTGTCGGCATGCTCGACACCTGTTGACCCTGAGGCGGTAGCGTCTGAGTCGGTTGCTCCTGCGCCGGTTGCTCCTGCGCCGGTTGCTCCTGAGCCGGTTGCTCCTGAGCCGGTTGCTCCTGCGGTGATGGACAAAGCGGGTTGGATATCGGGGTCTAGGGCACTGCTGGATGAATACACCGCCAACGACATGGGAATGCTTTTTGTAGGGGTAGCGCTGTGCGGCAAGATGCCCATGACGCAGGAGAAAGCAGCGCTGTACGCCGCCAACGCGGAGCCTGGCGACATGGCGATGAGTGCAGACGAGTTTCTCACCTTGGCAGCACTGGCGGACAAGACTTTGTGCCCCGGAGGGATCATGCTGCCTGAGGAGCCCTGAATGATTTCAGTGTGGTCTGCAAGGGGAATGCGTGCGCATCAACGCAGGCCCCGCCCGAGTTCGCGGTCGATCTGGTTAATGGTCATGCCTCCACCGCCCCCCATGGGCAGTCCAGTCATGCTGAGGGTCGTCCGTTTCGACCGAGTACCACGCCGCCCGTCCTGCCAGGACAGGCGAGCGACGACCAGACCGGACTTTCCCTCAGTCCAGTTGCCCCAGCAGGCCAGAGGAATGACAGCGGCTGGTGCAAGGACGGGCAGGGGAAAAGGGGACTCGGAGCCGGGCCAGCGCGGCTCCCACGGCTTGTCACCACGGGTGAAAGTCACGCCGATGTTCTCGGCGTCGGCTGGCCCTCGGTTTCCCACCATGAGCATCTGCTCGGACTTCTCGCCCCTGTGCAGAGTCACGAAGTAGGCATGAACGTCGGCCTCAAGGCGTGATTTTCGGGACCGATAGAGAGCCCACATGCTGAGGAGCAGGGCCACGGCAGCCATGACGCCTTCCCAGGTCAGGTGGTCACTCATCCACTTCAACCAGTCCATGGCGTCAGTATCTCCGATCATCGAGGAAGCGTTCGGCAAGGCAGAGCCGCTGATCACCGACCCGAGCCCCTGTCTGGTCGGATGTGGAACCTGACGGGCCACGTCGTCGAGACCGAGCGTGGGCCACCTAGAGATCGTCGCCCAGGACGCGAGGCGCGCCCTCAAGGGCCTCCAGAGGGGCTTCCGCGACCTGACGTGCGGCCTCTGCCTGAGCCCGTTGGTGGGCGGTCCTGGTGCCTCACCGGCGATGTGCGCGGCACGTCGGAGCGGCTGCTGATCACCACGGTCATTGAACGATGGGGTGGGAAGATTGCCCCCGAGACCGGGGATACTGCGGAGAGTCCAAGCCAGCCTTCTGGCGCTCATATGACCTGGAATCGAGGAGATCGAGCATGCCGGTCCTGATGACGTCCTATGTCCGGGACGACTATGCGGACAGCCCGGAGGTCGCGGCGGTCAAGGAAGTGGCTACCAGTCTGCTCGACCATCTGAACACTCCCAAGGCCCAGGAACTGCTGGCGCTGGCAAACCTCCCTGGGCAGTCCAGCGCCATGGTGCAGGCGTCATTCAACGTGTTCGCAACGGAGTTGGGGTTCGTTGACGAATCCCGAGGGCTGTTTGAGGGGTACAAGAACCGTGCGGTCCGCCCCGACTACTTCCGCCGCATGGGGGACACCGGCATCCTCATGGAGGTCGAACGGGGGAAGACCACGATCAATAACATGGACTTTCTCGACTTCTGGAAGTGCCACCTCTGCGAGCACGCCAACTACCTGTTTCTGATGGTTCCCCAGGAGTTGCGACAGCACGAGGGGATGAGCCCGAAGCGCGAGTACAACTACGTGGTGAACCGAATGGCGTCCTTCTTCATCCCGCGCAACTACACGAATGTTCGGGGGTTGCACATCTTCGGGTACTGACCTCCGCACCTCCGGCGACGTGACCAAACTGCTCGGGCGATCTAGAGGTATCGGGCAGCGGTGCCCACGGCTCGAACCAACTCGTGCAGTCCTAGCAGGCTGCCGTCGGGTACTCGTTTCTGCCCTGCGTCCCGAAGTTCAACGAGCGTGGGGAGTGCATCGCCCGCGTCTGGAAGTTCCTGAGTCACTTTCCAAGCGCCCACCCAGTCGCCGCAAAGATGAAACGCCTGGTCCTCGATACTTTCGTGGGATATCTCCAAGGCACGCGGAAACTCGGCTGTTGCAAGCACATACGGCAAGTCGGGTCGATACCTTTGCAGGAAGACCATCTGGGCTGCCTCCGTGCCGCGATCCGACCGCCAGGAGTACTTGGCGGACAGGAAGGCCATGATCTTCCCGCCTGGCGAGATCAGCACCGCGTCGGCGGAGCGGCTCACGACGTCGCTGCGCAGGTGGAGACCGAACACGTCTCGGATGTTGACTTGGGTCTCAACACGCCACCCTGGTAAGGCCAACTCCAGGTAATAAGCGAGTCCTGTGTTCCAGCGAGCCCCTCGGGGCGCTGCGCCCGACTGAGACAAGGTCGAGAGCACCAGGTCGATGTCAGTCATGGCTATGCCAAGCGGAATGGCGTCCGCAGCCCAGAGCGCTATGACTGCTATCTCGCCAGCGATGATCGACCGTTCCTTGTTCATGATGTTGGCTCGCTGATTGGCGGTCCTGGCCTTGGCCAAGGCGGCCACAAGGTCCGCAGGTGCGATGTCGTCGAGCCTGGGCATCGGGATATCCGGTGTCCAGTTGACCTGCCCGGCTTGAGTGGCCGGGTCAGTGACCGTGGTCAACACGACGCCATTGGCATCCGCAGCGACGAACCCTGCATCAAGAAGCCACTGAGGATTCCAGAGCAGCCTCAGCCGCACTCTGGCGTCGTCGAGACTCTCACTTTGCAGGAGTGAGATTTGAGTGCTGTCTCGCCGCTGCGCGTCGTCGGGCCAACAACGGGCTAGAAACGCACAACGGACCGCGCGTGGGTCGGCGAAATGTTGGTCCAAGAGTCTGCGAAGGTCCCTGTCGTTCCTGTCGAGGTCCTTGGCCAGGAGACTCGGAGCCGGAAGGGGAGGCAACGCCGGGATGGTCACGAGCCCCGACCCTAGAACGGTTCATTGATGGACCGTCGCTGGACACGCCCACCGACCCAGAGTGGGCGAGCGGATACTTGGTGCGTGGTCAGTCACTCAGTGGCCGCCTCCCGACAGTCGGAGGTGGTGGCCTCCAGTCCCGAGGTCGCCATGCGGATGAGCCGCCAGAGGTCGAAGGACACTGTGGTCGAGATCAGGCTGCGACAGTCACTCCATTCGCTCGGGCTACGTTTCCGCATCCATCAGCGGCCTCTGCCTGACTGGCGGCGTGAGGCCGACATCCTCTTCCGACCGTCGAAAGTGGTGGTCATGGTGGACGGCTGCTTCTGGCATGGTTGCCCGGTGCATGGCACCTGGCCAAGCAGCAACGCAGACTGGTGGCGAGAGAAGATCGAAGCCAACCGGCGGCGTGACCAGGACACTTCGAGGCGCTTGGCGGACGCCGGATGGCTCGTGATACGTGTCTGGGAGCACGATGAGCCAGATGCTGCGGCACGACAGATCGCAGAAGTCGTCGAAGCCAGACGTCCGGCGCGCCGATCATCCTGACGGGGTGTGTCCGTTGCCTCAACTATTGTTTCTGGCGTGACCTCACCCACCGTAATCGACCTGTTCGCGGGGTGCGGTGGAATGACCGCAGGCTTCGTTCGTGAGGGCTTCGACCCGATCTTCGCGGTGGAGTGGGACCTTCACGCGGCGGCGACCTATGCCGCGAACTACGGTGAGACGCACATGCGCTGGGGGGACATCGCGGATGTGGCGACCACCGACATCCCGGAGGCAAACGTCGTAATCGGGGGGCCACCCTGCCAGGGCTTCTCGAACCTCGGCAGCCGACAGGTCGACGACCCCCGCAACCAACTCTGGCGACAGTACCTGCGCTTCGTCACCGCCGCCCGCCCGTCCGTATTCGTCATTGAGAACGTGGATCGGTTCCGATCATCAGACGAGTTCGCCCTCCTCAAGCAGGAAGAGCACGGCGGCCTTCTGGACGAATACACATTGTCGGATGGGGTCCTGCTGGCTGCCGACTATGGCGTTCCCCAACGGCGAAACCGAACCATCGTGATCGGCTCACGGATCGGGAAGATCGACCTTCCTGTGCCGACCCACGCCAAGAATGGCGATGGGGGGTTGACTCCATGGCGCACAGTGCGCGACGCCATCCTCGGACTTCCCGAGCGAACCGAGACGACCAGCCTGCCCACATCCAAGACCGAGTTCTTTGGCGAATCAGTGCCGGGCACCTTCAAGGAACTCGACCTGCACTTCGGGCGCACTCCCACGGAGAAGTCGCTGCTCCGGTACGACTTTGTTCCTCCTGGAGGAGGGCGCTTCGACCTCCCCGTGTCTCTCATGCCGAGGTGCTGGCGCGAGAAGCCGACCGGCACGACCGACGTCATGGGAAGGATGCAGTGGGATCAGCCCTCGCTGACGATCCGGACCGAGTTCTTCAAGCCCGAGAAGGGTCAATATCTCCACCCCCAATGGGAACGCCGTGCCCGTTCCCGGCGCGTCAACCGTGTTATCACTCATCTTGAAGCCACACGGCTCCAGGACTTCCCGCCTGGATACGAGTGGTGCGGAAGTAAGGTTTCGATTGCCAAACAGATCGGCAACGCGGTGCCTGGTGCTCTCGCTTCCGCGATTGCTCGCCACATCCGCGAACGACTCTAGGTTGGCATCCTGCGTGATCGGGGTTCGTCTTCGATTCATGACACGCCGTCGCTGACGCGGGTCAGATGAGGGTACAAGTAGGACGCTGTGCCCGTGGCTGATGAGGAAGTGCTGTCCGCTCTTGAAGACTTGGAAAAGGCTCTAAGGCGGGCTGCCGCCGTGGTCCACGTGAGGATTCAGCGGATACGGGGTGAATCACGCTTCGCCGAGCCACGTGAACTGACGCTGGATGACTGGCAAGACCTGAGCGCCCGACTTGGCGTCTACATGCACGATATGCGCGAGGCGATGACCAGGGTGAACCTGCGATTCGGACTGAACAACGCCCAGGAGCGGCTCCTCCGGTTCCTCCGTCGGCACATCAACCAACCGGTGTCCGGGGAGGCCCTACACGGCGTCGCCGCCATTCACGAATGGCCAAGACGACTGAGGGAGTTGCGCGTCGAGCATGGCTGGCCCATCGAGAGCGGGGTCAATCGTTCCGATCTCGGTACTGACGAATACCGGCTGATCGCAGATGCACCCGATGTGGCCCTTGCGCAACGCTGGCGCACCGCCAAGGAGATGAGGGGACTTCCAGGTTCCGCGAAGACCAGACTCCTCGCATATCTGACGGCCATCTCGCCGGAAGCGGCTGACCAGGAACAACTCACTCACGTCGCCAAGATCACTTCATGGCAGCGTCGCATCAGGGAGTTAGAGGAGGAGGGGTGGGACGTGAGAAGCAACATCGATGAGCCGAGCCTGCCTCCGGGGACCTACCGTATGGCCACTGTTGTCCAGGGGGCTGCCAGGGCACGCCAGGCCATCCGTCTCCGGTACGAGGTGCTGGAACGGGACGAGTTCACTTGCCACGACTGTGGGGCGGCGCGGGGCACTCCAGGAACCCGACTGGAGGTCCACCACAAGCAAATGGTCTCGCAAGGTGGTGGCAACGATCCGGACAACCTCATCACGCTCTGTGACGGTTGCCATGCCGGTTGGCATGCCGTGGCACGCGGTGTGACCAGAGACGAACTCAAGGACCCCGGCGCAGAGAACCGCTACTAACCCAGTTCGAGAGGTGTCATGTCGCCAGCGGTCGCCAACATCCAGAAGCCGTCGGCGAACATGACCTCGAAGAGCCCGCCGTCCTTCGCGTCATCGCCGACGAGGTTGGCCCGGTGATAGGTCTGACCATCGCGCTCAAGAGCAACACCGTCACGTGTGACCGTTGCCCGAAAGACCCCCAAGGGCTCATGCCCCGGCTCATCCTGGGCGGGCCTCACCCCGGTTCGCAGTCGGGCGGACGCGCCGGTGATCCGGTTGGGATCGTGCGCGAGGTGCACTAGCCCGTGACGTCCTTCGCTGGTCAAGGCGACCTGCGAAAGTGCCATGGGCACTTCTGCCGCAAGCGGGAAGGACGCGCCCGCCTTCTCGGCGTTCGTCTCGCAAATATTGCACCGACACTCGATCCGAAAGGTCATTGCGGGCACGTCAAACCTCCTCGGCGGTGGTCATGTTGAGCGGGTTCTGTAGTAGGCCGATGACGTCGGCGCGGGTCAGTTCGTAGTCAGCGGTGATCGGGTTGCCGGACTCGTCGCCGGTCCAGCCGTGCAGCGTGTATCGGCAGAGCGTGTAGTCGTCCACGCCTTCCCCAGAGACCACAGTCACGGTGTCGTCAGCGCCGTAGATCGCCAGGACCATGCAAAACCCACCGGTTTGTTCCAGTTCGCAACCGTACCCCTCGAAGAGCAGGGCGTTGGCCAGCCGATCCAGCCCTTGCACCTTGGCTGCACTGAGGCATCGCTCGCGGTAGTCGTCCATCGTCAGTTCCCGATCCCGTGTAGGTAGTTGATAGGGACGGCGACCGCAGCCGCCATGAATTGTGGCAGGTCCAACCTCTCAAACAATGGAGACAAGGTTCAGACCACCTCGGACCATGATGGGCGCTCACCGGCAGTGCCATGAGCGAGACCTGGAGTGCCTAACGAGCCCATGTTGTCAGCCTCAGATGTCCCGGTAGACGACCTGACCCTCCTCGTCACGGAAACGGTCGGCGATGTCAAACGGCAGTCCGTCGGTCACGGCGTCGTCGATGTCGTCGTGGACCTCCAGGGCAGCAGGCCACATGTCATTGACGTGGTAGTGGTACACGGCCACTCGACCCTTAGCGGTCCGGGCCACCCCGTAGCACGTGCCAGCGTCGGCTTCCGGATCACTTGAACGCTGGTCGTCACCGGGCTCGATGACCCAGTAACCCGTGAACTTCTCGGTGCGTTGTCTTTCGTCCCCAGTGTGGACCGTCAGGGTCGTGAAGCCGGGGGCGTCTGTCATTGCTTTCATTTTGGATATCCTTTCAAGAAGAGCCTGCTGGCAGATTGCCGACACAGGCAGTTGGTATTGACGGACCTCATCTGCCAGATCGTCCGGCAAATAGACGTTGATCTTGGGCACTGGGTCACTCCTCGCCTTGGGGGTATATCAGGGTTATACTAACCCCAGTGGGGTTACACGGTCAAGAGGTCATCTTGATGACGATCAACACGCTGCGCCGCCGCTCGGTCATCCGGATGATCACCGCAGTAAATGGCCCGTTCACTGCGGTTGGATGGTATTCACAAGGGCAGTAAGGCACGGGCAGACTTCGAGTCCGTGGGCGTGGGGCGCACATTTACTGCGACGAGCGGTGGAGGGCGACCCAGATCTTAGCCAAACGAGCCTTGACGTTGTCTCCACGCATTCGTGGCCACGGTGATCGCATGGATACCCAGACCCCGGGGAAGGGACTCGGTGTGCTCGATGTCTTAGGCGGCGGCCCTGGGGGGCAGGTGCCGCTGGTCGACAGGGGCAGCCGTGCTCACACTGGGTCTGACTGTCTTGACCACACTCGTGGCCACGGGTCGCATCATCGGCCTGGAGCGTTGAGTGGACGAGGCACTGCCAAGACGGGGTGGGGGACCCGCGTCGCTACACTTCGTCGCCGAGGCGATCACGAGTGTTGCCAACCCCCCAGTCACGATGGCCTTGCTCCTGACCGTGGTCGCGCTCTGGGCAATCTGGTCACGGACCCATGGCCGGTCGTGGCGGCTGCCCCGGCAGTCGTTGCCCTGACGGTGACCGTGCTGGCGGGCAAGTGGCTGCTCGCTCGACCCGGGCCGCCCTGCGGCGACCCTGTGGACATTCTCGGTGCCTACCCGTCGGGCACACAGCAACGGCGCTCGTGTGCACTGGGACCCTGGCCGTCCTGGGAGACAGCGACTGGCGAGACGTGCCGCTAGGCGTTAAAGGCACGGATCGCCGCTCTCGACTACGTGGCGGGCCTGGAGGTGCAGATGCGGATCCCCGAGGCGAACTAAGGGCAGGCGAAGGCGGTGCAGAAGCAATCCAAGGTGTTGAACATCGCGTTGAACAGCGCAACTTGGGCCTTGGCCGCGTCCACGACCTGCCTCATCCTCGCCACTATCGTCGCCGCCTTCATCGCCAAGTCCTGATCAACGGTCCTCATCGCTCTGATCCGCTTGGCGGGGATCACGCAACATGACCCATTGCCCCGAGATCGGTGTCTCAGGCTTGGCTCCGAGCCACCGCTGGATCAAGCCGTGCCGTCGAATGATCGTCGCGGCTGGCCGAGCCCGGCGACCATGCCAAGATGTGCCATCCAGATCCTGGCCAATCTGCCAGGTCTCATGGTCGTGAGCATCTAGTCGTCGAGGTATTGGCCCCCCTCTAACTCGACTCGTGATCTTTTGGACGCCGCCCGACGGAATCTCCAACTCCCAGTGGACCTCTGTGACGGTTAAGGCACGGTCACCGACGTTTGACATGTTTACGTCAAAGACCCACGCCCCGGGCTCCGACGTGGGATCCCCATAATCATCTCTCCCGGGTGCGAGCGACCATGCGCCGTCAAGCGCTGCACGCGGTTGATCCCGTCTCGCACGGGCAATCTGCCATGCGAGACTCACTGCGGCGAGCCCAAAGGCCGCTGTCGACACCCACTCCGCATATGTCGGCATGGTTGGCAGCATAGATGTTGTCTGATCACCGCGAATGCTGTCGGATCACCGCGAACTCATCCGCAAGGTCGACAAACTCAACGTCGGCCAACGTCCCCTCAACGACGCTGACCAGCCCATCTGCGACCTAAGGAGATGATTGGCAGCCCGCTTGGCGATAATCTCGACCAGCACCTCGGAACGGTCCGTTCAGAGTTCTGGCTGGTCACAGTCGATTGAGCCCGACGATCATAGGCGGCCAAAGATAGGCATGTCTTCCGGCAGGACGTACTCCCCGACACCGTGAACCCGCCACTCACCACCCAGGTCCGGTCTGCGTTGAAGGGAGATGATCTTGCCTTGCCCAAGAACGTCGCCGTTCGCTTGTGCGGGCTGGTCACCCATGTCTGCGAAGAGACCGACGTAGTGCACGTCGTTGTTCCCTACGGCCCGCTGCCCTCGGGTGCCAATGCTGAGATGTCCGATCCACTCGGGCAGAGACGAGAAGTCATCCCAAGCGGGGAGCGACTCGGGAGTAACCAACCTACGCAGGGCTTCCACGTCCGGCCCTTCGCCGCTAGTGCCCGCGATGAAGAAAGCCATGGCTACAGCAGCCGGGTTTCTCATGCTGATGTTCCCCACGTCGGCCATAGCGTCATCGGCATTGGCCGGGATCATGCCGAGCCCACTCGGCTGGTCCTCTGGGGGCAGTATTTGCGTCATGGACCTATGAGAGCACAGACGGACGACAGGCCAGGAGAAACCACCTCTGGCTGCCGCCGGAGGCAGACCGGACGTAGATCACGTGAGGGATCACATAGCGGCACGGCGGCGACGCGAGGCGCGATCCCAGTCCCTCCAGGGGTCGTTCCACGCGAGCGCCTACGACTGGCTCAACCAGCGGCCCTTCAAGATGCGTCCACGTCAGCGGGGCGGATCAGGCTCCATCCTCCGGGTCCCCGTCGTCCGTATCGGTCGACCACATCACGTTGGAGTACGCGGCATGCGTCTCGACTTCGGCGACGCTGTAGGGATAGGGCGAAACAGCCTCCAAATGTGCTCCGATGGCTGCCTGACCAGAAGCCACCGCCGCTGCCAAGTGGGGCGGGTGGACCTTGCGCCACGCCTTGCTGTCAACTGCGACTGTGTACCGAATCTCCTGAGAGTGGAGCCTTTGGCTGAGCCCGTTGGTGGGCGGTCGTGTTGCCTTACCGGCGACTGGTGGCCAGTCCGCTGGGTGCCACGACGGCGCGGTGCCGTTCAACGTGGAGATGTCGGTAGCGGCCTGAGTACCGGTCCGCTCTGCTACGAACACGGATGGCATGAGGTTGAACAACGGCATATCCCCCAAGTGACGTGCCTTTCAGCCATGATCACCCTCAGGCGCAGTCGAGCGTCCTGTTTGGGCCGCGCTCATCGCCTACGATGTCGCTCTGGATTTGGTCCACCACTACCCACATGAGCACGCAATGGGCGGCGCTAAGTAGCGCCCGGGAGCATGCCATCCACCGAAACGAAGTCCCAGGACTTCAAGGTGTCCACAAACGGTCGGTATCGCACACCGGGGGCGACGTTCCTTATCCGGCCTGAATCAGTGTCCAATATCCGTGTCCGAAATAGATGTCTCACAATTGTGCCGACTCACGGATTATGAGACACTTGACGCATGGCAGCAACAAGCACTCGATCAGGCGATCTCGTTGGCTACGCCCGCGTCTCTACATGGGACCAGAACTCCGATCTCCAGGTGGACGCGCTGACCGAGATCGGATGCAGTCGCATCTTCACTGACCATGCGTCAGGGACTCGCACCGACCGGCCCCAGTTGGAGGCTTGCCTCGACTACGCCCGCCCTGGCGACACTGTGGTCGTCTGGCGTCTCGACAGACTGGGTCGCTCCCTGAGGCACTTGGTGGACACCGTGTCCGGCTTCGAGGAGCGCGGTGTTGGCTTCCGGTCCTTGACCGAGGCCATCGACACGACGACCTCGACCGGTCGGCTGGTGTTTCATATCTTCTGCGCCCTCGCCGAGTTCGAGCGGGACCTCATCGTCGACCGGACGCAGGCCGGGCTGGCCGCAGCGCGCGCCCGAGGCAAGGTGGCGGGCCGTAAACCGAAACTCTCACCAGATCAGGTGGCGGTTGCCCAACGCCTGCACGAAGACGGCAAGCACAACATCACGGAGATCGCCAACGTGCTCGGCGTGTCCAGAGCAACGATCTACAGACATCTTCCGGCGAA
>Ga0075524_10000121_pt1 | contig 15559 bp, 10 predicted proteins | sample NGEPerone_FD_76826 | JGI IMG/M metagenome (GOLD analysis project Ga0075524, IMG submission 76826) | Arctic peat soil microbial communities from the Barrow Environmental Observatory site, Barrow, Alaska, USA - NGEE Permafrost154B-one | ecosystem: Environmental > Terrestrial > Soil > Wetlands >...
TATACACCTGCTTTGACACAAGTTCCGAATAAATACGCCGAGACACCGCTAATGAAACAATATTATGCGGTTAAAAATAAATACCCGGATGCGGTATTGCTTTTCCGTGTGGGAGACTTCTACGAAACTTTCGGCGAGGATGCCATCAAAGCATCTGGAATTTTGGGAATTACACTTACTCGTCGGGCAAATGGCTCTGCCAGTTTTGTAGAATTAGCCGGTTTCCCATACCATGCACTCGATACTTATCTTCCCAAATTGGTGAGAGCTGGTCAGCGAGTGGCGATCTGTGAACAACTCGAAGATCCCAAACTTACGAAGAACATCGTTAAACGCGGAATTACAGAACTTGTTACACCAGGCGTTTCAATTGACGACAATGTCCTCGAACATCGTGAGAATAACTTCCTTGCTTCGGTTCATATTGAGAAAACGTTGGCTGGTGTTGCCTTCCTGGACATTTCAACCGGTGAGTTCCTGACTGCCGAAGGGTCATTTGAATACATCGATAAATTACTGAACAGCTTCCAGCCCAAAGAAGTTCTTTTCCAGAAGGGGAAAGAGAAACTTTTTATTGAATTGTTTGGAAGCAAGTTCTATACATATAAACTGGATGATTGGGTTTATACCGAAGATGCTGCCAATGACAGGCTTTTACGTCATTTCGAAACAGTGTCCCTTAAAGGTTTTGGCGTTCAGACGCTTCAGTTGGGCATCATTGCTTCCGGAGCTATCCTTCATTACCTCGATTTTACACAGCATTCACATCTTCAACACATCTCAGGACTTTCAAGGATTGAGGAAGATAAGTATGTTTGGCTTGACCGTTTTACAGTTCGTAATCTTGAACTCTTCCATACGATCAACGAAGGTGCCAAGACACTTGTGCAGGTGATTGATCAGACGATTTCTCCCATGGGGGCCCGTCTTCTGAAACGTTGGGTCGCACTTCCTCTAAAAGATATTCATCGAATCAATGATCGCTTAGATGTTGTACAGAAATTTACTGAAAATGCTGAATTAAAGGGCGACATAGAGGAACAGCTGAGGCACATAGGCGACCTGGAACGAATTATTTCGAAAGCAGCTGTCGGGCGTGTGAATCCGCGTGAAGTGGTTCAACTGAAAGTTGCGTTAAATGCAATTGGTCCAGTTAAGGAGTTATGTTCTGCCTCCGGAAACGGTGTATTGATTCGACTTGCAGAACAGCTTAATTTGTGTCAGACCATCAAAGACCGGATTGAGCAGGAGGTATTCCCAGATCCGCCCATGTTAATTGTTAAAGGGCACGTAATTGCGAAGGGCGTTTCGGCTGAATTGGATGAATTGCGTGATCTTGCTTTTTCAGGAAAGGATTACCTGCAGAAAATGCAGGAACGTGAGATTCTGGCCACAGGAATTACTTCCTTGAAAATTGCTTTCAACAACGTTTTTGGATACTATATCGAAGTCAGGAATATGCATAAGGATAAAGTTCCTGAAACATGGATTCGAAAACAAACACTCGTCAGTGCTGAGCGATACATTACCGAAGAGCTAAAGAATTACGAGTCAAAGATTTTAGGTGCGGAAGAGAAGATCCTAGCGATCGAAATTCGTTTGTTTGGTGAACTTGTATCTGCATTAACAGAATACATTCAAGCGATCCAGTTGAATGCATCGGTGCTGGCTCAGATCGATTGTCTGCTTTCGTTTGCTACAATTGCGCAACAAAATAAATACAACCGGCCTGAGATTAATGATTCACAAGTTATAGACATTAAGGATGGCCGGCATCCTGTGATTGAACGGGCGCTTCCAATCGGTGAAAAATACATCACCAACGATGTCTATCTTGACAACGAAGAGCAACAGATCATTATTATCACTGGTCCTAATATGGCCGGTAAGTCGGCTTTATTGCGACAAACAGCATTGATAGTACTGATGGCCCAGATGGGATCCTTTGTTCCGGCAGAAGCGGCTAAAATAGGATACGTCGATAAAATTTTCACGCGTGTGGGAGCTTCGGATAATATCTCGCTCGGAGAATCGACATTTATGGTGGAGATGAACGAAGCTGCGAGTATCCTGAATAATATGTCGGACCGAAGTCTGATATTGCTCGATGAGTTGGGGCGCGGAACAAGTACTTACGACGGTATTTCGATCGCATGGTCGATTGTCGAATATATTCATGAGCATCCAAAAGGGAAGGCAAAAACCCTTTTTGCTACCCATTACCACGAGTTGAATGAGATGGAAAAATCATTCAGCAGGGTACGAAATTTCAATGTCACGGTAAAGGAGGTCGGAAATAAAGTGATCTTCCTGCGGAAGTTAGTTCCGGGTGGCAGTAACCATAGTTTTGGTATTCATGTGGCGCAAATGGCAGGGATGCCAAAGAGTGTTGTAAATCGTGCAACCGAAATCTTGAAACAGCTTGAAAAGGCAAACCGCAAGGAACTTCCAGCCAAAAGGGTGAAAGACCTCGCCGAAATGCGCGAAGGTTTTCAATTAAGCTTTTTCCAGCTCGATGACCCTGTTCTCAAACAAATCCGCGACGAAATCAAGAATCTTGACGTGAATAACCTCACCCCTATGGAGGCGCTTAATAAGCTGAATGAGATTCAGAAGATTATTGGGAAATAAGAAGAAAATCAATTTGCAGAGACAAGGCATACTTTGTCTCTACGCCTTTCTCCAATAGTTTTTTCTATATTACCCTTGCAACTTCTCCATGCATATGGTAATCCAAACCGCCTTTCTGCATCGCGTCGGTTACTTTAACCGGGACATATCGATTGATGACATGCAGCATTCCCCATGTGAATGAACTTGCCCAGACAATGGCGATTACTAAGGCAACTAATTCTTTAAATATAAGTCCGAAACCACCACCATAAAATAACCCTTCAGGAGTTCCCGGATTAATTGCTGTTGTTGCAAATAAACCAAGTAGAATAGTCCCGAAAACACCACCAACTCCGTGTACACCCCAAACATCTAGCGCATCGTCCCATTTCATGCGATTTTTAAAAGTAACCGCCATATAACAGACCATACCTGACATTGTTCCGATCAATGCAGCAGAACCTACTGTTACATAACCAGCTGCGGGCGTTATTGTTGCCAACCCAGCTACTGCTCCGGTCATCAACCCGATAAAAGTTGGTTTCTTTTTACCCTTGTTCCATTCAATTAATAACCATGTCACTGCGGCAAACGAAGCTGAAATATCGGTATTAATAAAGGCTGCCACGGTGATATCATTCATATCGAGTTCACTCCCGGCATTGAATCCGTACCATCCAAACCACAATAAAGTTGTTCCGATCGCAACTAAAGGGATATTATTGGGCTCGTGTTCGCTTCCTTTCCGTTTACCTACATATATTGTTGCAACAAGAGCCGCAAAACCTGCTGTAGCATGAACCACAATTCCTCCTGCAAAATCGAGAACACCCCATTGCTGAAGAATTCCACCGCCCCACACCATGTGTACAAATGGATAATATACAAATATTTGCCAGAAAATCAGAAAGAAAACATACGACTTAAATGTTACACGGTTGATAATCGCTCCGGTGATTAATGCGGGAGTTATAATGGCAAACATCATTTGATAGGCAAAGAATACATATTCCGGGAAAGCCTTTCCTGTCATCATGGTCTTAGGCGTTATTCCATGTAGAAACGCTTTGTCAAGGTTTCCGATTATTCCCCATAGATCCGTTCCGCCAGCCAGCGTTCCACTAAAACATAATGAATAGCCAAAACTAAACCACAAAACAGTTGTTAGTCCCAGCGAAACAAAACTTTGCATCATGAAATTAAGGATGTTCTTTTTATTGCCAAGTCCACCATAGAAAAATGCCAGTCCGGGTGTCATTAGCATGACAAGACTGGTTGCTAATATCATGAATGTTGTAACCCCTTTATCGATCATTTATTCAAAAGTTTAGTTTTTTTGTGAAATTGTTGGGCAAAAGTATAAAAAATGATAATGGTCATGTATATATATGGGTATTTATAATGAATATATACTTACAAATTGAAAGTAGTATGCTTGAGATGGGGGATAATATCAAAAAAGTAGATGTTAATTTCAATAAATCGGAAAATTTTCAATTAGTAGAAGGAAAGGGAATTAATTTGAAAGGCATGAGTATTGATTTTGGATTTTTTTTCAATTATTTTGAAACAATTTTAAAGATAAACAGTTAATTTGGTATAAATAATCCTTAAAACTAATTTATTATGGGAATGGTTAAAGAGTTCAAAGAGTTTGCCATGCGCGGAAACGTGATGGATATGGCAGTGGGTATTATCATTGGTGGAGCATTCGGGAAGATTATCTCCTCTTTTGTGTCTGATGTGTTAATGCCTCCAATCGGGGTATTGTTGGGTGGGACTGATTTTACAGGTTTAAAAATCATTCTCAAGGATAAAGTGATGGAGGCTGACAAGGTTATTACAGAAGCTGTCACCATCAATTATGGCAATTTTATTCAGGTGACCATTGATTTTCTGATTATCGCTTTTGCCATCTTTATGATGATTAAAATGATGAATTCAATGAATAAAAAGGAGGTTCCGGCACCTGCTCCTCCACCTGGACCATCAAACGAGGAAAAATTATTGACAGAAATAAGGGATTTGTTAAAAAGACAATAAATTATTTATAACAAAAATAAGTAAAGGCTGTCCCGGATTTTGGGACAGCCTTTATTTTGCTTTAAATTGAAAATCAAGTATTATTTCTGATGAAAAGTCTCTGATACAAAACCCAAAACGTTCGGCAATGCTTCGCGCCAGTAAGTCCAGTTATGTGCGCCGTCGCGAACCCGAAATTCATGGGGAATCTCCTTTTTGCGCATGGCTATATGAACCAGCGAATTTCCTTCGTAAAGAAAATCATCATCTCCGCAGTCGATATACCAACGTACCGCTTTCCTCTGATCATCAGGCATCTGGTTGATCAGTGTTAAAGCATTATACTTTTCGTAATAGGTTTTAATTTGCGTTTCATCCGTAATTCCGGGATCACTTTTACTCATGCGGGTCTTGGCCTCCTCAATGCTCAATGGACCAATATAAGCGCTTAACGGACAAGCTGATGAAAATAGTTCAGGATGATGCAACGCATACATAAAGGTTCCTCCTCCACCCATTGACAGACCGGCAATCGCACGATAGCGCTTTTCGGCTTTTATCCGGTACGTTTTCTCAATTGTTGGCAGAAACTCCTGGAAGAAAAAGTCTTCGTAATTCCAATCTCCACCAATGCTGTTGAAATATCCCATTCTACCCGTATCGCCATCGGGCATTACAATGATCATTGCAGTAGCTGTTCCATCCTGAATGGCTTTATCGGCAATCCGTTGTACCTCTCCAAACTGCACCCAACCAGTATGGTTGTCAGTAGCTCCGTGTAATAAATAGAGCACGGGATAGCTTCGTTGCGATGTCTCGTAACCGGCTGGCAGGTAAACTGCATATTTCCGGTCGCTTTTCAGAATTTTGCTGGGAAGTGAGAGGTTGTCGGATACTTTACTTATTTGGGCTGAAGTCAACAGCGAGAAACAAATAAAGATCGACGAAAATAGAAATACTTTCTTCATAATTAATTTGTTTGCAGTTTTTAATGTGATTCAATAACCTTTGTAAATATATTAAATGATAATCAGATATCAGTTGTTTGTGATGATTAAGGCGTAAATCCTTTCCACTTTTCTGCAACCATTTGTGGATGAGGTACAAATTCAAACCTGAACAGATTTTCCTCAAACTGCGAGTAAATAGACTTCCCGGGTTCAATGGCAAACTGATTATATATTTCCGGCCTTTTGACAACCAATTCACAGTCAAGATAATTCAGATTTTTATTCCATTCAATGGCCCCATTCACCGAAATAGCCGGAAACCATGCTAAACCTTTATGAGCCCGAACAGCGTCATATTCAAATCCGTATTCCCTGTCACACCAGGCGCCAAAAGTCAGTGGCTGCTCCGGATCAGTGCTGATGGTGGCGTGTGCCCAGTAGGGAGGAACAATCACTACATCACCAGGATGGGCAATAATTGCAAAACATCGTCCCGGCTGATCTTCTGCAGTTTCCTGCATGTAAATGATGGCTTTTCCCGACCAGATTTCGTAAACTTCGGGAGTCGACCAGCCTGACAGAGGCGATATTTTATGAATATGCCCCTGACTCCGAACCGGTTCGTTACCCAACTTGCCGGCAGCATAGGTCACCGCTCCATATAATAAGTGAAGTCTTTTAAGAATGGGAAGATGCTCAGATTTTCCAACGTCCATTGCAATGGCATAAACCGGATCGGGACCTGAACATTGTGGGTCGTGCAAGCTTTTACGAATCGAATCGAGTGTTCGGTTCTCTACTTTCGGACCAAAAACATCCTGTCCATATTCGAAACCCATCGGTTGTGTAGTTGGTCTGATATTAAATCCGGGATTGAATTTCATTTTTTCATCTGTTTCTAAATTGTTTTTTAATTGCCAGATGAAACTCGCCGTCAAAAATTATTCGTCTGTTTGAGATTATTTCTCATAGCTCGTTTCATTCTTGTCTGAATGATTTCTTGAGTATTTAATTCCGGCATAGTTTCAAACCAGAAGAGTCAAATCAAAATACTATTGAAGAATTATTCCTTTGTCGCTGTTTTTCAGGGAATAACTGGTTACTGCGGTAATACTTCGTGACGGAAGAACCAGCTCTTTCTTTTTCGATGAAGTAAAACTTTGAATCGGATTCAGTTCAAATGCAGGTTGAGTGACAAGTTCTTTCGATACATGATAAACATTCATGGTTTTTTCTGAAGGCGAAACAATTTCCAGATTGATTGTCAATGGTTCTTTCTTTAGATTCACAATGAATATGCTCAATTCTCCATTAGGACTGCGCAAAGCCGATGACAGGATCAAACTGTCGGGTTGACTGACAGTGCACGAAACTGTGGAGGAATATTTCGATAAGAAACGGGAGATAATTCCGAATCCATAATAGGCTTCATTCTCAGGTCTGACTTCTGAAAAATATTTTTTTTTCTGCCTGTCAAATGTTTGGATCAATTGCCATTGTCCGTCGAGATCGCCACGGTTGGTGAAACTCCAACGGTTGAAGCCATCCACGCCGGCCCGAAGAGCACGAATCACATCAGAAGCATTTGAAAGGGCAGCATCAAAAGACTTTTGTGATGGATTATCACCGCCGTAGCCTAATTTCATATTGCCATATTCAGTCATGAAAAAGGGTTTCTTCTGCGTATGAGCCCATTCTGCCCATCGTTTCAGGTTTGCTTCTCCTTTAGTCGTAACTCCGTCATATGAATGAATATCAAAACTTCCCAGGTAAGGTGAAAAAACTAGTTTTTTTTCATCAAACGGCGGCATACTTGTCCAGTCGGGACCCGAAATTGGTATGCTGATTTTACGATTGTCGAATTCTTCCTTTAATCGTTTCCATGCGTCATTGATTGAACCTTTTGCGTCGCCATATTCCCACCAATAACCCCACGGACCGCCTGGAGGTTCATTGGTCATGCAGAAATATTTAATGCAGGTATAACCTTTTGTTTTTGTAAGGTATTCGATCAGCGTAGCGATTCCATCTGAAAAATCATCCAGGTTTTTAGGTGCACTTATCAAAGGGTGTGCTCCCGGATAGGCATTCCATTCCACGTATCCCCACATTTGTTGAAGGAATACATCGGCATTGTTTTGCTGGCACCAGTCCAGTATTTTATACAATGCCTGCATCTCCTCATTGTTCCAGTCAAACTTCCTTTGCCCAGGCTCATACATGCGTTGGCTCAATTCAACCCTGATGAAATTTAACCCCAGCCATGCAGCGTGTTTCTGAATTTGATTCCAGGCTGCTACATTCGTAACCGGAGGGTTTCCGCCATAAGCACTACCACGTGGACTAGCTCCTCTCACGGGATATTTATATCTCTCATTGTTCAGCGGGAATTCCTTGCTAATTGCATGCCACGATGCTCCCATCCCGCCTTTCATGATATGAATGATTTGGGAGGCATCGATTTTAATTTCAGTGATCTGGCCTTTTAGATTAATGCTATGGAACAAAAATAGAGCAAGTGCCGTTTGAAAAATAAGTTGTTTCATAAAACAGGTATTATTTTGTTTTTCACTTTTGACGGACCATTTGTTTGCCGCAAAACCATACAGCTCTACATTTCATTAAAACCTCACATATCCTTTTAATGTACCGCACTTTTGGCCTACACCGGTTCCAAATGGGCGAATGGTATATGCTCCAACCTTGGCGGGAACAATAAACACTTCGGCATAATTGACAACAAACGGTTTAAAAGCATCCAACGGACTTTCGACGATCACTTCATCGCCTTCAACCAAACAAATTACATGAACACCGCCGTTGGTATGATGTTCCACTTTTTTAGTGAACCAGTGGCGGCGCGTTTCAATAAACTCGCGTTCGTGCAATCCGGTGCTTTCCTCCGCCCAGCCATCGCCTTCAGCGACCACCTGAACATGGTTTATCAGATTCTCTTTTGTCCACTGAGTGGTCCGATCCCATTGAATATTCTTTTTCCCATGCTCTATATTGATTGGTCGCGGTTTGCCATCCATTCCCAAACGGCCCCAGTCCCAAAGTTTGAATGTGAAAATATAGGGTGTGGCACTGATTTCGAGGACCATACTGTTTTTTCCTGAACAGTGTACTGTTCCTGCAGGGATGAGCACATGATCATGCTTTTTCATTGGCCAGGTCTGCACATGTTTTTCGGCTTCGAACGGTTTCCCTCCTGCCTGGGCTTTTTCCAAATCGGTCAGCATAGCTTCCGGGTTTACATCTTCGCGCAAACCAATGTAAACAATCGCATCCTCTTCGGTATCCATCATGTAATAGCTTTCATCCTGAGTGTAATGCATCCCGAATTTCTCCTGGATATATTCGGTGAGCGGATGAACCTGCAAACTCAAATGGCCACCTTCCATCGTATCCAGAAAATCGAATCGGATCGGGAATTCATCGCCAAAACGTCCGTGAACCGGATCGCCAAGCAACTCACTCGGATGGCTGAATACCAGGTTGATGGATGGAATTTCGATGATGTCTTCACCAAATTTCAACAAAAGACTGTTTTCTTCAGGAACACAGTTGAAGCACCATGCATAATTGGCAGCAGAGGCATCAAGATTGCAAACTTCTTTCATCCACTGACCGCCCCAGGGCCCCGGATCAAAAAACGGAACCACACTGAACGGACGATTGATCGCGATTTCCATCCCTTCAAGAATCGCCTTTCCTTCAACCATTTTGGGCTGACCAATTTTATTTGTGTCGAGCAGGAAATTCCATTTGTCAAACAGCGTCTTTTTCAGTCGGTCGCAAACACGCCAGTCAACAAAATATCCTTGTTTATAGAGCAACATCCAATCGGTAGTATCCCGGTTTTTTACACCCATATTGTCAATCAGATGTTGCCGCATCCGCAATTGAATCTCCCAGCGGGCCATGTCGGCATATACGAGCAAATCAGGTTTTGGACAAAGCAGTGCCGCTCCGCAACCATAAATCACGATTACTCCTTCTTCCTGAGATTCTATTTCCGCCTGAATTGCAGAAACTTTATCCGTATCAAAAAAGGAATCCATCGTCAACCTAGTTAGAAAACCAAAAATGCGATCGTTGGTCACATCCTGAAATACAAGTTTTTTGATCTCTTCTTCGGGCAGGATAAAATCTTCTGCCAGAATAAACCGGGTATGATTCAACCTATTTTTCAGATTGGCAATCAATTCTTCGTGGATTACACCCTGGTAAGTTTCGATAACCACGATTTTTTTCTTTCCACCAAGAGAGGATATCTCCTTGTTTAAACGGGTACAAATGGCTTTCCAACCATTTACGACCTTGTAGTGATCGTTTTTGACTTCAACAACCGGGAGATTATTGAATTTTGAAGCCTTTTTTAAATATTTCATTTTCAATTAATTTATATTTCCGAACCAACACATAGTTCACAGCTGAGGTTTTATTACGTTTTCTATGTAGCTATTCATTTTATTCTTATCTGCAGACGATCGCACCAAATAGTCAGCACCGTAAAGAGCTGCTGAATCCGGGAATCTGGCCTCAACGAGTTTTACTTTCCCCCATGGCGTCCAGGCAAATTTGTTTACATTCTCCTGAAGGACTGGTAAAAACACCGATGCACTTTTCATAATACCACCACTCAGAATAATTATTTCCGGATCGAACGCGTGAATCATCGTGATGATTCCTGCCGACCAGACCGACAAACAATGATCAAGTACCTCTTTAGCCACCAGGTCATTTTCTTTTGCATGATGGAAAAGCGCTTTAAAATCAAGCACTTCCTCATTTTTTATAGCGCTATTATCAAATTTCGGGTGCTCTTTCAACAATGAAGGTAAACGCCAGGTGGATGCTTCGGCTTCGACACACCCTTTGCCTCCACATGTGCAGGGAGATCCTTCGTGGTTCACCGTAAAATGTCCGCCCAGATTTCCGGCTTGAAAATGTTTGCCTTTCAATAACTGTCCATTAATGAGAACGCCAGTACCAATTCCAGTTCCGATGGTCATCATCACCAGATCGCGGCACTCTTTCCCTGCACCGCATTGCCATTCGCCCAACAGTGCCATCCGGGCATCATTTTCAGCAAAAAGCGGCCAGTTCCATTTCTCCATTGCCCAGCCAACAAGATCAACATCAGGGCCATCATCATACTTTTGATTGGTCGAAAGAATCCGGTTCTTCGATGAGTCGACCAGCCCGGCAAAAGAAAATCCGATACCCAGCACCTTTGATGCCGACAGTTGATTGGTTTGAAGTATTTTATTAATCGTTTTTTCCAGCTCCGGAAGCTGCGGTTTCAATCCGGAAGCCGATTGCGCTTTGATTTCTGTCCGGTCAATCAATTGACCGTTTTTCAATAAACCTATTTTTATCACTGTTCCACCTAAATCGATTGCAATTGTATGTTTCATCTTTGAATAATTTGATTTTTAAATGTCAGATGGAATAGCCATGATTTAATTCTCATCTTTGTTTTTTGATTTTACAGTCATGGCTATTTCATATTTTCTATTTTTTTAGGGACACAATTTGTTGTGTCTTTACCCTTTGCCCATTATTCTACCCTAATCATTACAACTCCCCATGCCGGGATCTCAATATCACTATTTATTTCCTCGGTTTTATCTTCCCCAGAGTTCGTCAGCCAAACGTGTTGAATAGGTTTTATTTCTGAAATAAGTTTTGTTTTAACCGGTGATTCGGAAGAATTGAAGAGGGTTAACATACGTCCTTTGTGATTGTCACACGGTTTGAAAGCGGTTACAATTACCTGTGACTGATCAGGATAAATGCCCGAAGTTACAGGGGTGTTTTCTGTGGCAAGTTTTACAAGCAATGGCTGACTTAGTCCAATGGCATACTGCGAGTTTTCGCTGGCACTGAATTGTTTGTGAGGCCAAAGTGCATAGCGGAATGTAATTAATCCTTCCTGGTAAGCCCTGTAGTTGGTTCCCCAATGATTATTAAGAGCCCATGAAAACAGTGTCTGCGTTGGTTCGATGTGCTTTCTCCAGATGTCCGGATTGGTTTGCGATCCAAGCATAACTGCCGTAATTCCTCCCACTTCGAAAAGAGGAGCATCCAAAGTAATCAGCGCAACACCATTTTCCTGGTTGGAAACGTCAGCCCAACGATTTGCAGTCAGCCAGTTTTTACAGGCACTCGGTATCTGATCTTTTTCGGGTTGCATCACACCATAAGGAACATCTAGTTTCACAATACCGTTAGGTACCTGGAACGGGAATGCGAAGTTCACACTTTCTTTTCCTCCTGTTTGAGCAAATTTCCAGTCACCTGGTTTTGGGTTGATTTGGGCTCTTTTTTTATCTAAAACATTAACCAGTTCAACTTGTACCTGACCTGCCATTAAACGCACTTCACGGACAAGTTTGTAGCAGGCCGGTGCGCCTGATTCAATCAAAAGTGAGGCAACGAGCGGCCCTTTTTCTTTGACCGATATCTGAACCTTATTTACTCTCTGAATATCATTGATTTTATCCGATTCAAGAAAAGCATAGTCGTTCAAGCCATAACCTGACGAGGTATTTACAAAGTTAATGTTGTTTGTAGCTACAGATTTTAATTCGGCAATAGCTCCTGTTTGGGGATCGATGCGCAGCGAAACGAGACCGTTATCGATCGTTGTACCCTGAATTTTTACAATACCTTCAGTAAATGCTTTTCCATTGGAAATCACAAACCTTTTTGTAGAATAGGGGGGGAGTGATTTTACGAGTACCGCTAATTCACCTGTCGAGAGTCGTTGCGATGGAACCGGCTTTTTATCAGAATTCATTACGCGGTCGCCGGTGGTAGATAAAGAGACAGGAATCAACACAACTTCTGTCCGTGGCCATGAACTTGTATTGTAAACATCGATGGTCGTGATTAAACTGGTTTTGTCTTTTAAAACCAATGCATTATCGAGTAAGAGATGCGATTGTTTATCGGCGTCAAGTGCATACGATTGTTTGATGTCCCATTGCTCTTTGGTCATTTTATTTTCCGGATCGGTGAGACTGCACCATGCACCCCAGGTGTGTTCGGAATAGAGTAACACTTTTTTCCACGCTTCCTCAAATTCCGCAACAGGGTAGCTTGACGGATCTTTCATTGCCCATAAAGCTTCAGCTTGCGACAGGCGGTCGGAACTGGCCCTGTTCATGCCTGTTTCGAGTGCAGAAGAGCCGGCACCATCTTCCCAATAAGGTGTCCAATCGCCTTTTACACTTTGTAACTGACTTCCAAACTTATTTTCGAATGCTTCAAAGGCTTCACTCGTTGAGGAGATAATAAACTTAGGAAAGGTGTATTTTGAATTCCAGCCTTTTACAAATTCAGGTATTAGGGGATCGGGTTCGGCATTGTCGCCATGACCGCTCCAACGAAGATGAGCAATTGTGTATGGATAATTGGTGCTATCTAACTGATTTGCAAATTTCTCAACGAATTCGGGTGAAAGTTTCTTTATCATATGCGATAAGGCGTATCCTTTTAGTGGTACCCAAACCAGTACTTTTTCATTTCCGGATGGCGAAACCCAATAGAAAGGTTTGTTTTCCCATTTAACCAGAATGTCGCCGATACGATCGAAATAGTTGGGTGCCGTTGAAAAATATTTGATGCCGGCTTGAGACATGGCAGTTACCGTTCCCCAGGTTTGACCAGGAATATCGCTTGTCATTGCAGCAGTGATCGGCACTTTGCATTTTTTTGCCAGTTCGGTTGAGAATTTAAACAGCCTTGAAAGTTCCTCGGGGCGGCACAATCCCGTTAAGACATTCAGGTACATTCCGTTTAAAGCAACTTCACCACGCGTGACAGCATCCATAAACTCTTTCTTCTGAGTTTCGTCCATTCGTTTGAGGTATAAATCCGCAGCCCAGCCAACCTCTACGTTCCATACAAAACGGGATCCTACAGGATATTGAGCAGTTCGTTTGGCAATCTCCATACCTTTCACAAGATTTTGGACCTGCTTGTCTTCTATCGCCGTTTGAATCTCGGTGTAACCAATATCTGTATGTGAATGATTCAAAAGATAGCATACCAGTTTTTTCACGGGTCGCAAAACAACCTTGTTTTGATAGGCAGGCAAACCTTTAGATTCAATTTTCAATACAATATTCTGTTCAGTGGCAACCGCTTTAACTGGAATCTCGATACTGTTTTCCCCTTTTTTAAGGTGCATTTTAAAAGGTTCGTTGCCATCAACATATGCGACAGCAAGGCATGAATCTCCCGAATAATTCGCTTTTACGAGAATCGGCTGGAATTCAGCGCTGTTTTTCTCCAGAAGAAATGGCAAAGCCTTAATTCCGGTAATTTCAAGTTTTTGATTTGAAGGCTTTTGGGCCACAGAAACAGATGTCATCAGACACATTGCTGCAATGACGATGATAGCCAGATAATTAAATCGTTTGTTTCTCATTGGTTAATAATTTGTTTTTAAGGGTAATTTTCGATTTTTATTTTAACTGCACCTCCATGCAGTTCAATGTTTCATTTCTCACAATCTATAAGTACAGGTTTACCGTCAATCTCAAGTAATCGTGCTGAAAATCCGTACACTGTAATCTCATGATAATCATGCCCTGCATCCGAAGGCCAGCAAGCGCCAACAACAAGGTTTTCAGAACCTGTATTGGCCAGCCGGTGCGCAATTTCACCCCCAATGTAATGAAGGCTGCCTGGATACACCTCTTCTGCCCAGGTATTCCGGTCACGATCCATCAGAATCAGCATCCCTTTTCCCTGAACACCCCAATAGAATTCTGCCCGATCAGATTTTGAATGGAAATGGCCTTTTGTCATAAAATATTCGTTGCCAACTTTTCCTGGTCGTATGGTAGAAGTACCAAAGGAAAGCCCTCCCCGAGTGCCTTCATCAACCGGCAACCATGACTGAACATGATAAACCAGCGTCTCTGTCGGCATCTTTTTTATTGCATCCTGATCAAGAAAAATATATGCAACATCTTTTAAAACCCGGTGCTGATAAGAAATTGGTTCGCCTTTCAGGCTAAAATCCTTCAAATCTAATTCAACCGGAGATTTTTGTATTTTCAAATGGTTCATTGTTTTGGATTTATATCGAAATACGAATAGCTGGTGGCCTTTCCTACCTTCAGAAACCTGCGGCTGATAACGGGCTTCCCGTTTTCAGGTGTGAACTCAGCAACCAACACATAACCATCGGTTTCAACAGGTAAGGTCAACGAAACAGGAATGTCTGTCCGAAGGAATGATTCCAGTGCTACCGGAATACGCTGATCAGAAACGCTTTCCCCTTTTGAGTTAAGCAGTTTTATTTTTACTGTGCCGGTTACAGTTTTATTAAGATTGTTGATCCCAGCCAGATTAAATAACATTGTGGAGCCAGGTTCATGTGGTTTAGTCATGCGAACATAACGCTCATCGGTCAGATTAATAAATGTTCCTGCCGGAGCAAAGGCATGTTGAAACCAGCCTAATGTTGGTGTTGGTTTCAGGTCTTTGATATTTCCGGCAAACCAGTCGCCGGTATATCCGTAATTATTTGCAAGATAGCAGAAAGCCAGTACGCCCGCAATATTCGGATTGCTGCGAAGCCATTCGGTTTCGAGCTGCATCCAATAGGCCTGCAATTCCCAATTTTGTTCGGGTGTTGAGTTTTTACCCAAGTAATGCTCGTAAACTTCTACCGTGAGTTTGCTCGGCGATCCATTTCTCCAAAGCCAGATCCAGCCATATTCGTTGACCAGTTGTGCCGAGCTTGCATTATTCATTTCCTGATTAATCTTTGGATTGTAATCGAGGTCGCCCAGCGGATAAACATCGCGGTTTGCTCCAGGCTGAATCCAATTCACTACACCCTGATAAGGATGCGGTTCGTCCATTTCATCCTGTCCCATCTGATCCCCGGTCATATAGCCGGCATCCCAAATTCGCGTATTGTCGAGTTTTTTTAACTCCGGAATCAA
>Ga0075524_10000122_pt1 | contig 15539 bp, 16 predicted proteins | sample NGEPerone_FD_76826 | JGI IMG/M metagenome (GOLD analysis project Ga0075524, IMG submission 76826) | Arctic peat soil microbial communities from the Barrow Environmental Observatory site, Barrow, Alaska, USA - NGEE Permafrost154B-one | ecosystem: Environmental > Terrestrial > Soil > Wetlands >...
ATTTTAATGACCAATTTGACCGTCATGCCCGGGTAAATGCGCACGTCCGCTTCATACACGCCGAGTGTTTTGATTGGTTCTTTCATCTCGATTTTTTTTCGGTCAATGCTGATTTTATGCTGACGGCTCAATTCATCTGCAATGGTGCTATTGGTAACAGAGCCGAAAAGTTTACCGCCTTCACTGTGTTTGCACTTGATAATCACCGAGATGTCGGTGATTTTTTTCGCTAATTCCATAGCTTTTTCTTTTTCACGCTGGACTCTGCGCGCTTTGCCCTCATCACGTTCCAGCATCTGCTGCAAGGCACCTGCAGTCGCTTCGATGGCTAAACCTCGGGGCATGAGAAAATTTCGGCAATACCCTTCCGCCGCGTGGATTTTTTGGCCTTTATTGCCGATTCCTTTCACATCCTGTGTTAAAATTACTTCCATTGTGAATCGCTCCTTTGTTGAGATCCTTCCTTAGGAAGGTGGAGGGGGATCGTTCTTTGAATGATCGTTGTCTTTTTCGGAGTCATTGGTTTTTTGCAATTTACCTGGCCCACGAGAACGGGGTCCGATCTTTCGTAAGTCAATAATAAAGTCAACAAAGCCCAAAAGGACAACACCGGCGAAGATGTAGGGGTTAAATATAACAAAAATCAGAAACAGCCAGCCAAAGAGTTTACTGACGTGCAGCTTTTGCAAAAACCAGACCATCACAGCCAAACCTTGAATCAATATCAAATAGTTGGTCACTTGGAAAATATTCTGAGCCAGGGTCGCAAGCCAGGTAATCGAAAAATAGCTGCCGGCTGAGTTTGCAAGCATACTCAGCAAAAAAAACAAACCTGTATATTCCGGTAAGCGCCAGGAAGGAAAAGCAGGCAAGCTTTCCATTGGCATATGCATCCGTTTCATCACAATACTGAGAATTTGAAAACTCAATAAGGCGTTCATCGCAGAACTTAAGGTTAAAAGCATCGGAAGCAGGGGGCCGAAGTAAGCTTCTGCATAGGTCGGGATTTGCCGTATCAGGTCCAGCTGCTCTTGCGGAAAATTGAATTGCTCGATCATGTTCAGGGAAATTCGCGTTGCTTCCTGATAAAGTTTTAGCATTTCACCCATGAAATTATAATCCATCAAAGTAGAGGAAATGACAATCAAAGAGACAATGCCAATCAGCGTGGCAGCGGTTGTCGCAGCCAAAATGGTCCAGGGGCTCCATTTTTTCCCTACGCCTAAGCCGAGAATCAAACCGGAAAATTGAAAAGTAGTACAGCCGGCAATGACAAAAACCGGATCCAATAGTAAGAGTAGGACAAACTCCGCGGCGACGGCAGAAAGCAAACCGGCTTTCCAACCGTGGCGGCAAGTCATGATTGCGGTCGGGGTTGTCATGGCTAAAATCAAGAGGATACCAAGCGGTGTATAGTAAGAAAACAAAGCCAGAAGGACAAAAACCGCAGCCAGCATAGCCCCTTCTGTGACCATACGGACAGAGAATTGACGATTCATCAGTATTCACCTCGTTTTATAGGAGCTTAATAATATGAATTATTCTTTATTCGCTTGAAACAGTGGCGAATCCTGCTTGCGTGCCTTTCTTCACAGGATATTCACAGACTGATAAGAAGGGAAAGAAAACCTCATAACAGGGGCGCTCCGACGGAAAACCTTATCATTTTTGCTTCGTGGAAAATGGTGCAGCAAGGGAAAAAAAGATCGCTCCAAACCAGCCGTTTGAAGCGATCTTAGGTTGTTAAGACTACTCGGTCGTGAAGGGAAGCAGCGCAACGATACGAGACCGTTTGATTGCTTGGGTCAGAGTGCGTTGATGTTTCGCACAGCAACCGGAGATACGACGAGGTAAAATCTTGCCTCGTTCCGAAAGGAAGCGGCGTAATTTATCCACTTCTTTGTAATCGATGTTTTCTACTTTATCTACGCAGAAACTGCAGACTCGACGTTTGGGACGACGGCCTTTTGGGCGACGTTCGTCTTTATCACCGCGGTCGCGGTTGTATGATTCGGCCATGTTGAATGACTCCTTTACTAACATTTATTTACTTGATTTGCTTAATTGAACGGAACATCATCATCACTTTCAGTGGGAGGTTTTCCGGCTTTACTGTCATTTGTGTCATAGGGCTCATAAGGCAGATCACCGGGCATTTCACCGCTTTCCATGGTGCTTTCTTTGGGACGGTCCAACGGAGTGATGCTGTTGCAGGTCACTTCGGTATAATCCCTCCGGGTGCCATCTGGCTGCGTGACGCTGTTGATGTGCAAAGAGCCTTCCACGGCTACCAAGCGGCCTTTATGCACATAATTAGTGACGAACTCGGCACTTTTGTTCCAAGCGCAGCAACGAATAAAATCAGCTTGACGTTCTCCGTTTGGGCCTTTTCGATAGCGGTCAACGGCTAAAGTAAAACGGGCAACCGAAGAACCACTGGGGGTGTAGCGCATTTCAGGATCTCGGGTCAGGCGTCCGACTAAGACGATATTGTTAACCATCGTTGCATCCTCCATTTTTGTTTATTAGAGTGATAGGATGATAAAACTATTTTTCTACTCTAGTAATCATGAAACGGATAATTGGTTCCGTTAATTTTAAAACACGGTCGATTTCAGTAATTTCTGTAGGACCTGCATCGAAGGTAACAATCGTATAAACGCCTTCTTTGAAATCATCGATTTCATAAGCAAGACGACGCTTACCCCATTTTTTTACCTCTGTTACACTACCTTTAACGGTTTCGATTAATGTTTTCACTTTTTCGCCTACCGCTTCAAGAGCTTCACCCTCAAGAGTAGGATTAATGATATACATCAATTCGTAACTATTCATTTAAATTCACCTCCTCCCCCCCGGACTATACGGCTCTACCTTTGGCAGAGCGGGGGAACAAAGTAAATTTTAACATATTCCAAAGGGAAATGCAACTTCATTTTAACGACTATTTTTCCTTTTTCTGGTCGGATGTGTTGGTAAAGGCAGGCCGTTGCTGTGCTGTCAGCAAAGCATCCCCTCTGCTGAGAATAGTTTTTACGCTTTTTTCAAATTTAGCTCTCGGCAATAACAGACTATGACCGCAGGTTGCGCAACGGATACGAAAATCCATACCAATACGGGTTACTTCCCACGTGTCACCACCACAAGGGTGGCTTTTTCGCATTTTTACAATATCACCAAGGTAATATTCCATCATCATGCAGCTCCCTTCTCATTAAAATAAAGAGGTCAGGTAATAGAAGAAACCCATCATTTTATTGGCCAGAAAGGATTCGGTTACTGCTGTCGTTAAACCGGATTGACTGCTACTACTTAAAATGGGCAGTATTACAGCGATGATGCCTACCAAAACGGCAAAGGATTGTAGGAGTCCAACCAGCAAGCCGCTGACTTTATCAGAAGTACCACCTGCAACCTTCAATACATTACGCAGTAAAAATAGCAGCAGGTTAGCAGCCAAGTTGATTGCCAGCACGATCGACAGAAAAGCCAAGGCACTGATCAAAAGATTTGCTAGCATGGTTGCCACCAATTCGCCTAGATTACTCGACATGGATTGAAGATTGATTGTACCCATCGATTCAATTGCTTTTTGAAGCTGATCAAGGATAGACTGCGGTAAATTCAATGTTGCCAATTGTTTCATCAGATAAGCAATCGGGTTCGCCTCTGAAAGGCTCATGGTAGGGATGCTGATTTTCGGAGCGATATAGTCGACGATTTTTTGGTTCAGGTGCCAATTCGAATTGAACCAGGCTGCGACCGTCGGATAATAGAAAATAGCACATATGAAACCAACAACAGAACCCAGAAGACTGATCAGTGTTTTGACAAAACCGTTGTGAAAACCTCGCCATGCTCCAAACAGCAGAATAATCACGATAACACCGTCTACCCAGTTATAACTTTGCAGTATGATATTTTCCATTCCTCTCACATCCTTTTTTTAATGGGACAGTTATTCTGGAATTTTCCATAAGGTTAACCGACCGCTTTGCCCAAGACCGCAAATGTATTCCCCACTTGGAGAAAAAGCAAGATCGCACAAATCATTATCCTCGTAGCGGTGTGAAACTAAAAGAGCACCTTCATCAGTCAGAACGTAAATTAAACTTTTTCCTCCACCGTAAATGGCATAACCGGAAGGATGAATTTTTAAATGGATAGCAGGTTCCGTGAGTGAATAGCTCCATTTTATTTGCATATTCTGGTCGTAATCAATAATCCAACCGCTGTTGCTTGTATCATTCCAGCAAGCAATAGCAAAAGAACTACCATCGTCACTGAGAGCGAGTTCAGAGATCGCTGCAGGCAATTGAATTTGACTGTCATCCTGTGTGGCAGGCGGAGGGGTCGTGGGGGAGGGATTGACTGATGTGATTTCAGTAACTCTGTCGTCCTCGGTAAAGCGATAAACCATATCATCAGCACCAACCATGGCTTTTAACCCATCATCACTGATCATCGCCGTTGCTTTTAGAAAGCTATCGATTGTCATCCTATGCGTGACAACACCACTGCCATTCATCAGTAGAAAAGAAGTCGAGCCATCATTGAGCGAAATGGTGGTGATCACAGCACCGGCACCTATCGGTGCCAGAACAGCAGAGTTGATAGAGCAATTGGTTTCGATAGATTCCCAAATAACATTGCCGTCATAATCCAACATGCTTAAGCGCCAGTCGGTTTCATTTTCTTTCGTGGATATAAGCGTATAACCGTCCTTGCTGGACCAGGCATTGGCTGTCCAATTGGCAAAACGATGTTCCCAGCGGACCTCGCCCGCAAAATCATAGGCTTCCAGAGTTTTCTGGCCACGATGCAGCCATACTTGTTGTATGCCGTCAGTATAGACAAAAAGCGAGTAGTCTTTGATTAAAATGCTGGCCGAACTCTGTAGCTTTTGTTCGGAATCAATCTTTAAGGTCGTACCGGTAGTCTCTGTTTTGATCCAGGCAATTATCGTTGCCGTATCGCTGATTTGACCGATCGCATTGGGTAGGAGAGACTCGTTTGACCAAATTTCCGTTAATCCTAATTGTGAAACGACGGAGGGGGTGTGCCAGTTCATTTTCCAAGGTGTTCGGCTGGTAATGAAACTGGTAAACAAACCGGCAAGTGTAGTGAGTGTCAGTAATAAGATGAAGATCGTTTTGGATAAAGCGATGACTTTCTTGCTGGTGGCACTGGAAATTCGAGTCTTCTTCATCAAACAGTCACCTCTTTCGTTCGTTATGATTCGTATTTCAATATGATTTGCTTTAATAATTCCAGCCAGACATAATTACCGGAATATTCGAGATGCAGTCCGTCAGGGCTTTCCGCTTCCCGCATGACACCGGCTTGATCACAAAAAGCAGAGCCAATGTCGATATAGGCAAACCCACTTTGATTGCAAACCTTTGCCAAAGCCGCATTATAGGCGGCAATGGCTGCGTTGGTACGGCAGGAGTCAATAGATTCATGGCGAGCTGTGACATGAAAGATGGCTTGGACATAAATCTCAGCTTGTGGCCAACCCACTTTCAATTCTGTCAGTAACTGCTGATATTGTGCTGCAAATTCTTCCGGGCTGTAGCCATACCCTAAATCGTTGATACCGAGCAGCACGAAAATTCTCTTCGGTGTCACATTGATCAATTCATTCAGGCGTTGCATCGCTTTTGTAACCGTCAGGCCGACTTCATCCAAAAAAACAGACTGTTGTTTTAATCTGGTGTAACCTTCTAGGCCATTGGTAAAAGAATCGCCGATAAACCAACTGTCAGCGAAAAAAGAATCCAAATCGATGTCATAAGAAGCCGGTTTTAATTGGCCATCGGACGGTACAACGATATAATCCCTCACAGAAGGCATTAGTTTGATCTCAGGAGCTGTATCTATCTGCACATAGAACAGCAGAGAAGCACATAAAATCAGCATGATCCAGAATAAATGAAGATTGCGGGATTGCATCAATTTCACCTGCGTCATGATATTTCTCAATAGGTATTGTATCTCAGAATTTGCTATGACGCAAGAGCGAATCGTGACGAAAACTTGAATCTAAAAAGAAGAAAATTTGGATTTTGCCTGCAGCAGTGGTATAATGAAATAGGAAATAGAGTATACACCTTCGAAGTGAGCTGCCGAAAAGAAAAAAGAGACAGCACTAAAATCAATAAGAAACGATAAGGCTATCATAGAGGGTCAAGAGCATAGTTCACTTAGGAGGTGGTAGCATGAATCATAAAAAAACGTGGCAGCGTACTGCTTTACTAGTCGGTGATGAGGGATTATCACGCTTACAATCCGCCTGTGTCATGGTGGTTGGTTTGGGTGGCGTCGGCTCCTATGCTTTAGAGGCGATTGCCAGAGCCGGTGTTGGCTGTATCATTTTGGTGGATAACGATGTTATCGAAGAGAGCAATATCAACCGTCAGTTACTGGCGCTGCATTCTACGATCGGCATGGCAAAAGTAGCGGTAGCCGCTGCACGGGTGGAGGACATCAATCCCGATTGCCATGTAGTAGTCCTGCAACTGACGGTAACACCGGAAAATGTGCAGGATCTACTCAAACTGAAGCCTGATTATGTAGTGGACGCGATCGACAGTGTGACGGCGAAAGCGGCATTATTAGCCGAAACCCACCTTGCTGGAATTCCAATCATTGGTATCATGGGAGCAGGTAATAAACTGGATGCCGCTGGTTTTATCATTACAGACATCAGCAAGACACATACCTGTCCACTGGCGAGAGCATTGCGGCGAGAATTGAAGCAGCGAGGTATTTTCAAAGGGATCCAAGTGGTTTATTCTCCATTACCTCCAATGATAGTGGCAGAAGATTCCTACGTCAGTAACGAAGAAAAAACATTGTCTGATTCATTAAGCGTAGTGGAGGCAGGTCTTCCGATCGAAGAGCCGGTGAATAGAAAGCGGAGATCGCCGGGCAGTATCAGTTATGTACCTCCGGTCGCTGGACTGCTTGCAGCCGGTGAAGTGGTTCGCAGTCTGCTGCAAAAAGAAAGATAAAAGTGGCTGTAACAAAACAGCCAAAAAAAGCAGAGCCAAGTGACTGCAAAAGCAGACACAAAAGCTCTGTTTTTTTTGTATAATTGAATCATAAAAACCAAATATACCGTGTCCAATATGGCACGAAAAAATGTTTTGTTGCACCGAAAAGTAGGGAACGATTATTAATCGTTCCGTTTGTCGTTTCACCCATCGCTCCGCTTGCGGAATGACCAATGGTCATTCCCTACGGCGAAAATTTCAAATAAGACAACAAATCGGCCAGTCGCAGCAGACGATAATCAGGCTTCAGTTCGTCCCAGACAGCAGCGGGAAAATTACTCCACATCACCGCTGCAGAATGTGCTCCTGCGGCTTTGGCACATAGGATGTCATAGGGACTGTCGCCGACATAGACCACTGTGGAAGGATCGATTTGCATGATCCTGCACGCTTCCAGCAACGGTTCTGCCTGCGGCTTATGAATTTTCGTATCTTCTTCGCAGACATAGATTTGAAAGAAAGGCTCCATGTGAAATAGGCGAATGCCTTTCATAACGGTGGGACGTTTCTTGGAGGAGACAATGCCCATCACATAGCCTGCTTGTTGAAATGCCTTTAAATCATCGTTTATAAAGGGAAAAGGCAGCGCCATCTGATCATGTACGGCTAGATTATGTTGGCGATAAACTTGCAGCATTTCTTCTATGATTTCCGGGTTCTTGGTGTAACGGCCAAAAGAATAGGTAAGAGGGCGACCATAATCATTCAATACTTCTTCAGCCGAGATGTCTAGGTTCAGGACAGTACGAAAGGTATGCTGAAACGATGCAACAACCAGCGCACGGGTATCAATCAAAGTACCGTCTAAATCAAATAGTAGGGTGGTCAGATTCATGTAATTGATTCTCCTCTGCTTTAATTCGTGAAGCGATCTTATCGAGCAGAAGACGATCATTGTCGTGGGCCAGCATAGCCTGTACTTCTTCTACCGGAGCAAATACGGCTTCGACAAAACCTTCCCGTCGGTTTAAGGTGTAGTAAGGGTCCTCCACGCGCATCCAAAACCAATGTACGATCTTGTTGTGCAGCCTGCCTGAGGAATTGAATTGATAACTGGTTTCTCCAATTGATTCATGAATGACTGCTTTCAAGCCGACCTCTTCTTCTACTTCTCTTAAAGCAGCAATTTCCGGTGTTTCGTTTTCTTCCAGATGACCCTTCGGAAAAACCCAACTGCCAAAGCGATTGCGTGCTACCAGCACATTGCCGCGGTATACAATAACGCCACCTGCCGACTCCTCATTGATCATAGAAACGCCTCCTCGCAGGTTTGTTCATTTACTTGTATTATAGCATATTTCAAAATGAGGGTAAAGTAAGATCTGCTTTTAAAGTATAATTTCTTAGCAGGTAAGAAAAGAGACGGAACAGATCGGAAGCAATTGAAGTTGAGAGAGTTTTCTCGGAGCTGCCCGTGGTTCGTTTTACAAAGGAAATGACTGCCAATGTCTCGAATGAAATGAAACAGTTGCTTAAAAGCAAGATATAAATGTGATGAGAAGGAGGTGGGATTTGTGAAATACCATTACATCAGTGAACCGGAACAATTAGAGGAAGCGATGCGCCATTTGTCCGGACAGCATTTCTTGGCAATCAGCGTACTGTCAACAGGTCCCGATCCTTATTTACATACTTTGCGGATGATTGGTCTGAATACAAACAAGGAGGATGTCTGGCTCGTAGAATTTACCCGTTTTGCAGACGCCGCGAGCAGAGAACCTTTGCGCGCTTTACTGGGCAATTCTAAGACAGTGAAAGTAATCTATCACGCTAAAGAAGCAGTTGAATTTCTGAAGATCAATGGCATACTCCTGTGCGGCTCTTTGTTTGATCCTTATTTGGCAGCTCAATTGTTAGCAACACCGCAAGGACCGGACGAATACCATCTGGCAGCTTTGGCCTTATTTTTTTTACAGCATCACCTGACTGTCCTGCCGGAAGACGGTATACTAGATCAGAGGGATAGGGAAGATGCCTTGGCTTTGCAGGCGCAGGCAACCGCGATCCTGCTGCCGTTGCGTGCGGTGATGGTCAAACAATTGGTTGAAAATCAGCTGGTGGGTGTAGCGAAAATAGAATTTGATTGTGTTTATGGCGTAGCCGATATGGAATTGACCGGTATGTATCTGAATGAGCAGGTATTCAAGATGTTAGGCGCGCAGCTATATTCTGAAGCCAAGCGTCTCGAAAAAGAGTTGGCTCCGTTACTTACCACTGAAAAGTCGCAGATGAATTTGCTGGGAGAGTCGGAAACGACAGCAGTCAATTTGGATAGCCCAGAGCAACTGCGTGCTGCCTTGCTGCGTCGGGGCATCGATTTGCCCGATACCAGCCGTCATACCCTCAATCAATTGGCAGTGACCTATCCGGAAGTAGCACAGTTGTTGGAATATCGCAAGGTTGCCAAGCAATTGAATACTTTTATCGATGCTTTGCCAAATTATATCCATCCAGTGACCGGGCGAATCCATTCACATTATCAACAAATGGGAGCCGGAAGCGGTCGATTTTCCTGTTCTGGCCCGAATATTCAAGGCACACCCAGAGGAGAAGCCTTCCGCAATTGTTTTCAGGCTGCTCCGGGTAACGTTTTGGTGATTGCCGATTATTCTCAAATTGAGCTCCGGGTGGCTGCGGAAGTAGCCCAGGATGCCCGTATGATCAAAGCCTACCGGGAAGGAGAAGATTTGCATCGTCTTACTGCTTCATTGGTGACCGGTTTGTCGGTCGAATTGATTGATAAGAAACAGCGCCAGGCGGCGAAAGCCATTAATTTCGGGTTGGTTTATGCTATGGGGGCGAGAGGGCTTCAGACATACGCACACGATACCTACGGAGCGGCTATGACAGTAGAACAGGCGGAACAATTCAGACAGCGGTTTTTTATGGCTTATCGTGGAATCTATCGCTGGCACCAGAAAGTTCGCCTGCAAAATGAAGCAGACCGTAAGGCCGGAATCCCAGCAGAAACGCGAACTCTCAGCGGAAGACGCTATATTTGGAGTACAGTCGCTGGTTTGGCAGGATTATATAATATGCCTGTGCAGGGAACGGCAGCCGACATTGCCAAAAAAGCGATCTGTTTGATCTATCAGGAGAACGTCAATCCGAATTGGCATCTCATCGGTTTTGTCCATGACGAAATATTGATGGAAGTACCGCAAGCGGATGGCACAGCTGCCAAGTATTTTCTGAAAACTCAAATGGAACGAGCGGGTAAATTTATTCTGAAGACAGTACCATTGGTAGCGGAAGCCAACATTGGTAACAGTTGGGCGGACGCAAAATAGAATAGAAGATCAAGCGAAAGCGAAATGGAAAAATACCCCTCGGTGTGCGTAGCACACCGAGGGGTATTTACTCGTGTCGAGGCTATTTCATCATGAAAAAGCAGGGTTTTGCTTTATTCGTTTTCGACTTTTTGCATATTTTGATACATACGTTCCAGGAAAGTATATAATTGTTCGATTTCAGATTCACTAAAATCCTGATAGCAGATATCTTCTACCTCAAAGAAAATGCGTTCGATTTCCTGTAAAGTCTGTTTTCCTTTGTCAGTTAAGAAAGTTCGGATAATACGTCGGTCTTTGGTGTCCGCTTCGCGATAGATTAATTCGGTTTGTTCCATACCGCTCAAGATACTGGTAGCAGTGGCAGGTTCGATATTGCAGCTTTCCGCTATCTCGCGCTGCATTGCACCGGCATGTGTGGAGAGATAGTGCAGTAATTTCGGTTGTGCGCTGCTCAGACCTATCTTTGCAAAACGATTTGTGGTTACACGCCAGTGACTGCGAAACATACGGCCAAGATAGATATGTAGTTCGTTTTTCTTCATGGTTTTTACCTTCCTATAGCGATTTTGATTGTTTCTTAAACCATTAGCTTCCTTATTATTTAATTATATATGTGCTTTGTTATAGTGTCAAGATGAAAAGTAATAGATATCTGTGTTAAAATGAGATAAAAGATAATTTTTACAGCTACTTGACACAAACAGAAGTTGGGGTTTACAATTATAATTCAGTAAACTGGTGGAGGTTATTTTGATGGATGTACAACAGCATAAAAAATACTATGATAATTTCGCAGGCTATCGAGTCGATAAACTAAAAATGTTACAGGATGCAGGCTTTCAAGTTTACCCTGAACGTTTCCCTGTCACTCATGCGTTAAAAGATGCCTTTCTCTTACCGGATGGTGCAGCGGATATCCGTATTGCCGGGCGTGTCATTTCTATGCGTAAGATGGGTAAAATTACATTTGGACATCTCCAGGATCTGGAAGGTAAGCTGCAGTTTGTGCTGAAGAAAAATACATTAGAAGAGCAATATGATTTTTTTCATAAAGTTGTAGATATCGGTGATTTCTTTGGTTTTACCGGAACCATGTTTACTACCAACAGCGGTGAACGTTCTCTGCAAGTGGAAAGCTATACTTTTCTGGGAAAGGCGCTGCGAGAATTGCCGGAAAAGTGGCATGGCTTGGCAGATACCGAGTTGCGTTATCGCCAACGTTATCTTGATTTGATTTCCAATGAGGAAAGCCGAAAGATCGTCCTGATGCGATCCAAATTGCTGAGCACGATTCGTCATTTTCTGGAAGACCGGGGATTTTTGGAGGTTGAGACACCGATCCTGACTAATAAGGCATCCGGTGCCTTGGCAACGCCCTTTGCTACTCATCATAATTCTCTTGATATGGATGTCTATTTGCGGATCGCACCGGAGACTTATCTCAAACGGTTGATCGTTGGAGGCTTCCAACATGTCTTTGAAGTGGCCCGCTGCTTCCGAAACGAAGGAATCAGTCCTATCCATTTACAGGACTTTACCATGATTGAAGGCTACAGTGCCTACTTTAATTATCAGGATAATATGACGCTTTTGCGGGAATTGATTCTCACTGTGATAGAGGAATTGTTCGGGACCACTCTGCTGAAAATCGGTGAACAGGAGATCAACTTTGGTAAAGAATGGCCAGTCGTTTCCTTCCGTGATTTGATTCTCAAGGATACTGCGATCGATATTGATGTTTATCCGAATGCAGCCACATTGCTGGCAGCAATTCGTGCCAAAGACATTAAACTGGAGCATGAAAACCTGGAGAATCTGGGTAAAGGGAACCTAATCGATCAATTATATAAGAAGGTTAGCCGTCCCTTTATGATCAGTCCGGTTTTCCTCAACGGTCACCCATTGGATCTTTCTCCGTTGGCGCGTCGCAATGATGAGAATCATCAGATCGTCGACCGCTTCCAATTGGTGGTCAATGGTGCGGAGATAATCAATGCGTATTCCGAACTGGTCGATCCGGTAGATCAGCGTATCCGTTTGGAACAACAGTCAAACTTACGCAGCCAAGGCGATATCGAAGCGATGCCGTTGGACAACGAGTATTTAAAATGTATGGAATACGGCATGCCGCCGATCTCGGGTTGGGGGATGGGTATTGATCGTTTGCTGCAAGTTCTATTAAATCTGGATAACATTCGCGATGGAATTTTATTCCCCTTGATGCGTCCTTTGGAAGATGAAGTTTAAACAAAGCGGATCAGAGAAATTGAGAGCAGTGAGCTCCAATATTAAGAATCGGCTTGAGATTGTAAGTAACTCAAAATCAGAACCGTGAATGCTGCAAAGTGAAGAGGTGTAAGCAACATGCGCTTTTTGGGACGCATTACCGACAGACAGGTGACCGGGGAAGATCTTGGCCTCGTGTCCCGAATATCACGATATGGCTCAAGAGGCGTGGTCATGAACGACCAGGGTAAGATTGCTTTGATGTACTTGAGAAAACTCAGTATCTATAAACTGCCGGGCGGTGGAGTTTTACCTGGAGAAAGCAAAGAAGCGGCTTTTATCAGAGAAGTGCGGGAAGAAACCGGTTTCCCTGTTGAAATATTAGCGGAAATCGGAACGATTGAAGAGCATAAAGCTCAAAATCATTATCTGCAGCTTTCTTATTGCTTTGTCGGCAGGGTTTGCGGAGAAGCATTGGGCAATGCATTGAGTGCCAATGAGAGACGGCTTGGCTTTGAATTGCGTTGGTTTACTCCCAAACAAGCCAGTTTTCGCATGCGAAAAAATCAGTGCGTTGATTACACCATGAAGTATATTTTGTTGCGTGACCGCGTCGTTCTGAGAGAAGGTTTGTATTGGTTGAATCAGAATTCTCAGCCGTTGTTCCCGAAAAAATCGCAGGAGACTCAAGAGTAAGAAACAAAGGTTATGGGGTAGTTATCTTAAGGGATCTATTTGAGCCTTAGGTTTCGGCACAAAGATCAAGTATATGGTTTTTAAGGTGTTTCTGTCAGAAAAATGTTCATATTTAACCGAATATGATATACAAATTTCATATGATAGGCAGGATTCAAATAAAACAGTAGCGAATCTAAAAAGTATGCTCTGAGTCATGCTGTTTGTTCAGAGACGATCGAAAGGTACGTGGGGAGGATTTTTAACATGTTTGGTTTTGGTATGGATGTTGGTATCGATCTGGGGACCGCCAGTGTTTTGGTTTCCATTAAGAATAGAGGTATTGTACTGAATGAACCTTCTGTTGTCGCGGTAGACAGAGATACAGGCAGAATGCTTGCCATCGGGGAAGAAGCGCGCCAGATGATCGGTCGTACCCCAGGTAATATTATTGCTGTCCGTCCCATGCGAGAAGGTGTCATCGCTGATTATGATGTGACACAACAAATGCTGCAAGCTTTTATTCGTAAAGTATGTGGCAAGAATCGCTTTTTTGGACCGCGCTTGATGATAGGAGTGCCATCTGGAATTACTACTGTAGAGCAAAGAGCTGTTCTTGAAGCGGCCAGCGAGGCTGGCGCACGTCAGACCTTCTTAATTGAAGAACCTTTGGCAGCTGCGTTGGGTGCCGGTATCGATGTTGCGAAACCGAACGGTGCAATTGTAGTGGATATTGGTGGGGGCACTACCGATGTAGCAGTTATTTCGTTGGGTGGTATCGTTGTTTCTGAAGCAGCCCGGATTGCCGGTGATAAGCTGGATGAAGCAATCATTCGTTTTATGCGCAATGAATATCGTCTGCTCATTGGGGAACGTACCGCAGAAGATATTAAAATTCAAGCCGGAACCGCATTTCCGGGTTCGCGCGAGGTTTATTTGGAAGTGCGCGGACGTGATTTGGTTACTGGATTGCCAAAAAATGTGACAATTACTTCACATCAAGCTATGACTGCGATGCAGGAACCGATCGACAGTATCATTAGCTTGGTGAAAACAGTATTGGAGCGTACGCCACCGGAATTGGCTGCGGATATCATGGACCGTGGTATCATTATGACAGGTGGTGGTGCTTTGATCGATGGTCTTGATAAATTGATGACACAGGAAACTGGCATTCACACCTATGTAGCCGATAACCCAATTGAGTGTGTCGGTTTAGGCACCTGCCTTGCTTTGGATTCGTTAAATTTCTTGGAGAAGAATTTGATCAGCAACCGTAAGCGTTAAGACGATTGCTTTTGTATTAATTGAAAAAATCCGTTCGAGCTTTGCGCCCGAGCGGATTTTAATTTTGAATTGATTGATCAAGGGATTTTACCTGCTCTTGTTAACCGATTTCCATGATGATTGGCAGTATCATCGGTGTGCGTTCAGTTTTCTCGAATAAATAACCGCTCAAAGCATCCCGTAACGTGTTTTTAATGAGTGTTAAGTCGGTATTGCCAATTTGAACCTGTTCTGCCACAAGGCCTTTGACCAATTGGCGGATGTCCCGCATCAGCTCTTCGGATTCTTTGACATAAATAAAGCCGCGTGTGAGAATTTCTGGCCCGCTGAGAATGTTTTTATGTGTCTTATCCATTGCCATGACGACAGTCAGTGTGCCATCCAGGGATAATTGTTTTCTATCGCGCAGGACCACATTACCGACATCGCCTACCCCTGAGCCGTCAACATAAACCGGACCGGCTGTGATAGTACCAACTTTTCGAAGAGCATCGTTGGAAATTTCAATCACATCACCGACTTCAGCCAAATAGCTGCGGGCACGTCCGATCCCCATTTCCTCTGCCAGTCGTACCATGCTTGCTTGATGACGGTACTCGCCATGGAAAGGAATGATATAACGCGGCTGCGTCAGACCAAGTATTAATTTCAATTCTTCACGGCTGGCATGTCCGGAAACATGGACCTCCGACATGCCTTGATGAATGACAGTGGCACCGCAACGATAAAGACCGTCGATGACTCTGCTGACCAGACGCTCATTGCCGGGAATTGGAGAAGAGGATAGGATTACTAGGTCGCCTTGCCGAATATTTACTTTGGGATGACTTTGCACAGCCATGCGGGTGAGTCCGGCCAATGGTTCGCCTTGAGAACCGGTGGAAATAATCAGAAGTTCACTGTCTTTGAGGGAACTGACAGCTTCAATCGGCAGGTAATTCTTTTCATTATATTTTAAATAACCCAAACGACCGGCAATCTCAATATTATTGATCATGCT
>Ga0075524_10000124_pt1 | contig 15432 bp, 1 predicted proteins | sample NGEPerone_FD_76826 | JGI IMG/M metagenome (GOLD analysis project Ga0075524, IMG submission 76826) | Arctic peat soil microbial communities from the Barrow Environmental Observatory site, Barrow, Alaska, USA - NGEE Permafrost154B-one | ecosystem: Environmental > Terrestrial > Soil > Wetlands >...
CTGGCTGCATTCCTATTGCTGCCGGGGATTTATAATTTTGGGTGGGGTCAAACACAAACATTCACGGCATCAAGTTCTTTTACTGTACCTGCAGGGGTTACCACAATAAAGGTTGAAACCTGGGGTGGAGGTGCTGGAGGTGGATATGGTGGACCTGCGGGAAATGGAATGAATGGCGGTGGAGGTGGCGCCTATGCATCAAAGTTGGTTTCAGTCACAGGAGGAGACAGCTATGCAGTTACTGTTGGGTCAGGTGGAACAGGAGGAACTAATGCGATAGGAGGTACAAATGGTGCTTCTTCAAGTTTTGCAGCATTGGTTATTGCTGCCGGAGGAAGCGCTAGTAATGCTCAAAGTACTATTGCAAATGGTGGACAATCTGCTGCCTGTACAGGTGATATCAGATATTCAGGTGGAAACGGAGGTTTAGGTGGTCTTGCTGTTGGTAATGGTGGAGGTGGTGGAGGTAGCTCAGCCACTTCTGCAAATGGTGCTGTAAATGGGAGTAATTTTTCCGGAGGTATCGGAGGCGCAGGTGGTAATGGAACGGATGGTGATGGCGGCAAAGGTGGTAACAATACTGGAGCTACCGCAGTAGCAGGTACTATGCCTGGCGGTGGCGGAGGTGGAAGAGGCGATGCTAACGGAAACTCAGCCAACGGCGCAAAAGGACAAATTATTGTAAGTTGGACAACAGTTTCTGCCATTTCCACAGAAACCTGTGTAGGAGGAAGTACAGGAACAATAACTGCAACAGGCATCGGAGGACAGGCACCATTCACTTATAGCCTCGATGCAGGAGCATTTCAGGCAGGTGCAACTTTTTCTAATTTAGCTGCTGGTACATATACAGTAAATGTGAAAGATAATCTTGGCAGTACCGCTTTAACCACTATTACAGTTAGTGCACCTGGTGCATCACCTGATGATCAAAATGCAGCTGGCACCGATTCATGGGTTGGACATGTCTATGACGGAACGAATTTTGCAACTTATATCGGAAATTATACGCAGACGGAGACTTTTGATCAAAGTTTCGGGGGAGATAATGTTTGTTTTAATGTCACCTCAAATTCGATTGCAAGATCAATCTATACAGCAACTTTTTCTGTAAGATACAGGATGAACTCCAGCAAAGACGGTTTGTATGTTGTTGATCTTGGCTCCGATGATGGTAGCAGGTTGACTGTTGATGGAACGCTTCTATACAATAATTGGAATGATCAGGGTTTTAGTACCAGGGCAAGGGTATTGATGAATTTGAATGGTTCCAGTTCGCTGGTATATGATTTTTACGAAAACGGAGGAGGAAACCGTGTTGTATTTCAAAATTTAACGCTCGTACTTACGAATACACTAAATACCAACACGACACAGACAATTTGTCAGGGAAGCGTTGGGGCAGCTATCGGCGGGGATGTCTATGGTGTCCTTCCTGCAGGCATTTCACTTTCCGGAACCGGTTACCAATGGTCATATAGTACGACGCCGGCAGGAGCAAGAACCAATATAACAGGAGCTACAGGGGCCACGTTTACACCTGATGCCTCAGTTGCACCATTTAATGTTTCAGGTAATTATTACATTTTCCGGAATGCAGTGCTGAGCAGTGCAAACAATGTTTCTCCAAATCCATATGTGGCGACAAATGAATCAAATGCTTCGACTTTGATCGTTAATCCACTTTCAGTTATTCCAACAAGTATTTCAGGTACAACTACAATTTGCGTCGGTAATCCTACTACCTTAACAGCAGAAGGGGGATTAATGGCCTACTATCCTTTTACGACTGATGTTAATGATTATTCAGGAAATGGGTTAAACTTAAGTGGCTCAGGAGGATCATTTTCAGGGGGAGGTCTACAGCTCTCAAATACATCTTCTTATACATCTGTTTCCACACCCCTTTTAAATACAGATACATACACGATTTCTTTCGACATAAAATATACTACAGCAAATGATGGGAATTGGCGTAAAATATTCGGTTATACCCCCATCGGTTCGGATAGGAGTCCAGGAATTTGGAGATACCCAGATGCAATGAAATTACATTGGAGGCACGATCCCGGCAATACAGGTCTTCCCGAGTCATTCAACTACACATTAAATCAATGGTATCATATTGTCGGGGAAAAGAATGGACCTATTTTTACATTGTATGTAGATGGAATCCAGGTTGATCAGGGAACTGTTGCGAACCCCAAAACTGCGGGGGTAGCGGCATTGTGGTTTGGTGGAGCAAATATTGCATTGAAAGAATTTAAAATCTATAATAGCAACATCAGATGGTACACAGGCAGTTGCGGTGGCACTTTAGTTGGAAGCGGACCTTCAATTACCGCTTCTCCTGCAGTAAATACTACCTATTATGTTCGCGAAGAAGGTGCATGTAATACGACCACATGTATAAGTACGACAGTAAATGTAACACCTATTGTTGCAGTACCCGTATTTACTCTTGGTGCCACATCTTCAAGATATCAGGGAGCAGGAACAGTTCTCTATTCGTCAACAGCCACAAATAGCACCGGAATCACCTATTCACTGGATGCCACAAGTTCTTCAGCAGGAAACACGATATCAACAACTACAGGAAGTGTAACCTATGTTTCAACATGGCAAGGAATCAGCACAATCACAGCCAGCGCAGCCGGATGTGGAGGGCCCAAAAATGCAACTCACACCGTAACCACCTCATTGGGATCAACATACTATTCGTATCAAACCGGCAACTGGAATTTACCGAGTACGTGGACATTTGACCCGAGTGGGACTACCCAGGTAGGAACATCAGTGCCTGCGAATAATGATAAAGTCGTCATTTTATCGGGGCGAACTGTCACTTTACCTGCTAATACTTCTTCAACAGGACTCGATATCAGCATCGAAGAAGGCGGCTTTTTAGACCTTTCCACCTTTCAGTTTACAGCCGGATTAAAAGGATTAAGCGGACAGGGAACATTGGTTATTTCTTCGGGGTTATTTCCAACACCAGTCACAACGAATACATTTGTAAATGCGGGAGGAGGAACTACCGAATACCGGACAGCGACCAATCTGCCTTCGCAAAACACCTATAACAATCTTACCATCAATTCAAGTGGGATAATAGTCCAGACGATTGATCTTACGTTGAATGGTAACCTCAAAGTAAAAAAAGGCACCTATCAGATTAATGATAATACAACCCGTAAACTAAAACTTACGGTGAATGGAGATGCAACAGTTGATAACGGGGCTCTTATGACAGTCGGTACCGGAGTTACGAATTCAACAACCAATCCTTTAAATATAACCGGGGGAACCGCCCCTTTCTTAAACTATTATGACGCACAGTCTCATCGGATTGTTCTGAACGGTAATTTCACGAACAATGGGACAGTGCGTTTTACAAATCTTGCATATCCGGTTTTTAATGCTTTTCCGCCTACATCCGGAGCAACAGCAGGTTTTGCAACAGTTTACTTTCAGGGTGCATCTAACAATACATTGCTGTGTGCCGGCACAACCGATTTTTACAATTTAGTGCTTGATAAGGGGATTGACCGAACTTTTAAATTAACGATTTATACTTCGGGTTCTTCATCTGCCAACTTCCGTCTGTTTGGAGCTAACTTAGCTGGTGGAGATGGGGGCGGGGCTAATCCAAATCTGAAAAAGGCATTATGGATCCGCACCGGTACCTTGGTTTTAGAAGGATTAACCATAATTCCTTCGCTGACAGAAGGGAATGCGTCTGAAGGTGGTGCAAGTCCCAATTCAGATTTTTATATCCCGGCCAACGGCGCGCTTATCCTAAACGGAACAGATGTAGCTGTATTATCAACAGCGGACGATTTCCGTGAAGTAAATCTAGTATATAACACAACGGCGCCCAGCAACGTTGCTATGGGGATAACAGCTGGCGGAACTGGTTGTGCACTTTCACTATATGGAAAATTACAGGTCAATGATGGCTATCTCTCAACGCGCGAATCGGGTGGAATTATTACATCGAATGTAGCATCTGGACAATTCATTTTGAATAAAGGCACTGTTGATGCAAAACAATTCCTGGGATCCAGCGGAGCAGCCTCTTACGAACAAAATGGCGGTTTGCTTATTCTCAGAGGTCGATTTCAGCATACTTTTACCTACGGTTCAGTTTCAAATCTTCTGGATGTTTCGGTTGCGACCTTGAATACTGCACGTCTGGCAAGTGGAATAAGCAGTGCTTTTGGAAGTTTTAATCTTGAAAATACTACGAACATATTCGCTATGTCAGGCGGTACCATTCGTATTTATGATGTTTGCGATGCCACCACACAAGAGGCATTTGATGTTAAGGCCTCCTCTTCAAACATCAATGTCACGGGAGGCACTTTAGAAATCGTACCAACTACAGGAACGGTCATTGCTGATGCAGGAAATTATTTGATTAATACGACAGCAACTTTAGGTAATTTGACCATCAACCGGGCAAGTAGCGCATCAGGTGTGCAGCTGAATGTGAATGCATTGAACCTGCTAAACAACTTTACCCTTACTTCCGGAGTTTTTAATTCTAATAATTTGAATGTTACGATTGGCGGCAACTTCACTGTCGAAGCCGGTACAACCTATACCCCAGGCACAAATGCAACCATTCTAAACGGAACAGGAACCCAAATTTTTACAGTAAATCTTGCAGCAGCGTTAGTATTAAATAGATTTACAATAGACAAAGCAGCTGGTAGTAGTGTCAACTTTGCAGGCTCACAAAAGACGATAAATATTAATGACAATTTCCGGTTGGTTCTGGCTACCTTAAATGATAATGGCAATACCATAAACGCTTATAAGGATGTATTCAATTCGGGTGTAATTAACGGAACTGGCAAGGTCTCATTTATTGGAACCGTAACCCAATCTATTGACGGAAGTGGTATCTTCCAGAATATGGAACTCAATAACAATAATGCAGCTGCGGCGCCAGTATCCTTAGTCGCGAATACGACGATTAACGGAACGCTTACTTTTTCTCAGAACAAACTTTTTGATATCAGCACCTACAATTTAAGATTAAATGGTGCTGCAACAATTGCAGGTGGAAATGCCTCAAGGTTTATAAAAACCGCAGGAAATTCGGGCGATGGAGGACTAACAAAAGTATATTCATCAATTACCGCCTTTACTTTCCCAATTGGGGCTCCTTCAACAAGACATACCACTACCCCGGTTTATTCCCCTGCAACAATTGGTTTTACCTCCGCTCCTACTACCTTTGGCGCTATAACCGTAATTCCTGTAGGATATGAGCATCCGGCAACCACATTAAGCGGACAAAGTCTGGCTTATTTTTGGCGGGTGAAGTCAACCGGATTTACAAGCATTCCTGCCAATTCGTTGACAAATAACTTTGTTTATGACCAAACAGATGTTGTCGGGACTGAAACCAATTATATTCCTTCAGTTTATGATCGGACAACTTATAAGTGGTATAATGGTGTTGCCGCTAACATTAATACAACTACGAACACGATTTCAGATTGGACCTATAGTCGCAATAATATTGATGGTGATTATACGGCAGGTGATGCTGCTTTTGGAACGCCAAAAATTTATTATAGTCGTCAGACCGGTCTATGGTCAGCATTAGGTACCTGGTCTTTAACAAGCCACACTGTTAATAATCCTCCGGCAACTGCTCCAGGTGCAAATGATATTGTTATTATTGGAAATGGAAACACTGTTAGTTTTGGAACTCCTGCCAATTACCTAACCAATGCGAATACAGATCCTCACAGTTGTGCAAGTCTTCAGATTGAAGTAGGAGCAACCTTAGATATAAGATATAATCCGAGTAGTAATTTCGGAATGGTGCTTTCACATCCTAACGGAAATGGAACTATAAGAGTAACCACAAATTTTGGATATCCTTCAACATATGTTTTCCCTGGTGGTGATTTCTCTGATTTTAATGTGAATATGGGTACTACTGAATTATATACTACAAATTCAAATGCAGGAACTGAATATTATTTACCCGAAAATGTATCCTCCTATGGAAATCTTATTTTATCACCCATAGGCGGCTCCAACGTTATGTTTCCTAACAAGGATCTTTTGATTTATGGGAATTTAACTACGAAAGGGCAAAGCGCCGATTCATGGTTCTGTCCATCGTGGGGAGGTACATATCCGGGAGGTATTACAACTGTTGCTAAAACAATTAACATAAAGGGAAATTTAGATATACAGGGAGGTGCTCTAATTTGGTATAATAATGGTGCAACTGCTCAAAATTTCATTATTAGTGGAAATGTTACTGTGGCAGCATTATCAGCGATCTTTGTTTATTCCGGCGGAACAAATCAAAGCATGTCTATTGGTGGCAGTTTAATCAATGATGCTGACGGGATAACTCATGGCGGTACATCAACGAATGACAAGTGTGACTTTACAGCAATACCTGTTACTTTCTTCGGCTCAAACAATTCATCGATTACAAATTCAGCAGGTAATCCAACAACAACCTTCAGCAAAGTTACAATCAATAAGGGTATTTCACAGGCTACTACCCTAACCTTCGATATTGGAGGAACACTAACTACCCCTGTCGACAATTGGTTGACTTTACAAAACGGGACATTCAAATATATGCGTAACGTGAATACTGACTTTACAGTAAGTACGAACACTCCATTTATAATTCCTGCGACAGCTGCCTTCCATTCCGAATACACAACGGCAAACAAGATACTGATCGCCAATAGCGCAAGCAATACCAACGATGTCTATTTAAATGGTAAGCTGAAAGTTGTTTCAGGGAATGCTTACATTGGACCTATCAATGGAACAACTGCAAACAATAACGACATAGAATACTCCGGAGGGGGTGTATCTGAAATAGAAATAAACGGCGGTACTTTGGTCGTAAATGGCCAAATACGTCAAAATCCATCTTCAACAGCTGGCGTTTTAAAGTATAAACAAAGTGGTGGAGCAGTAACCATTAACGGGAATGCAGCAATTGCAACAAATGCCAAATTGGAAGTTCTGAATACAGGTAGCGAGTTTTCAATGTCAGCCGGTACGCTTACAATTGTTCGAGGTGGCGGTGGCAATACTTATGGAGATTTGTATTTACGTCCGGGAACTGGTTCTGTAACTGGTGGTGATCTAATTTTCGAACACAACCTGAGTGGAAGTAATCAACAATATCTTCTCGACGCCACCCTTCCATTAAACAACCTTACTGTAACAGGACGGACCGCAGGAACTGCTGCAACTGCCACTGTCAAACTGATGGTAAATCCTTTGGTACTCAATGGGAATCTAACACTTTCGAATGTTCAAAGCATTTTAGATGTTAATTCGGTTTACAATTTACCGGTCACAATAAATGGCAATTTCACAAATGCAGGAACCTACAATCATTATAACAACCTTACAACTTTCAGTGGGGGGACACAATTATTGTTAGGCACAATGCCTGCTACACCTACTGATTTCTACGACCTAAATGTCAGTCCGGTGACTAAACTTACACTAATAAAAGACATTACAGTTACCCATGATCTGTCAATAGGCAATGGAACCCTGGAATGCACCACCTTTACGGTGAATGTTAAAGGCAATGTTGCAAATAATGCCACTTTTACTAACACGAATACCAATAGTGGTTTGATTTTAAATGGCAGTTCACTGCAGCGTTTATCAGGGAGCGGAACTTTCGGTCAGATAGAACTAAACAATACAGCGGGAGCTGTAGCTGATAATAATATTACACTCAATAAAGATTTGGTATTAACTGCAGGAATATTGGATATCAATTCCTTTCTGTTAACGCTTGGTCAGAACAGTAATATACAAGGTGCGCCTTTTGGTGCTACAAAAATGATTACTTCCGATGGTGTGTGGAGTAATATTGGAATTGAAAAAGTATTTGGCTCACCGTTAACAACCACCTTTACCTATCCGCTTGGAATACCCGGGAAATACACGCCAGCAATACTCACCATAACAAATAATGGTCATGTTGGCTCCATTCGTGTTAATAATGTCAATAGTCATCATCCGGCAGTTGTGGATCCGGCAAATGTACTGAAGTATTATTGGGAAGTAGAAAGTACCGGGATCTCAGGATTTACCGGTAATTTATTACTGTATTATAATTCTTCCGATGTTGTTGGAGGTCCCGAAAGCACTTATATAGCTGCACAATTGCTCACTCCCGGCACTAATTGGAGCAAGGCAGCTACTGGTTCAGCGACTGACAATGTGGATGAGACCAATCACACAATTCGTTTTAACTTTTCAGGTTCTAGCAATCTATCCGGAGAATTTACTGCCGGCAATGATGCTGCTTTCCCAAATATTGTTCCGCAATACACAAGTAATCAAAATGGAAATTGGACCAACAATGCTATATGGACTCCTTCCGGTGGAAGCACTTATCCCTGTCCGGTCGGAGGACCAAACGGTTTTATTGTAACCATTGAACATGAAGTAACCACCGATGCAAATTACTGCTTTGCTTATAAGACGAATATAAATGGAAAATTAAAAGCGGTAGCCTCATCTTATGGCCATAATTTTGGAACAGTGTATGGAAATGGTACGCTATATCTCGAAAATTCAGTTTTCCCTGCAGGAAGGTTTGCTACATTTCTTGATTGTGCAGGTAATGGAACATTGGAATATGGAGGAACAGGGATCTACGACATTAATGCCTCCCTTTACTCTGCACTACCTAAAATGCATATATCTGGTACAGGTACTCGCATAATGCCTGATAAGGACCTGATAATCTGCCAACAATTAAAAATAGATGATGGACTTTTAGGAGCATTGACATTAGATAACAGCATCAATAACCGGAAGCTTACAATTAATGGAACATTTGAGCGATACAATAACGGAATATTTAATAGTGGAACAGGTCCTACCGCATTTGTTGAATTTGCTGGTTCAACACCTCAGACAATTGGTGGGAATTTAGGTGATTTTACCGGAATAAACGCGTTCAACAATTTTGAGATAAATAATAATTCCGGACTTTCAATTAATAATAATGGAGGAATTGAAGTTAAGGGAAATCTTTTGCTCACGAATGGATTAATCTCCACAACGAGCACCAATAAATTCACAATTTCTAATTATTCAATTTCTTGCGTATTCCCTAATGGTGGAAGTGCCGCTTCTTATATTGACGGGCCCTTAATCAAAAAGCTAAACCAGGGAGATCCATTGTTCAAATTCCCTGTTGGCAAAAAAGGTTATGGATTGGGAAATAAACTTTCATTGCGTGCGACTCAAACAGGTACACTATATTGGGTCGTTGAGTACTTTAGCCCTGATCCATATCTTACCTACCTGGCACCGTTAACCTCTGTGAATACCAAAGAATATTGGAATGTGAGCGGCGTTCCGGCCACAAGTAAGTCATATATTGATTTGGCATGGGATAATACAAGTGATTTAACCCCCCTTATGACACAGAACGGCATTTCGGATATGCGAGTTGCAGAGCATAATGGAACAGATTGGGTGGAAATATCTTCCAGTGCGACCAGTGGAAGTGATAATTATAATGGAAGTGCTGAAACTACAAGCCGTACTTGGATAACCACAGGGTCAAGAAATTATACGCTGAGTTCTGTTAATATCCCCAAACCAAGAATTCGGTTAACTCCAATTGGACCGATCTGTGGTATTGCTAGCATTCCCATTACTTTAACAACTACACTTCCAATTGTTGGTACATTTACTGTCAACTACACCGAAAATGGAGTTACAAAAAACATAACACCTGCTTCTTTTCCTGCCACCATACCGACAATTTCGACAGGTGCAACCTATGTTCTAACATCTTTTACGTATAATTACCCGTCAGGCACATTGCAAACTGGAGTTGTTGATCCGACGCCAGTTATCACTTACGCATTGCCGACAACATCAAATGCCGGCCCTGACCAATCACTCTGCGGTGCAACAACAGCAACACTGGCAGGTAATTCTCCAACTAGTGGAACAGGCTTATGGACCATCATTAGTGGCAGTGGAGGAACAGTGGTTGCTCCCACGTCACCAACAAGTATTTTCAATGGAACGAATGGATCTACATATGTTTTACGGTGGACAATCTCGAATGGAGCATGTCCCTCCACCGATGACGTGACAATTACATTCCCACTTTTAGCTCAACAGCCGGCAGTATTTACAACCAGTTCAGCCAATGTATGTCAGGGTCAAACGGGAGTTGCATATATTGTACCTCCCGATGCTTCTGTATCTTACACATGGAGCTATAGTGGAACTGGTGCTGCGATTATAGGAACGACAAACTCAGTTACCCTAAACTTTAATGCAACAGCAACAAGCGGTGTTTTAAGTGTGACAGCAACAAATGGCTGTGGCACAAGTGCTGCAAGGAGTATTGCCATCACAGTCAATCCAACAGCGGTAATAACGGCGATGACAACTACAATCTGTAGTGCTGGCAGTTTCGCCGTCGCTCCGGTCAATGGAACCAACGGTACAGTGCCTGCCGGAACGACCTACTCCTGGGCTATTCCATCCGTAACAGGCGGTATAACCGGCGGAGCTGGCGGGACAAATGCCGCTAATATTTCGGGAACCTTAACGAATCCGTCAAATACTCCTCAGACAACTACTTATACCGTTACACCAACTTCGGGTGGTTGTTCCGGTGCAACATTTACGGTAACAGTGACAGTCAATCCTAAACCAACGATTTCTGCAATGACCGTTTCTGCTTGTAGCGAAGTTGGTTTTACGGCAGTCCCTGCGAATGGAACAAACGGTGTTGTTCCGGCAGGAACAACTTATTCCTGGCCTTTGCCGGTTGTAACCGGTGGGTTAACCGGCGTAGCGACTGGTTCGGCAGCTGGCAATATCTCCGGCACTTTAACGAATCCGTCAAATACTCCACAGACAGCTACTTATACCGTTACACCATCTTCAGGTGGTTGTCCTGGTGCACCATTTACGGTAACAGTGACAGTTACACCATTAGGCTTATGGTTAGGTGGCTCAACAGGTCTGGAAACAGACTGGAATACAGCTTCCAACTGGTCATGCGGATTTATGCCTTTGTTGACAACAAATGTTCTTATACCCAATGTAACCTACAAACCTGTTTTAAATGGAGGAGTTATCGGTAATGCAAAAGATATCACAATTGCAGCAGGATCATCAGTAACGGTTACAGGTAATGCTCTTCAAATTGCAGGGACGATCGCCAACAGCGGAACATTTACAGCAACAGCCGGAACAATTGAAATGAAAGGATCTGCAGCACAGCAAATTGGAATTGGAGTCTTTGCCAGCAATACAATTGGAAATCTGACCATCAGTAATTCAGCCGGTGTTACTTTACAAGGACCGTTGGACGTAACGGGAATTGTAACTGCAAATGGAAATCTCTCATCAAATGGAAATTTAACCCTTGTATCATCAGCTACAAAAACTGCATTAATTGATGGTTCAGGAATTGGACAAGTAACCGGAAATGTGACGATGCAACGCTACCTACCATCGGGTTTTGGGTACAAATATTTTAGCTCTCCTTTCCTGGCGGCAACTGTTAATGAGTTTGCAGACGATATTAATCTGGCAGCTTCTTTTCCAACCTTATATAAGTACGACGAAAACCATTTATCTCCCACACTTACTGATATTTCGGGTTGGACTGTTTATACAGCGACGACAGGTGTTCTCAATCCATTGGAAGGTTATGCTGTGAATTTCGGTTCGGCTTTGCCTTCTACAACTGCTGACATTACCGGAGTGGTCACAAATGGTATGGTAAACGTGAATCTAATGAATCATAACAGAACATATACCCAAGGTTTTAATCTCGTGGGAAACCCATATCCTTCACCAATCGACTGGGATGCAGCAAGTGGCTGGACAAAAACAAATGTAGATAACGCAATCTGGTTTTTCAATGCGGGCAATACCGACCAATACACAGGACTTTACAGTAGTTACGTTAATGGAGTTTCAACGGGTATAGCAGATAAAAATATTGCATCTATGCAGGGATTTTTTGTTCATGTTACAAACGGATCATTCCCGGTAAATGCAACATTAGGAGTTACAAATTCTGTCCGAACAAACAATCTTACTCCCATATTCAAAGCTGCAACTTTTGATGACCGCCCAATTCTCCGTTTTGCTGCAAATTTTGAAACAAAAAATGCAATTGAGGATGCAGCAGTTATTTACTTCGACAATCAGGCGAACCGAAGTTTTGAGAAGGATAAAGACGCGTTGAAGATGATGAACACCGATATACTTGTTCCAAATTTATATTCGATATCAACAGATCATAAGCAATTATCCATCAATGCAATGCCATTCCCAACTGACACCATTTCAAACATTCCGTTAGGAATAAAAACATTAAGTGATGGATGGATCAATTTTAAAACAAACGATATCAGCAAATTGCCATCAAATTTGCATATATATCTCGTTGATGCAGTTGGAGGCGTTACTCAGGATTTAAAACAATACCCTGATTATCGATTCTACCTCAAAACTGGTGAATACCTTCAACGTTTTAAACTCGTTTTCTCGCTGTCGAGTTTAGATAAACCAGCGGAAATCATCGAAAAAATGTTTACCATTACCCGTTCGGGAGATCGTATGTATGTAAAAGTGAACCTACCATTCAATACAAAAGGTGATCTGATCGTAACAAATATGCAGGGAAAGACATTGCTACAAAAGGGAGTTTTCGAAATGGAGACTGTTGAGATCAACCCTAATGTTGGCAGTGGAGTTTATGTCGTAACCTTGATCTCGGGCAAAAGAAAAGAATCAGAAAAAATATTAATACGAAAAGATTATGAATAGCTCACTCCAATACTTGTCTTTCAAAAAGCTTTTGATACCTTTTTGTTTATTTATCTTCCCTGAACTATTCTGTATCCCAATATATGCACAAGAACACCCACCTAAACCTATCACTGTCACCGTCAGCGTTTTACAGCATCTTAATTTTGGAACAATCATACCAAACGGTGCCGGAGGTGGCACTGTGACTGTTGACTTTACCGGACTTCGGACTTATACTGGGCAAATAATCTTACCAGCTACAGGCACATTTAGTAGTCCGGCACTTTTTCAGATCACAGCAATTCCAGGAACACTGATCACAATTATAAATGGTACTCCTGCAAATATAAGCGGCAGTAATGGAGGATCATTACTACTTACCATTGGGTCATCGAGTACAGGTTCGCCTTTTATTACAACCGGCACAATAACTGATGTATTTATTGGCGGAACATTGACCGTCGGTTCGCTTATCTCCAATCCTGCAGGAGCTTACAACGGAACATTTGATGTCACTTTTGTTCAACAATAACCATAAAGTTATATTCCGATATGTTTCAAATAGTTACACCTTATAAAATCAGATACCGGAAATACAGCTGTTTTTCCGGTATTTTGATGAAATTGGTGTACCTTTTTTTGCTAATAGTTGCTGCTCCTTTGGCAGGCACCGCTCAGAACGAACCAGTATATGATGAGATTTCAGTTTTCTTAAATGTTCAGAAGATTGGTGGGGCGGATATTCCTGCTGTAATCCGTGATGAAACCGTTTATCTACCTATTGTCGATATCTTCTCATTTCTGAAAATCAAAAATGATCCGTCGGCACAACTCGATTATGTTAAAGGATTTTTTATCAACCAGGAGGCGACCTATGCAATTGACGGAATCAATAAGAAGATTACCTACCAGGGAAAGGTCTATAATCTTAAAAGTGATGATATCTTAAAAACCGAGACAAATCTTTACCTGAGATCGCCTCTTTTCGGACAAATATTTGGACTTGATTGTATATTTAGTTTCCGAAGTTTGTCAGTCCAACTGAATACTAAGATAGAATTGCCCATTATCCGGGAAATGCGTCAGGAACAGATGCGATCGAATATCAGCAAACTTAAGGGTGAGGTTAGAACGGATACAACGATTGGGCGAAAATACCCGGCCTTTCATTTTGGCATGGCCGACTGGTCAATAATATCGACTCAACAGTTGGCTGGGAGAACAGATACCCGGCTAAACCTTGCCTTGGGCTCCGTAATCGCAGGTGGCGAGGCGAATGTCTTACTTAATTATAGTAATAACACACCTTTTACGGAAAAACAACAACACTACCTGTGGCGATTTGTGAACAACGACCGCCCCATTTTACGGCAGGCAATGGCAGGTAAGATCTACACTCAAATGACTTCGTCGATTTACGATCCGATTGTGGGCGTTCAGTTTACCAATACTCCTACCAGCTATCGTCGTTCATTCGGAACTTACACGCTCAGTGATATCACAGAACCAAACTGGACAGTTGAACTATATGTGAACAATATACTGGTTGATTATATGAAAGCTGACGCGTCAGGCTTCTATAAATTTGAGGTGCCGTTGGTCTATGGAAACTCGGCCGTAAAGCTCCGGTTTTTTGGTCCATGGGGAGAAGAACGGATTAAAGAAGAAAACATTAGTATACCGTTTAATTTTTTACCGGCCAAAGAGCTCGAATACTCTGTGAGTGCAGGTATAGTCGAAGACAGCCTGAGCAGCCGGTTTTCGCGTGCTAACCTTAATTACGGGGTCAGCCGTCGTGTTACAGTTGGAGGTGGGGTTGAGTACCTCTCATCTGTAATATCCGGACCTGCAATGCCCTATTTAAGCGCTTCACTTAGGCTTTTGAGCGGTTTACTTTTATCAACAGAATACACCTACGGCGTGCGCACAAAGGGGCTGCTTAGTTACCGGTTCCCATCAAATCTGCAGATTGAATTGAACTATACAAAGTATGATAAGGGGCAAAAGGCGATTATTTACAATTACCTCGAAGAGCGGAAAGCGGTCATTTCTATTCCGATAAGAGGCAATCATTTTGCGGCATATTCTAGGCTTACAATTGATCAGATCGTTCTTCCAAATCTAAAAAATACGAATGCCGAAATGCTCTGGTCAGGGCTGGTTTATGGCGTAAGTACGAATTTTACCACCTACGGGCTGTTCACAGATGTGACCAAACCTTACGTATACAGCAATTTATCGCTCGCCTTCCGTTTGCCGGCTCGTATTACATTGACGCCACAGGTTCAATACGAATACAACAGTAATAAGTTAATTTCCGCAAGAACAAATTTTGAAAAGCCGTTGTTTAAACACGGGTATCTGAATATGTCGTACGAACAGAACTTCAGAAGTAATACGCGAAGTGTTGAAGTTGGATTCCGGTACGATCTTTCATTTGCTCAAGCCGGATTTTCGGTCAGGAACACAAACGAACTGACAACTTTGGTTGAATCGGCCAGAGGTAGCTTACTCTACGATCGAAAAACACGTTACCTTGGAGCGAATAACCGAACCAATGTTGGTAAGGGTGCGATAACGCTTCTCCCCTTTCTCGATGTT
>Ga0075524_10000126_pt1 | contig 15297 bp, 9 predicted proteins | sample NGEPerone_FD_76826 | JGI IMG/M metagenome (GOLD analysis project Ga0075524, IMG submission 76826) | Arctic peat soil microbial communities from the Barrow Environmental Observatory site, Barrow, Alaska, USA - NGEE Permafrost154B-one | ecosystem: Environmental > Terrestrial > Soil > Wetlands >...
AAGGTTTGGGAAAATTATAAAACTCTCAAAAAAGAGTCCTCCTTCAAATCCTACTTGTTCACAATTACATACAATGAAATTTGTAATACCTTCAGAAGAAGAAGTCACCTTCAGAAATTTATTGGTGAGCAATTGATTGAATATGGCCAAACTTCAAGCGAGACTGAAGAGTTCATTGATTATAATTCTATCAAAGAGCAGGTTGACTTAATTGTTGCCAAACTACCCGAGCGGCAAAAGACAATTTATCTGAAAAGTCGACAGGATGGCAAATCGAACAAGGAAATTGCAAGTGAACTTGAACTTTCATCCGGGACTGTCGACAACTATATTTCTGAATCTCTGAAATTCATCCGTAGTAATATGCAGGATAAGAATTTTTCAGCACTTCTCCTTTTTTCGTTGTTTTTGTCTTAATAATTGTATCCCCCTTTATCTTTTGTTGAATTTTCGGATAATAAAATTGGTATTCAAAAAATATTATACCGAAAACGAAAAAAAATCGGGTTTTTAGTATGAGATTAAACTACCCCAGGCGTATTATATAACAGAAGGGGAAGAAAAATACATTTTCCACGCCTCCCAACTAATAATAAAGAATGTTAAATCAAAACGAAGTCGAACGAATTGAGCGATATATCAGCGGAACAGCTGATAAAAATGATATTGTAATTGTGGAAAGTCTTTTTGCTCATGGTCAGGAAAATTTCGGTTTGCGAAATCACATTGAAAAAGAGTGGGAAAATGATCTCCAAAAAACTTCAATTTCAGAAGTCAACCTTAACCACATGTTGGATCATGTCCACCACATGATCAGAAATAAAGAAAATCAAAAACGGAAATTATTGATTCATCGGTTTACACATATTTACAGTAAGGTGGCTGCCATTTTGTTGCTGCCATTGATTATTGCAGGAGGTGTGACCTTTGGTTATTTTGATAAATTATCAAATACTACTACAGAACAATCGGTCAGTTCAGTCATACACGCACCAATGGGCGCCAGGGTTTCATTTAATCTGCCCGACGGAACTGTTGGCTGGTTAAACAGCGGATCGAGCCTAACCTATAGCTTACCTTTTAATAACAATCGGAAAATTGCGTTGGATGGTGAGGCATGGTTTGATGTCGTTCATAACGAAAAAAGTCCCTTCGAAATCATTGCCGGCAATTCAATGGTTAAAGTTCTTGGAACGAGTTTTAATGTAAGTGCTTATAGAGGGGATTATATTGAGGTTGTACTTCAAAATGGAAAAGTAGAGTTTTATCCTGGCAATCTATCGCAAATGATAACGATGATACCCTCACAAAAACTGGTATTTAATGATGGTAAAATCGATCTTAGTGTCACTGATCCGTCGAAATACAAATCATGGACAGATGGGAAACTTGTTTTCAGAGGTGATAATATGGAAGAAGTGGCTGGAAGGATTGAACGTTGGTACAATGTTAAAGTATTATTGGCGGATCAAAATCTTAAGAAATTTTCATTCCGGGCTACGTTTGAAGATGATTCTCTTGAAGAGGTCCTACATCTGCTTAGTTTGACTTCCCCTATCAGTTACAAAATTTCCCCACGGGTCATAAAATCGGATGGAACATTTGAAAAAGTGATCGTTACATTATATGAGAGAGCTAACAAAAATATTAATAACCAAAAAATGAAGTAAATATGGAAAAAAACTAAGAACCTATAACTAAAATGAAAAAAGGAAACCGCGCTAACGATTTCCTCTAAAATCATCCAAAAGGAATTTTTTTAATAACAAACTTTACAAAGATATGAATAAAAATAATTCAGTCGGGGGATTGCTGTATCATTCCCTAAAAAAACTACTACTAATTATGCGTATTGCTATTTTTCTATTGCTTGTTGAATTTCTGCAAACCCAAGCAACTGATACCTATTCGCAGAACACTAAGCTTTCGATCAGCTTCTCGAATACTGAGTTGGTTAAAGTTCTCGATAAAATTGAAAATCAAAGCGAATTTTATTTCCTCTATAATGAAAAACTGATTGATGCCAATCGCAAAGTCTCAATTGAGGCCAAAGATAAACCAATTGAAGATGTGCTGAAAAGTCTCTTTTCCGGAACTGATGTGGAGTATTCCATTATTGACCGGAAGATCATTCTTGCTCCTGCCATTTTATCAGAATCACAGCAGAATGGCAAAAATATTACGGGGAAAGTGACTGATCTGACAGGAGCTACGTTGCCAGGTGTTAGTATTGTGGTAAAAGGGACAACAAAAGGCGTAATCACTGATATCGACGGAAATTTCTCAATTTCAAATATACCTGAAAATGCGACATTACAATTTTCATTTGTAGGGATGAAGATGCAGGAGTTTACAGTTGAAGGAAGAACGACTATTAATGTTAAACTTGAAGATGAGTCGATTGGTCTTGAAGAAGTTGTTGCAATCGGATATGGCACGGTCAAGAAAAAAGATCTTACTGGAGCAGTAACCCGTATAAATGCGGAAGATTTGAAGAAAGAAGCAACTTCCAATATGACATCGATGTTAAGAGGATCTATTCCCGGACTGGCGGTGAATTTAAACACTTCAGCAAAAGGTCTAAGTAGTTCAAGTGACATGCTTGTAAGGGGGCAAAGCTCTTTAAGAACAGATGCATCCGACATGGCCAGTGCCAATGCTCCTTTAATTGTTGTTGATGGCATGATTTATTATGGAGACCTTTCTGATATTAATCCAATTGATATTGGTTCATTTGATATTCTTAAGGATGCTTCTTCCACAGCTATATATGGGGCTCGTGCTGCAAACGGTGTTGTTCTTATTACAACAAAAAAAGGAAAGAAAGGAAAGCCAATCATTAATTTAAGCTCAAGTACTGGTGTGGCATATAATTCTCCAAAGCATTTTGACATGAATAATGGCAAACAGTTTATAGATAGAAGAATTGCTGGTTTTGAAGCAAACGAACGTTATCAAATATCTAAAGGACCGGGTTATTACACAAGTTCTGAAAACCTCCCTAGCGGAGTTACTCTAGATCAATGGAAAGCTTATGATGGCTCTGGAAGTGGAGACGATTTGAATGCAATCTGGCTGAATCGAATTGGTTTTGCTCCAATTGAAATAGCAAATTACGAGGCAGGAAAAGAAACTGATTTTGATAAATATACATGGCAAACGGGACTTACTCAGGATTATAACATGAGTGTATCTGGAAGTAATGATGCAGTATCTTATTATATATCATTGGGATATACAAAAAATGAAGGTATCCGGTATAATGAAGGTTTCAACACTATCCGATCTCGTATTAACCTTGAAGCTAATATTACAAAATGGTTGAAGGTGGGTATAAATACCCAAATGGCATTCCGTGATGAAAGCCCTATTGCTATTGAGAACAATTTATATAATACGCCTTATTCGTCAATGTATGAAGCTGATGGAAAAACATTAGTATATGCACCCTCAGGTTATGTAAATATCCCGAATTTTTGGCTTGAGATGAAATACCATGACCGATCCATAAAATACAATACTATGAACAGTAAAATATATGGAACGCTCAAATTACCCTACGGATTCACATTTACATCAGAGTTTATGCCCAGATTTAACTGGAACAGAGATTATGAATCCTGGTCCTCCCAACACCCACTTTGGGCTTCTCAAGGAGGCAGAGCTTCAAGGCAAAATACAACGATTTCTGAGTGGCAGATTAATAATATACTAAAGTGGAATAAGACATTTAATATTCATGCATTTGATATTACACTGGTACAAAATGCTGAAAAGAATCAATTCTGGAGTGAATATATGTACAGACAAAAATTTCTACCAAATGATGTCCTTGGCTATCACAGGATGCAAGCTGCGTCTGAGGATCTTGAAATATCAAGCAATGACGAGGTTAGCACAGGTGATGCTTTGCTAGCGCGTTTGAATTATACTTTGAAATCAAGGTATAATTTTACATCTTCATTCCGGCGGGATGGATATTCTGCTTTCGGTCAAAGCAATCCAAGGGCTAGTTTTTGGTCTACTGCTATAGGATGGACAATTAGTGAAGAAAAATTCTTTAACGTTAGTTGGATGGATGTATTAAAATTTAGGCTCTCATATGGGACAAATGGTAACCGTGGAGTAGGTATTTATGATGCACTTGCAAACCTAACCAGCCAAAAATATGTTTTAATTAATAATGGTTCTGCAGGATATGTAACTCAACTGTACGCTACCCGAATGGCAAACTCCAAGTTAAAATGGGAACAGACAGCTGCATACAATTCAGGTATTGATTTTGCCATATTTAAAGGTCGATTAAGAGGTAATCTTGAGGTTTATTATAAGCAAACCAAAAATTTATTGATTCCAAGACTATTGCCTGATATTACTGGTTACACAAGTGTGTTCTCTAATGCAGGACAGGTAGACAACAAAGGGTTTGAATTTGCTTTAAGTTCTGTAAATATAAATAAAAAGGATTTTCGTTGGAACTCAGATTTTTCAGTGACATTTAACCGGAACAAGATTATTCATTTATTTGGTGACTTCAAGACCGATCTGGTTACAGGAAATGTTAAAGAGGTAGACGATATCACAAACAAATGGTTTATTGGACATGCAATCGATCAGATCTGGGATTACAATATATTGGGTATCTGGCAAGAATCTGAAGCGACAATGGCTAAAACATATGGATTTTCTCCAGGAGATTATAAAATTGAGGATGTGAACAATGACGGGATTTTTACGGATGCGGATAAAAAATTCCAAGGTTATAAATCACCACCATTCAGATTAACTTTCAGAAATAACTTTCAGTATAAAAACTGGGAGCTTTCAATCAAGATGTATTCTTCTCTCGGACAATCTTTACCTAATATTTACCTTAAGAATGGTCAGGCGTATTACGACAGATCAACTTATTTCAATGTTCCTTACTGGACACCGGAAAATCCCGGAAATAAATGGACAAGGATAATGAGTAATGAAACAGGTATTTTATACGAAAACAACTCCTTTGTAAGGATTGATAATTTATCATTATCCTATAACATTCCAAGGACCTTGCTAAATAAATTTAGTATTGCGAATTGTAGTTTTTCGTTAGTTTCAGATAACCCATTTGTTTGGGCACCCAACTGGTCGTGGATGGATCCGGAAAATAATTCCTATACACCATCTTTCCTCTCTTTAAAACTTAACTTAACTCTTTAAAATTCATGAATATGAAAAAGTATAGTACAATAGCATTTCTAATGCTAACAATGACTTTACTGAATATCCGGTGTTCCAATGAATTCCTTACACCGAAGCCCTTGTCGTTTTATGCACCTGAAAATACTTTAGTTGATGCGAATGGGTTAAATAGTTTACTGATAGCCTGTTTAAGTAAAACAAGGAATGAGTATTATGGAGATTCAAATCCATTCAATTCAGAAGCAGTATTCTCTGATGTCGCCGTTAGTGGTTGTACCGATGAAACCAATGTTCAAATGGACTTGCCGCTTCAAGTATTACCGGATGTGCCAATGGATACAAAGAACCATACTTTAGGTCGGTTCTGGACTGAAGGTTATAAAAGGATTCAATATGCCAATGTGGTTATTTCACGAATGGATCAAGCAAAATGGAATAATGATGAAGAACGTAATAATATTCTTGGGAAAGCATACTTTCACAGAGCAAATGTTTATTATCGTCTTGTTCATCAATATGGGGATGTTCCATTAGTCTTGGATGAAATTAAGGAGGCTAAGTTGGATTTTTTTACCTGTTCACGTGAGAGTATCCTCCGAAAATGCAAAAAGGACCTCGAATTTGCTGCACTTTGGGTTTACACCGTTAGTCCGATAGGTGATATCAATAAGGCAGCTGTTAATCATCTGCTCACCAAAGTTAATCTTTCATTAGGAGCTTTTGATGATGCTATTACTTCAGCTAATGCCGTTATTAACGATGGAGTACACAAATTGATGACCGCCAGATTTGGGGCCTATAAAAATGATCCAACACATGATATTATCTGGGACCTTCACCAAGTTGAAAATAAAGCTCTCGCAGAGAATACGGAAAGAATCTGGCTTTTTGTTAGCGACGAGTCACTAACTGAGGATGGTGCTAGTCAAAAGCTCGCTGTGATGCGCCAGACTACTCCATTCTGGGGTGGTGCCGGGAAGATTAAAACCCCAACAGGACAAGCGGGAATAACCGATCAATCTTTAGGAGCTAATGTAGCAGGCTTTCAAGTTGAAATAGATATTGTTGGAAAATACGGAAGGGGGATTGCTAAAATTCGACCGTCTACTTATTCTCAATTTGATCTTTGGGATGATGTTAATGATTTGCGCCACAAGTTTCCAAACTGGATTAGAATGGAAGATCTGGTTTATAACAGTCCTATTTTAAAAAATATTTCGGACCCTTACTATAATAAGCATCTTCAGTTATATGCCTCGACTGGCGTTATCTTATGTACCGATACCATCAGGTCGTGGTTCAACTGGCCGGCGTACAAATTATTTGTACCTGATCCTACCAATCCTCTGCCTCAAGGCGGCTATGCCAACTGGTATTGCTTCAGGTTGGCTGAAACTTATCTGTTAAGGGCTGAAGCTTATTTTTGGAAAAATGACCTAGCCAGTGCTGCCAAAGATGTCAATGCAGTCAGAACTAGGGCTGGTTGTGGAACCTATACACCTACACAAATCAACATTGGTACGATCCTCGATGAACGTGCACGTGAGTTGTACTATGAAGAGCCAAGGAAAACTGAACTTACCCGTATTGCTTATATCTTAGCGCAGACAGGCAAGACCTGTTACAATGGTAAAACATATAACTTGGCTAATTTTTCGACAAATAACTTCTGGTATGACAGGGTTATAGAGAAAAATAAATTTTATAGGGAACAAGTTCGGGCTCCTTTCCATAACTATAAGGTAGCTGAGTGGATCGTACTTTGGCCAATTTCGGCCACTGCTATAAACGCAAACAGTCTTGGGCATATTAACCAGAATATAGGTTATCCGGGTGCTGAGTCTAATATACTACCATTAAAATGGATAGATGGTCCAGGTGACGGAAGTATTGTGAAACAATAACTTTTATTCGTAACATAAATGAGCAGACTGTTACAAAGCAAGACAGTCTGCTCTTAACAAAACAGATTACTGGATAACGATCTTACTCTTCCTGTTACATTATTTTATTCTTTTTATGTTGATATTTCAAAATCAACAATATTCAGAATTTAATTTTCACTTTAATCAGAGGAAAAGGATTCCGCTTTTAAATAAAACATAAAACATATGAAAAATAGTTTCAGTCGAAGAAATTTTGTACGCACATCAGCAATCACTGGTGCGGGATTGGCCTTATCAAGCCTTTCTTCTGCAGCATTTATGCCTAGAAAATTGGCAGTGGGAACACGTGTTGGCATCATAGGCTTAGACACTTCTCACTGTATCGCTTTTACTAAAGCACTAAATGATCCGAAGGCAGGCCTTGAATTTGCTGGATATAAAGTAGTAGCTGCCTACCCAACCGCAGGTAGCAGTGATCTTCCGGCCAGCATTAATAGACTTTCAGGCTTTACGGAACAGGTGAATCAGCAGGGAGTGGAGATTGTAGACTCAATAGAAGAACTGTTGAAAAGAGTTGATGTCGTGCTTTTAGAGACAGTTGATGGGCGAAAACATTTGGAGCAAGCACTTCCTGTACTTAAAGCTGGTAAACGGTTATTTATTGATAAACCGATCTCTGCTTCGTTACGTGATGCAATAGCAATTTTCAATGCTGCTGAAAAATATAAGGTGCCAGTGTTTTCCACCTCTTCGCTCCGTTATATGGAGAATGCCCAAGAGGTTGTAAAAGGAAAAATAGGGAAAGTACTAGGAGCAGATACTTTCAGTCCTGCTACTTTAGAAAAAACACATCCGGATCTTTTTTGGTATGGAATACATGGGGTAGAAATTTTATTTACCGTTATGGGAACTGGTTGTAAGAGTGTGGTTCGTATTTATACCGAGGGTACAGACTTGGTGGTTGGAACATGGGAAGATGGTCGCATAGGCACGTTTCGCGGAACACGAACTGGAGAGCATAATTATGGTGGCACTGTCTTTGGGGAAAAAGGTGAAATTTATTTAGGTACATTCGGTGGATATGAACCGTTATTAGGACCAATTATTGAGTTTTTTAACACTGGAAAAGTTCCTGTAAGCCCTTCGGAAACAATTGAAATTTGTGCATTTATGGAAGCTGCGGATGAAAGCAAAAACAAGGGTGGCGTCTCCGTAGACTTGGATACCATAATGAAAAGAGCAAAAATTTAAAGGGAAATTTTAATTAAATATTATTGACTAAAATAGAAAGAAATGTCTAATTTATTGATCTCTCCGGAAAGAGTAGAAGGTATTAATTACTTTGATTATTCACCCATAGCTATTGATATTGCAAAGGGTAAGATAGTTAAAGTAGAAAGGATAAAAAAGCTTTCAGAAAAGAATGAACATATTTTTATAGCGCCTGGTTTAATAGATATCCAGATAAACGGATACAATTCTGTTTCTTTTTCACTTGCAGGAGCTGAAGGAACTTTGGAGGAAGGGGGTGAATTGACAATCTCAGATGTTAAAAAAGTTACTGAAGGCCTCTGGAAAGAGGGCATTACTACCTATTTCCCCACCCTTACTACAAATAGTCAGGATTTGTTGTTAAAGAACATCGCCATACTTGCTAAAGCAAAAGATGAACCAACTATGATGGGTTCCATAGCTGGATTTCATCTTGAAGGACCTTATATCTCAGGTATAGATGGCTATCGTGGAGCACATCCTAAAGAACATGTTCGTCAACCTGACTGGAATGAATTTCTTGAGCTTTACAAAGCATCCGGGGAAAAGATATTGCTTGTTACTTTGGCACCAGAGGTTAACAATGCGTTGAAGTTTATTCGAAAATGTAGGGAGAAGGGAATCATTGTTTCACTAGGACATCAGAACGGTTCTTCGGAGATAATAAAGCAAGCCATTGATAATGGCGCAAGCATGGCAACGCACTTAGGGAATGGCTGTGCTGGTCTCATTAATAGGCACCTAAATCCAATATGGCCTCAACTTGCTGATGACCGTCTGATGATAAGTTTTATTTGTGATGGTTTTCATCTTCCCCCTGAAATAATTCAGGTATTTTACAAAGTAAAAGGAGCTGATAATATTGTAATTACATCAGACATTACCAGTTATGCAGGGATGCCTCCTGGTGAATACCAAATTAAAACAGGAGAGACTATTATAAAAACTCCTGATGGAAACCTCAGATTTTCGGGACAGGAAGGTGGACTCTATGGTTCTGCTTCACCTTTGAATAAAGGAGTTGGACATATAATGAAAGTTACTGGATGCAGTCTGGCAAAAGCAATCCAGATGACTACGTCAAATCCTGCACGCCTGCTTAATTTGACCGACCGTGGAAAATTGGAACCAGGGAAACGGGCTGATATAATACTGTTTACAATGGATGATTTCAATATGAAGATTGAACAAACCATTGTGGCAGGTAAAATTGTGTTTAAATATAAATGACAAGAAACAAATAAGACTTAGATTATGACGATAAGAAAATCTTTTTATAAAGACAAATTAAGGGTCGAAATATTCGAAAATAAAGAAGATATGGGAAAAGATGCTGCTTCTTTTGTTGCCGAAAAACTAAATCAGGCAATAAAAGACAGAGGATGTGCCAATCTTATCCTGGGAACCGGGGCTTCACAATATCCATTACATGAAGTTCTTCTTAAAAAAGGTCTCGATTGGACAAAAATAAATCTTTTCCATCTTGACGAATATATTGGACTATCTAATCAACATCCTGCCAGTTTCAGAAAATTTCTGAAAGAATACATTGCTGATAAAGTAAATCCTAAAAATGTTTATTATTTGGAAGGAGATGCAGAAGACATTGATACCGAAATAAAGCGATATGAAAAATTGCTGAAAGATAATCCTGTTGATGTAGCGTGCATAGGAATCGGTGAAAACGGTCATATAGCTTTTAACGATCCGGCTGTTGCAGATTTTAATGATTCTAAATCTTTGAAGGTGGTTGAAATGGATGAGGTTTGCAGAATGCAGCAGGTGGGTGAAGGATGGTTTCCAACCATTAATCATGTTCCTGAAATGGCTGTAACCTTAACAATCCCGACAATAATGAACTGTAAGGCGCTGTGTTGTACGGTACCTGATGAGCGTAAATCACTGGCTGTTTATAATGCATTATCCGGGGAAATAAGTCCATCCTGTCCTGCCTCAATATTAAGGAAACATGACAATGCTGTTCTGTTTCTTGACTGTTTTGCAGCAAAAAGTATTCTAAACTAATCAATAACATATCTAGAAAATGGAAAGAAGATTATTCCTTAGAAATGCAATGGCTGCCACAGCCGGGGCATTTGTTATTCCTACAATCATTCCCTCACATGTCATTGGAAAAAATTCTCCGGGAAATAAAATCAATATTGGTTTGATAGGTTGTGGCCGCATTGCCCGTGATCATAATTTGCCGGAAATACTAAAATACGATTCTGCCCGGCTTATAGCAGTTTGTGATTTTGACAGCAAGCGCATGGCTGATGGTAAGAAAATGATAGAAGATTATTATGCAGAAAAAAAAGGTAGTTCTAATTATGTTGATATAAAAATGTATGAAGACTATAGAAAGATGCTTCTTAATCCTGACATTGATGCAGTAATAATATGTACACCAGATCATTGGCATGCGCAGCCTGCCATAGAAGCAGCTCTTGCAAAAAAAGATATTTATTTACAAAAACCGGCAACGCTTACGGTTGCTGAAGGTCGGGTATTGAGTGACGTTGTCACTAGACAGGGTGTGATTTTGCAGATTGGAGCACAGTGCAGGTCATCGGTTCCTGAGTACAGAAAAGCTGCGGAGCTAGTACGTAATGGTCGCATTGGGAAAATTCATACTGTAACAATTGGGCTTCCTGGAGATCCTTCTGGTCCTGAATCACCTGAAATACCTGTTCCTAAAAACTTTAACTATGATGCCTGGCTGGGCTCAACACCTGAAGTTTATTATACAGAATTAAGAGTGCATCCACAAAATGGTTATTCCCGGCCAGGTTGGTTGCGTTGTGAACAATTTGGAGCAGGTATGATAACAGGCTGGGGCGCTCATTTTTTCGATTATTCATCCTGGGGTATGAATACGGAAAATACCGGACCTATTTCAGTGGAAGGAGTCGCCCGTTTCCCAAAATCAGGTCTCTGGGATGTGCATGGTGATTATATGTTAAAAGCCAAATACGAAAATGGGATTACAATGTACACAAGTTCAGGATCTCCTACCGGCATTAATTACGAAGGAGAAGACGGATGGATATTCGTTTCTCATGCAGGTAAAAATACACTGAATGCCAGCGATCCCAAAATACTTGATTCAGAAATAAAGGAGAATGAAATTCATCTATACAAGACGGATGAACATCATGGAAACTGGCTCGAATGTATTAAAAGCCGGAAGCAGCCCATTTCGCCAATAGAGATGGGACACAGGGCATGCACTGTTGGACTTATCAGCCAAATAGCAATGAAAGTTCCCGGAGTGCTGAAATGGGATCCGAAAACCGAACATTTTGAAGGAAATGACGTTGCCAATTCAATGTTGAAAAGGGAACAACGTTATCCTTATGGAATTGATTATATAAAAGGCATATAGGTCATATAATTATCAGCAGAATAAAGCAAAAGGATTAACTTAATAATCTCATAAAGCTGGAAATAATCAACACATATACATGAATTTATATGTGTTGATCTACTAAATCTTTGGATTGCAGAGAAAGAACTGAAAGATTTTGAAAATTCTTTGAATCCAATATTTCTTAATCAATAAAAATAACAATGAAAACAAATATTCTAACCAGTTCATTAATAATTCTTGTCCTATGCTCTTGCAAGCAGGCACCCAAATTAAGTAGTGAATTTTCCGGGCAAGATGGAGAAGTGAAAATTATTCAGCTTAACCCAACTCATAGTCATGCTGCAGCAGTCCAGAACGAGCAGCTGAGCCAGATAGACACTAATATTTATGTTTACACTCCTGAAAAAAGTGAACTGGACGAGTATTTCCATCAAATAAAAAATTTCAATACCAGAGTAGATCATCCAACAAGCTGGAATGAAGTGGTTTACATGGGGGGAAATTTTCTAGACAAGATGATTCAGGAAAAGAAAGGAAATGTAGTTGTACTTGCAGGAAATAATAGAATTAAAATCGATTATATAGAGCAGTCGATTAATGCTGGGTTTAACGTTTTTTCGGATAAGCCGATGGTCATAAATAAGGCAGGCTTTGAACGTCTGAAAAATGTCTATGCAATGGCTGAACAAAAGGGAACTCTGATGTTTGATATGATGACCGAGAGGTACAGTCTAATTAATAAAATCCAAAAATCATTGATGCAGGATACCCTCCTTTTTGGAAAAATACAACAAGGATCTCCAGATCATCCTGCTGTTATGGAGTCAAGCGTTCATCATTTCTATGGTGGTGGTAAAGGCAAACGGCCTTCCTGGTTTTTCGATGTATTACAAGAGGGGGAAGGAGTTGTAGATGTTTCTACTCATTTAATTGACTTAACTTTTTGGAAAACTTTTCCAGATGAAATCATTGATTATAACAAAGAGGTGAAAGTTCTTTCATCAAAGCGATGGCCTGTCATTATCACTAAAGCAGATTTTACCGCTGCTACCTCACTACGAGAAATTCCGGCTTCACTTAGTCCATATTTAAAAGACTCAGTATTGGAAGTTTTCGCCAATGGATCTATCAGCTACCAAGTGAAAGGAATATATGCTGGAGTAAGTGTTGAATGGCGTCCTGCAACTCCTAAAGATGGGAATGATCTAAAGAGTGCTTATGCTGAAGGAACAAAAGCTTCACTGTTTATTACACAGGAGTACGGGCAGAAACGTCCAAAATTAATGGTGCAGAAGACAGAAAAGGTGTTGGAGAAAGATTATCAGACTAATCTCAAGCAAGCAATTATTCGCTTACATACGAATTACCCAGGAATCTCCTTGTCACAACAGGCAAAATTTACTGAAATAGTATTACCTGAGGATTTGGAAAATAAACATGATCCAACGTTTAAGGTTTTCTTAAGTTATTTGGTAAACAAGGATATGCCCTACTGGGAAGTTCCAAATACATTGGCAAAATATTATATAACAACCACAGCTCTGGAAATGGCCAAGAAAGATTAGTATATAAATCTAATATCAGGATAAATTTTTCAACCAAAATATATTGTCTTTTTATAGACCCGTTCATTGGTGAATTAATATGTTCGCTTTAAAATATTTTATAATGGTACTCAAGAGGTATATCGAAATTCAATTCATAGAATGGAATGAGAATAAAAAATGGATGGATCTTTAAATAAAAAATGTAAATGCAAAATCATGATAAAGAAAATTGAAGTAGTTGCTATTAGTTCACTATCTAAACGTACAACAGTCATATCAGTAATAATAATCGCCATATTATTTTTTATTTTTGGATTTACGACTTGGATAAATGCGATTTTAATACCTTATTTTAAAATTTCATGCGAATTAAATAATGTTCAATCATTATTGGTAGCTTTTGCCTTTTATATAGCCTATTTGGTTATGGCAATACCTGCAGGATACTTATTAGAAAAGGTTGGATTCAAAAAAGGGATGATGATAGGTTTTTGGATAATGGCGTTGGGTGCTTTAGTATTTGTACCGGCAGCATTAACCAGAACATATGGAATGTTTCTTTTTGGTCTCTTTTCGATTGGAACGGGATTGGCAGTTCTGCAACCTGCTGCTAATACCTATATTACAATGATTGGCTCGAATGAAAGAGCTGCTCAGAGAATAAGTATTATGGGTGTCTGTAATAAAACTGCGGGGATTATTGCTCCATTATTGCTGGCTGCAGCAATACTAAGGCCTACTGACACAGAGTTGTTTCGCCAGATACCCTTAATGGATGAAGTTACAAGAAATGCTGCCTTAGATGCTTTGATACAAAGAGTGATTGTCCCATACGCCAGTATGGCAGTTGTTCTTTTCGGACTTGGATTGATGATCAGGTTTTCAATACTGCCGGAAATAGATACTAATAATGAAAATACTGAAATAGCAAATGCAAATTCAGGTAAAACCAGTATCATTCAATTTCCCCACCTAATTCTTGGTGCAGTAGCAATATTTTTACACGTTGGATCACAGGTTACTGGTATAAATACCGTGATAGGATATGCTCAATCGTTGGATATGCCATTATTGGAAGCGAAAGTATTCCCATCATATATCTTAGGTATAACCATGTTCGGTTTTTTATCTGGTATCGTCCTTATTCCAAAATTCATTAATCATCTTAATTTGTTAAGGATATGTACTACATCTGCAATTGTGTTGACCCTGTTGTTTTTCGTGGTGGATGGTCAGGTAACCTTCCTTGGTCATACCACTGATCTGTCAATCTGGGTTCTTGTGTTGTTAGGGCTATCCAATTCATTAATGTATTCAACAATATGGCCGCTTGCACTAAATGGACTTGGCCGATTTACAAAAATGGGGGGATCGGTCCTCATTATGGGGTTATGTGGAAGCGCTATCTTACCTATTATTTATGGATATTTTTCTGATCTTTATAATCCCCATACCGCTTACTGGGTGCTGTTACCATGTTACATCTACCTTGTTTATTATGCATATTACGGTTATCGCGTTAGAACTTGGTCATTAAAAAAGAAGATTAATGTTGGTAGATTACAAACAGTAAACTGAAATGTAATCAAGTACTATATTCCAACTATAGAATGAAAGAACAAACATTTTTTAAAAGCATGAGTTTTGCTAGTTTTCAATCAGTTGGCATGAGTACAAACCTTTTAGGATATTTGTTTTTCCACACTGTTAGATAGAAAGATACAAGTATAAACAGAACCAAATGTAGATCCTTTTTAATGAGAATATACTTTTAGAATTAATTAAATTTACAATGAAAAAGGCTTTTGAAGTTAAGAATCCCGACTTTGCGTTAAGTCCATATTCAGGGATGACAAAAAAACATTATATAGAATTGGCAAAGTATTTACTGGAGCGGGCTTTTGTCCATATTGACTCTATTGAAACACCGTTGACATTTCCTTCGGTTCCCGGTAAAACTTATCCACAGCCAAATGCTCCGGAATGGCGTTATCGCTCACTTGAGTTTGAATCCCTTGAAAGGACCTTTACCCTTGCC
>Ga0075524_10000128_pt1 | contig 15270 bp, 18 predicted proteins | sample NGEPerone_FD_76826 | JGI IMG/M metagenome (GOLD analysis project Ga0075524, IMG submission 76826) | Arctic peat soil microbial communities from the Barrow Environmental Observatory site, Barrow, Alaska, USA - NGEE Permafrost154B-one | ecosystem: Environmental > Terrestrial > Soil > Wetlands >...
GCACACGGAGGTCGATCCGTCATCGGTTCCTCAACGCGGCAACCCTCCGAGCCCAGTCCTGACTGACGTATCCGCTCTCTGAGGCGTGTTCGTTTCTCAAACCCGATCATGTGCCTTCACGATCTCGACCGTTCCCGCTGCGCCATCGACTCGCACCCGATCACCGGTGTGCAGGCGCATGGTGGCGTTGCCGCAACCGACCACGGCGGGGATACCAAGTTCCCGTGCCACGATCGCGGCATGCGACAGCGGTGCGCCAACATCGGTGACAACTGCCGCCGCGCGGGGGAACAATGGGGTCCAGCCGACGTTGGTCACCGTGGTCACGAGGATCTCTCCGGGTCGTAACTGGTTTCCTTCCTCAGCACTCATGAGCACCCGCACCTGGCCTTCGGCGATGCCAGCTGAGCCCGGGAAACCGGTGATGGCGGCGCTGGAAGGCGCCTGAGAATCGGTGCTCGCGTCGAACATGTCGCTGCGCCGGTGCGGGTCCGCAGCCCAGGCCAATGGGTCGAACGGTCCGCGAATCAGCCCCGGGTATGGCGGTAGGGCGCGGTAGCGCTGATAGGTGGCACGCCGAGACGAGACAATGGACAGGGGTGTCGGGTCGCCGGCTAGAAGTGCGAGGATCTCCTCGATCGACAGGAAAAAGACGTCGTCGCCTTGTCCCGTGAGCGCACCCGCACGCACGACGAAGGAGCGAAGCACCACGTAGGCTCGAACTGCCTCCGATCGAGATGCTTCGCGCTCGTGGGCAATGGCCGCCCAGCGGTCCACCAGGCGCCGGATCCTCGCTTTCTTGCGCGGGTGAGTTTCGTGCAGTCGGTGCCATACAGCCTCGCGGGCAGCCCCTTGGCGGGCGAGAAGTGCCCCGGCGTCTTCGTTGGCCTGGGTGAGGCCGGCAAGCTGTTTGTCCATCCAGTCAGGGTCCTCCGCCGGGCGCGGCATGGAGACCTCAAGCTCGTGCGGGCCGCGGTGGCCGAACGTCTGGGCAAAGGTCGCCCGGTCGATTTCGCCCTTGCTCAGCTGAGTCAGGCCCAAGAGCGGTCCGAGGCTGGCCAGCTGGCCCCCCTGCCCGCTCGCGCCGGTCAGCAGTGTGTCGCCATCCTGCTGGCCTACGAGCCGGTGCAACTTCTTGCGGATGAACAGGAGGGCGTTTCCGTTCTGCCGGCTCGCAGCCTCCACCATCTGGAAAGCCTCACGGGCAAACGGGGCCACCGCGCCTTCCCACAGTGCGGCCAGCTCCTGTGGGCTGGAGGCCGCCTGAGCCCGGCCGCGCAGCGCCTCACAGCGGTTCGGCGCCGACTGAAGGAAAGCCGGCAGCCGCCGATGATTGGCCCGCGACCCGATCACCCCGCGCATCGTGCCGCGCAGCACCGGCAACCGGGACAGGGCGACGATGGGGATGTCCACGTCCTCGGGAAGGCGTCCGAGGATGTCCTCGATCATCCGGGCGGAGCGTCGCGGGCCGATACCGACGGTCGCCATCAACGAGGCCATCGCGCTCAGGTTCCCATACAACCGCCCACCGATGTTCCCGTAGGGGCGGATCGGGCCCACGGTGGGCATGGCTTCGGCCAGCGTGATCTGGGCGAGCGACCAGGTGCAAGGTGTCATGACGTCCGGCATGGCCTCGCCGTAGTTCGTGATCGTCCACAGGTAGTCACCGGTCAGGCTGTCGTTCCACTGGCCCGCCATGGGGTCTTCGTCATCCAAGGTGGTGATCGGTCGTGCCTGCACGATGAAGATGTGGCCGTCGTGAAGGGCCCACTCGACGTCCATCGGCCGCCCATAGAGGTTCTGGATTCTGACGCCGAGGCGAACCAGTTCAGCGACCTGCCCAGCACTGAGAACGGCCCGGTGACGCTGATCCGAGGGCACCGGCTGCTCACGTGTCCCCCCGGGCACACACACGGTCATCGCTTCCTTCTCCTGGATGCGCTGCTCGATGATCGTGCCGCTCGCCTTGTCCACGATGACCGTGTCCGGGGTGACGTGACCCCCGACGATCGACTCTCCCAGCCCCCAGGCAGCGTTGATCACCGCCTCGCCGCGCGCGCCCGTCAACGGATTCGCCGTGAACATCACGCCAGCCGCCTCGGCGGGCACGAGTTCCTGAACCACCACAGCAAGGCTCACTTCTTCGGGCGCGATACCGTTCCGCGCGCGGTAGTCGATCGCACGGGCCGTCCACAGCGAAGCCCAGCAGCGCTTGACCGCATCAAGGACAACAGCCTCCCCACGCATGTTCAGATAGGTATCCTGCTGGCCAGCAAAAGACATCCCCGGCAGGTCTTCGGCAGTGGCCGAGGAACGAACCGCCACGACCAAGTCGCCCCCGTCCAGCCCTGCGTAGGCTTCGCGAATCGAGGCCGCGACGCCCTCCGGAATCGCACACCCCTCGAACAGCTCACCGATCCGCCGAGATGCCTTGCCCAGGCTCGCAGGCTGACCTGGATCCCCATCCGAGACGATCGCCAGAATCTCGTCTTGCAGCCCGTGCTCCTCGACAAATCGGCGATACGCCGCCGTCGTGACACAGAACCCATCTGGGACCGGCAGGCCCGCCACGGAAAGCCGGGCCAGCGAAGCGCCCTTGCCGCCAACGGTCCCGACCGTGGCCTGCGGTTCAGCTAGTGGAAACGTGTAGAGCTCAGACATTCGGACGGATCCTCTCGCAGTCCGCGCGGGGACCCTCCCCACTTGCACGGGCCTGACGTCGCGGACGATACCAACGAGCAGCGTTCTCGGCTGCGGCGGCCAACGATGCAGGTTCGACAGGCACTGCTTGCACGCATGAGCGACCAGTTCCGCGGTGGCCTAGCCGGTCCTGGACCAATCTCGGCCACGCGGCTTCTCGGGCCAAATGTCAGCCGTCGGGTGGAAATAGGTGCACCAGCAGCCGCCCCATACACCGTTGTGTCGCTCGGCGAGCGCGCCGAACGCGTCCCACGTGTCAGGACCGAGTGGTCTGACCAGGTAGTCGCTCACGGTTCTCCCTCGTTCAGGTGGATCGACTTCCCGGCGCTGACTCGGTGACGCCGACGGGCACGGAGGCCCCGGGGTGGCCTGGGTCAGCCGGTCTTCCGGCGTCACGTCCGCCAGGTCATCCTGCAGTCGAACTCTCTGGTCGCGCAGGTCAGGCGACATCGCGCCTGACAATGCAAGCCCCTCGCGCTCATGGCCGCGATCCCCTCGTTCGGCTACGGACGGCGCGGTGCGTCACATCGCCGCGAAAGGGGTAGAAGGCGCTGTTTGTGTTTGTCCGCTCGTAGCCGCATACAGCGCGCCTTACCGCGCGATGGGGACAGGGTGCGACACGGCTGGCAGCGTCCCGCTTGTCGCCCGGCTTTCGCTTCGCCGATCGTTGGCTCGGTTGGATCATAGGTCCGATGGTTGCGTCATCACTCGCGCCGGGTTCCGCTAGTTGGTGAGGCGCATCCGAGGGAAGACCGAGAGGCCGGTCTCATGAACCCCCGCGGCGCAGCTGGCGGGCGACGCCCGTGGTGTTGTAGCGAAAGCGCGCCATCTCGGTGGTCACACCGACTTCGCTCGCGATCTGCTCGGGACCGAGGCCGCGGCGCGCAGCCGCTAGGAGAAGAGGTCGGGGCAGGAGGATCGTGCCGCCGAGGTGTGTGGCCTGCTCTTCTTCGGCTGGCCGGCAGGTGCGGAAGGGCACGCCTTCAATTTCGCGCACTTCAGCAAGTTCGTGGTCGAGGAGCACATGGGAGAGCTCGTGTGCGACGTCGCTGGCGAGTCGGCCGGGTGAGCGCAGCGGGTTTGTGACGATGACCTTGCCTCCGTTTATGTCGAAGGTGGCGGCAGAGAATGCATACGCTTGGATACGCTCCAGCTCTTCCAGCCTCGCCATGTCGACAAGCGTCTCCGCGCTGACGAGACGGATGTCGTGATGCTCAACGAGCGCCTTCATTTGAAGCGGGTCTGCTGCTGCGACGCCCATCTCGGTGCGGATGCGCGCCGCCGTTCGCTCAGCATCGGCCTTGAACCCTTTCGGCAGGGTCACAGATCACCTGCGGCAGCCTGCCGCTCCAGTTCCGTGTGCATGTCCTTGAGCAGCGACGCCAGGCGTTTCGGGGCTCCGGGACGCATGACGGAGGCGGCACGCAGGTGGCAGGCCACCAGCGGCGAATGACTTGGAGTCTGGCGCGCCAAGGACTTGTACATCTCGGTGAGCACGTTGGAGATGGATGACTTGGCGGCCGCGTCCAGACTCGGATCGTGGCGCAGGTGGCTGATGGCGAGCTCGAGGGGTTGCACCTCCCGGACTGCGACCGGGCCGAAGAACCTCGAGGGCGGCACTCCGAGCCAGGCACAGAGCTGGGCAAACGAGGCAAGGTCCGGCTGGGCGCCGGCTTCAACGCGGGAGAGGGTGCTGAAGCTGACGCCGGCCTCGTTGGCTGCGGCCCGGAGGGAGGTGCTCCCTCGCCGCTCTCGGACCATGCGGCCAAGCTCGGTCACGTCCAGCTGGGCGCTTTCGGCACTGGTGCCTTCTGTGCTGCGGGGGGCGGGCATGCGTCGAAGCCTACGCCTAGTCGTTGACGCTTGCCTGCAACACGGTTGGGTGTATCCTGATAGTGCATTGTTTCTTTACTGACACACCAAGGAGCCACTCATGCCTCACCATCCGACGCCCACGTCCGCAATCTCCTTCACGATCGACGGGCGTGCTTTCACTATTGACGACAAGCATCAGAGCGCTGCGGCCCTGTTGGCCATGGCCGGGCTCGACCCGGCTGGGTATGACCTGGCGGATCCGCGTCCGGGCGAGTTGAAGAAGTACAAGGACGACCAGCAGGTCGTCGTCAAGGACGGCGACGCATTCGTCACCGTCCGACAGAGCGCCCCGGTGGCCTGAAGGTGGACACCCTGCCGACCGGCAGCGGCGTCGAGGGTTTCATCGCGGGCATGGAGCGGTGCGGTGCAGCGCCTCGGTTGGAGGCCTGCGTGGTGACCTTCGACGTCGTTCCGGTCGGTGGCAGCCGCGCCGGGATGCTCTTGCGGTCGGGTGCGGGCGTAGACGAGGTGGGCCCATGGCCGACGCTGCCGCCGCACTGGGTTCATCTCCCGGCCGAGGTGGTGTTGGCACCGACGAACGCTGCCGTCTCCGAACTGGAGGGCTGGACGAAGCACTCACGTGACATCCCCGCGTGGGGCAACGCTGCCGAGCCAGCCCAGGCCTGGCTCGCCCATGTCCGCAGTGTTCTGGAGGCGGCCACGTGAACAGGGCCAACCGGGTCAGCGTGGCCATGACCGAAGACACGGCTGGGGAACTGACCCGTCACCTGCTGCGCGACGACGGCCAGGAGGACCTGTGCTTGGCCACCTACCGGCCGTCTACCGGCACGGACCGTCGGACGGCCGTCGTGGCCGATGTGCTGCTGCCGCGTCCCGGCGAACGGGAGGTCCACGGCAACGCGACCGTCACCGGCGACTACGTCCTGCGCGCAGCCATGACCGCGGCGCTGGACGGCCAAGGCATCGTCATGCTCCACTCGCACCCACGCGGCGCCGGTTGGCAGGGCATGAGCAGCGAAGACGCTGACGCAGAAAGCTCGTATGCCGTCCTCGCGGCGCAGATCACCGGCCTGCCACTGGTCGGCATGACGCTGGCCGGCGACGACACCTGGTCAGCGCGGCACTGGGATGGCGATGGCAAAGACCGCACCGACGCCGAAAGCGTGCGCGTGCTCGGTCCCATCCTGAGGGTGTCGTGGAACGACCGGCTGCGTCCGGTGCCGCAGGTGCAGGCAACGCAGGAGCGCACCGTCTCGGCCTGGGGGCCCAGGACGCATGCCGATATCGCCCGACTGCGGATCCTGGTCGTCGGAAGTGGCAGCGTCGGCATAGACGTTGCAGTACGCCTCGCCGCGACCGGCGTGCAGCACGTGGCAGTGATGGACTTCGACCGAGTGGAGAGAGTCAACCTGGACCGTCTCATCGGCGCGGGGCGCCGGGACGCCTGGCTGCGCAAGCCGAAGACCGCGGTTGCACTGCGCGAGATGCGACGTGCTGCGACCGCCGCGGCCCCGGAGTTCGTGAGGTTCACCTGGTCGGTGTGCGAGACGCAGGGCCTGTCCGCAGCGCTGGACTACGACGTGGTCTTCAGCTGTGTCGACAGGCCATGGCCGCGTGCGGTCCTGAACCAGATGGCGTACGCGGACCTCATCCCAGTCCTTGACGGCGGCATCGCCATCGATGCGTTCGACGACGGAGGCATCCGCAACGCGACCTGGCGCGCCCATGTGCTGCGCCCGGGGCGTCCCTGCATGGACTGCACCGGCCAGATCCGGGGGGCTGAGGTGGCCCGGGACCGGGCCGGGCTGTACGAGGACGAGAGCTACATCCGGGCAGCCGGGTTGCCGATGCCGGGCAAGCAGAACGTTGCGCTGCTCTCGGCCAGCGTCTCGGCGGCGCTGCTCGCACAGTTCGTCAGCCTCGCTGCCGGCGTCGGGGGGCGCGGTGAGCCAGGCCCTTTGCAGTACTGGCTGTCCACGCACTCCCTGGAGCACCGCCCCGACACCAGCCGCCAACACTGCCCCGTGGAGGCGTCGACCGGCGCTGGGGATTCGCGCTGCTCACTAACATCACGTCATCCCGCGGCCGAGCGCGCCCGAGCATCCCGAATCCAGAGCTGGCTCGACGGACCCACAAAGCGCGCGATGCGTACCGGGCGACGCCTGTGGCGTCGCGCACGAAGCAACCGTGACCCTCAACAGGCGCTCAAACCCGGCCGACCCGGGCCACAGTCTGTTCGGACAGGTCCCGCAGTGGACGGACGCCCGACGGCGAAAGGTGCCCGGGCCACACGAGGGGACGCCAGGAGCAGCCCTCCGAAAATGCCTATTGGCAGGCGTGTCACACGGCGTCGACATGATGTCGATCATGGATAAGTTCAGCGCGTTCGAGCTTGTTACCGAACTGGTCGGGCCGCGAGTTCGCAGAGCGATTGTCGTCCTCTTCGTGATTGTCGCGGCTTTCTCGCCGATCACGACCAACCGCGTGGTCGCGTGGTGGGTGGAACATAAGAGCACGCAGATCGTGCGCCAAGTGCTGCCGATACTCATGCCCACGGCCGCAGCGACCGCCCGGCCCTAAGTGACCTGGCGGTCCTGAACGTCAATAAGGGGTGACACGCCGATTCCCGCGCGGCCCGGTCGGCCGTTCGGTGACCCGGGCTGCCTTCCACTCACCAAGGTGGCCTTTCTCCCGGTTGGGGCGGCTAAGTCACCTGGACTTCAACAACAAACTCGTGGCGTCTATCAGGTCGGCCAAGAGAGCCAACGCGGTGTCACAGGTGGCTGTGACCTCTGCAGGCGAGCGGTGATGGCGCTTCGTGCTGGCGCTGGAAGGAGACTCATAATCCAGCTGATGCACGATGTCGTTTCGCGCGGTGAAGAAACGATCCAGAGCCGAGAATCGGGCAGGGGGAAGCGCCTTATTCGGAAGTCCTAGAGATCCCATGACGCGGTCTTTCAGATCTTTGCTGCCTTGAAAACTTGCTTTGGTCTTCGCTGCGACGTAGACGTCGATCAGGGCTGTTCGCGGATCAGCCGACATCACTGCTGCAGTGAGTTCCGATGAGGTATTCGCTGACTTCAGCTGCAACTCGATGAACTCCGCGTAGCGATCCTGTGCCGACCCGCCGGTCGAGATCAGGCGTGGCAATGCGTGCGTCAACAGGCTCTGGCACGTTGCGTCCAGTCCACTTGAGGTGAAGACCAAGGCCGCGCGGAGAAGGTTTACCTGATCGGCGCTGAGTCGCCCTCGAGGGCTCCGTTTCTCCTGGTATGCGCGTTCGCGGACCACTGTAAATGACTCGAGCAGGCCGCCGACCGTTTCGTGGGTGGCCGCTAGGTACCTCCACGGCTGACGGACCTCAGGGCAGCGGCCCGCCGGAGCATCAGGAAGTGGCCGGAGTTGAAAATCAGTTAACCCGCGCATGTAGCAATACTGTCGGCCGAGCTTCCAAGCCACGTGCTAGATGACCTCGTGTCGCGGTGAGGTCTCGCTTGCTTGTCCGTGTCATCACTGCCTTCAAGGCGGGTGGGAACTCGGATGCCAGGATTCGGTGCAGCTCACGGAGCCGGTCATCGCTCAGTGTGCCTGGCGCTGTGATGATCCTTCGCGCCTTCTTCGGCCAGCGCACGTCCAGGCCCTCGACGGTGAGGGAACCGCCGAGCAGGGGCCAGTCGCCTTCGACGAAGCAGAGCATCCCGTGTACAGGGACGTCTTGGCCGATGCCGTCGCGGGCGAGCAGCTCACTGAGTGCCCCGATGGTGGCAGCGCTGGGGAACGATCGAAGCAACGTCCGAATCTGCTTTGGCCGGAGGCGATCTGACCGAACAGCGACTGCGCGCCGCTACCCGGACAACTGGTGTGACGCGGCTGGCAGTCTCCCGCGTGGTGGTTCCATTTTCGGGTCGAGGTTGGTCGCCGACGGATCGCTCAGTGGGTTCACCGGTCCGGCGATTGCGCACCCTGGGGTGCCGGGGACTGTGGGTCCTTGCCATGAAGTTGGCCCCTTCGGGGTGGACCTTGAGAACTGAACAGTGAAACGACCAACCGCCAGTTGCGCGACATCACGTGTTGACGGCCGTGGGGCCAGGAAGGGAGGTGAATACACGCCACGACCGCAGCACAGAGCAGACGGCTAGCCCGTGACCGGAGTGCCCACCAAAAGGAGGTGAACAAGGGCGTCCCCGGTCACGGGCCGAGGGTACGGAGGGATTCGTCCACGTCGTGTCTGACGCCGACCGTCTCGGGGGGCGCATCGTGTTCGAGGTGCGCCACGTTCCCCTCGGTTATCAGCTGGTCCTGGAGCTTCCGGGCGGCTGTCGAGTCGAAGGCGCGCCACCGCTGGCGTGTTGGGCTGTCATGATCGGGCGGTGACCGACACCTTCGCGCGACTGGCATCGGACAACGACCTGGTGGATCAGGTGGGCCTGTCGCCAGAGGGCCTGACCGAGAGGTACCTGTATTCGTCGAACATGATGTTCCGGTACGCGTTCGGACGGTGGTGGGGGAACACGCATCTCGCAACTACCGCGATATGGGTGCTGCTCAACCCCGCGACCGGCGACACGGAAAAGCGTCACCGGCCCACGTTGGAGCGTTGCATCTCCCGGTCCCGGGCCGCCGGGCACACGGGGCTGGTCATCGTCAATCTCTTCGCCTTCCGCGACACCAACCCACGCAACCTTCGGACCGCGACTGACGCCGTCGGTCCCGCCAACGACGAGGTGCTTCGTGTCATCACGAAAGCGGGCGCGCAGACGATCGCCGCGTGGGGCGGGCACGGCCGACTGGGCGGACGCTCCGGAAGGGTCGGACCCCTGCTGGACTCACCCATGTGTCTCGGCACTACCCAACGCGGCGAACCACGGCACCCGCTCTATGTAACCGGGGACACCCAGCTCGTGCCCTGGGTGCCGTTGCGCCCGGTGTCCGACCCGAAGAACGCAAAGCTGAAGGCGGCTCTGTTGCGGGCAACGCCAGCAGCCCGCACACGCCTTCGAGCCGCGATCGAGGTCGTCAAGGGTCTCATCACGGAGGGTCGTCCCCTTGTTCGCTGGTCGGCAGTGACGGGGGACGGCTCGAGCGGGGACCCCCTCGTGCCTTCGTACCCGGCCTACGACGAAGGGGTTGAGCGGCTCATTGCAGCGCTCCTCGCAGTCAACCCCCAACCCGTGTTCGACTGGATGAGGTGGGACGGATCCCGGCGGTATCGCGGCGGGGTCGGGTTGGCGCAGGCCCCGGTCGCCGACGCGATGCGACTCGTTACCGTCATCGTCCGCGGCGAACATTTCTGCGAGGGCACCATCGCGAAAGCGATCGAGGACGGCAGCCTGTTGACAGCAGCCGATCGAATCGTCACTGCGCTTGACGAGCGCACCTAGCCGACCCCCACCGGAAGGGTCCTTGCCGGTTAGCCCGCTCGGCTGTGGGTCCCTTCTCTCGGACAAGCGCGAACTTGAAGAAGCCAGACGGCCCATCACGTCGCTGCGCAGCCCTCGCCGGCCGAGGCCGGGACTCACCTGCCGGCTGTTGCTACCTGGCAGATTGGGTCGCCTTGACGGGATCGGCTGACCGGGCACCGGCAGGTCCGCCCAAAGCACGCCGATGCCTGGGCTCAGGGCTAACTCTCATTGTGGCTCTCTCGACTACTGAGTGTAGGTCGACCCCTTTCTCGACAGGCACAAGAAGCAGGAGGCTGAGAAGATGCCGTTACCACGAAGAGACGGACGGTGACCGAGCATGGTGTCCAGGACCGGAGAGCCAGACTGGGCGGCCCTGTACCAGAAGCATCGCGACGCGATGTACCGGGTCGCCGCCCGAGTTCTGCGTGACGCGGGTCTGACCGAACGCGCAGAGGATGCCGTCATGGACGCCATGACGTCTCTTATGAGGTCGCCCCCGGCCGGGACCGTGCGCAGCTGGGAGGCGGTGCTGGTGACCGCCGCCAAGCGCAAGGCCCTCGACCTGTTGCGATCAGCCGCAATCCAGCATCGCGGTCCGCATCTGGACGAAACCCACGACACCAACGACCGCACCAGCGTCGACATTGCCGAGGAGGTGGCTCAGCGGGTCGACGACACCCGGCTGGGCGCGATCCTCTGGGACAAGCTGTCCGTCCTCGACCCACGGGACCGTCAGATCGTGTGGCAAGTCAAGGCCTTGGAACGGCCCCGCGACGAGGTGGCTGCCGAGTACCAAATCAGCCCGGCGCGCGTCAGCCAGATCTGCACGAGCACGCTCAGGAAACTCAGGGAAGCATTGGATCAGGAAGGAGTGGAATGATGAGCTCGCACGAAGGGGACGAGATCCTGTCCGAACTGATTTCGGCACGCGCTCTGAACCCCGACATGCCGCTCCCGGAGGGAGTTACCGACGAGGAGTGGGCCGAGGTCGGTAGGCTCGCTGAGGTCGAGAACGCGCTATGGGATGCCGCGCACGGCGCCCCCCTGATTGAACGGGATCCCGTGGCGGCGATCCTCGGGCTAGTCCCCGACAGGCACCTCGTCCTGGACGGCAAAGCCCTCGCTCGAGCACGCAAGGCCGCTGGCATGACCGCTAGCGGTCTCGCCACGCGGCTGCTAGGTCGCGGCTGGGACGCCTCGACCCCCGAGGTGTTCCGCTGGGAGACCCGAGGCGGCGACAAGGTGCCGCCCGCGCTGATCAACGCCATTGCCGAAGAGCTCGGCACCACGGCCGCCCGCATCGCCACCGACAAGGGACCGGCGGACGCTCCGGACACGCTGGAGGAAGCAAGCCACCGGCCCCGGTTCCAGGTTCTGGTGGAGCGCTTCGCCAAGGTTCGGGGCATCTCCCCTGACCTCGCCCCCTCGAGCCTTCGCGCTGTCGCGTTGGCCACTGTCCACAGAGGCAGTAAGCCTGACGCGGACCAGTGGTTGGAGACGTTGGAGGCATATGTGAGCGCGCTCGAAGAGCGACGTGAACCTTGACCAGTGGGCCGAAACGGCGGTGGCTAGCCTGCCTGCCGACGTCCGAGAAACAATAGTGGCGGACCCACATGGCGCGTTGCGGAAGCTCGGGCTGACCAGTGAAAATCCCAGCCTCACCGCTCGGCGGGCTGACGGCGGTGCGTGCGACGGAGTCTCGTTTCTCCAGGATGGCGTTGTGCTCTACGCACCGACGCCAAACAGCCGCCGCGAGAACTTCACCCTCGCCCATGAGGTCGGGCACTGGCTTGTCGACCAACGGGACGAGATCCTTGACTGGCTCGCCGACCAGCGTGAACCGGCGGCACTGCGGGAAACCCTGTGCGACCGCATCGCCCAGCGACTTCTGCTCCCTCCCCCCGCAGTCACCGCCGTCGTCAGGGACGGCCCGGTCCGGGCCGGGCACGTTCTCGACCTGTACGACGCCACCCGGGCCAGCCGCCAAGCATGCGCGATCGCGGTGGCGGGCCGCCTCACCCGCCTCGGCGCAGTCGCCATATTCAACACAGAGACCCGTGAGGTGGAGTTCGCCAGCGTCAACCCCGACCCGGATGAGGGCTGGCCAGCCGTGTTCCCCTGGCGCGGCCAGACCATGCCCCCGGGCCACCACTTGGCGACCCTGCGGGTTGCCGGCGCCACGATGACGCAAAAGTCCCACTGGCAGAACGCGTGGGGAAACCGCCAGCCGTACTACATCGACGCCGTCACCGATGGGCGACGCATCTTTGCGGTGTTCGCGGACACCGACATCTGGAACGTTGAGAAGCTGCACCTGGACCCGCAGCGCGAGTTCCTCCACCGACCGACGGGCGAGGTCACCTGCTGCGGCGCCACGCACATGGTGCGCGGGTATCCGTGCGGTGACTGCGGAGGCCACTACTGCCCGACCTGCGGCAAGTGCCAGTGCCAGCGCCAAGCCGACCGCGAAGTCCTCTGCCGCGGAAGATGCTTCATGAAATACGCACCGCACTTGCTGGTGGACGGACTCTGCGAGGAGTGTCGCTGAGGCCGTGGTCGTGAGGCGCTAATTCCATCCGGGCCTGTCTCGACTACTTAGTGACAGGGCATGCGCCAGCCACACGGGCTCGAGCAGGCTGTCGGACCGGAGGTGAGTCGGATGGCTAGAAACACCGGACGCGGACATCGCGTCGGCGCCGTCCGCGGACGCAGCGAGTTCAAGGTCGGTGAGACGTGGTTCAAGCGCGACATGGCAACAGGTCGCATCCTCAACGGCAGCCCCCACCAGCACAAGGGCGTCCGCAACGAGAACTGACCACAAGGGGTGGCGGGCTCACTTGCCAGAGCCCGGCACCTGCCGAACTTCAGCCCGTCAATCCCACCACTCGCTCCTAGGCCCAAGGAGGCCAATATGCCAGTCGCCATCACGACCGACCTGCCCGTTCTCAACCAGGCCATCAACATCGACATCGAATCCATCGCTCCCAGTCAGGGCTTCACCCCCGACTCGTACGACGTCGCGAACATGACCATCACCGCGACGGTCAACGCCCCTGCGGAGGGGACATACCGCCTCGTACTTGCTGCCGACATCGAGGCTGGCACGTCCGCCTTCGCCCGCGTGATCTCCTCCAGCAAGGAGAACTTCAAGCAGGTAGCCGATTTCAAGCGGATCCTTCGCCGCGAGGCCGAGATCATCAAGCCCGTTCTTGACAAGGCCGGGATCGCTCTCGACTCTGCCCGCGGCGAGCAGGACCAGCTCATCGAGCACGCCCGGCTTTACAAGGTGGCCGACCTCCACATCCCCGCCGGGCAGCAGGTCGTCCGCATCCACGCAAGCCAGAAGCTCACCCAAGTTGACGGCAATCCCCGCAACTTTCGCTTCACCATGTACGCGCCACAGCTCAGCCTGGCGCCAGTCGGGAACGTCAGGCTCGGAGTCACGGTTCTGTTCCCCCTCGACTTCCCTGGCGCCATAGCCGCCCCGGTCGTCGAGGCAATGCCTGGGCAGCCACAGGCAAACCTCATCGCAGGCGGCGACCAGCCAGTCCAAGTAGGTCTCCAGAAGGCATACGGCTGGGCCTTTCAGGCTGACCCCAAGATCACCATGCTTTACACGTACTGACCGAGCGACGGCACCGGTGCCCTGCCGCTGGTGTGAGGGGTGTAGGAAGTGGCCATGCTTGTCTTCGTTAGCCACGCGACCGCCGATGCTGAACTCGTCGACGCCATCACCCGCCAGATGACCGCACTGGGGATCGAGACTTACCTCGCTGAGCACGACCAAAAGGCAGGGGACTCCCTGGCCGCAAAAGTGGAGCAAAACATCCGGCGAAGTGACCTCGTCATCGCCGTGCTCACCTCAGCTGGGTTCGAGTCCAGATACGTGTCCTGGGAACTCGGGGTCGCACAGGCGGCGGGGAGGTTGGTTATACCTCTGGTCGAGGAACCTTTGAACGGACGAGACCTGGGGCCACTGGCCGGCCTCGAGTACATTCCGTTCGGCCGCCAATCCCCTCACGAAGCCCTACCGGCCCTCACCGAGCGGATGTTCGCGCTGCAGAAAGCGCAGGGTGCCGAGTTCGACCGGCAGCAGCAAGCTCAGCAGGATAGGGCGATGCTCGTGGCCGCCCTCGCGATAGCCGCCATTCTGCTCTTCAGTGGGTCTAGCTCGAACTAACTTGGGGTCCTGACTTGTGGGCGCTGTCCCCAGCCCTACTGAATGCCCCCGCCGAGCCAATGTGGTCGTTGCTGGGCGTGCCGACCCCGCCCAGGACTCACTTGTGGATCCCCGTGTGGACGCGTTGCCCGCGCCGATATACGCCAGCCCTAGCTGCCATCGCGACGACCGTCCCGTCCCCACGGCGGTACACCCGGCGATCAGTCGGGGCAGCCGGCGGGCGGTGCCAGTAACCCGTACACGTACTCGACTCTTGCCTTACGCTCGTCGCATGACTCAGTTGCCTGATTATGGACGTTCTTGGGCCTACAGAGCCTCGAGCGATTCAGGGGCCGAGCTCGAAACGATCAAACTTGGTGACAACGTTGAAGCCGTGGAGTGGGTTCTCGGAGTTGCGAAAGCCCACAGGCTCCGAATCGTGATTCTGGATCGCCACGCAAACGGGGTGTGGGAGCGCATCGGAAAGTTCGGCCCGACGGTCGCCGTCTCCGAGTAGCGGTGGGAGCACCCCCACAGCACGGAATCCCGGAAGCCGAACCCGAGAGGTCACGGTGCGGTTCGGCGAGTCGCCTGACCTCCAGATGTCCGTATGGCCCGGCCGGACGTGCGTTTCGGGACCGGGGCGTCAAATATGATAAGAAGCTTCACTGCGCTGAACGACCATGAGTGCGCCGGGCACATTGTTAGTCCGAGACGGGATATCTCAGCAGGGAACGTTCCAGAACCAGGAAGATCGCGTTCCATTTGAGGCCTGTTCGTGTCCGAAAACCGGACAAGGAAAGGTGCCGGCTGGAACACAAAGCCGCAGGTCAGAGTAGTTGTTCCCATACGCCAGAGGCCCGGGGTATGGGAACAACTGTAGGAAGAACCCTAGGAAGAACCCTAGGAACAACCCATACGGATGGACAGCCTAGCGATGCGTCGAGCAAGCGCCTTCGCAGGCCAACGTGACGGTTCCTTTAGCGTGGCCCATGCGCCCGTTAATCGCGAAGGGACTGGGGTCCGCCAAGCCACGCCTTCAGCTGGACCGGCTGTCGCGCGGATGGCGTTGAGAGCAGCGACCAGCTCATCGACGTCGGCGCCGCTGAACAGGTCTTCGGGCCCGTGGGGTGCGTGGTCGGTGAATGGCGCTTCGTAGAGCCGGTCGGCGTC